>Ga0208645_1000016_pt1 | contig 377429 bp, 349 predicted proteins | sample VirMetDEL_Sep_01_FD_184519 | JGI IMG/M metagenome (GOLD analysis project Ga0208645, IMG submission 184519) | Aqueous microbial communities from the Delaware River and Bay under freshwater to marine salinity gradient to study organic matter... | ecosystem: Environmental > Aquatic > Marine >...
AGATTGCTAAAAAGTGGACAATGCCACTGCGAGATTGGAAGCCTGCCATGACGCAGTTTATGATTATGTACGGTGACCGAGTATCGTTATGATAAACAGCCACTTACACAAAAGATTTTATAGTCTCCTTAGGTCTTTTAGTTTTATTTAAGTTAGTGTCCCTATAACGTAGAAATCAGCGCCTGATGACCTTATAGCACTTTCGGCACTCACTAATATTGTATTTAGTTGCTTCTTTACATTGCTATCTACGGATGATTCATATTTTTGTCGAATAGTATGAGGTTGGATTACCACCACTCTCGTTCTTAATTTATTGTTTTCAGGTGTATTTTTAATTTCTTTGATAAATTCCAATGCATTAATTGGTTTGTCATTTCGCCAACACTGCTTTGACTTTGCTGCACTAACTCTAGTTTCCAGTGCGTTGACCAGGTTTTTTCTATCACAATATCGCAGGTTCTTTATGGCTTGATTCACAACAATGTCATGAGCACCGACAGATATATTTCTATCACCTGTTTGAGTTTTTTTAGCTGCCTTAATATGGATGAATGTTAGCGTCTTAACATCATTGAATTCAAAGAAGTGTATAAAGTCGGCTTTTTCGGCTGCGCCATCGTCACAGTAAAGCCAACCAGTTGGCGACTCAGAGTTAATTAATACTTGGTCCACCGCATTATCGATCCCAACACTATTCCAGAAATTCTTTACCCAACAAAATAAGCTCTTCTTTTTGCCAATGTCTGAAAGAGCCAACTTACCGTTACTGAGAGGTTTTTCCATGTATATGTCGTAATTCTCAAAATCTGCCCACAAGAAGTTATTAAAACTGACATCACGAAACTCGGTTTTGAAAACCATTCCTCCGACAATCGCATGCCCTGTTTCGAACCAACATTTAACCAGATTAGGGTGTCTAAAAATCCTTTCAAATTTTTGGGCGTGAGATTTGAGTTTCTGTACGTAATTGGGTGTTACTTGAAAACTTACCAGATAGTCGTCCACCACTGTTTTTAGTTGAAATGAACCACAAATCTTTTCTTCATAATAAACATCTAGACTAATGACGTTTTTCGAAAAAACATCAGTGGTTTCAATTCTATAGTGCTCATGTATTTCGGAAAGCAGATCTCTTTGCCTGTTGTCTGCGGGCAAGAGCTCGTAATCGATCAAAACAAAATCATACGGCTTCTCAATATTTGAGACATCTAGTATTGGGTAAGCCAAGATCCCTATTGGTCGGTCTTTTTCACCTGAGTTTGAGTTAATTTTGTCTAGAATTTCAACGACTCTATTTTCAAAGTCCTTCCATGTTGAGCATGGTCCACGCCAAATAGAGGATTTGAAAGGATTAACGCCAATAGTCGTCTCTTGTGATGCACTTGACAAGCTTGTTCTTGCCGCGGACATCATGTATGACTGGTCGAGTAAAGGGTCTAGTGTATCGGCAACGCTATCACCACTCAAAACTTTAGAGTCGGCCTTGTATTTACTCTTTCCACTAATGTCAGAAAGCCACAGCATCTTCACTCTGTCATCATTGATAAAGTTATAGTAGAGATGGCTTATGCTCACTGGCTTGAGTGACCTGAGCTGAATACCTTTTGAGAAATATGGCCTGACTCTGTCTTTAGTACCTTTTTCGGAGAAATAAAAGGCGTAATATTCACCGACTTTAAAAATTACAATTACATGATTTTCTGTGTTCTCAAGATCAGTAATTTTTGACCAACTTGGTGGTTTTTTAATTTCATAAACTGAAAAGACAACTTCACCAACGTCACCAATTTTTTCTTTTTTGACGTTCGAAAAGTTAGATTCTTCAATCCCATATTCTACAGTTAGTATTGATTTCGCTTGGATGTAGATTTCTTCAATAGTTGTTTTCTCACTTTCCTTAGCAAGAAGAACGGATAAATAAGGAGCGATGCCGTCTTTTTCTATACTAATCATTATCATCTCTCTGCCTACATTTTTAATAAAATTAACTTATTTACCTGTTTTGTCAATTGAGTAGGTGTAGTTAATTTAGGCATGGGATATGAAAATCTTAGGGGCAGGTTTTGCTTTTTGCCTATTCAAAGAGATTATGAACAGTGAATTTTAAGGCCAGAACAAAATTAACTTGTGATGTTGATCTGACAATTATCTGGCTGCTGCTATTTAGCAACGTAAGCTGCCATTTGGTAACGGAAAGGCTACAGTATTAATTAAGTGCCGCCAGTACGTTCTCTGGATCACGCTCAATAGCACGCAGCAAAGCTTTAGCCGGGCCGGTAGGCTCGCGGCGTCCTTGTTCCCAGTTACGCAGCGTACCCAGCTGTACATCAATCAGATCGGCAAAAGCTGCTTGTGTCAGGTTCGTTTTCTGGCGAATTTCTTTAACTTTTACAGCCGCAACGAAAGTTTCACGCGATGGCTGGCGTTCACCGCGAACAATCTCACCCATTTCTTCAACGCTTTCCAGTAGTTGGTCAAACAGTTTATTTTTCATCAATTTGTGCGTCATTGGCGTAGTTTTGCCTAAATATGCTGCAAAAGAATACCTCCGTCAATTGCAGCAAAGTGGATCTAAAAGATATAAATAAGCCCAACACCCCTCCCGCTACCCGTAAGATCCGCGCCCTGTGAGGGGTTGCTTTTTTCTGGAGTTTCGCGAAGGTTTTTAGGTGCAGCTACCTAAGCCTTATTCAGCTTTGTCACTTGCGCATCAAAACCACCCTCGGCCAGTTTAATAGCCACCTTATCACCGGTTTTTAGCTGGCTGCTTGAGGTTAGCACCTGCTGTTTATCATCAAAGGTAATACTATAACCCCGCGCCAGGGTGGCCAGCGGGCTTACGGTATTAAGCTGGCTGCTTAACTGCGCCAGTTGTTGTTTGCTTTGCTTTAGCTGCAACTGCTGAGCATTTATAAGCCGGCGTTCCAGCTCAGTAATATGCTGAGTGTGTTGCAGTAAGGTTTTAACCGGCGATAACTGGCGCAGACTTTTATCCAAATACTGCTGCTGTTGCTGCGCGCCTTGTAGCGTGCGTTTGATGCTGGCACTTAAGCGCAGTTGCAGCTCGTCGAGGCGTTGTTGCTGTTGCTGCAAGCGGCGTTTCGGGTGCAAGGCTAACAGGCGCTGGCTTAAATTTAACAGTTTGGGGGCGGCGTGTTGCATGCGGGCGCGCTGGGCCTGAATAAGCGCACTGCGCAGTCGCATAATGCGCTCGAGTAAGTGCGATTGATCCGGTGATACCAGCTCTGCCGCAGCAGAGGGCGTTGGCGCACGTACATCGGCGACAAAGTCGGTAAGGGCAAAGTCAATTTCATGGCCTACCGCGCTGACGATCGGAATAGGGCAGGCAGCTACTGCACGGCATAAAGCTTCATCGTTAAAGCACCATAAATCTTCTAACGAGCCGCCGCCACGGCCGATAATTAATACATCCACTTCGTTACGGCGTATCGCAGTACTAAGCATATTGCGTAGCTGTGCGGCGGCGGTTTCGCCCTGTACTTGCGACGGGTAAATGATTACCTCTATGCCAGGCGCACGGCGTGCTAAAACGGTAACGATATCGCGCACTGCAGCGCCGGTGGGCGAGGTAATTACCCCCACCCGCTGCACCTGTGCCGGCAAGGCTTTTTTGCCGGCAGGGTCAAATAAACCTTCGGCCTGCAATTTGGCTTTTAGCTGTTCAAATTGCTGTTTTAATAAGCCGGCGCCGGCGCTTTCGATAAACTCGGCCAACAGTTGATACTCACCACGCGGCTCGTACACGCTGATGCGGGCACGAATAAGCACCTGCTGGCCGTTTTGCGGCCGAAAGCTGCTGTTGCGGTTGGCCATTTTAAACATGGCGCACTTTACCTGGGCGGCGCTGTCTTTTAACGAGAAATACCAGTGGCCGGAGGCAGCAGCGACAAAATTAGACACTTCGCCCTGCAGCCACAGCGTTTGAAACTGCAGCTCCAGCGTAAGGCGTACTTCACTGTTTAAGCGGGAAACACTATAGATATCGGGGTTTTGCATAAAAAATGTACCGGCAGCTGGCCTGACAACGAAAGCGTTAGAGTAACATAAAACAAAAAAGCGTTTGTGATACGCGCGCAAAACCGTTAAAATTGCGCCGCAACATTCCCCATCTTTTCAGCCACAGCGAGATTGTTGCAATGCTCAGGATCAAACAAGAAGCCCTTACCTTTGACGACGTGTTATTGGTACCGGCGCACTCTAGTGTACTACCTCACACAGCCGATTTACGCACCCGACTGACTAAAAGCATCACGCTGAATATTCCTATGGTTTCTGCGTCTATGGACACGGTAACCGAAGCCCGCTTAGCCATAGCGCTGGCGCAGGAAGGTGGCTTAGGTTTTATTCATAAAAACATGACCATCGAAGAGCAGGCCGCTAACGTTCGCAAAGTTAAAAAGTTCGAAAGTGGCGTGGTGTCTGACCCGGTAACGGTAACGCCGGATATGAGTATCCGCGAAGTGCAAACCCTGGCGCAGCAGTGTGGCTTCTCCGGCTTTCCGGTAGTAGACGCCAGCAATAACCTGGTGGGCATGCTAACCAGCCGTGATATGAGCTTTGAAGCGAATAACAACGAGAAAGTCTCCAGCCTGATGACGCCACGCGAGCGTTTAGTCACAGTGTTGGAAACCGCACCGCGTGAAGAAGCCTTTAAAAAGATGCACCAGCACCGCATTGAAAAAGTGTTGGTGGTCGACAGCGAATTTAAATTAAAAGGTTTAATTACCGTACGCGACTACTACAAAGCCGCCAGCAAGCCTAACGCCTGTAAAGACGAATTAGGCCGCTTGCGCGTTGGCGCGGCAGTGGGCGTAGGCCCGGGCACCGACGAGCGCATTGCTGCGCTGGTAGAAGCCGGCGTAGACATATTGCTTATTGATACCTCACACGGCCATTCACAAGGCGTAATTGACCGCGTTAAACAAACCCGCGCCCAGTACCCGGATTTACAAATTGTCGCCGGTAATGTGGCTACCGCTGAAGGCGCCAAGGCGCTGGCAGCAGCGGGTGCCAACGCGGTAAAAGTGGGCATTGGCCCGGGTTCTATCTGTACCACCCGTATTGTTACCGGTTGTGGTGTGCCGCAAATTACCGCTATCTCTGAAGCCGCTATGGGCGTAGCCGGCACTGATGTCACCATTATTGCCGATGGCGGTATCCGTTTTTCCGGTGATGTAGCAAAAGCCTTAGTCGCCGGTGCAAACCTGGTGATGGTAGGTTCGATGTTTGCCGGTACCGAAGAAGCGCCGGGTGATGTTGAGCTGTATCAGGGCCGCTACTATAAGTCTTACCGCGGTATGGGCTCGTTAGGTGCGATGGCACAGCGCAACGGCTCGTCTGACCGTTATTTCCAGGGCAGCAACAACGCCGAGAAACTGGTACCTGAAGGTATTGAAGGCCGCGTGGCGTATAAAGGCCCGATGGAAAACATTATTCACCAGCAAATGGGCGGTTTGCGCAGCGCAATGGGCTTAACCGGTTGCGCCACCATTGACGAGCTGCGCACCAAGCCGGAGTTTGTCCGCGTAACCTCGGCCGGTATGGGCGAGTCGCACGTGCATGATGTGCAAATTACCAAAGAAGCGCCAAACTACCGCTTAGGCTAACTGTTTACTGTTTTATCGGCTGGCTAACCCCGGCCGCTTTACTTTTTAAAGGTCGCTATGAACAAAAACATTCATCACCACCGCATCTTAATCCTCGACTTTGGTTCGCAGTATACTCAGCTGATTGCCCGCCGCGTGCGCGAAATTGGCGTGTATTGTGAGCTGTGGGCCTGGGATGTGACCGAAGCGCAAATTCGTGACTTTAACCCCACCGGTATTATTTTATCCGGCGGGCCGGAAAGCGTGCATGAAGCCAACTCGCCACGCGCGCCGCAGTATGTGTTTGAAGCCGGTGTACCGGTGCTGGGCATTTGCTACGGCATGCAAACCATGGCCGAACAATTAGGCGGCAAGGTGCAGGGTTCTGACATGCGCGAGTTTGGTTATGCGCAAGTAGAAGTGGTTGCGGCTAATGATTTATTTGCCAAAATTGAAGACCATATTGGCAGCAGCGGCAATGCACTGTTAGATGTGTGGATGAGCCATGGTGACAAAGTAGTGCAGGTGCCTGAAGGCTTTATTACCTGTGCCAGCACCACCACCTGCCCGCATGCCGGTATGGTAGATGAAGCCCGTCAGTTCTACGGCGTGCAATTTCACCCGGAAGTTACCCACACCCGCCAGGGCCAGCGTATGCTGGAGCATTTTGTGGTGGATATCTGTGGTTGTGACAAGCTGTGGACGCCGGCAACCATTATTGAAGATGCCATTATCCGCTTAAAGCAGCAGATTGGTGATGACCGCGTTATATTAGGTTTATCAGGCGGTGTCGACAGCTCTGTGGTGGCGATGTTGCTGCACCGTGCTATCGGTAAAAACCTGACCTGCGTATTTGTTGATAACGGCCTGCTGCGCTTAAACGAAGGCAAGCAGGTAATGGATATGTTTGGCGACCATTTCGGCCTTAACATTATTAAGGTGGATGCCGAGGAGCGTTTCTTATCGGCACTGGCCGGCGAGAACGATCCGGAAGCCAAGCGTAAGATCATCGGCCGGGTGTTTGTTGAAGTATTCGACGAGCAATCGCAGCTGCTGGAAAATGCCAAGTGGCTGGCGCAGGGCACCATTTACCCTGACGTTATCGAGTCAGCCGGTTCTGCTACCGGTAAAGCGCACGTGATTAAATCGCACCACAACGTGGGCGGTTTGCCGGCGCACATGAAGCTGGGCCTGGTAGAGCCACTGCGCGAGCTGTTTAAAGACGAAGTGCGCAAAGTCGGCTTAGAGCTGGGCCTGCCGTACGACATGCTGTACCGTCACCCGTTCCCGGGCCCGGGTTTAGGTGTGCGCGTACTGGGCGAAATTAAAAAAGAGTATTGCGATATTTTACGCCGCGCCGATGCCATCTTTATCGAAGAGCTGCACAAGGCCGAGCTGTACCATAAAGTAAGCCAGGCCTTTGCCGTGTTCCTGCCGGTAAAATCGGTAGGTGTAATGGGTGATGCGCGTAAATACGACTGGGTAGTATCACTGCGTGCAGTAGAAACCATCGACTTTATGACCGCGCACTGGGCTCACCTGCCATACGAGCTGCTGGGGAAAGTATCTAACCGCATTATCAATGAGATCAACGGCATCTCCCGCGTGGTATACGATATCAGCGGTAAACCACCAGCGACGATTGAGTGGGAATAACCTTGTGATGTTTATTAAAACCAGCTTTTAGCTGGTTTTTTTCGGTCAGCTGTACGTTACAGCGACAGGGCGTAAGCCGGCATACAGATATAACAGCATTTAACGAAAACAAAACCGCAGCTGGCGTTTGGCTGCATCGGTGACACAATTTTGCAGGCGGGTGGAAATGATTATCAGACCGAAACTGAACTGGTTGCGGATGTTGTTTGTTTGGCGCGGCTCTGTCATACCACGTATAGCGCCACAACTACTGATACTGGTGGTGAGCTCCGCGTTGGTGGTGTGCATCAACGTTTTTTCCCCCGGCTTGTTGCATGATTTAACACCGGTACCTTTTACACTGGTGGGCATAGCACTGGCAATTTTCTTAAGTTTCCGTAACTCGGTTAGTTACGACCGGTTCTGGGAAGGGCGACGCATATGGGGCTCGATGCTGAACGATACCCGATCGCTGGCGCGCCAGTATATGTCGGTGACGGATACCGATGCGCAAAGTCAGCGCCATTTTGTTTATACACTTATCGCCTTTGTTTATGCCGTGAAAGCTCAGCTGCGTGGCACAGTGCTAACACAGGAGCAATTGGCCTTGCTGCGGCCGCAGTTGTTACCGGCTGTTAACCGCGCACGTTTTAAACCAGTGCTGATTTTATCCGATGCCGCAAACCAGATTGGCGAATTGCATAAAGCGGACAAGTTGCATCCTGTACTTTTTACTGTTTTGGACCGTCAGCTGTCACTGTTAAATGAGGATTTAGGCGGTTGCGAGCGCCTTGCCAGTACGCCGGTGCCGTTTGCCTATTCATTAATATTGCACCGTACCGTCTATCTATACAGCTTTTTGCTGCCGTTTGGTCTGGTCGATACTGTCGGGATGATGACACCGCTTATTGTTGCGTTTATCTCTTATACCTTTCTGGCGATAGATGCGCTGGCAGAAGAGCTGCAAGAGCCGTTCGGGCTGGAACCAAACGATTTGCCACTTGATGCGATGGCTGCCACCATTGAAGCCACTCTAAGAGAAATGCTTGGCGAAGACGCTTACCCGCCGGTACCTGAGCCGGTAAATTTTGTGTTGACCTGAGCGCGCGGCGATAGAGTAACCCCACTTTTTTTTATTTGTACAACCAGTAACTTATAGATACATTATAAGCCTGTGTTCTCATATAAGAGCTGGGCACCTTATGCGCAATGTAAAGCAACTTCACTTCAGTATTGTAATTAACGCACCGGTGCAAACGGTGTGGCAACGGATGTTGTCTGATGTTGGTTACCGCAACTGGACCTCGGCATTTTGCGAAGGCTCATATTTTAAAGGCAGTTGGCAGCAAGGCGAGACGATACGGTTTTTATCGCCGTCCGGTGATGGCATGGTTGCGACTATTGCTGAACATGTTCCGCTGGAGCTGATCTCGATTAAACACCTGGGCTTTATTGTCGCCGGTAAAGATGATTTTAGCAGCGACAACGTAACCAGCTGGGCACCGGCGTTTGAGAACTACCGCTTTCGCGCGGTAGCGGGCGGTACTGAAGTCAGCATAGAGCAGGATATCGCGCCCGAATACGAGCAATATATGCAAGACAGCTGGCCCAAGGCACTGCAAAAGTTAAAAGCATTATGCGAGCAGGGTTGAACTCTGTGTTTGCCAGCCGGTCTTATCCGGCAGTGACACACTTAACGGAGTAAGAAATGGCTAAAGTACTGCAGCTGTGGCGTGGCAACCGCGGTGTTATCGTATTTATCAGTCTAATGTTTGTATTCAGAAGCGCTGTAGCGGACTGGAATGATGTACCTACCGGCTCTATGCAGCCGACCATTCAGATTGGCGATCGTATTTTGGTCAATAAAATGGCTTATGACCTACGCATACCGTTTACTACCACCTCGTTAATTAAGCGTGCAGACCCCGCGCGCGGCGATATTGTGATATTTGCCTCGAAAGCGGCAGACAACCGGCTGGTAAAGCGGGTAGTCGGGCTACCGGGTGATGTGGTGGCGATGCGGCACAATGTGCTGACGATTAACGGTGAGCAGCTGGTGTATAGCGAATACCCGGCGCCAGTGCACAGTAGCGCAGAGGGAGCAGCTGAAATAGCAGACAGCAGTCTGTTGCTGAGCGAGCAATTAGGCACTGTAACTCATACCGTAAAGCTGGCGCCATTTGCCAGCGGCCACGATAGTTTTAATGCGGTGAAGGTACCGGCCGGGCATTATCTGGTGTTGGGTGATAACCGTGATAACAGCGCCGACTCACGCGTAATCGGCTTTGTACCGCGTGATGAAATTGTTGGCCGTGCCGGTAAGGTATTATTTTCGCTGGATTATGATAACTACTACTTACCGCGCAGCGAGCGTTTTCTCGCTGCGTTGTAAATGGCTAGCTGTGTTTGCGTGCGCTTAAGCGCACCCATTCATCCTGCTCGGCGACGGGGTCAAAGCTGAACTCGTCGCTGTAAGCATCAATGACGCTTTGTGCCTGGCTGTGCAAAATGCCTGACAGCGCCAACTTGCCGCCCGGTTTTACATAGCTGCTTATCACGGCTTTTAATTCGGCCAACGGGCCGGCGAGGATATTGGCAACCACCACGTCGGCCTGAAAGTTCGCCGGCTGATCTTTGGGCAGATACAGCTCTATCTTGCCTTCGACATTATTGCGTTTGGCATTGGCCTGGCTGGCTTCAATCGCCTGTGGGTCGATGTCGACACCCACAACCCGTTTTGCGCCCAGCTTTAACGCGGCGATACCCAAAATACCTGAGCCACAGCCGAAATCGACCACAGTTTGCTGCGGTTCAATGGTGGCATCCAGCCATTGCATACACAGCGCCGTAGTAGGGTGAGTACCGGTGCCGAAGGCCAGGCCAGGGTCGAGCATCACGTTTACCGCTGTCGGGTCCGGGATATCGCGCCAACTGGGGCATACCCATAAGCGGTTGCCGAATTTAATCGGGTGGAAATTATCCATCCACTCGCGTTCCCAGTCTTTGTCTTCCAGTTGCTCCAGCTTGTAATCGACGCCATCTTTAAAGAACGACACCTGCTGCAACTGCTTTACCACCTTGTCCATCGGGTGCTCTGCATCAAACAGGCCCACCACCACGGTGTTGGTCCAGTAGATCACTTCGCCCGGCATCGGCTCGTATATCGGCGTGTCGTGCGCGTCTAAAAAGCTGACTGCCTGAGCGCCCCAGCCCATCAGCATATCGCTGACCTGTTCGGCTTTTTCTTCAGTGGTGCTAACGCGCAGTTGGATCCAGGGCATAATCAGTCTCGCTTAAAAAATTTGCCGCATTATAGCAAAAAGGCCGCAAAAGCGGCCTTTAATCTGTAGCATACGGTGTTACTTAATACCCAGCTTGTGTTCCAGGTAGTGGATATTGGTGCCACCTTTGCAGAAGGCTTCATCGCGCATAATGTCTTTATGCAGCGGGATGTTGGTTTTAATGCCTTCGACCAGCAATTCGTCCAGCGCGTTACGCATGCGGGCAATAGCGATATCACGGGTTTCACCGAAAGTAATCAGCTTGCCAACCATTGAATCGTAGTTAGGTGGCACGGTGTACTCGGCATAGATATGCGAATCCCAGCGAATACCATTACCACCGGCCGGGTGGAAGCGGGTAATTTTGCCCGGCGATGGCATAAAGGTTTTCGGATCTTCAGCGTTAATCCGGCATTCCACGGCATGGCCGCGAATAATAATATCTTCCTGCTTCAGGGTCAGTGGCATGCCGGAGGCTATACGCAACTGCTCTTTAATCAAGTCGACACCGCTGATCATTTCCGTTACCGGGTGCTCTACCTGGATCCGGGTGTTCATCTCGATAAAGAAGAACTCGCCGTTTTCAAACAGGAACTCGAAGGTACCGGCGCCGCGGTAATTCATTACCTTACAGGCATCAACACAACGGCCGCCGATAAAGGCACGCAGCTCCGGGGTAATGCCCGGTGCCGGCGCTTCTTCTACCACTTTTTGATGGCGGCGCTGCATGGAGCAGTCACGCTCACCTAAATGGATGGCATTGCCCTGGCCGTCGGCCAATACCTGAATTTCGATATGACGTGGGTTCTCGAGGAATTTCTCCATGTACACCATGTCATTACCAAAAGCAGCTTTGGCTTCAGCTTTGGTCATTTCTATCGAGCTAACCAGTTCTTCTTCGCTGCGCACCACGCGCATTCCGCGGCCACCGCCGCCGCCGGCGGCTTTAACGATAATCGGATAACCGATACGTTTAGCAATGGCTTTGTTGGTAACTGCATCGTCGCCAACTGCGCCATCAGAGCCCGGTACACAAGGTACACCGGCTTTTTTCATTGCTTCAATGGCCGACACTTTATCACCCATTAAGCGGATAGAATCCGGATGCGGGCCGATAAACACCAGGCCGCTTTCTTCTACCTGTTGGGCAAAGTCAGCGCGCTCGGCTAAAAAGCCGTAGCCCGGGTGAATGGCCTGGGCGTTGGTTACTTCAGCAGCGGCAATGAGCGCCGGAATATTTAAATAGCTTTGTGGCGATGGTGCCGGACCAATACAAATGGTTTCGTCGGCCAGCAGCACGTGTTTTAAATTGCGGTCTACCGTGGAGTGCACGGCTACCGTTTTAATACCCAGTTCTTTACACGCACGCAGTATGCGCAGTGCAATTTCGCCGCGGTTGGCAATCAGTACTTTTTCTAGCATCAGTCTGCCTTTTGCGTTATTCAATCACAAAGAGTGGCTGGTCAAATTCAACCGGCTCGCCGTTTTCTACCAGAATTTCTTTGATCACACCGGCCTTGTCAGACTGGATCTGGTTCATCATTTTCATTGCTTCAACAATACACAGCGTATCACCCGCTTTTACGCTTTGGCCCACTTCAACGAAGTTTTTCGCTGTAGGTGAGGCAGCACGGTAGAACGAGCCTACCATCGGTGATTTAACCACATGGCCGCTGACAGCTGCCGGAGCGGCGGCTGCCGGTGCTGCTGCAGGCGCAGCGGCCGGTGCCGGCGCATATTGCTGTGGTGCCGGGGCGTATTGCTGCATTGGTGCATACTGTGGCGTCGGGCCGTTACGGCTGATACGCACTGACTCTTCGCCTTCGGTGATCTCAAGCTCGTTAATACCAGATTCTTCTAACAGCTCGATCAATTTTTTAATCTTTCTAATATCCATGTCTTTTTAGCCTGATTTAGTTATTACTGTTTGGTTGTTTGTAGCTCTGCTACCGCCGCATCAAGTGCATAGTGATAACCTTTGGCCCCCAGACCACAGATCACCCCTTTAGCGATATCAGATAAATACGAGTGCCGGCGAAATGATTCGCGGGCGTGTACATTGGATAAATGTACTTCAATAAAGGGAATAGCGACCGCCAGCAGCGCATCACGAATAGCAATACTGGTATGGGTAAAAGCACCGGGATTAATCAGGATATAATCCTGTTGGCCCAAGCTTTGCTGAATGGCGGTTACCAATTCATGCTCGGCGTTCGATTGTAAATGTGTCAGTTCGACACTTTTCGCCGCTGCCTGTTCCGTCAGGTCGGTAATAATCTGCTGTAACGTCGCTGAACCATATACGGCCGGCTCACGCACGCCCAACATATTCAGGTTAGGGCCGTTCAACACTAAAATTCGGTAAGTTGCCGCCATTTGTGCGTTATTCCCGCTAATTGTTTTGATCCGGCACTATCTTGCCAAAGCTAAAGACTAATTGCATCTGTTTGACAAAATTCTGTCTTAAGCAGTGCCGTTGGCTTAACAATAGCGACCTATTATAGTGAAATCGTGACAAATGGCAGCAAAATACTGGTCTTATCAGCCGGGAGGCAGGTGGCAGTAGGCGGCGCCGGAAGAAAGCGCCGCCACAAAATTACTGTTGCAGTTGTTGCAGGTGGGCAACAAAGTCGGCGGCGTTCATAAAACCGGTAACACGGGCGCTACTGAGCTCTTCGCCTTGCGGGCTGAAAAACAGCAATGTCGGCAGGCCCAATACCTGGTAATTATCCAGCAGTGCCTGATCTTTGCGCGTCATCTTTGTCACATCGACTTTGATCAGTTGCATGTTTTGCATCTGTGCCTGTACTTCAGCTTTAGGGAAGGTTAGGTGTTCAAACTCTTTACAGGCAATACACCAGTCTGCGTATAAGTCGACCAGGGTAAAGCGCTCACCGCTGGCGGCAATTTTCTGTTGCAACTCTTCCAGCGAGCCAACCAGCTCAAAGCCTTTATTCTGTTGCGCTACAGTTGCTGCGACAGGCTGTGCCGGCCACCAGTGCTGCACATTTAAATACAAGGTGGCAGTTAACAACAGCTGGCCGCTAATCAGTATCACGGCTTTGGCTGTGCTGCTCTGCAGGCTAAACAGGGTGCGATACAGGTAGATAACAAACGCCAGCAGCAATAAAGAGCCGGCGGCCAGAATATAGCTGAACGGCAGCATGCGCTCCAGCAGGATCAGCGGTACTGCCAATAGCAGGAAGCCAAAAGCGGTTTTTACCGCGTTCATCCAGTTGCCGGCTTTGGGTAGCAACTTTCCGCCGGAGCTGCCCAGCAGCAGCAAGGGCAGGCCCATACCCAAGCTTAAAATATATAATGTTACGGCACCGAGCAGTAAATCGCCGCTTTGTGCGACATATAATAATGCGGCCGACAAAGGAGCTGTGGTGCAAGGAGACGCAATAAGGCCGGACAGTGCGCCCATAGTAAAGGCGCCTTTATGCGAGCCCCCTTGCTGGTTATTGCTGACTTTGCTGATTTTTTCTTGCCAGCCAGATGGCAGGCTAAGATTAAACACCCCAAACATTGCCAGCGCCAGCAATACGAAAATCACACTGGCGACAATCAATACCGCAGGGTGTTGCATATAACCCTGAAAGCGCACGCCCAAACTTGCCACCACTAACCCTAAAGCCGAGTAAGTAATGGCCATACCCTGCACATAGGAAAACGACAGCGTAAAGGCACGTTTGTTGGATAATTGCTTGCCCTGGCCGACAATAATGCTGGTTAAAATAGGGTACATCGGAAATACGCAGGGCGTAAAAGCCAAACCTAAGCCCAGCAGAAAGAAACCGGCCAGGGTAGCTAAACCGGCACCGTCGCTCAGTTTTGCTGCCAGGGTGTTTTGGCTTGATACCGGTACGCTGTTTTGGCTGTCACTGTTGTCGCCCGTAGCAGGCTCTGCGCCGCTTAGCGGTGATAACGGCAGCTCTTTTGTTACCGGCGGATAGCATAAGCCGGCTTCGGCACAGCCCATATACTGAATTTTGAATACTGCATCCTCGCTGACGTCGGTCAGCGGAATACGCAGAGTTAACTGATGGTAATACACTTCACTGACGCCGAAAAACTCATCTTCAATCGTCATGGCCGCAGGGTAGGTTGGGTGAGAGAAGCTAACCGCAATACCGCCGAACTTCAGTTTGTCTTTATACAGGTAATAGCCGTCGGCAATGGTCCAGCTAATCAGCAGCTCATCCTGCTGCTGCACAAAGTCAAACACAAAAGCTTGTTCAACCGGTAAGAACTCATCATTAGCCTGCAGCAGGCTGTTAAGCACTGAATTTTGCTGCGCCTGTGCCGGCGGCATTGCCAGCAGCGTGAACCAGATTAAAAATGGCAGAAAAAACACTTTATACATCAGCTTATACTTCCTCTTAAACGCCTCAGCGTTGCTACCCCGTCAGACTAACATGTGTTGGCTGTAGCGTAATAGTCCGGCAATGGTTCGCACATTACCTCCGGCACATAGTCCGGTAATAGTACGGTAATAGTGGCAAGCCGGCTTAGTGGCTGCGCTTATTTACACTTTTGCACAGACCAGCTGCGCGGCAGTGTTATTTCAACCCCGTTTAAATTAGCCGGCAAATCTTAAGGCAAGATGAAGAAATTTTACCTGTGCCCCCTTGGGTTTTTTTGCGCAGTGCCCCATATACCGACCAGACAATTTAACACCCATGTTAAAACACAAAAATAGCTTTAGGAGATAGAGCATGAATATTCGTCCATTACATGATCGTGTCATCATCAAACGTTTAGAAGCTGAAAGCAAATCAGCAGGTGGCATCGTCTTAACCGGCGCTTCAGCGGAAAAATCAAGCCGTGGTGAAGTGGTCGCTGTTGGCAATGGCCGCGTGTTAGACAACGGTGACGTTAAGCCGTTAGACGTTAAAGTTGGCGATAAAGTGCTGTTCGGCGCTTATGTAGAACGCACCGAAAAGGTTGATGGCCAGGAATATGTGATCACTAAAGAAGACAATATCTTAGGTGTGATTTTAGGCTAACTTTACCCGAACTGTTCAACGCATTAACTGAATTAAAGGATCAAGAAAATGGCAGCAAAAGACGTACGTTTCGGCGATGAAGCCCGTAACAAAATGCTTAAAGGCGTAAATATTCTGGCTAACGCTGTGCGCGTAACCTTAGGCCCGAAAGGCCGCAACGTTATTCTGGACAAATCTTTTGGCGCACCGATGATCACCAAAGACGGAGTATCGGTAGCGAAAGAAATTGAGCTGGAAGATAAATTTGAAAACATGGGCGCGCAAATGGTGAAAGAGGTTGCCTCTAAAGCCAATGACGAAGCCGGTGACGGTACCACTACTGCAACAGTATTAGCGCAAAACATCATCAATGAAGGTGTTAAAGCGGTTGCCGCCGGTATGAACCCAATGGATTTAAAGCGCGGTATCGACAAAGCGGTTATCGCTGCAGTGGCTGAGCTGAAATTACTGTCACAGCCTTGTGCCGACACCAAAGCTATTGCACAGGTTGGTACTATCTCTGCTAACTCAGATGACGAAATTGGTCAGATCATTGCCAGCGCCATGGATAAAGTGGGTAAAGAAGGCGTAATTACCGTTGAAGAAGGCCAGGGTTTAGCTAACGAGCTGGACGTGGTTGAAGGTATGCAGTTCGACCGTGGTTATTTATCACCGTACTTTATCAACAATCAGGAAGCCGGCCAGGTAGAACTGGATAACCCGTACATTCTGACCGTTGATAAGAAAATCACTAACATCCGTGAGTTGTTACCGGTGTTGGAAGGCGTAGCAAAATCCGGCAAGCCACTGTTGATCATCGCTGAAGACGTAGAAGGCGAAGCCTTAGCCACCTTAGTAGTGAACAACATGCGCGGTATCGTGAAAATCTCTGCAGTTAAAGCGCCAGGTTTTGGCGACCGTCGCAAAGCCATGCTGCAGGATATCGCTACGCTAACCGGTGGTACCGTAATTTCTGAAGAAATCGGTATGGAACTGGAAAAGGCCGGCCTGGAAGAATTAGGTACTGCCAAGCGTGTGGTGATCACTAAAGATAACACCACCATTATTGACGGTGCCGGCGAGCAAGGTGCTATCGATGGCCGCGTGAAGCAAATTCGTCAGCAGATGGAAGAAGCCACTTCAGATTACGACAAAGAGAAACTGCAAGAGCGTCTGGCCAAGCTGGCTGGCGGTGTTGCGGTAATCAAAGTCGGCGCCTCTACTGAAATTGAAATGAAAGAGAAGAAAGCCCGCGTTGAAGATGCACTGCATGCAACCCGTGCAGCGGTAGAAGAAGGCGTAGTGCCTGGCGGTGGTGTAGCCCTGGTACGTGTTGCTGCCAAGCTGGTTGACCTGCGCGGTATTAACGAAGATCAGAACCACGGTATTAAAATTGCGCTGCGCGCGATGGAATCACCGCTGCGTCAAATCGTTGATAACGCCGGTGACGAGCCGTCAGTAGTAGTAAATAACGTGAAAGCCGGTAACGGTAACTACGGTTACAATGCGGCGACAGGTGAGTACGGCGATATGTTGGAAATGGGTATTCTGGACCCAACCAAAGTAACCCGTTCAGCACTGCAGTTCGCAGCTTCTGTAGGTTCACTGATGATTACTACTGAAGCGATGGTAACAGAGTTACCAAAGAATGATGCTCCTGCAATGCCTGATATGGGCGGCATGGGTGGAATGGGCGGTATGATGTGATGGCATAACGCCGCATATCTTGCTGTAACAAAACCCCGGCCTTGTGCCGGGGTTTTTGTTTTCTGAAGACTTGATTGGCTACATTTTTATACAAAACCACACAGTTACTACACGGCATTTGACGCTATAGTTACAGTTACCAGTAAACTTATCGGCCATAGTTTGTTCTAATCTTAGCTATAACAGCTAAACCACGTTAGTTTTTTGGAGGTCGTAATGCGAAATATACTACTGGCTTGCAGCATAGCAGCACTGGCTGCCGGTGCTGTGCAGGCTACAGAAGTAAAAGTAGAGTGGCAGGATCCGGAAAAATTTACCGATATCCGCCCCGCCAATGACAGCCGTAAAGCATACCGTGAACGGGTAATGAAAAAGTTTGACGGTTTTTTTACTGAGATGGCTGCCAAACTACCGGAAGGTTACAGCTGGCAGGTAACGGTAACTGACATTGATCTGGCCGGTGATATTGATTATTTCGCCGGTGGTGCCGGAAATGCCTTACGGATTGTCAAAGATATCTATTCGCCGGCAATCAAGTTTAGCCATGTGCTGCGCGATAAGCATGGTGAAGAAGTTATCAGCAACGAAGAAAAGCTGCGTGATATGGGCTTTATGCATTCAATACGCTCTGTTAGTGACAACGAAGAGTTCCGTTATGAGAAGCAGATGCTCAGCAGCTGGTTTGATAAGGAGCTTTTGCCCAAGGTTGAGCAATACGCGCTGGCGCTGCCTAAAGTGAGCACTAACTAAGCTAGAGTAAACTGGCTATCTGACGGTAAATATCTAACGCTTCCTGCCGGCTTAACTGGCCGGCAGAGGCCGCGCGGCCAATACTGCTGGACACTCTGATTGATTCACTGTCGCTGTTTTCTGCTGTAACAGCGGCCGTATTACCGCTTGTGGCAGCAGAAGAGGCATTGAGTAGTGTGGGTTCCCGGCTAACGTTGTTGCTGTCAGCCACAACCTGTTGGCCAAGCTGCGTAGCGCTGCGATTTACGACAACCGGCGGGCTTACACTTATCGCTGACATAACCACCTCCAATCATCTTTTTAGACTAGTGCAGGCGCCAGGCAGCGTTAGATTATTTTTTGACCAGAATTACACTGTTATTTTATTTTGTTATAACAGCGCGAAACTCTGCCAGGGTGCTGTGTAACTGCTTTAACTGCTGCACCACCTTTTGTAGCGTAGCGGTATTAAATTGCTGACTTTGCCGCATGGCAGCGACTTGCTCAGCGGTTTCTGCCAGATACGGCATAAAGCGGTTAGCTGATACCTGAAACAGTTTGTTATCGGCAAAAATGCGCTGATGTTTGGCATGTCCTTGTTGTTGCAGGCTGTCGAGCAGGGCGTCAGCGTCCAGTGCCTTGCGGTATAGCTCTTTTAAATTGTCATCAAGTTGGTTAAGTAAGGTATCCATAATACGACTACGCTGTAAAAATTGGCGCTATTATGCCACAAAGCCACTTTGGCTTCAGCAGACTTAGGCTGATGCCGGGCCGTTGCAGCATTATTTTTTTCGCTGAGCATTTCTTTAGCAAACGTTTTGTTATATTATCTCGTTTCTTTATTTTCAGCTGCCAGAGTACGCCACGTGTTAGCAACAGTAAGAAACGTATTTGATAAAGTAGGTATTACAGTGACGTCGCTTTGCGCCATTCACTGCATTATGCTGCCGATCATTCTGCCGGTTTTGCCGTTACTGGGCCTCAGCGTTGGCCATAATCATGCGTTTGAGCGCGTGATGTTGCTGGTTACTATAGTACTGGGCTTTATTGCGTTGTTTATTGGTTTTCATCGCTATCACCGCAAGCTGTATCCGTTTTATTCGTTATTTTTAGGTGTGTTTATTTACTGGCAACGAGATGTGTGGGGCCATGAGTATGAACACGCTGTGCTGATAGTTGGGGCGTCTCTGGTGGTGTTGGCGCATGTGATGAATATGCGGTTGTGTAACAGCTGCAAAAGCTGTCATGATCATTAATCAGCAAAATTTATAAAAAATCCCGCTACGGCGGGATTTTTGCTTTATTGCCTCAGTTTTGCTCTGTTAACCGCTGCCGGCTTCGGGCCGGATAATTACTGAAAATGCCGTCTACGCCGTATTGCTGCATGCGGGCGATATCATCTGCCTGGTCCACGGTATACACATACACTTTTAAACCCCGCGCTTTGGCATCATCAACAAAAGCCTGATTAATAAAGCTGACATCGCAATTGACTGAATAAGCCTGCAGTTGCTGCGCAAAAGCAGCGTAGTCAATGGCTAAGCTGGCGGTAAGTGCGCCAAGTTTTAACTCTGGCCTGTGCCGTCTGAGCTCTGCCAGCAGGTGATGGTTAAAAGATGAGATAAGCAGCCTTTGGCTGTCAAACTGGAGCTCTTGCTGTGCTTTATCCAGCAGGGCCAGCAGTGGTGCTACGGTATTGTCGCCTTTAAGCTCTATATTCAACCATAAGCCTGTTGCTGCCAGTCGCTGCAATATCTGCCACAGCGTAGGAATACGCTCACCGCGGCCGGCGTCCAATTGCATCAGTTGCTCAATACCGTATTGATAAATGCTGCCGCTGCCATTGGTAGTGCGCGCCAGATGATGATCATGAATAACAATAAGTTCGCCCTGTACCGCGAAAACGTCTATTTCTATGGCGTCGGCGCCCTGAGCTATAGCCTGCTCAATAGCCAGCAGGGTATTTTCCGGGTAGTCGCCACTGGCACCACGATGAGCAATGATTTGCATAATACTGTTTGCCTGCCTGTTCTTCGTAGACGGACACCAGCAATCACTGCGTATATTTTATCCGTGACACGCCGTAAACCCATCCCTGGGGGCTCGATTATAAACTTCATCCATGAAGTTTACCCGTTGGGCCAGCGGAGCTGTTCAAATTCGCTCCCGGCGAATTTGTCAGGCCGTCCGGGCCTTCAACGGTCACTGATAAAAATACATCCGTGCTCGCTGATGTTGATGCATTGACATATATTAGTCTGAATTTTTGGCCAGAACTTCAGCAAAAGGCGCACCCATGCGGGTAACGCTGCCAGGCTGCTGATCTTCTGGAAATTGCAGCTTGTCCGCCGCAAAGGCCAGAACTACAGTTGAACCCAGCTTGAAGCGGCCCATTTCTGCGCCTTTTTCCAGCGTAATGGCATTTTTGCCGTGCGCCGGGTAAGTCCAGCGGAATACATTTTTACCCGCCGGCGGCGTAACCGTGCCGGCCCAGACAGTCTCAATACTGGCAACGATAGTTGCACCAACCAATACCAGCGCCATCGGGCCCAGTTCAGTGTCAAAAATAGTCACTACGCGCTCGTTACGGGCAAATAAGTCCGGCACGTTCTCTGCGGTTAGCGGGTTTACCGAGAATAAATCGCCCGGCACATAAATCATCTGGCGTAAGGTGCCGCTAACCGGCATATGAATACGGTGATAATCTTTCGGTGCCAGATAAATAGTGGCAAAGTCGCCACCCATAAAAGGCTCTGCGGTAGCCATATCGCCGCCCAGCAGAGCTTGCAACGAATAGTTGTGATTTTTCGCTTGCACCAACTGCCCCTGTACAATTGGGCCGAGCTGGCTGATACAGCCATCTACCGGATGCGCCACTATATCGGCTTCTGTCGCCAAAGGGCGAATGCCGTCTTTTAACGGCCGGGTAAAGAACTCATTAAAACTGGCATAATCTTGCGCCCGTTCAAACTGCGCCTCGGCCATATTAATGCCATAGGCTTTAATGAAGCGATTGATTAAAAAGTGTGTAAACCAACCCAATTTTGCAGCGGCCAATTTACCCACCAGGCGTGAAATTAAATGCTTCGGCATCAGGTATTGCAGGGTAATTTTTAAATTATCCATTATGGTCTCGTAAAAGGTTAAAAGTAATTTGGTTTGTCCTGCGCCATGCTGGCGAGGATTTTCAGGTAGCTGTCGTAGCGCTCTGTGCTGACATCGCCGCTCTCAACTGCATGTTGAATGGCACAGCCCGGATCGGAAATATGCTTACAATCACGGAATTTGCAGCGCCCGAGCCAGGGCGTAAATTCAGTAAAGCCTTGGGTTACTTCTTCCGGCGTTAAATGCCACAAAGCAAACTCGCGGATACCCGGCGAATCAATTAAATCGCCGCCTTCCGGCAGATGGTACAAACGCGATACTGTTGTAGTGTGTTGGCCCAAGCCGGAGTTGCCGGATACTTCCCGGGTATGGGCTTCAAGCCCCGGCATTAAGTGATTCATCAATGATGACTTGCCCACACCGGACTGGCCGACAAAAATACTGGTACCGCTGTGTAAGTAATCCAGCAGTTGTTGCATGCCAACGCCGCTTTTGGCGCTGACGGCTAAAAAGTCATAGCCAAGTTTGCGGTACAACGCCAATTGTTGTTCGGTTTGTGCCAGCTCTACGCTGCTGAGCAAATCCACTTTGTTAATAACCAGCAAGGGTTTAATGCCGGTCATCTCTGCGGCAACTAAATAGCGGTCGATAATATTCAGCGACAACGCCGGCAATACCGCCGAGACGATAATCATTAAATCAATATTGGCCGCTACCGGCTTTAAGCCGTCGTAGAAATCCGGCCGCAACAGCACGGAACTGCGCTCTTCTACTGCGTCTATTACACCATCGACACCGCCGGTAGGCTGCAGCGAGCGGCGCCAGACTACGCGATCACCGGTAACTAACGACGCCACCGAACGGCGCATATTACAGCGCACAACGGTGCCCTCGCTGTCTTCAACATCGGCGTGTTGGCCAAAACGGCTGAGTATTAACCCGGTTTCGGCTGCAGCGAAGCTGGTGTCATCGACAGATTCGACACCCTTGTTTTTCGGCGCGCGCAAGCGCTTGCCGGCGTTATCGACAATACGTTGCTGTTGGCGCTGAGTGAGATGTTTTTTCTTTGTCACTGCTGCTTTTTTCGCTCTGATATAAAGGATGCTATTACTGCTAAGCTTAGGGCGTGTATGATACCTGTATTCTGTAAATGAACAAAGCAGCAAGCTGCGTAAGGGTTTTTCATGAGCGTAAATGACAACAATTTGATTTGGCTGGATCTGGAAATGACCGGGTTAGAACCCAAGACCGATGTCATTCTGGAAATGGCTACCATAGTAACCGACAGCCAGCTGAATATTCTTGCCGAAGGGCCGGTATTTGCCATTAAGCAACCGGATGCGGTATTGGATAATATGAGCGCCTGGTGTGTCGAGCAACATGGCAAAAGCGGTTTAACGGCGCGTTGCCGCGCAAGTACTACTACGCTGGCAGATGCAGAACAGCAAACCATCGCGTTTTTAAGCCGGTATGTAGCTGCCGGTAAATCGCCGATGTGCGGTAACAGTATCGGTCAGGACCGGCGTTTTCTGGCGGAATATGCGCCAACGCTGGAAGCATTTTTCCATTACCGTAATTTAGATGTCAGCACTGTAAAAGAACTGGCGCGGCGCTGGCACCCGCAGGTGCTGAATAAAGTACAAAAAGCCGGCAGCCATTTGGCACTGGATGATATTCGGGAGTCGATTGCTGAATTAGTAACCTATCGCGAGCATTTTTTTAAATTACCGCAATAAAGTGCTTGCATAAGCTAACTGATTTTGTAAAATGCGCGCCATCACGACGTAACAACGTTAGTTGATGCGAGTATAGCTCAGCTGGTAGAGCGCGACCTTGCCAAGGTCGAGGTCACGAGTTCGAACCTCGTTACTCGCTCCAAATTCGATAAGAAACCGCACCTTGCGCAAGCACAGTGCGGTTTTTTGTTTTCTGCGATATAGTTAATGCATCTTTAACGCACTGCCGGCCCGCTATGCCTGAGTCTCCTTGTGTGCGCAATTGTTGTTTGGATCAGCAAGACTGTTGCCTGGGCTGTGGCCGTTTAGTGCAGGAAATTATTGAGTGGCACACTGCAGATGTATTGCGGCGTGAGCAAATTTTACACCAGGCTGCACAGCGTATGGCACAACGTGAAGCCAGCGGTGCGGTTATGCGTCCCGCGGTAAGCCTTTTTGAATAATCCGCACCAGCCGCTCTGTACTGCGCGGCAATAACGATTCAGCCTGCCAACTTTTGCGTTTTTGTTGTGCTAATGCCCAGTGAATATGTTCGGCCACCAGCTCGCTGGCGCTATCAAGTTTAGTTGTTAATGCCTGCACAATTTCAACCTGATAAGGCGCATTGCCCAAAGCGACGGCAATATTACGCTGCCAGCGCTCAAAACCGATACGGCGGATGGCACTGCCTTCGGTATAGTTTAAAAATTCATGCTGCTGCCAGGCAAATAAACTGAGCAGACTTTGGCTTTGCCATTGTGGCCGGCGTTGAAAATCACCTTCTATACTCAGCGGTGCGTCACGGTTTTCCGGACACACCAGTTGGCAATCATCACAGCCATATATGCGGTTGCCCAGCAGAGGCCTGAACTCTTCCGGTATGGCCCCTTTTAACTCGATGGTCAGATAAGAAATGCAGCGTCTGGCGTCGACAACATAAGGTTCTACGATAGCGCCGGTGGGGCAACTGGTAATGCAGGCAACACAGCTGCCGCAATCACCTTGGTGCGGTGTATCGATGGGTAAAGGCAGGTTAACCAGTAACTCGCCTAAGAAAAACCATGAACCGGCGCTGTTATTGAGTAACAAACTGTGTTTGCCAACCCAACCCAGCCCGGCTTGTTGTGCCAGCGGCCGCTCCATAATGGGTGCAGAATCGGTAAAAGGCCGGTAACCCAGCTCAGCCATCTGTTGATTAATACGCTCGCCTAATTGCTTCAGCCGGCTGCGTATCAGCTTATGGTAGTCGCGGCCCAGTGCATAGCGGCTGATATAGGCTAGTGTCGGGTCGGCCAGGTTGGTAGCAAAACCGGCGCCTTGCGGCAGATAATCCATGCGCACGCTTAATACCCTTAAAGTACCGGGTACCAGCTCTGCCGGCCTGGCGCGCAACATGCCGTGGTTGGCCATATAATCCATTTCGCCGTGGTAGCCGGCATCCAGCCACTTTTGCAACTGACGCTCAGCATCCGGCAAGGACACGCCGGTAATACCCAGTTGGGCAAAGCCGAGTTCTTTTGCCCATTGTTTTATCTGCTGCGCTAAAGTGGCGTAATCTATAGTCATGCTGTTGGTAGTTAAGAAATCACAGTGCAATTTAACACATAGTACACTAAGGCGGGTGATGGGCGGGAACCTTGCTGTGTTGCGGGCAGTCATAAACACGGCCGGCAGTTTTACTGGCTCAGCAGATGATTAATTTGTTAACATAGCGCCGGTAATGCCTTGGCAATCGTAAGAGTGGTGGTAAGTGGCGCAAATTCAGTGTGTATTAAAGGATGAGGCGGCAACCTTGTTGTTGGCGCAGCAGTTGGCCCGCCATATCAGCGGTGGCCTGACCATATTTTTACATGGTGAACTTGGCGCCGGTAAAACTACGTTTAGCCGGGGGTTGATTAATAGCCTGGGGCATAAAGGCAACGTAAAGAGCCCGACTTATACTCTGGTAGAACCCTATCAGTTGGCGCAGTTGGTGGTGTACCATTTTGATCTGTATCGCTTGCGCGACAGTGAAGAGCTGGAGTTTATGGGTATCCGCGATTATTTTCGTGCAGATAGTCTTTGTCTGATTGAATGGCCGCAGCGTGGGGCCGGATATTTACCTGTGGCGGATCTCGACATACACTTAATTTTTGAACAGGAGCACCGGCGGGCTGAATTAACAGCCAATACTGCTGCCGGGCACCGCATATTAAAAGCTGTAGCGGATGATGAAAAATAATTATTACAAAATCAAAAGCTGGTTGCTGCTGAGTCTGGCGCTGCTCAGCTTTAGTACTGTAGCCGCGAACCAGGTGCAAAGTGTGCGCGTATGGCCATCCCCTGACAACACCCGGGTAGTGTTTGATATGTCAGCAGCACCTGAGCACAAGAGTTTTAGTTTGGATAAGCCTGACCGGCTGGTGATTGACTTAAGCAATATTAAAGGCGGCAGCAGTTTGCCGGAGATATCCGGCGAATCTGCGTTAATTAAAGCCATTCGCAGCAGTGGCGACGCTAACAGTATGCGTATTGTGCTGGACTTAGCCAAGCACAGTAACGCCAACGTGTTCACCTTGCCGCCAACACCGCCTTACGGTCATCGTTTAGTGGTCGATTTACCTGACAATCAGCCGGTACAAAATCTACCGCCGCCGGCAATCAGAGCTGCGCGCGATATTGTTATTGCCATTGATGCCGGCCATGGTGGTGAGGACCCGGGCTCGATTGGTCCAAGTGGTTTTTACGAAAAGAATATTACCTTACCCATCGCTAAACAGCTGGCGCATTTAATTAACAACCAGCCCGGCATGAAAGCCATGATGGTGCGCACCAACGATTACTATATTCATGTTAACCGCCGTACCGAGATTGCCCGCGGCCAACAGGCCGATTTATTAGTGTCAATTCATGCAGATGCCTTTACCACGCCGCAGCCGCGCGGTGCCTCGGTATGGGTATTGTCACTGCGCCGTGCGACATCAGAAGTGGGCCGTATGCTGGAACAAACCGAACGCCATTCTGAATTATTGGGTGGTGTCGCGGAAATTATTAAAGACTCAGCTAACGAGCGTTATCTGGCACAAACGGTGCTGGATTTATCGATGAACCATTCGATGATCACCGCATACCAGGCCGCAAATGAAGTCTTGCAGGAGCTGGGTAAGGTGGCTTATCTGCATAAAAAAGAGCCCCAGGCTGCCAGTTTAGGTGTGTTGAAAGCGCCGGATATTCCATCTATTTTGGTTGAGGTCGGTTTTATTTCCAACCCGAAAGAGGAGCGGCAGTTACGCTCGTCTGCTTATCAAACCAAATTAGCGCAATCATTGTTTACGGCGTTAAAACGTCATTACGAAAAATCGGCTCCGGCAGACTCGCTGTTTGCTCAGCAACGGGCCCGTGAGCACAAAGTCAGCGCCGGTGAATCGCTGTCGCTACTGGCACAGCGTTATAACGTTTCTGTGGATGATTTACGCAATATTAATCAATTGGCTAACGACAGCATTCGTGTCGGTCAAACGCTGCGGATCCCTTAATTATGCCTATCCGTATTTTGCCGCCGCAGCTGGCTAACCAGATTGCGGCCGGTGAGGTGGTTGAACGTCCCGCTTCCGTTGTTAAAGAGCTGGTAGAAAACAGCCTGGATGCCGGGGCCGGCCATATTGAAATTGATATTGAAAAAGGTGGCAGCAAGCTTATCCGCGTGCGTGACAATGGTAGCGGTATTGCAGAGCAAGAGCTGGTATTAGCGCTGAGCCGGCACGCCACCAGTAAAATTACCGATCTGGACGATCTGGAAGCTATTAACAGCCTGGGTTTTCGCGGTGAGGCTCTGGCCAGTATCAGCTCGGTATCACGTCTTACGTTAACATCAAAAACTGCAGAACAAAGTGCCGCCTGGCAGGCCAGTGCTGCCGGCAGAGAGATGCAGGTGGACGTGCGTCCGGCAGCGCACCCGGTGGGCACCAGTATTGAAGTGCTGGATTTATTCTTTAACACCCCGGCCAGGCGCAAATTTTTACGTACCGATAAAACTGAATTCAGCCATATCGATGAACTGGTGAAGCGCCTGGCACTTAGCCGCTATGATGTCAGTTGGCAGCTAACACATAACGGCCAGAGTGTGCGCCGGTTAAAAGCTGCCACGACAGACGAGCAACGACAAAAACGGGTGGCGGCTTTATGTGGCCGCGCTTTTGCAGAACAGGCAGCCTTTATTGAAAACCGCTACGGTGATGTGCGGATTTGGGGCTGGATAGTGCAACCGCAAGCCTGCTCAGCGCAGCTGCAATGCCAGTATAGCTATGTAAATGGTCGTATGATGCGCGACAAGTTGTTAAATCATGCTATTCGTCAGGCCTACGGTGATAGTCTGGGCCCGGAGCAACAGCCGGCTTTTGTGCTTTATCTGGAGCTGGATCCCCGCCAGGTAGACGTCAATGTGCACCCGGCCAAGCACGAAGTACGCTTTCATCAGGCGCGGTTAATTCATGATTTTGTGGTATCTGCTTTGGCAGATGCTCTGGCGCAGCTAAGCCCGGTTACTGTTGCAGCCCCTGCGGTATCTTCAGGCTATGCTGAAGACCATGTGCGGGAAACAGCAAGTGGCGGATACCGTGCGCACGGCGGCTATCAGGCACATCAGCCGGCAGCTGCGCGGGTAAACCGCGAGCTGTCATACTGGCAGCATAGCAACAACGCCGGACAGACTGATACCGCCGCGCAAAAACAAATTGCGGCAACGACAGCTGATACCCGGCCGGCAAAGCCACTGATTGCCCGCAACCGTTATTTATTGCAGCAGCATGGTGATGACATTGTGTTGACTGACCTTGCCGCTTCAATGGCTGCTTATTGTGCGGCGCAGCATATTTCGCCGGTGCCGTTATTATTACCGCAACGGCTGAAACTCGCCCGTGAGCAAACATTAGTATTAACGCAGCAGGCCGGCATGTTTAGTGCCGCCGGTTTTGATATGGTACTGACCGACGATACCTTAATTGTCCGTGCTGTGCCCGACTGGCTGCGCCATACCACATTAAGCCATTGGCTACCGTTATGGTTAACGCAGCTGGCACAGTCGCCGCAGGACAATCCGTTGTTTTGTTTGTTGTCTATGCTACTGAATGCAAACGTGCTGGATGCTGCACGTTTGTTAGAATCTTGCCCGCAATTAACCGCAGATGCTCACAGAGTATCTGTGCCACTGCAGTTAGATGCCAGCATAGCGTTTTTGCAGGAACAAATCGCATGAGCCACAACTCAACCGGGGTGATTTTCCTGATGGGGCCTACTGCCGCCGGTAAGACTGCGCTGGCAACAGAACTGTATCAGCGGCTGCCGGCAGAATTAGTCAGTGTCGACAGTGCGCTTATTTACCGAGGTATGGATATCGGCACTGCCAAACCAACGGCTGAAGAATTGCAACTGGCGCCGCATCACCTGATTGATATTCGCGACCCTGCACAAAGCTATTCTGCGGCAGACTTCCGCGCAGATGCGTTGCATTTAATTGCTCAAATTCAACATCGTGGTAACATTCCCATCCTGGTTGGTGGTACAATGCTGTACTTCAAAGCGCTGCTTGAAGGTATATCACCGCTGCCGCAAGCGGATCCTGCTGTGCGTCAGCAGTTGGAACAGGAAGCGGCAGAAAAAGGCTGGCCGGCGTTACATGCCGAACTGGCGATAGTTGACCCGGTTTCGGCGCAGCGGATCCACCCGAATGATCCACAACGTATTAACCGTGCATTAGAAGTATTCCGTATTACCGGACGCAATTTAACGCAACTTACAGCAGAAAAAGGGGAACCTTTTGGCTTTCCGGTGCACCAATTTGCTGTTGCACCGGAAGATCGCGCAGTGCTGCACCAACGTATAGCGTTAAGATATGAGCAAATGTTGGCGGCAGGGTTTGAGCAAGAAGTTGTCAAACTGAAGCAACGGACAGATTTGCATGCTGATTTACCCGCCATGCGCTGCGTGGGCTATCGCCAGATGTGGCAGTATCTGGACGGTGAATGCAGTTATGCTGAGATGACAATGCGTGGCATAGCGGCAACCAGGCAATTGGCAAAACGTCAGCTTACCTGGTTAAGAAGTTGGCATGATTTGAACTGGCTAAAAAGTGATGCGCCAATGTCGGAAAACTTGCAAGCCGTTTTATCTTCGCTAAGCTAAACAAGATGGATAAAAAAGACGTTTTAACAACTTGAAATAAAAAAAATAATACCAATATAAGTCGGACTAATAAAAAAAGGAAAGCGGCACATGGCAAAGGGCCAATCTTTACAAGACCCATTTTTAAACACCTTGAGACGGGAACGTATTCCGGTATCAATTTATTTGGTGAACGGCATTAAACTTCAGGGTCAAATCGAGTCTTTTGATCAGTTTGTGATACTGCTGAAAAACACTGTGAGCCAGATGGTATATAAACATGCCATTTCCACAGTAGTACCGGCACGGGCTGTCAACACTATGGTGGCTCAAAGCAATGGTCAAAGTGACGAAGACGACACGGAATAACAGCAGGGGTTTCCCGCTTGTCTGACATTAGCGCGTTACCGGAACAAGCGATCCTTGTCCATGTGAACTTCTCGCAACAGCATACCAGCGAAGATTTAGCTGAGCTTAAGCTATTGGTGTCGTCGGCTGGTGTTAACAGTATTGATGTGGTTAGCACCAATCGCAGCGCCCCTGATGCAAAGTTCTTTGTCGGTTCAGGCAAAGCGCAGGATATTGCTGATTTGGTAGAGCAGCATCAGGCCTCGTTGGTTATTTTCAACCATGCGTTAAGCCCGGCACAAACCCGTAATTTGGAGCGTTTGTGCCTGACGCGTGTCATCGATCGTACCACGCTTATTCTGGATATTTTTGCGCAGCGCGCCCGTACTTTTGAGGGCAAGCTGCAGGTAGAGTTGGCTCAGCTAAAGCATTTAGCCTCGCGTCTGGTGCGTGGCTGGGACAGTCTTGACCGGCAAAAAGGTGGTATAGGTTTACGCGGGCCCGGCGAAACTCAGTTGGAAACAGACCGGCGCTTGTTACGCGAGCGGGTAAAGGCATTACAACTACGACTGAATAAACTGGAGCGGCAGCGTGAGCAGGGCCGTCGTGCACGACAACGTTCTGCTGTGCCGGTGGTGTCGGTGGTGGGTTATACCAATGCCGGTAAATCGACTTTGTTCAACCGTGTTACCCACGCGGATGTCTACGCTGCAGATCAATTGTTTGCCACGCTTGACCCCACCTTACGTAAGTTAAAGCTCAAAGGCGTTGGCGAGATAGTATTGGCCGATACCGTGGGCTTTATCCGCCATTTGCCGCATGACCTGGTAGCAGCATTTAAATCTACTTTGCAGGAAACCCGCGAAGCAGACTTACAGTTGCATGTTGTTGATGTTGCTGATCCGCGCAAAGACGACAACATGCAGCAAGTGGCTGCCGTGTTGCAGGAAATTGAAGCAGATCAGTTACCGCAATTGGTGGTGTACAATAAAATTGACCTGCTTGAGCAACAGCCACGTATTGAATACAACGAATTTAATCAGCCGGTAGCAGTATATTTATCTGCGGTAACCGGTGCCGGTATTGAACTGCTGACACAGGCCATAGCGCAGTTGTTATCAGAGCGTTATATCGATATCACTTTGGCCCTGCCGCCTGACAAGGGGGCATGGCGTGCCCGTTTTCATCAACAGCATTGCATAATGCAAGAGCAGTTTGATACTGACGGCTATTGCCAACTTACACTCAGACTGAGTGAGTCAGTTTGGCAACGCTGCGTAAAGCAATCGCAGGGGGCATTGGAAAACTATGTCGTCAGCGCAGCGGTTATTTGATACATTAACCCTTATTTTGCAAACTAAAACTGGAGTAGAGCATGGCTTGGAATGAGCCGGGCAACAACGGCAAGAATAACGACCCCTGGAAACAGGGTGGTCGTGATCAAGGCCCGCCCGATTTAGATGAAGTGTTTCGTAACTTAGGCAAAAAGTTCGGCGGCATTTTCGGTGGAGGCAAATCTTCAGGCGGTAGCAGTAATGGTGGTGCTTCAGCGGCACTGATATTGGTACTGATTGTGGCAGCTCTGGTATGGGCGTTTAGTGGCTTTTATACCATTAAAGAATCTGAGCGTGGTGTCGTGCTGCGTTTCGGCCAGTATCTCGATGAAGTTGGCCCCGGCATTCACTGGAAACCTACTTTTATCGATACTGTGCTGCCGGTAGATGTTACCAGTGTGCGTTCTTTGCGCAGCGACGGTTTTATGCTGACGCAAGATCAAAATCTGGTGCGGGTCACTTTTGAAATTCAGTACAAAGTATCAGATGCCAGATTGTATAAATTCTCGGTTGTCGATGCCGACAGCAGCTTGCATCAGGCAACAGATGCGGCACTGCGTTATGTTATCGGCCACTCCATTATGGATGACGTACTAACCCGCGGCCGTGAAGTGGTGCGGCAAAACACTCGTCAGGAACTGGAAGGCATTATCGAGCCCTACAAGATGGGTATTGTGCTGGTAGATGTTAACTTCCGCGATGCGCGGCCACCGGAAGAAGTGCGTGACGCTTTTGACGATGCCATTAAAGCACAGGAAGACCAGGAGCGTTTTATCCAGGAAGCTCAGGCTTACGCCCGTGAAATTGAGCCGCGTGCCCGTGGCCAGGTTAACCGCGTGATGCAGGAAGCCGAAGCGTATAAACAGCAAATTGTGTTAAAGGCACAAGGTGAAGTAGCCCGCTTTGAAAAACTGTTACCAGAGTATCTGGCTGCACCTAAGGTAACCCGCGACCGTATGTATCTGGAAACTATGGAGCAGGTATACAGCAATACGTCCAAAGTGCTGGTTGACGTTAAAAATGGTAATAACATTATGTATTTACCATTAGACAAGATGTTAAATCAGGGCAGTAGCGGTACCGCACAGCCATCAGGTGCTATGCCATTAATTCCGTCGCGTAGCACTACGGACAGCAGCAGTCAAAATCGTACTGACAGTTCTCGCGGCAGTTCTACACGCAGTGGCAGGGGGTAAGTGATGAAGAATTTTACAGTTGCCATTATTGTTGTTATTGGTTTTATTTTTTTGTCAGCGTTGTTTGTCGTGCCGGAAGGCCAGCGTGGCATAGTGATTCAATTTGGTAAAATTCAGCGTGATGCTGAGCAAAATGTCGTGGTGTATGAGCCGGGTTTGCATTTTAAGTTGCCGCTAATTGAAACCGTACGCAAGCTGGATGCCAGGGTGCAAACGCTTGATGATTCACAGGACCGTTTTGTTACCGCAGAGAAAAAAGACTTGCTGGTGGACAGTTATGTGAAATGGCGTATTAATGATTTTGGCGCTTACTTTTTGGCTACCGGCGGTAATACCAGCAGAGCAGAAGACTTGTTAAAGCAATATATTAACAACGGCCTGCGTACTGAGTTTGGTGCCCGCACCATTCAGGAAATTGTCTCAGGTGAGCGTACGCAGTTAATGCAGAGTGCGTTACAGCAAGCCGGTCAGGCTTCGAAAGAGCTGGGTATTGCAGTGGTAGATGTGCGGGTTAAGCAAATTAACCTGCCACAAGAAGTCAGCAGCTCAATTTTTGCCAGGATGGAAGCTGAGCGTCATGCTGTAGCGCGTGAACACCGCTCTAAAGGTATGGAAGAAGCTGAAATTATCCGTGCAGACGTAGACGCCCGGGTTACCGTAATGGTGGCAGATGCTGAGCGTAATTCACGTAGTGTGCGCGGTGAAGGTGATGCCTTAGCCGCTAATGTGTATGCCGAAACCTTTAATAAAAACGCCGAGTTTTACTCTTTTATCCGCAGCCTTGAAGCTTATAAAAACAGCTTTAACAGCAAGGATGATGTGTTAGTAGTGCAGCCGGACAATGATTTCTTTAAATATATGAAGTCAGACAAGGTGCAAAACTAACAACTACAGTGTTTAAAAAAGGCCCGTAAGGGCCTTTTTTGTCTGTAACGGCCGAACGGGGGAGCCATGTATCAGCAGTTTTATCAGCGTTTCTTGCAAGCTAATCAGGGCAAGCAGCATTTCGCCTGCCACTCGCATCATTATTGGCCGGATGTCAGTCGTGATGCCATGTTGGAATACTGGGACGATACCGCGCGCCTGGTCGATGACAAATGGCGCTATATTTTCGGTGAAAAAGTACCGGAAACTCAGCAGTTGATCGCAGACATTTTACAGTTACCACAGCCGGAACAAATTGTGTTTGCGCCTAATACTCACGAGTTGGTGATGCGGTTACTCAGTTGCTTTGACCTGCGCCAACCGCTGCGTATTTTGACGACCGACAGTGAGTTTTACAGTTTTTCGCGCCAGGTAAAACGCTTGGCCGAGTACGATAATGTTCAGCTGGATATTATTGCCAGCGAACCTTTTGCCAGTTTTGAACAGCGTTTTGCCGACGCTGCGGCAGCACATCATTATCAGCTGATTTTCTGTAGCCAGGTGTTTTTTAATTCAGGTGTCGCAATTCGTGATTTAACCGGCTTTGTGAAACAAATTGCTGCCGTCAGTGATGCGATGATCGTAATCGACGGCTATCATGGCTTTATGGCGTTACCAACCGATTTATCGGCTATTGCTGAGCGCATTTTTTATCTGGCCGGCAGTTATAAATATGCCCAGGGGGGTGAAGGCTGCTGCTTTATGGCAGTGCCGTTAGGCAGCACAGAGCGGCCGCTGTACACCGGCTGGTTTGCTGAGTTCGGTACTTTGGCGGCAGAGAAGTCAGCTACTGTATTGTACAGTGAAGACGGTTATCGCTTTGCCGGTGCCACCATGGATTTTTCTGCTTTATATCGTTTAAATGCGGTGCTGAGATTATTCAAACAACAAGGCATCAGTGTCGGACGCATCCATCAGTATGTGCAGCAGTTGCAGCAGGTATTTTTGCAAAAGCTGGCCTCAGTGCAACATGCTGACTTGCATGCCGGCAATCTGCTGCTGCAAGACTTCAGTTGCCATGGCCACTTTCTGACGTTCCGACCGGGCAATGCAGCAGAAGTGGCAGAGCTGGCGGCTTTTTTGAAACGTGCCGGTATCGAAACAGACTATCGGGCAGACCGTTTACGTTTTGGCTTTGCGTTATACCACAACAGCGCAGAATATGATCTAACGTGTTTAGCTTGATATATTGTTTAACTGGTTGATTAAAAACCACTAAATAAGCCGCTGTGAAAAAAGCGGCTTTTTTTCATCCGGACGGCTGAAACTTGGCTGGCTATTTGGTAGAATCCACGCCTGATTTTTTCCATGATGTAGGAACCATGGCCAAGAACGTAGTAGTGCTCGGCACCCAATGGGGTGACGAAGGTAAAGGTAAAATCGTCGATTTATTAACAGATAAAGCCAGTTTTGTGGTGCGCTATCAAGGCGGCCATAACGCAGGGCATACGTTGGTTATTGACGGTGAAAAAACCGTATTACATTTAATTCCCTCAGGTATTTTACGTGCTAACGTAAAATGCGTGATCGGTAACGGTGTAGTGTTATCTCCTGAAGCGTTCTTAAAGGAAATGACCATGCTGGAGCAGCGTGGCGTGCCGGTAAAAGAGCGTTTACTGCTAAGTGAAGCTTGTCCGTTGATCCTGCCGTTTCACGTTGAGCTGGATAAAGCGCGTGAACTGGCGCGTGGCGACAAGCCTATTGGTACTACAGGCCGTGGTATTGGCCCGGCTTATGAAGATAAAGTAGCGCGCCGCGGTTTGCGGGTTGGTGATTTATTCAATGCTGCGCTGTTTGCTGAAAAGCTGAAAACCGTGATGGAATTGCATAACTTTACGCTGACTCAGTATTACAAAGTGCCGGCAGTGGACTATCAAACCACGCTGGACAATGCTTTGGCGATTGCAGAAATTTTAAAACCATTGGTAGTAGATGTTACCGATTTGCTGGACCGTGCCCGTAAAGCCGGCCAGGAAATTATGTTCGAAGGTGCCCAAGGTACCTTGTTGGATATTGACCACGGTACTTATCCTTATGTTACCTCGTCTAATACCACTGCAGGTGGCGTAGCAACCGGTGCCGGTTTTGGCCCGCGTTATCTCGACTATGTGTTAGGTATTGTTAAAGCTTATACCACCCGCGTGGGTTCGGGCCCGTTCCCTACCGAACTGGGTTGTGCTGTGGGTGAACACTTAGGTGTTAAAGGCCATGAATTCGGTGCTACTACCGGCCGTAAACGCCGCTGTGGCTGGTTTGACGCTGTTGCAGTTAAACGTGCCGTGCAGTTAAACAGTATTTCCGGTTTTTGTTTAACCAAGCTGGATGTTCTGGATGGCCTGGACAGCATTAAAATCTGTATCGGTTACCGTGACGCTGCCGGCAACGTCAGCGAAGTGCCACCATTGGCAGCAGAAGGTTTTGATTTGGTTACGCCGGTATATGAAGAAGTGCCGGGCTGGCAGGACAGCACTTTTGGCGTACAGTCGCTGGATAAGTTACCGCAAGCTGCGCGTAACTATATTACGCGGTTAGAGCAATTGACCGGTGTACCGGTTGATATTATCTCTACCGGACCTGATCGCGTACAAACGATAGTTCTGCGTCATCCGTTTGCTTGATCCTGACGTAAAGCTATAACACGATAAAAAAACGCTGCCACCAGGCAGCGTTTTTGATTTATGCTGGCTAAAACAGCAGCAGACGGAGTTATGGCTATGCGTATACTGATATTGATTACCGCGTTATTTACCCTCAGTGGCTGTGGCGGAGGCGGCAGCGATGATACGTCGGCAGCGACAACGGCATGCCAGCGTACTGATATTAATTCTCAGGTGTTTTGTGCACTGCAACAAAATTATTTGTGGTACAGCGAGCTACCCGCTGATATTACTCCCGGCAGTTATGCCTCACCCGGCGCAATGTTAGATGCTGTAGCAGCACCGCAAGACCGCTATAGCTTTATTTTAACGCGCCAGGAATATGAAGACCGTTTTATCAACGCGACATTTTTTGGCTACGGTTTCTCCAGCGTCAGAGTCGACGATAACAGTGCCTTGCAAATTGCTTATGTGTATGACGATGGCTCTGCAGCGCAAAATGGCTTGCGTCGCGGTGATAAAATTATCGAAATTGAAGGTATCAGCGTCACTGAATGGCTAAGCCGGCTGGATGCCGGCACTGCGACCAATGATGATGTATATGGCCCGAACGAAGCAGGTGTTATGCGTCAGTTTGTCTGGCGAAAACCCGATAACACCGAACAAGTTGCTACTTTCAGTAAGAGTGAGGTAAGTACTAACACCGTGCTGCACCGCTCGGTTAGCACCGTGGGTGATAAGCGCGTCGGTTATTTGGTGTTCAACACCTTTATAGAGCTGTCGGAAACTGAGCTGGAACAGGCATTTGCTTATTTTGTTGCCGAAGGTGTCGATGAACTGGTGCTGGATGTGCGCTATAACGGTGGTGGTTTAATCCGTGTAGCGAATCAGCTGAGTACACAAATTGCGCTTAATGCCGTGCTGGGCGAAATATTTGTTAAGTATCAATACAATGATAAAAACAGCAGCAAAAATACCACAACGCTGTTTTCGTTAGGTGCTGGTGACAGTGCATTAGATTTGGGACGGGTGTTAGTGCTGACAACGGCCGGCAGCTGCTCTTCCAGTGAATTGGTGGTTAATTCCCTGGCACCGTTTGTCGATGTGGTACAAATCGGCGCCACCACCTGCGGTAAACCTGTTGGCCAACAGCCGGATATCATCGGTGATTATGTGTTGTTTGCTATTAACTTCCAGACGGTAAATGCACTTGATCAGGGCGCATATTTTGACGGCTTACAACCTAACTGTCCGGTTAGCGAAGTAATTACCGGCGACTGGGGGGTAGCTGATGATCCGTTATATGCCGAAGCCATTAATTACATAACCAACGGCAATTGCAGCGATGTTGCAGTAAGCAGCGCTGCAGTTAGCACTAAAGCCGTTAAACCGCGGCTGGCTGCACCCTGGGTGTTAAACAATGAGCAATAACAGGCGCGAAACTTGCTTTAAAAAAGCAAGTAGCAGCCGATAAGGCTTAAAGTGACAATTTTCAGGCGCATAAAATGAGTAAAAAATGTTGGATGCTGGTGGTAGGGTTACTGTTGCCGCCGGTCGCTCAGATACAAGCACAGGAACTGGAAGCAGTGCAACTGTACAGTCAGGATGAGCTGTTGGCATTAATCCAAACTAACAGTCACCTGAAACGGGTGCGTGATGATGACTGTCAGCTGGTACGTGATATCGACGCCCGCGCCGACATTATGCAATTACCGGCTTATCAGTTTTTGTATGGCGATATGCTGGCTTATGCGGTCTGTGTACCGCGTAACGTTGAACGTGGCTGGGATTTAATGTTGCAAGCCGCCGCCCAGGGTTTGCCGGAAGGACTGGAGCAGGTAGGTCGCTATTATCATATTGGCCGCTTTGTGCAGCCTGATATTGATAAGGCGATAGTATACTTACGTGAAGCTTCGGCATTGGGTAATTTAAAAGCGCAATTACGCCTGGCGCAAATTTTGGCTGATGGCCACGGCAGCCCGGTTGATTTTGAACAAAGCTATCGCTGGCTGCATAATGCTATTACTGCCGACAGCGCGACACACAAGCAAATACAGCAACTGCTTAGCCGGCTAGCGCAGAAGATGCCACCACGGGTGGTAGCCAATGCGAAAAAGCCGGTAAAATGAAGTTCATACTCATAAGGCCGTTTAGCTGTTACACTTAACACAATTCAGGAAACAAAAGATAACTTAATGACGGTAAATGATCCGCATCTTGCGCGTGAGCAGGAAAAATATGACAACCCTATCCCCAGCCGTGAATTTATTCTCGAGCACATCGAAAAACGCCAGAGCCCCGCTTATTTTGAAGAATTAGTTGCCGAGCTGGGTTTAACTGATGATGATGCCATTTTCGCGCTGAAAAAGCGCCTGCGCGCCATGGAGCGCGATGGCCAGTTAATCTATACCAAAAACCGTCGCTACGGCCTGGTCGATAATATGGACCTGGTAAAAGGTACGGTATTGGGCCATCGCGAAGGTTTCGGCTTTTTAAAGCTGGAGCAGGGCGGGCCGGACTGGTTTATCCCCAATTTTGAAATGCAGCGCTTGTTGCATGGCGACATCGTGCTGGCAACAGCACAAAGCGTAAACAGCAAAGATAAAATTGAAGCCCGCGTGGTGCGCGTGTTAGAGCCGCGCAGCGAGCCGATAGTTGGCCGTTATTACAAAGATTTCGCCTTAGGCGTAGTGGTGCCGGACGACCCGCGCATTACCCAGGATATTGTCATTCCCGACGGTGCGCAAGGCGAAGCCCGCCACGGCCAGGTGGTGTTGGTGGAGATCACCCAACGGCCATCCAAGCGTGTTAACGGCATTGGCAAAGTAACTGAAGTACTGGGCGAGCATATGGCGCCGGGTATGGAAATTGAAATAGCCATTCGTAACCATCAAATTCCGCATGTGTTCTCTGATGCCGTGCTGAAACAAGTGGCCAAGTACGGCGAAGAAGTGCCGGCAGAGGCTAAACAAGGCCGTGTTGATTTAACTCAATTGGGTTTAATTACCATTGATGGTGAAGATGCACGCGACTTTGATGATGCGGTATATGCTGAAGCCAAAGACAATGGCGGCTGGCGCTTATGGGTGGCGATTGCCGATGTCAGCGCTTATGTGTTGCCTTATACAGTGTTGGATAACACCGCTATTGAACGCGGTAACTCGGTGTATTTCCCTGACCATGTAGTACCTATGCTGCCGGAAGCGTTATCGAACGGCCTGTGTTCACTTAACCCGCATACCGACCGGTTGTGTTTGGTTGCTGATATGCATATCAGCGCCAGCGGTAAGCTGGACAGCTACCAGTTTTACGAAGCGGTAATGCACTCCAGTGCGCGTTTAACCTATAACAAGGTGCATAAGATACTGCAGGGCGACCCGGAATTACGCGCACAATACGCAGCGAATTTGACCAATATTGAAACCCTGAACAGCCTGTATAAAAAGCTGGCTAAAGTGCGCGGCCAACGCGGTGCTATTGAATTTGAAACGGTAGAAACCCGTTTTGTGTTTAACAGCCACCGTAAAATTGAGCAAATTGTACCGGTGCACCGCGTAGAGTCGCATAAGATCATTGAAGAATGCATGATCATGGCCAACGTGGCGGCGGCACGCTTTATTGAAAAGCACGAAGCCCATACGCTGTTTCGTGTGCACGAGCGCCCCGATGCCGACCGTTTTGATAACTTCCGCCGATTTTTAGCTGAGTTGGGTATCGACGCGAATTTATCGGCTGAGCCAACCCCGCTGGAGCTTACGCAAACGCTGGAAAAAATCGGCGACCGACCGGATCGCGAGCTGATTGAAACCACTATGCTGCGCTCGATGAAGCAGGCGGTATATCAGGGCGATAATCAGGGCCACTTTGGCTTGGCGCTGGAAGCTTATGCCCACTTTACCTCGCCAATCCGCCGTTACCCGGACTTAGTGCTGCACCGCGGCATTAAAGCCTTACTGGCCAAACAAGGCCAGAAAGTCACCGGCGCGCGTGAATACACCGAGGCGGAAATTACGCCGCTTGGTGAGCAGTGCTCAATGACTGAACGGCGCGCCGATGATGCTACCCGTGAAGTCGCCGACTGGCTTAAATGCGAATATATGCAAGACCACTTAGGTGCTGAGTTTGACGGCGTAGTGTCTACCGTTACCAGCTTTGGCTTGTTTGTGCGCTTAACCGAGTTGTATATCGAAGGCTTGGTGCATGTCACCTCGTTGCAAAACGATTACTACCATTTTGACGCGGAGCGCCATACGCTAAGCGGCGAGCATGGCAAAGTCACTTATCGTATGGGTGATTTACTTAAAGTGAAGGTGGCTGCGGTTAACCTGGAAGCGCGTAAAATTGATTTAGTGTTGGTCGGCGAGCCAAGACGGATTGTTAGCAAAGAGCAAATTAAAGCGTCCAAGCAAGGTGCTGCCAAAGGCGGTAAACGTGCGACCGGTAAAGCAGCAAGCGCACCGGCCAAAGCAGGCGAAGCCAAGCCTAAAGGCGCGCGTAATATTACTGCGCGTAAAAAGCCACGGCGTAAGGCGAAGTAACGATTGGTTTAAGCACTAACGAACCAGTATGCCCACGCCAACACGCCGTGAATATGTCCCTATAGGCTCGACTCAGGCATCCATGCCTTCAACGGTTGACTTAGAGCATACTGGTTCGCTAATTTCGGAATCTAAGGTAAACTGCCGGCCTTTTTTAGGTATCGGCATTAAGGGTTAGCAATGAACGCAGATCTGGTCTTTGGTATTCATGCGGTAGGCGCATTACTGCAACGTGCACCGCAGGATGTGCTGGAATTATTCGTGATGAAAGATCGCGACGACAAGCGCATGCAGCCGTTAATTCAGGAAGCACGGCAAAACGGCGTATCAGTGCAGTTTTGTAATCGTAAAACTCTGGACGATATGGTCGGCGGTCAGCATCAGGGCATTATTGCTAAAGCCCGGTTACAAAGCAGCGGCAGCGAAGCCGATTTAGCCGCCATTGTTGCGCAGCATGAAAAACCCTTTATTCTGGTTCTTGATGGCGTAACCGACCCGCATAATTTAGGCGCTATTTTACGCAGTGCCGATGCCGCCGGTGTACATGCGGTGGTATCGCCAAAAGACCGTTCAGTAAAGCTAACGTCAGTAGTGCGCAAAGTCGCCTGTGGCGCGGCAGAGAGTGTGCCTTTTATTACCATAACCAACTTAGCCCGTACCTTGCGCGAATTGCAGGATGCCGGTGTGTGGGTGGTAGGTACTGCCGGTGAAACAGAAACGACGATTTACCAGGCTGATTTTAAAGGCCCGTTAGCTATAGTGCTTGGCGCTGAAGGTGAAGGCCTGCGCCGCTTAACCCGCGAAACCTGTGACAGCCTGGTAAAAATCCCTATGTTTGGCAGCGTATCCAGCCTTAACGTGTCGGTTGCTGCCGGTATTTGCTTGTTCGAAGCCGTGCGCCAACGTAGTTAATTAACTGAAGCAAGGAAGGTGAATTCCGCTGTGCTCGCCACAGCAACTCGCCCTAATGCCTACGGCAGGGCTCAGACACTCTGTGGCTGCGCAATCGGAACACACTTTCCTGGCTTCGCCGGCAAGCTATCACTCACTTTTACCTGCTTAATCTGCTAATCATGTAGCTTTCTGCTTGTTATTTGCCCGCCGAGTCCGTAAAATACGCGACCTTCGGCCATACACTAACGTTCCTTGCCTCCATGAGAACCTCGGCCGAGTTCCCCTGAGGCTTACTAACCGTAAGGAGCTACAATGCGTCATTACGAAATCGTTTTTATGGTTCACCCTGATCAGAGTGAACAAGTACCTGGCATGATTGAGCGTTACACTGGCGCAATCAAAGAAGCGGGTGGTTCTATTCACCGTCTGGAAGATTGGGGGCGTCGTCAACTGGCTTACCCAATCCAGAAGTTGCATAAAGCTCACTATGTTCTGATGAACGTAGAAGCACCACAAACTGTGATTGATGAGCTGGAAACTAACTTCCGCTACAACGACGCAGTATTACGTAACCTGATTATGCGCACAGACAGTGCGGTAGTTGAGCCATCACCAATGGCTAAAGTACGTGATGAACGTCGTGAACGTGCTCCTCGCGAAAATGAAGAGCAAGTAGCAAACGAAGAGTAAGTTGTTGTTAATGGACAATAGCACCGTACTGGTTGGCAGTATCTGCCGTCAACCGGAGCACAGCGAAAGTCCTGCGGGCATCCCGCATACGGTTCTGGTGTTAGAACACCGTAGTAACCAGACAGAAGCCGGTTTAAATCGCCAGGCGTATGTCAGGATCCAGGTAGTACTGACCGGAGCCGCACTAACACAGCATACCCGACAGTTAACGTTGGGCAACATGGTAAAGGTGACAGGTTTTTTAAACCGCCACCAAAGCCGCAGCGGACAAGCAAAGCTGGTGCTGCATGCGCAACAAATTGAACATATAAGTTAGGAGACAGGCAAATGTCACGTTTTTTCCGTCGCCGTAAATTCTGCCGTTTTTCTGCAGAAGGCACTGTAGAGATTGATTACAAAGATACCGCTGTTCTGAAAAACTACGTTACAGAAAGCGGCAAGATCGTACCTAGCCGTATTACTGGTACCAGCGCTAAGTATCAGCGCCAACTGGCTCGTGCTATCAAGCGCGCACGCTATCTGGCTCTGTTACCGTACAGCGACTCACACAGTTAATACAGAAGGGGTATAAGTAATGCAAATTATTCTGTTAGACAAAGTCGCTAACCTTGGTGGTTTAGGTGACAATGTAGCTGTTAAGTCTGGCTATGCACGTAACTTCTTATTCCCACAGGGTAAAGCAGTTCCGGCTACCAAGGCTAACATCGAGAAATTCGAAGCCCGTCGCGCTGAATTAGAAGCTAAATTAGCTGCTGATTTAACTGCTGCGAACGACCGTGCTGCTAAAATTGCTGCGCTGGGTGAAGTGACTATCGCTTCTAAAGCTGGTGACGAAGGCAAACTGTTCGGTTCAGTTGGCACTCGTGATATCGCTGATGCGATCACTGAAGCCGGCGTTAAAGTATCTAAAGCAGAAGTTAAACTGCCTACAGGTACTTTACGTGAAACTGGCGAGTTCGATATCGACGTTCAGTTACACGCTGAAGTTACTGCAACTGTAAAAGTTGTCGTAATCGCAGAAGCTTAATAAGCTTTAAAGCGCACTGTATCTGCAGTGCGCTTTTTCCTCTCTATATCCCGCTGTTGTTTACCCGCTCTGTTTAGTTAAACTGCTAAAAAATATCTGACACTTCGCTTTGTGATCTGCCGTAGGCGGGTTAGCATTATGCTGTTTTCGCCAACTGAAACAGGTGTTATGAGTAGTATCAAAGACAAGCAGGTTGCAGCGGTTAAAATGCCGCCCCATTCAATAGAAGCTGAGCAGTCAGTCCTTGGCGGCTTAATGCTGGACAATGAAGCCTGGGATCGCGTGGCAGAAAAAGTGGTCGAACAGGATTTTTACCTGCGCGCGCACCGCTTTATTTTCGCGGCTATGTCACGTTTGGCTGAGGCTACCCAGCCGATAGATATTATTACCGTATCCGAAGATTTAGAAGCAAACCTGCAGCTGGACGATGTCGGCGGTTTTGCCTATTTGGGCGAAATAGCAAAAAATACCCCCAGTGCAGCCAACATTCTGGCCTATGCCGAAATCGTGCGTGAGCGCGCTGTAGTGCGCGATATGATTTCTGTGGCGCACGATATTGCTGATGCCGGTTATGACACTCAGGGCCGCACCTCGGCCGAGCTGCTGGACTTTGCCGAAACCAAAGTATTTAAAATTGCCGAACAGCGCACCAACGCCAATGAAGGCCCGGAGCCAATCAACAGTATTCTGGCAAAAACCATTGAGAAAATTGATGAGCTGTTTCGCTCGCCGTATGACGGTGTTACCGGTGTATCTACCGGTTATGTCGATTTAGATAAAATGACCAACGGCATGCAGCCTTCAGACTTAATTATCGTCGCAGCCCGTCCTTCAATGGGTAAAACCACCTTTGCGATGAACCTGTGTGAACATGCCGCCATCACCTCGGATAAGCCGGTGCTGATTTTCAGCTTAGAGATGCCGTCGGAACAAATTATGATGCGTATGCTGGCCTCATTGGGCCGCATTGACCAAACCAAAGTACGGACCGGCCAGTTGGAAGATGAAGACTGGGCGCGCTTGTCCTCTGCCATTGAGCTTTTAAACACCAAAGGCAAAATGTATATCGATGACGGCTCGGGTTTAACGCCGACCGAAGTGCGTTCGCGGGCACGCCGGGTGGCGCGGGAACATGGCGGTTTAAGCATGATCATGGTCGACTACCTGCAGTTAATGACAGTGCCGGGCATGAGTGAAAACCGTACACTGGAAATTGCCGAAATTTCGCGCTCACTCAAAGCACTGGCGAAAGAGCTGAAAGTGCCGGTCGTAGCACTGTCGCAGCTAAACCGTTCATTGGAACAACGAGCGGACAAACGCCCGGTAAACTCCGACTTACGTGAGTCCGGCTCTATCGAGCAGGATGCCGACTTAATTATGTTTATCTACCGCGATGAAGTGTACAACGACGATAGCCCGGACAAAGGCACGGCCGAAGTTATCATTGGTAAACAGCGGAACGGCCCGATTGGCCGCGTACGGTTAACCTTCCACGGCCGTTATTCGCGCTTTGATAACTACGCCGGCAGTGCGCGGTTCGAGGACGATTAATGCCCAGCCGCCGGCCGCAGGCCACCATAGATTTAGCTGCGCTTGAGCATAACTTTGCCCGCGTAAAGCAGCTGGCGCCAAATAGCAAAGTACTGGCGGTGTTAAAAGCCAACGCTTATGGCCATGGTATGTTACCGGTAGCCCAAGCGTTAAAGCAGGCAGATGCGCTGGGCGTAGCGCGGTTGGATGAAGCTTTAGCGCTGCGTGCCGGTGGTATTGCCCGGCCGATAGTGCTGTTGGAGGGTTTTTTCCATCCGGACGAACTGGCACAAATCGTCGCTTCTAATCTGCAATTAGTAATACATCACCGCGAGCAGGCTGAAGCCTTACTGGCTGCTACACTAGACGCACCGGTGCGGGTCTGGCTTAAGATAGATACCGGTATGCACCGCCTTGGTATCTATCCTCATCAAGTGGCAGAGCTGTACCAGCGCTTAAGCGACAGTGCTAATGTGCAAGGGCCGCTTAGATTAATGAGCCATTTTGCCAGCTCAGATGAGCTTGATAAGCCTGCTACGGCTAACCAATTGGCGCTATTTAGCCAGATCACCGAAGGCTGTGAGGGTGAGCATTCACTAGCCAATTCAGCCGCAGTATTAAACTGGCCGCAAAGCCATGCCGACTGGGTACGCCCTGGCTTAATACTGTACGGTGTATCACCTATGGCGCAGGCAGTTGCTACGGATCATGATTTAAAACCAGTAATGACCTTAAGCAGCAGCGTTATTGCCGTACGTGAGGTAAAGGCAGGTGATGCTGTTGGGTACGGTGGTAGCTGGATAGCTGCACACAACACACGCTTAGCCGTTGTAGCCATGGGTTATGGCGACGGCTACCCGCGTGGCGCAGGAAATAACGCCGATGTGTTAATTAACGGCAAGCGGCATCCTATTGTTGGGCGGGTATCAATGGATATGATTACGGTAGATATTGGTACTGCTCCAGTCGCAGTTGGCGATAAGGTGGTTCTCTGGGGCGCAGATTTACCCGTAGAAGAGCTGTCGCGGCGGGTTGACACCATTCCCTACGAATTACTTTGTAATATCACCAGCCGCGTACAGTTTAGCTATATCCGTCATACTTGAAGCTGCAGCTTTGTTGACGGCGCTCTCTCGCTGGAACGCCAGCCCGGCCCAATCACATAGTTTATCTATGCTCTTGGGTACTCGTTCGCTTGTCGCCTCGCTGCAACTTCAATTATTTTGGATATATGAAGCCTTAAATTGCAAAAAAACGCCGGCATCAGCCGGCGTTTTCTGAAAAAATCGTCGCTACTTATCAAAGCTGACTTCGATATGCACCTTGCCAAAATCCGAATCAAACGGCATTAAAATTTTTGCGCCTTCTGATTTGTGCGAAATAGTATGGTTTTTACCGGATACTACTACCGGGGTGGCCATGGTGAAGTCGTAGCCTTTCTCGCCCAGCACGCGTTTGGCGCCGCCGGTAACCATATTGGTGATTTCACCGACCATATCGGTAACGTCGGCCGTAATGCCTTTTGGCCGCTCACCGAGCATACGAAACATAATTTCTACCGCCAGTGACTCTTCAAAGGTAATAGAAAACGAGCCTTTGGTTTGCGGGCTTACCATACCAATTAAGCCGGATACGTCGCCGCGGGCCACTTCATCCTTTTTAATTCTGGGTTGCCCCGGAACAATAGTGGTATTGGCCATGGTGCTGAGCACATTTACTAACGAAGATAAAAACGGGTTTATAAATTCAACATTCATGTCAATGCCTATCAAAGAAAACGAAACACAGGATAAAGCTTGCTTAAGAGTAGAAATATTTTAGTAAATGCACAAGCCATAGCGTTGTTTTTAGTAAGGTTTATTCAGCGACTTTACAATCGGCACAAAGGCCATGCGCTTCAATGGTTTGATGTTTAATAACAAAACCATGTGTTACTGCCTGACGGTTGAACTCTTCTTGCAGTAAGCTTGAGTGTAACTCGGTTACGTTACCACATTGGTCACAGATCAACAGCTGCGCCGGATGATGCTGGCCGAAATGATGACAGAGTAAAAAGGCATTGCTGGACTCTATTTTATGAATAAAGCCTTGCTCGGTAAGAAACTCCAGTGCACGGTAAACCGTGGCAGGCTTAGCGCCGGGTTCAGTTTGCTTTAACTGTTCCAGCAATTCATAAGCACCGATACCACCATTAAGATTGGCCAGCAGTCGAAACACTTTTTCGCGTATTGATGTAAAGCGGGCGCCGTTATTTTCACAAATAACGCGGGCGCGGTTAACCAGAGTTTCCGTCGACATTGTCAGCTCCTGTCAGCAGTTACCGGCAGTGTAACATATCAGCCGCCAACTGCCACACAGTCGCGATAGCTAAAACAACAGCCGTTACAAACGGTTGATCTGATCTTTAAGCTGATACGATTTATCGGTGACAATGCTTTCCAGCGTGGCAATACGTTGTTTCAGTTTTTCCTGCTCAGCTTTGAGTTGCTCTAATTCTGCGCTGCCCGCTTTGCCCTTATTATCGTTGTATACCTTAAAGGCCGATAGTCCTATACCGCCGATGATGGCCAGTGCTGCTATTTCGAAAAGTCCCATTGTGTACTCCTGTTATTCTTTGTATTAGTTTGACCACTCTATCTGCAACTCAGGTTTGCAAATCAGATACCAATTAACAATATGTTTATATATCAATATATTGAGTTGCACGCTTAATTGGCGAAAACAACAAACGCACAAAAGTTTAGCTAAATTCACCAGAATATAGTGGTAAACTCAGCGGCTATTCCAGCAATTAATTGTAAGCCGTTATGACTGATGACGATTGGATGCGACAGGCTATCAGGTTAGCAGCCAAAGCAGAACAGCAAGGCGAGGTACCGGTAGGCGCCTTACTGGTGAAAGACGATAAAGTGCTTGGCGAAGGCTGGAACCAGATGATTAGCCTGAATGACCCTTCAGCACATGCTGAAATGCAGGCAATACGCGCCGCTGCAACTAAAATGGGTAACTACCGTTTGCCGGACTGCACCTTATACGTGACACTGGAACCTTGCAGTATGTGCGCTGGGTTAATGGTACACAGCCGCATTAAGCGGCTGGTGTTTGGTACTACAGACTTAAAAACCGGCGCGGCAGGCTCGGTATTAAACCTTGTGCAGCAGCCACAGTTTAACCATCAGCTTGAGGTAGTGCAGGGCGTGTTAGCCACAGAATGTGCCACCCAGTTATCGGCGTTTTTTCAGCGCCGGCGCAGGGAGCAAAAGGCGGCTAAACAGGCTCGTCTGTCTGATTAAAAAAGCTCAGGTAGTGCCGGCGACGTTGATGCAATTTAGCCACAGCGATATGGCGTTTTATCCGTCGTCTGCTGGCTGCAACATCAACCAGCCGGCGGCGCAGGCTGCTTAGCCGCGGTTTTTTACGTTTTAACATGGCATCTCTTACTCAGTTAACTATGCCTGTACTATGGGCTTGTCGTGACAAACTTTCAAGCACCCGGCTGTGTGCCGGCAGGCGGATTGTCCGGCAAGTTTTCGGTACCCAGTTGCTCAGACAACCGCTGTTTTTGCTGCTCTAAGCGTTGCTCAGCCTGTTGGCGTTCATCAACCCAGAGTAAGGTGTCATAGTAGCGGCGGATGTTTTCTACGTAACTCACGGCTTCATCACCACGGGCATAACCGTATTTGGTAGTTTGATACACGCTTTTTTGCCGCAATAACGGCAGACGCTGTTTAACGTCGAGCCATTTATCCGGGTCAGCGCCCTGCTGCTGGGTAATAATACGTGCATCTTCAACATGGCCCCAGCCCACATTGTAAGCCGCCAGTGCAAACCAGAGCCGGTCCGGCATGGCAATACGCTCCGGTATGCGCGTTACTAACCGGTGCAGATAGCGGCTGCCGCCGCGGATACTTTGCTCGGGGTCAAGCCGGCTGGCAACGCCCATTTGCTGCGCGGTAGGCAGAGTCAGCATCATCAGACCGCGCACTCCTGTGGGGCTTTTGGCCTTAGGATTCCAGTGCGACTCCTGATAACTCAGCGCCGCCAATAAACGCCAGTCCAGTTCGCCGGCATAATGTACAAACCAATGTTTAAATTTCGGCAAACCGGTTTCTATCGCTTCAATGTATGCCAGCGTATCGACATAATCGAATTGCTGCACATGGCCAAAATAGCGATCTTCCAACGCAATAAGTTCGCCGCTTTGATACATGGTGCCGAAAAATTCGATTAACACCGCATACAGTGAGTCATCAGTGTTATCGGCCAGCAGCCAACTCACCGGCAGATTATCCCTGACAGTAAAGGCAATGCTCAGATTGGGATAAAAGCGCCGGTTCAGCGCCAACTGATTTGAGTCTGTGATGGTGTAGGCAATATTACCGTCGATAACCTGCTGCAGAATTTCGTCGGCATCCAGTGTCGGGTGTTGTTGCCAGTCTAATCCGGGGTGCTCTGCACTAAGCTGTTGCAGGGTTTCGGCGTGGCTGCTGTCTTTTACCACGACTATGCTGTCGGTTACTTCGTCCAGGCTGCGTGGCCAACTGTTACCTTGCTTAAATACCAGCACTTCGTTGATCCAGCGGTAAGCGGGGGAGGCGCGATACATACCGCGGCGCTGTCCGGTCAGCGTTAAACCGCCGGCAATGTAGTCAACCTGGCCGTTTTGCAGTTTGTGCAGTAACTCGTCCAGGTGATAACTGGGAAAAAGTGCTAATTCGACGCCAAGTTTATCTGCCAGCGCCTGGCTGAGCTCCAGCTCAAAACCCGTGGGGCCATCAACGCCGACATAATAGCTGGTAGGGCCGTGCAGTATGCCAACCTTTATTTTATCGCGTTGATATATATCATAAAGCTGGCTTTGTGTTGGCTCGGGTGTACAACCTGCGAGGCAGAGCAACAACACTAACCAGGCCAAACTTTTCTGCATCCGCATCCATCCGTTACTGCTTAATCTGCGCTGTTATAGCAAACTTCTGTCGTTACGTCAGTGTTTACTCATACCACTTAGGCAGAAATTTCTTTATAATGACGCGCCTGTTTCAGGTTCCATCGTCGTTCAATCCACGGGAAAAGAAAGCCTATGTTGATCCTGCGTGGTGCGCCAGCACTGTCCGAATTCAGAATTCAAAAGTTACTCGACCAATGCGCCCAAAGTGGCTTAACCATCAGCGGTGTTTATGCTGAGTTTATGCACTTTGCTGATGTCAGCAGCGCATTGACTGACGCACAACAGCAAACGCTGGACAAACTGTTAACTTATGGTCCGGCTATCGCCAGCCACGAGCCACGCGGTCAGTTAATTCTGGTTACGCCACGGCCCGGCACCATTTCGCCCTGGTCATCTAAAGCGACAGATATTGCCCGTAACTGTGGTTTAACGCCGGTAATGCGTTTAGAGCGCGGTATTGCTTATTACATTGAAGCCGCCTCCGGCTTAACCGCAGCACAGCTGCAGCAGGTTGCAGCTTTACTGCATGACCGCATGATGGAAGCGGTATTTACGGAGCTAACGCAAGCACAGGCGTTATTTACCAAAGCTGAGCCTGCACCGCTTAGCTCAGTGGATATTAAAAACGGTGGCCGTGCTGCATTGGTTAGCGCCAATATCGACATGGGTCTGGCGCTGGCCGATGATGAAATAGATTATCTGTTTGATAATTTTACTGCGCTGGGTCGTAACCCGAACGACATCGAACTGTATATGTTTGCCCAGGCAAACTCTGAGCATTGCCGGCACAAAATTTTTAACGCTGACTGGACTATCGATGGTGTTAAACAGCCGAAATCGCTGTTTAAGATGATTAAAAACACCTTTGAGCAAACACCGGATTATGTGTTGTCAGCCTATAAAGACAACGCAGCGGTAATGGAAGGTTCTACCGCAGGGCGCTTTTTTGCTCAGCCGGGTAACCTGACGTATCAGTATCACCATGAGCCTATTCATGTGCTTATGAAGGTAGAAACGCATAACCACCCAACCGCTATTTCACCATACCCGGGCGCGGCAACCGGCTCCGGCGGAGAGATTCGTGACGAAGGGGCTACCGGTGTTGGCTCTAAACCTAAAGCCGGTTTAGTTGGTTTTTCGGTGTCTAATTTACGTATTCCGGGCTTTGAACAGCCGTGGGAAACCGATTTTGGTAAGCCGGAACGCATCGTATCGGCGCTGGATATTATGCTGGAAGGCCCGCTGGGCGGCGCGGCCTTTAACAATGAATTCGGCCGGCCGGCGATTAACGGCTATTTCCGTACCTATGAAGAAAAAGTACCCAGCCACAACGGTGACGAAGTGCGCGGTTACCATAAGCCGATTATGCTGGCCGGTGGTTTGGGTAATATCCGTGCCGAACACGTACAAAAAGGCGATTTGCCGGTAGGCGCGAAATTAGTGGTATTGGGCGGCCCGGCGATGAATATCGGCTTGGGTGGCGGTGCGGCATCCTCTATGGCATCTGGTCAATCAGCAGAAGATTTAGACTTCGCTTCAGTACAACGCGAAAACCCGGAAATTGAACGCCGCTGTCAGGAAGTAATTGACCGCTGCTGGCAATTGGGTGACGACAATCCGATCGTATTTATCCACGATGTTGGCGCCGGTGGTTTATCCAATGCCTTCCCTGAGTTGGTAAACGACGGTGGTGTCGGTGGTAAATTTGAGCTGCGTAATGTGCCGAATGATGAACCAGGCATGTCGCCGCTGCAAATCTGGTGTAACGAGTCACAAGAGCGTTATGTGATGGCTATTCCGGCAGACAAAATGCCGGTGTTTGAGCAAATTTGTAAACGTGAGCGTGCACCGTTCTCGGTTGTTGGCGAAGCCACGGCAGAGCAGCATTTAACCCTGACCGACACTCACTTCGGCAGCACACCGATAGATTTACCGCTAAATGTATTACTGGGTAAAGCGCCGAAAATGCACCGCGATGTACAAAGCGTGCAAACCGCGGGTAAAGCGTTAGATTTAACCGGCGTAACGGTAAAAGACGCCGCCGAGCGTTTACTGCGCTTACCGGCGATTGCAGAAAAAACCTTTTTAGTCACTATTGGCGATCGTAGTGTTACCGGTTTAGTAGCGCGCGATCAAATGGTTGGCCCGTGGCAGGTACCGGTAGCTAACTGTGGCGTTACAGCGGCCAGCTACGACACTTACCATGGTGAAGCTATGGCAATGGGCGAGCGCACGCCGGTGGCACTGCTCGACTTTGCTGCTTCAGCCCGGTTAGCGGTGGCAGAAGCTATCACTAACATCGCTGCGACTGATATTGGCGAGTTAAAACGGGTTAAGTTGTCGGCAAACTGGATGGCCGCTGCCGGTCACCCGGGAGAAGACGCCGGTTTATATGCAGCGGTCAAAGCCATAGGTGAAGAGCTGTGCCCGGCACTGGAAGTGACTATTCCGGTGGGTAAAGACTCGATGTCGATGAAAACCAAGTGGCAGCAAAACGGCGCTGAACATGCCGTTACCTCGCCGTTGTCGCTGGTGATCACCGCTTTTGCCCGGGTAGAAGATATCCGCAAAACGGTCACGCCACAGTTGCGCACCGATAAAGGCGACACCAGCCTGTTGTTAATCGACTTAGGCCAGGGCCAGAACCGTTTGGGGGCGTCCTGTTTAGCTCAGGTGTATAAGCAACTGGGCCAAACGCCGGTCGATTTAGACAGCCCTGAACTGCTGATTAACTTCTTTAACGCGCTGCAACAGTTAACGCGCGAGCAAAAACTGCTGGCCTACCATGACCGCTCAGACGGTGGTTTATTTGTTACGCTGGCCGAAATGGCCTTTGCCGGTAAAGCCGGTGTGCGTGCCGACATCAGTGCGTTGGGCGCTGATGATATGGCGGTGCTTTACAGCGAAGAGCCGGGCGCGGTGATCCAGGTAAGCAACAGCGAACTTGAGTACGTTAAGCAAGTGCTGGCACGGCATCAATTGGCCACTTGCAGCCATGTTATCGGTAGCGTAAACACTGCAGACGAGTTGGTATTCAGCCGTGGCGATAAGCTGGTGTTAAGCGACAGCCGCAGCCGTTTACGTTGTATCTGGGCGGAAACAACTTACCAAATGCAGGCGCTGCGGGATAACCCGGAAGGGGCTAAACAGGAGTTTGCCGCTAAAGCCGATGCCGCCGATCCCGGTTTGAGCGTTAAACTTAGCTTTGATTTAAACGAAGATGTTGCCGCGCCGTTTATCCTTAAAGGTGCCGCACCTAAAGTGGCTATTTTGCGCGAGCAGGGCGTTAACTCGCATGTTGAGATGGCGGCAGCGTTTAACCGTGCCGGTTTTACTGCTGTTGACGTACATATGAGTGATATTTTAGCCGGTCGCGCTAAGCTGAGTGATTTTAACGGCTTAGTCGCTTGTGGCGGTTTCTCTTATGGTGACGTATTGGGTGCCGGCGAAGGCTGGGCTAAATCTGTGCTGTTTAACGACATTGCCAGACAGCAGTTTGCTGAGTTTTTTGCGCGCCAAAGCACCTTCTCGCTGGGGGTGTGTAACGGCTGTCAAATGATGTCTAACTTAAAGAGCCTGATCCCGGGCGCAGAGCTGTGGCCACACTTTGTACGCAACAAATCTGAGCGTTTCGAAGCGCGCTTTAGCCAGGTAGAGATTCAGCAAAGCCCGTCGCTGCTGTTTAGCGGTATGGCTGGCTCACGCATGCCTATCGCCGTATCGCACGGTGAAGGCCATGCTGAATTTGCCAGCAACGAAGCCTTTATGAAAGCCAACCACAGCGGCACTGTCGCTATGCGTTTTATTGATCACTACGGCAAGGTAACAGAGCAATACCCGCAGAACCCGAATGGCTCTGCCGCCGGTATCACCTCGTTGACCACCACCGATGGCCGGGTAACCATTATGATGCCGCACCCGGAGCGGGTATTCCGCGCTGTGGCTAACTCCTGGCAGCCGGATGGCTGGCAGGAAGACAGCCCCTGGATGCGGATGTTCCGCAATGCCCGTGTCTGGTTAGGTTAAACCACCACATCTGACTAACCCTGCTACGGCAGGGTTAGTTTTTTCTGCAGGGTTAATTCGTATCCGGCTGTTTTTAAGCTGTATTAAATTCCGGCAACGCCGCATTGCAGCAGCTACACTTAGTAACATTTTGGCTTACTGTCTTCCCGGTCACTGAGGTGGCTATGCAAAAATCCGCGGTTATTACTTTACAACAAGCACTGCAGCTTAACGACGCCGATGTTGACGGTGCGCTGAATACTCAGACGCTGGCGGCATGCACACAATGGCTGCAGACAAACGGCGCTGCTGTGGCGGCGCTAAACTGGCAAAGCTGGCCTTCGCAGCGTCAGGCTGTGTTATGTCTGCAACTGTTTTGCCGCCAGGCCGGAGTGAACCCGGGCGAGCCGGACGGCTGGTGGGGGCCGCAAACCGCTTACGCCGCTGAGCAGTTAGCTGCTGTGCAACAACAGGGTAAATTGCCAGCGGCCTGGCGTGACAGCTTTACCACCCCCGGCAATCCGAATCAGTGGCCGCTGGATAGAGAAGCTGAACTGCGGGCATTTTATGGCGAACCGGGCAGCCAGCTGGTTAAGCTGAGTTTGCCCTATCCGCTGCGGCTGGCATGGGATTTATCTACAACGGTACTCAGCACCCAATGTCACAAAAAAGTGGCTGCCAGCCTGCAAAAGGTGTTAGAGCAGGTAGTGCTGTATTACGGCTTCGATGCCGTGCAACAATTACGGCTGGATTTATACGGTGGTGGCTTTAACCTGCGCGCTAAACGCGGCGGTAGTAGTTTATCTACCCACAGTTGGGGCATTGCTTTTGACTTTGACCCTGAGCACAATCAACTGAAATGGAACAGCAGCAAAGCGGCATTTGCCGGGCCGGATTATGCTTACTGGTGGCAGTGTTGGGAAGACGAGGGCTGGGTAAGTTTAGGCCGCAGCCGCAATTTTGACTGGATGCACGTGCAGGCTGCGCGGCTGTAGCAGAAAATTAAAGTCAAGTTTGGATAATTTATTATATTTTAATAGCTTGCATAATAAGTAGTGATTATAAGCTCGCCCCCTTTTTCCAGGATGGCGAAAGCAGCTTTAATTTTGATCTGATAATTATCTAGCCTAATTGGCCTTGTACGGCCTCCGGGTTAATAGCTATTTTTTGATTGCCGTCGAAAAATTCTATCACCATTGGAGCTCTGGATTTTTCTTAAAACTTATGACTTAAAACTGCCTTTAATTAAATGTTTTAGTGGTTTTGTAGGGCTTACACGTTAAATCTTAAGTAAATAACATCAACTCGTTCACTAACAATGGAAAAGCAACCTTACATATACTTATGAATTATATTATTTACAGTTACCAAACTTAATTTAACTGTATTTTTTAATTGTTGTTTGAACAGTAACCCAATAGGTTGCTCGTCGTTCTTAATGCAGTTAAAAAACCACGCCCCCCACTAAAAAACCACGATTTTTACCACGTTTTGTTACTCGGTCCTGGTATAGGTTAGGTTGGATTTGTAACACTAGGGAATATAATCGCATGAGAAATATAGCAATTTTCACTCGTTCAGCAATAATGCTAACGTGCCTGAGCCTTAGCGCTTGTGGTGGTGATTCAGAATCACCACCAACTCAAGCTCAGCAACCGGCAACAACAAACGCTCAGTCTGTCGGGGCATTGCCCGATACAGCAGGATTAACCTCTACCGGTACCATAAATGAATCTGCACTCCCGGATGTTTGGACTAGTGTCGATGTGGGCACTCCTGATCTGGCTGGATCTGCCAGTTATAGTGATGGTCAAATCCTTTTATCAGGCAATGGTTATAGTTTAGACACTAATGACTCTTTGCATTTTATTTATCAGCCTTTACAAGGTGATGGGCAGATTGTTGCTCAATTAACCAATATCTCTGATGCCGGTAAATGGGGATATCATGGGTTGATGGTCAGGGAAACGCTTAATAATGACTCGCAGTATGCGAGTAACCATTATTTCGAAGATGAAGCGATTTCGTTTTTTAAAGGACGCCGCGATGGCGTTGGGATCAATGTTCCTATTGAAGACAAACAGGTCCATTTGCCAAATGTATGGCTAAAATTGGAAAGAGTGAGCGATGTTTTTATTGCCTCTATTTCTAATGATGGTGAAACCTGGCAAGAAACACATCGGGAAACCGTAGTGATGAGGGAAAATGTGCTTATTGGCCTGGCCGCTAATGCTCATCATAAAAGGAAAATAACCACAGGTACTTGGCAAAATGTCGAGGTGTCATCCACAGGCAATTCAGCTGATATTGTAAATTCACCAACCAATTTAACCGCTGTGGCACGTGGGATGAAAGCAGTGGCATTAACTTGGCAAGATAATGCTGACAATGAAACAGGGTATAGAGTAGAAAGAGCCGAAGACGCTGACTCGCTTGAGTTTGAATCATTTGCGGTACTTTCGCCGAATTCTACCTATTTAGTCGATCATGCTTTAGAGCCAGAGACGACCTATCATTACAGAGTAAGTGCTTTAATGGGCGAAACCGCCTCAGGTTACAGTAATGTGGTCAACAGGAAGACGATGGCAGATGAGTCGAAATTGCCCGATGCCTGGAGCAGCACCGACATTGGCTCTCCCGCCATAGCCGGTTTCGCAACTTATACTGACGACCAGTACTCTGTATCAGGTAACGGATATATTAGCGGTACCTTCGATTCTTTTCATTTTGTTTATCAACCTTTAGAAGGAAATGGTGAGATTGTTGGTCAGTTACTAAGTGCTGAGAATACTGGCACGGTGGGTTATCACGGAATTATGATCAGGGAAACGTTAGATACTGACTCACAATTCGTGAGTAATATGTACCATAGAAGCCGTGCTTTTTTTAAAAGTCGTAGTAACGGGGCAATAGAAGAACAGAGTGAAGAAACAAAAAACCTATTACCTTTATGGTTCAAATTAGAACGGTTAGATGACCTGTTCATTACTTATATTTCAGATGATGGTGAAACCTGGCAAGAAACACATCGAGCCACTGTAGTGATGGGCGATAATGTGTTTATTGGTTTAACTGCTAACGCACATTCCCTGGATAAAATCACCAAAGGTACTTGGCAACATGTACAAGTGTTTGCAGATGCAGAACGATTAGCACCACCAACAAACGTAACAATCGAGGCAAGTATTAATGATGAAGTAACATTGACTTGGCAGGATAACTCTAATAACGAAACCGGTTTTAGAATTGAAAGGGCCGTCCGGGGCAATCCATTGGTGTTTGAAGTCGTGGCCGAAGTTGGGGCTAATACAACGTTCTATCAAGACGATGGTTTGACACTTGGTACCCACTATGTTTACCGGATAGTCGCTGTAAAAGGTAACGTATCATCACATTTTAGTGAACAAACTACAGTCGAAGTACTTGCGTATGAAAATGCAATTCTTTATATGCAACGATTAGCCGGCGATTATGATAAAACCGATAGACATAATAGCATCAGCGTCACGACGACCGGGGATAGTGCCAATAACTTACTAAGACACCCCGGCATGATAGGTAAAGAGATAAACGTTGAATTAGAGAGGAGCTTGTCTGCTTCAGACGGCACTATCTCTTTTAAAATAACGCCTAATACGCATCAGCAAACGACAGAGTTTTTCAGCTCCGACGCACTTACTATTAGTCAAGTTGAAGAGCAGTTGCATATCAGTGCTAATGGCATAAATAATATTTATAATGTGCGACTGGATACACTCACATGTAATCACGTGGCTATCCGTTTTAAAAACGGCGTTATGTCGCCGTATGTAAATGGTGAATGGTTTGATGATGTTAATGTCGGCTCGTTAGAGATTGATTCTTTTAACCTGCAAGAATATGACGGAAACGTTTGGGATATATTATTAACTAACTCGCAAATATCCGACGAGGTTATTTATGAGCGCAGTGCGCGTTGTACAGAGGCAGTAGAGCCAACCCATCTTCCTTTTGCAGATTACCCATTCAGACTCTGTGGTGTATATACATGTCTTTGGCTAAAAAGTGAGGAACAACTGCTGGAAGAGAAAAAGCGAGTTTATCTTCATGCACTTGACATAGCATATGACCGGAATACATTTGATGTCCAAATGTTTAAGTATGATGATGTAGATCGTCAGGCTAGTCTGGATCGTTGGGTTAATCGAGAGAACAATTCTTTATCTAATAGCGCTACCAGAAGGTTTGAGATTTTCACTTTGGATAACCTGTTTAGTACAGATGGTAGTGTGAATACTCATTACTGGCTGCATGAGAACTTCCACGGTTATCAAATGCCCTTGTTCGGAGGTGGTAAATGGCTGGCCGAAGCAACGGCAAGTTGGGCCTCATGGAATTTTAACCATAAATCTTCTCCAGGTTATGGCCATGGAGCATTTACCTTGAATCCTCATTTGGGGATGTATGAAATAACTAAAGAGCTGGGTAAGAAAAGATATTACCATACTTCAATAATGTTTGCTTATATAACGGCTTTTGTTACAGGTGATAGCATTATCGGAAAGTTATATAATTCACCTGAAATTGAATCGGATGCTTTCAAAGCACTGATAAAAGTGGTCGAAGATGAAGGGCATGACTTCCCTCAGGTGTTTGCTGAATTTGCCGCCAGAACGACAGTTTGGGATTACCCGGACCCTAAAGTTAGCGATGACTTACAAGCAGTTCAGAAAAAAGCGATTGTTGTCGGTGAAGCAGATAATACTCTGGCGGCAACCTGGCCGGCAGAAGGCACTTATGGTATTTACCATGTCGCACCAAAACGCTATTTGCCTGGTGCCTATGGATGGAATAGCTACAAAATTGAGTCGACAGCAGCTGGTACTTATACGTTAAAAGTAAAAGGCAGTGATCAAAATACCGGAGACTTAAACTTCATCGGCAAAGTGGTTAAAGGAAAGCCTGGTGCTTATGAATATGTTGATTTACCTATCGGGACTGAAGTCTCATTAGGCAATGGCGAAGCGGAAGTTGAAGTAACAACGCAGGAAGGCGAAGAACTATTCTTAGTCGTTGTTGCCATAAGTGAAGATCATCTTTCAGGTGAAAACGTAGACTTTGTTTATGAATATGCCATTGAGTCAAGTGCACATCCATTACCTAATGATCATATCCGTACCTTTGTTTTGCCTGAGCAAACAGGGCCTGCGATTGTTGATCATAAAAACTACACTGTGACCAGTGAAGTTCAGCGTGGTACTGATGTGTCGGTATTATCGCCAACGGTTACGCTTTCTGATGGTGCGTTTAGTTCAATTCCAAACGGTACTCTAGTCGACTTTACCCACCCGGTTGTTTATTCAGTTACAGGATTGAGTAATGCTGAAGCCAAAGATTGGGTAGTAACGGTTGAAGCTATGCCACTGCGAACTGACACTGATTTTGTTACTTTTGAGATAGAAAATATCACCCCGTTTTTTACCGTTGATAAAACAGAACATACTGTATCTGCCAATTTATTATCGGTGGCAGATTTAACCGCAGTGAGGCCTGTCTTTAGCTTGTCTGATGGTGCAACTAGTGTTCCTGCAAGTGGTGAAATAGTTGATTTAACAAATCCTGTCACTTATACGGTGACTGCTGAAGATGGTACAACGATACAAAGTTGGACCGTTTTGGCTAGAGATTTTCGACCATATATTACCACTTGGCAAACCGATGAAGCCAATACTGACATTAACCTGAGTTCTGGTGACTTTGATGGTAACTACGAGTTTACATGGAAAGATGCCTACGGGTTACCCGTACAAAGTGGTAGCGTTTCGTCTGAAAAAGAAGAGTTTTTTCAGACTACCTTAGTCGAACCTGGAACGTATACTCTTGAGATTAAAGGTTATTATCCTTATTTTCATACTCCTGACATTGAGTATCTAAAGGATGTAAATCAGTGGGGAGATATTCCCTGGAAAAGTTTGACTTTTGGTGGATGGGACGGGGATGGTTTTAGCGCGACTGATTTACCAAATCTCTCCAACGTAACTTCTATGTACCAGATGTTTGTTCGTGCTAAAAACTTTAATAGCGATATTAGCCAATGGGATACAAGCAACGTCACCAATATGAGCAGAATGTTTTCCAGGGCTGCTGCATTTAACAGTGATATCAGTGGCTGGGATGTTAGTAACGTGACCTCGATGGAAAGTATGTTCAGAGAAGCCTTCGCTTTTAATAGAGATATTGGCCAATGGGATACAACTCATTTACAGGTCACATCAGAGATGTTTTTTGGAGCAAGAACTTTTAATCAAAATTTAGGATCTTGGAATATAACCAGTATTGTAAATATGGAAAAAATGTTTAGCAGTGAGACTTTTTCTCAGATTAATTATGATAAAACGTTGACGGGCTGGGCTGGGCAAAATGCTCGGGGATATGTTGTTTTTGGTGCAGAAGGCCTGAGATATTGCGAAGCAGAAACGTCTCGTTATTTATTGATCAATGAACTAAATTGGACGATTACCGGCGATGAGTTAGTATGCCCTTAATATGCAGCGATTAACTTATTAAGTACATTAGAAGCGGAGGTTGTTTCGCTTCAAAATAAGTTTATTGCGATAAAAAGAGAAAAGCATAAAAGGCACCTCGTTATATAATGCCGTTCACTTAAGGTGAGCGGCATTTTTTCATTTAGTTTCCCTTTTTCCGGGTCAAGAGTTACCGGCCGGCAACGGATTTATCACGCTATGCCGGGCCTGGTTGCGGCCTTGTTGCTTGGCCTGGTACAGCAGCAAATCTGCCTGTTGCATTATTTCGCCGGATGTCAACTGGTGGCCGGGATAATTCAGTGTTACCACGCCGATGGACGCGGTAAGCACGCCAAGCGGCGAAGCGCGGTGCGGTATCGCTTGTGCAACCAGTTGTTGTGGTAATTGCAGTAAGCCGGACGGCTGAGCGGTTGCATGTTGTTTTACCAGAATAAATTCTTCCCCACCAAAGCGAACTACCATGCGCGTTTTATCGGCAGACAGCAAACGCGACAATTGTATTAACACTAAATCACCGTCGAGGTGGCCATAGTGGTCGTTGTAGGCTTTAAAATGGTCTATGTCCAGCAAGCCCAGCGATAATTGTTGCCCTTCGGTGAGCTGAGTCAGCTTTTGCTGCAAGCGCTGCTCAAAGCTGCGACGGTTTAATAAACCGGTTAACTGGTCGGTTTCGGCTTTTTGTTGCTCCAGCCGTACTGCTTTAAATTGGCTGCGCAGTAAGGTGTCAAACTGCCTCTGCCAGGTCATGCACAACAATATGCTGATGCATAAATAGAATATTACCCAACCGGTGTTGGTGTCAGTACACAGCTTAATAAATAGCAGACTGCTTAACAGCAGTAGCCACAGCAGCAATTTTTGCTGCAAATTAAAAATCGGTATCGCCGCTATAGCAAAAGCCACCACCATAGGGCCACCTTCACCCAGCCGGCCGTTGTATTGCCCGGCGGTATAAAAGGTAATGCTAAGCAGCATAATTACAACGGCACTGAGCGCCAGCCAGCCCTGCAGCCAGTGTTCGGCATTCAGTTTTAATGACAAGACGATATACGCCACTATACACAAGACAGCGGTATAGCGGGCCAGGTTGGTGAGGCTAAGCCAACTGTCGCCCAGTAGCACGTCGGTAACAGAAAACAGTAGCATTAATACAATGCAAACTACGGCAAAGCGTTTGGTGCTGCTATGTGTGCGGTGGACTAAATAACGGCAAAATTCAGCTTCACTGCTGCGGTCCAGATAGCTGAATGCCGGAAAGTAACGGGTAAAAAGCTGCATAGTGGCCGCAAGTTGTTGCACTTAGGTTATAGCATAGCAGTTTAACGTCTTGTTACATCAACCCTTTTAAAAAGGCTACCACACTGCGGCCCAGCGCACTGAGTGCGTAGCCTCCTTCCAATACGGCAACGATGCGCCCCTGGCAATGTGTATCGGCCAGTTGTTTCAACTGCTGCGCTATCCAGTGGTAATCATTCTCTGTCAGCAGAAACTGCGCCATATCATCTTCGCGGTGGCCGTCAAAACCGGCTGATACCAAAATAAGCTGTGGTTTAAAGGCGTTAATGCGTGGCAGCCAGTGCTGAGTAATTTGCTCGCGCCAGATGGCCGGTTTACACAGTGCCGGTAAGGGCAGGTTTTCAATATTATCGCCCGAGGGTATGTCGCCGGTATTAGGGTACAGCGGATACTGAAACGATGAGCAAAACAGCACCCGCTCGTCACCGGCAAAAATATCCTCGGTGCCGTTACCGTGATGTACGTCAAAATCGACAATGGCTATACGCTCAAGGCCGTATTGTTTTAAGGCATGGCCGGCAGCGACGGCAATATTGTTAAAAATGCAAAAGCCCATGGCCTGGTCGCGGGTGGCATGATGGCCGGGCGGGCGTATATTGCAAAACGCCTGCTGGTTAATATCACTCATTACCTGGTCTATCGCATTAATGGCCGCACCGGCGGCGTGCAATGCCGCGTTCAGACTGTGCGGCATCATCTGCGTATCAGGGTCCAGCCAGATATGGCCGTCTTTGGGTGCTTTGGCATAAATCTCATCGATATACAGTTTGCTGTGCACCTGGTATAAATCTGCTACTGTCGCCGGCCCGGCATCGCGCTGTTGCACCACAAACTCCAGCCCGGAGCGGATCAGCTGGTCATTAACGGCACTTAACCGGGCCGGTTGCTCGGGGTGTTCATCGCCGGCCAAATGCAAATAACAGCTGGGGTGACTGAATAACGTAATAGCCATTAACTGGTCTCTCCGCTGTGAGCTGACCGTGGCAAGTGTAGCTGCAGATAGACTTCGGCGGGATCGTCGCCCGGCAAGCGGCCAAAGCCGGCTTTTTGGAATACCGCCAGCATGGCCTTATTTTCTGCGCGCACATAGGCCACCATACTGCTGAGGCCGCGTAATTCGGCTATGTTAATTAACTCTTGCAGCAGGCGCTTGGCCATACCTTTACCTTGATATTTTTCCCGTGTGACAAAGGCCACTTCGCAGCCCTGATTGTCATTAAGTAAATAGTAGCGCCCCACGGCCTGAATTTGCACCGCAGAGCCTTTTTGTTTCACGATGCATAATGCCAAATCGTGTGATTGATCTACGCCAACCAGGGTACAGGACTTCTCGCGGCTCATTTGGGTGGGCACAGCGCTGTAACGCAGTTGCAGGGTTTCTTTGGTGTGGGAGTAAAAAAATTCCTGCAGCCGGCGCTCGTCGGACGGGTTTAGCGGGCGTAAATCAAATTCTTCACCGTCGATATGCAGCTCTTTAAAGCCAACGCTGCCCAGCTCCGGTACTTCGGTAGGGGTATGCAGCTGATAATGCGGTACCCAAAATTGTTGCCGGATTTGCTCCAGCAACTGCTGGCGAAATTTGGGGTGTGCTACGCGGATAAGCTCCAGTGCACGCTCGCGAATACTTTTACCACGCAACGACGCCACACCAAATTCGGTTACGACATAGTGCACATGGCCGCGCGACGTGACAACGCCGGCACCCTGGCTTAAATGGGCAACAATACGCGATATACTGCCGTTTTTTGCCGTGCTGGGCAGGGCAATAATGGGTTTACCGCCGTTGCTCATGGAAGCGCCGCGGCTGAAATCAACCTGGCCGCCAATGCCGCTGTAAAACATATGGCCAATAGAGTCGGACACAATCTGGCCGGTTAAATCGACTTCAATAGCGCTGTTTATCGACACCATATTGTCGTTACGGGCAATATTGGCCGGCGAGTTTACGTATTCGCTGGGGTAAAAGCCCATATGCGGATTACAGTGCACAAAATCGTACAGCGCTTTGCTGCCCACACAGAAACTGGCGACAGTTTTGCCGGGATGAAAGGTTTTTTTACGGTTAGTTACCACACCTTTTTTCATCAGCTCCATCATCGATTCGGTGATCATTTCACTGTGAATGCCCAGGTCTTTATGGTTGCCCAGATAGCGCAGCACCGCATCACACATTTTGCCAACGCCTATCTGAATAGTGGCGCCGTCTTCTACCAGCAGTGATACATACTGGCCAACCCGCTCAGTGACCGGATCCGGCTTTAACTGTGGCATTTCTGCTATCGGCTGGTCGGCATAGAAAAAGGCACTGATTTGATCTTTGTGGATAAATGCCTGGCCGTAGGTGACGGGCATTGACGGGTTAACCTGAGCAATAACCTTTTTTGCTGCTTTGGCCGCAGCAGAGACGATATCTACCGACACACCCAGCGAGTGATAACCGTGCTCGTCGGCAGGGCTGACCATAATCAGCGCCGCGTCCAGCGGTAAAATGCCGTCACTGAATAACGACGGGATATCGGACATAAAACACGGTGTGTAATCGGCGCGGCCTTCAGCCACCGCACGGCGTACCTGGTCGCCACCTATAAACAGCGCATTTACTTTAAACAGTTGCTGATGTTCCGGCTCTGCCCATTTGTTGTCCGACAGCGAGTACACCTGCACAATCTCGATGTCATGCAGTTGTTTGGCATTGGTAATCAGATCGTCGATTAACAATGTCGGCGTGGCAGCATGTGAGCCGATAAAAATACGGTCGCCTGATTTTAACAGTTGCTGCCAGTTCAGTTTGTCACTGCTTTTGCTCATATGCTGCCGTGCTCATGGTGTCATATATGCAGTGTAAAACAAAAAGGCGACCGGTATGCAGTCGCCTTTAGTCTTAGCCTTGTCGAAACCTTGGCTTACAAAGTCCAGCGCAAACCAATCATTGCCACATAGGGGTCAATGTTCACATTTACACTTTGAATGGTGCTGCCGTTCACCTGTACACGGCCGCGGGTATCAATATCTATTTTGCTTAGCATAGCGTGAATACCCAAGCTGTCAGTCAGCTTGATGTTTACCCCCGCCTGCAGCGCCAGGCCATAGGAGCTTTTCAGCTTAAGGCTTACTGTGTCAGCAGCAGTGGTGACATTTAATGCATCCAGCGCGCCTTCAAGCTGGCCGTCAATTTTCTCGTCAAAAAACACGGTGTAGTTCAAACCTACGCCGACAAAGGGGTCGAAAGTCTGATGTTGCGGCATAAAATGATACTGCGCCAGTAAAGTAGGTGGCAAATGCTTGGTTTTGCCTACTTTTAAGCCATCAATAGCCGGGCCTTTTACTTTTATATCATGGCTGAAGGGTGTGGCAGCAATTAATTGTACCGCCCAGTTGGGGTTAATACGGTAGTCAAAAGTCAGGCCCAATTGGGTGTTAGTGTTTACACCAACCGTGGTGGAACCTGCCGGCAGCCCGGCGACCTGTTCTATCACATTCAGGTTAGAGCTGCTGTCGTCCGGGGCAACAGTAATGGCGCCAACGTTAATGGCAAAGTCGGCACTGGCCGGGGCTGCAGCCAGTAAAGCAGCCAGAGTAACTAAAGACAAAGTGGTTTTCATACTAAACTCCGCAGATAAGGTCTGCGGTAATTGTCCGCTTTAGCCGGTAAAAAATATTGGCCTGGATCAATAAAAAACGGGGCTGAATTAAATCCGGCCCCGTAATTTGTTTTGTATCAATAAAGTGTTGTTTAGTCGATTTGTCTGGCCGGGCGCTCAGAGCGTTGCACCGTGGTAGTCCGTGCCGCTGGTTGGCGGTATTCACGTGCCGGCTGAGTCTGCTGACGTTGCTGCACCGGTGCTGCCTGGCGTTGTTGTACCTGAGCCCGTTGCGGCTCTGGCTGACGGCGCTGTTGCACCGCCGGTTGTTGGTGTTGCTTTGGCTGCGCTTCGCCTACGGTGTGGCGCTGGCGCAGTTGTTCGGTACTGGTTACCCGCTGCCGTTGTTGCACCACTGTATCACCTTGATGTTGCACTGCCGGCTGCTTAAGTTGCTGCAGCTGCTGACGGCGCTCGTCGCGGGTTACTTCAGTGCTGCGCAGCCGTTGCTCCGGCACAATACTGCGTTGCTGGCGCAGCGCTTCGTTGTGCTGACGCGGAGTTTTATCACTGAGCTGCCGCTCCCGGTTTGGCAGCCTGACTTGTTCAGCAGTTTTGCGTTGATACAGTTGTTTGCTCTCGCGCACTGATACATTACTGTCTACCCGTGTATGGCGCACCGGCTTACCCTGAGTCTCGCGGGTAGGCTGGCGGTAACCGTAGCCGGCATTGTAATCGCGGTTTAAGCGGTTATGCCGGTAATGTACGCCACGACGATGCGTGGTATCGTGCTGCCAGCGCCGCGCATCTGCATAATGTTTATGGCGTTTCGGGTAGTAGCGTGGCGGCTTGTGATAGTAATGATGATGCACAATGACATGATGACGGTGCCAGTCAAAAATACCAAAATAGAACCAGGGCCGCACATTAACACTTACCCCCCAATGGAAAGGGCTGTTGCGGTAATATACCCCGGCAGTGTGCCAGTACACCGGCGGATGTGACGGCCACCACCAATCACCGTACACTACGCGGGTATTGTATACAGGTACATACACCACCTCGCGCCGCGCCGGCTCGATAACAATCACCTCACGTTCACGTTCTACCACCACATGCTTATTGTCGTTAAGCGAACCGTTGGCATAGGCTTTTTGCCGCAGCGTTTGAATACTGGCCAATACCTGCGTTTCATCGGCTAAAAAGGCTTCGCCCAGCTGTTGCGTCCAGTCGAGGTCAGTGCTCAGGCGTTCCAATAGTTGTGGAAACGCCACCAGTGCTTTGACACTGGGATCCCAGCCTTCAGTTTCTACGGCACGGACGGCATCGTCGCCACTAAGCTTGGGATTATCTTTTACCCAGCGCGCAGCCTGCACCACTTCCAATGGATAGGTGGCCGCAATCAGTACGTGGGTAAGTACGGTATCAGGATACAGCGCGATCGGCGCCAGCATTTGGTCCAGCTCGGCTTCAGACCAGCTATCATCTTCTGCCTGCACCGTCTGGCAAACCAACAGCACGCAGACGGCCAGAGCACGGCTTAGTTGCAGCATCAGGTTTTTCATTTTGCTATCCTCAGTTTAAGCCGCTGACATTACAACACAGACGACTTTTTATACAGTGTATAGCTTATAGGTGGATTAGGCTGAATTGAAACTGAACTTTACGGAACCTTTACAAAGTGAAAACCGGCAAGCAAAGCTGCCGGTTTGCTGCAGCAGGGTAGCGTCAGGCGGCGTCTATATAGCGCGCTTTTTTGTTGGCTTTTAACATAGTCATATCCACCAGCACCAGGCCATCAACACAATTGGCGAAAGCCGGATCGGTGCCAAAGGCGAGAAACTTTGCCCCGCCCGGCTCACACAATTCGCTGTACTGCTTGTATAGCGTTGGTACGCATACGCCCATATTAGCCAGCAGGTGTTTTAGTTGGGTAAAATCACTCAGGTAGTCGTTGCCGTTAAAGTGCTGCTGCAATTCAGACAAGATAGCCTGTGGCAGCTGATAGGGTTGTTTTGATACTGCGGCGCAGGCACTGTCGCCAAAGTACAGGCTGTAAAAATACACCATCAGATCGCGTGCTGCCTGAGGGTAGCTGTTAGATAAGCTTACCCCGCCGAACAGATAACGGATATCCGGATTGCGGCGTAAATAAGCGCCGATACCGTACCACAAGTATTCCAGGCTGCGCTTGCCCCAGTATTTTGGCTGCACAAAGCTGCGGCCCAGCTCCAGCCCGGCATCGAGATACGGCTGCATCTTGGCATCAAACTGAAACAATGACGCCGTGTAAAGCCCTGCCTCGCCATGTTGTGCCAGGATATTACGGGTATTGGCAAAGCGGTAAGCGCCGACAATTTCCAGGTCGTCCTTGTCCCACAGGATCAGGTGCTCGTAGTGGCTGTCATAGCGGTCGATATCGCGGCGCTGGCCACTGCCTTCCCCCACAGCACGAAAGGCGAATTCACGCAGCCGGCCAATTTCGCGCAGCACCGGCGAGCTCTGTTGATGGCAATACAGATAAATTTGCTTACCATCGCTGGTTTGTCCCAACAGTTCGCAGCTTTCTACCGCCTTTTTCAGCGTAATACGGTCTTCAGGATGGGCAATGGCACTTTGGGTAATAAACAGTGGTGGCTTATTTTTTGCCAGCCGGTACAGGTGTTTTTTAAACAGTTTTACTTTGGCTGGTGTTTCCAATGCTAAGTTAGCAAAGGCTTCATAAGGTATTTGCTCGCCTATGCGCATTTCCAGCTTTTTACGTTGTTGGTTAAACATCTCCTGCACCAGCAGCATGGTGGCCAGCGGTTTGTACAGCATAGAGGCGCCGTAAAACAGCGCTGAATTGCGACCATCAATATAAATCGGCAATATCGGCGCTTTGGCATTGCCGGCAAAACGTAAAAAACCGCTGTGCCATTTGCCGTCACGAATACCTTCCGGCCGCAGGCGCGATACTTCGCCGGACGGAAACAGGATCAAAGCACCTTCAGCGGCTAAATGCTGCTGAATATTATCCAGTGCCCGGCGCTCGGTGCCGCCGCTCATATTGTTTACCGGCAGTAATAAGTTGTGCAGTGGCTGCAGTGCCATCAGCAGTTGATTAGCGACCACTTTTACATCGGGGCGGATATCACTGACCAGTTTTAACAGCGCCAGGCCATCCAGCGAGCCGATAGGGTGGTTAGCAATAATGACTACGCGGCCACTGGCGGGAATGCGCTCCACTTCATTGTCGCGTACAGAATAACGAAAATTAAAGTAATCCAGCACCTGCTCAACAAACTCCAGGCCCTGCAAGTGTGGGTAGCGTGCGGCAAAGTCGATAAAGTCCTGTTCATGCAGCAGGCGGCGCAGTGCGCCTTTTACCGGCCGGTACAGCCAGGGCTTGTTGGTTAACTGCGGAAGATTTTGGCTAAGTACCTGGTCGACACTGATCATATTAAGCTCCGGTAGCACTGCAGTAGGCTGGGCTCAGGCTAAAGTGCTTGTATGACAGTTCAGTGGCAGATTTATGGCAGTTTGCTGAAATTTCAGGCAGCTCTTTTGCCGCTGACACTAAGGGGAAGAGCGGCAATCTTTTCTGCCTGCTCTGTCCAGTGATACAGCGCCAGGCTGCCATCAAGTTGCTCTACCAGCGCGGTGCAGCTGTCTATCCAATCGCCGTCATTGCAGTAAATGATGCCTTGTTCCAGCCGTATTTCCGGATGATGAATATGGCCGCATACCACTCCGTCAAAGCCGCCGCGCTTCGCTTTAGCTATAGCAGCAGCGCGATAACGCGCTATGGCTTTTTTGGCCCCCGGCACCTTACTTTTTATATAAGCTGCCAGGCTGAAATAACTGCCGCCGGTAAGACGGCGCAGGCGGTTGTACCAACGGTTTAAAAACAGCAGGAAATCATACAGGTTGTCACCCAACCAGGCATGGGCACGGCCAAAGTTAACTTCTTTATCGAATTCGTCGCCGTGCAATAACAGTAGTTTTTTGCCCTGCAGCGTGGTATGACAACCGCGTAGCGCAATGCGGATATTGCCGAAGCTTTTACCGGCGTATAGCCGCATGGCCTCGTCGTGGTTGCCGGGAATGTACACCACTTCCACACCTTGTTCGGCTTTATCCAGCAGGCAGCGTACTACCTTGTTTTGGTTCAGGTGCCAGTGCACTTGTTTGCGCATAGCCCATAAATCAATAATATCGCCAAGCAGATAAATAGTATCTGCCTGACTTTGTTGCAAAAAGCTCAGCAAATAATCGGCGCGGCAATCCTTGCAGCCAAGGTGAACGTCAGATAAAAAGATAGTGCGGCAGTGTAGCATCAGTCGGTACCATGTTATCTTTATGCGCTGCCAGCATTGACGCCGGCTGTGTCAGCGATATGACGAATTTTTGAAGCTTTGGTGACCTATGAGCATTGCCCTGATCATTCCTGATCGAAAACTTGATGATTTACAACAGCAGCTGGCGTTGGCATTAGCTGACACCCCGATAGAAATTTGGCCGGATATCCGTAAGCCGGATGAGGTCGAATTTGCTGTAGTGTGGAAACAACCGCACGGTAGCCTGGCAGCGTTGCCAAACTTAAAGGCTGTGCAGTGCTTTGGTGCCGGTGTCGATGCCATCCTCAGCGACCCTACACTGCCGGCGTTGCCAATAGCGCGTATTGTAGACCCCGGCCTGACGCAAACCATGGTGCGCTATTTAGATGGTGTGGTAAGCCATTACCGGCTGCGGCTGGATTTATTCAGTGCTTTGCAACAACAGGCATTGTGGCAGCCGAAAAGCCCGCGCCGTATCGCGCATATATGCGTGTTGGGGTTGGGAGAATTAGGCGCTGCGGCGGCGGCGCATTTTGCCGGGCTGGGTTATCAGGTAACCGGCTGGGCCAGAACGGCGAAGCAGTTTGACAATATGCAATGCTACAGCGGTGCTGCAGGCTTAGTGGCAGCGGTAGCGCAGGCGGATATAGTGATTTGTTTATTGCCGTTAACCCCGGCAACAGAGTCGTTGCTGGACAGCGCGTTCTTTGGGCAGCTTAAGGCCGGCGCTATTTTTATCAATGTCGCCCGTGGTGCTATCGTTGATGACACGGCATTGCTGGCGGCATTAGACAGCGGCCAACTGCAGGCGGCGTGTCTGGATGTGTTCCGTCAGGAGCCCTTGCCGCCGGAGCACCCGTTTTGGCAGCATCCGGCGATATTAGTTACACCGCATGTATCGGCGGTAACCAATGTCGCAACGGTTGTTGAGCAAATTGCCGATAATTACCGGCGTAGCCAACGCGGCGCGCCGCTATGTAATCCGGTTGATTTGAGTCGGGGATATTAGCATGTTAAACACTGTTAACACTGAAGTGACTACCTGGTTTTTGCAGTTTGATGCGTTGCCACCAACCCATATTGACTGGCCGCAAGGCGTGCAGTTAATCGAGGCTGAAATTGCCAGCCCGGAGCTTAGCCAGTTTATGTTCAGAACCGTTGGTGGGCCATGGCGATGGTTCAGCCGTTTAAGTTGGGATTATCAGCAGTGGCTGGATTATTTGACGCAGCAACAGGTGCGAACCTGGTTACTCTGGGTAAAAGGAACGCCGGCCGGTTATATTGAGCTGCTGAAGCATGCTGATCAAAGCGTGGAAATTAAATTTTTTGGTTTAGTGCCAAAATTTATCGGTCAGGGCTTAGGTTTAAAACTGGCGCAGGCTGCCGTAATGCAGGCTGCAAGCTGGCAAGCCGGTAAAATTTGGTTACATACCTGCAGTGCCGATCATCCGTCGGCGTTGAAAAATTACCAACATGCCGGTTTTAGCATTACGCACACTGAAACTACGACAGAAGCTTTACCGCAGCTGAATGACAGCCGGTTATTAGCAGCAGATTTCGTTTATTCTGCCCTGGCGTATCACCGCAAAAATGCTGGTTAAATACACAGTTATTGTAACTTTGTTACAACTTAACTACACTCAGTGTCGGTTTGGGGAAACTTAGGCCAACTTGCTAAATAGAATAATAAAAAGCGTTACTGAGGTTAGTTATGCGTAAAGCGTCCAGTCGTGGTTTTGGCTTTACCGCAATCGCCGTTGTGGTGTGTTTAATGGCGTTATCGGCATTTTTGACCAAAGCCGAAGCTGTCTGCCTGTTGTGTGGTGGATAGCAGGAATCGAACAGAGTCAAACGGATTGACTAACCCTAACCCCCGGCAAGCCGGGGGTTAGTTATTTCTGTGCGCCACGTTTACTGTGCAGTTCACGGTTTTCGCGCTTTTGTTCCGCATTTTTTTGCAGCAGGACATAAGTTGCTGAATAACCGCCATGTTGTTTCTGAGCTGTATTACACGCCAGCACAACAGGTATTTGCGGCAGCCATTTAAACACATAACTGCGTAGTATCGCCGGGTGGGGTTTGCTGTTACGGCCCATACCGTGGTTAATAAGCAGAGTGCGAATGCCGCGTTTGTGGCAGTCTTCAATAAAATAAAACAGTTCACGTCTGGCGTCGCTAAGGCTTTTACCCAGCAGATTAAGCGTGGCATCCAGCTGATATTTACCTAAACGCAGGTTGCGATAGACACCGTCTTGTACGCCATCTTTTTTATAAGTGAAAGGCTCGTCAGGCTTGACCAGATCAACATATTCCATGCTGAGGTAGTTCGGATCATATTCCATTTCCTGCTCTGCCGCTTTGCGCCGGGCTTGCTGCGCCAGGGTAGGAAGAAAATCACCTTGCTCCGGTAATACAGCATCCTGCGACAGCGGCTTAACGCCGGACATCTCCTGCAGAAACAGTTCAGCTTCGTCGTTTGGCATTGCGGGTACTCCTGTGTTTCGGCCGGCAATTATAGCTCGCCGGCCGTTCAGACAAAAGTACTGCGGGGATTACTCTGCTTGCGCAGTCAGGCTTGCCGGTGCAGTTTGTTGCGCAGCTTGCTCTGCTTTACGTGCTTTGGCAAAGCGAATTAAATAGTAAGCATTAATTAATAATACTAATAAGTTTGAGATAACGCCTTGTGGAATGGCAATGTGGCTGTAGTAAACAAACAGCAGGCTGCAGCCTATCAGGGTTGTCAGGCGTAACCAGAACACATCTTTAATAAAAAAGGCGCCAATACAAATCGTTAGCCCAACCCAGCTGATAACGTCGAACACGATATTTTCCATGGCGCTTTCCTGCATACTACAGCGGTTAAAATTTGTGCGCATTATGCTGGCGGTAACTGTTTTACTCAACTGAGGAATTTTGCTGTTTTCAGATTAGTTAAATTGATGGATTGTGGTTGATTTTCGGGCGTGGCAAAAAACTTGTTCTACACTTATTGCAGGCTGAAGAAGCAGGAGCCTGCTATGGTACCGGATAAAATATATGAAGTTTTGCCTTATGTTTATGTTGTTACCGGCAGCGCAGTAATGCTGGCGACGAATGCCTGGCTTATTGCTATTTGTGGTTTTTTACTGGTGTTTGCCGGTGCAGTGATCTGGGTATTACGCTCGGATAACCGCCGTTCTGATATCAAAGGTGCGCGTAATAAATATGGTGGTGTGTTGCCGTTTTGGTGTTATGAACTGCTGCCGTTCAGTTATTTTATGCTGGCGTTGTTATTATTTGCTCTGAGTAACAATATCTATATTTATCCGTCAGCGATGATACTGCTGGTCATAGGTATGCAGTTGTGGCTGTTGCGCGGTAGTTACCGCAAGCATCAACGGCCTATGCATGCCAGGCCGTTGCGCTCGCGCGTATAAATTGTTGAATATTAAAATCAGCGGCGTAAATCTACTTTGCTGTTTGCCACTTCGCGGGTGGTGATCAACCAGGCCTCAACATTTTGTCTCATGGCGGCAGGGTCTATTTTGTCCATGGTATCGTTTGGCGTGTGATGATAATCAAAGTAGTCTGTACCATCTTGTTGCAGGCTGACTACCGGCACGCCCTGTGCTTTTAACACTGAGACATCCGGGCCACCTGAGGCGGTATTGTCACCCGGCTCTACACCCAGCGCAGCCAGCTTCTGTTGTAAGGTGTTGCCAAAAGCCAACGCCTTTTCACCAAAGCCGGTGTCCAGTCGCCAGATACGGCCGGCGCCAAAGTCTGATTCAGAGGCAAATACATGGTTTTTCAGATTCGTGGCATGTTTAGCCGCATAGGCGCGGGCACCGACTAAGCCGCCTTCTTCATTGCCAAACAGTACCACCCGTACTGTGCGCTCAGGCCGGCCCTGTTGTTTCAGTAAGGCACCGGTAGCCATGACAATGCCGACACCTGCGCCGTCATCTAAGGCGCCGGTACCCTCATCCCATGAGTCGATATGCGCACTTATCAGCACTATTTCATCCGGTCGCTGGCTGCCGCTGATCTCTGCTATCACATTATGGCTTACTACTTCACCCGGTAATTTATTCTGCATTTGCAAATGCAAGCTCAGCTCCGGCTGACGGCTTAGCATTTTATCCAGCTGTATTGCATCCGGTACTGAAATGGCCGCAGCAGGAATGCGCGGAACATCTTCGCTGTAGCGCATAATGCCGGTGTGGGCAAAACGGTTAATGCTGGTGCCGACTGAGCGGATAATAATAGCTTTGGCGCCCAGTTTTGCCGCTTCAACAGCACCCTGAGCACGGGCGCCTACCACTGAGCCGTAAAAGGTGCCCAGTTTGTCTTTGCCCATGCTTTTATTAATAAATACGATTTTATCTTTTACTTGCGCCTGGGTTGCTTGTTTTAAGTCTTCCAGGCTTTCAAACATCACTACCTGTGCATTAATGCCGTCAAATGGTGTACCTATCGAACCGCCAAGCGCTGTTACCACTAAATTCTGATGAAAAGGCGCACTAACGGCCAGGCTGGCGCTGCCACGTTGCCAGTACTGCATAGTAAAAGGTTCGGTCCAGACTTTGTCGTAGCCCAGTTGCTTAAATTTCTGCTCTGCCCAGGTCACGGCTCTGGCGTCGGCTTCGCTACCGGCCAGACGTTGCCCCACCTCTACCGTTAGAGACTCAGTAAGCTGATAAGCCAGGTTGGTATCCAGGGTAAGTTCATTTGCTGCTGCATTCAGGCTTAATGCTGCTGTTATTGTTGTTAGCCACAATTTCATCTTTTCATTTTGTCCCGCTATTGTTAAAGTACTGCCGACTCTAACACCTTTTTGCTGCGCTCCACAGAGGGTGGGGATAAAAACGGCAGTTTGTCCGATGGAATGACAGCAAGTAGTAAGGATGCAAGGAATGCCTCAATCGCTTAGTGCGCTTATCGTAGATGATGTAGCTGCTGTACGCAGTTATATCAGTCAAATTTTGCAGCAGTTGGGCATTACGTCGGTTATCGAAGCCGCAGATGGTAACACTGCTACGCAGTTGTTCAGCCAACATCAGCCACAATTGGTTTTTCTGGATATTCAGCTACCGGATATTGATGGCCAGCAACTATTAAAATTGTTTAAACAACAGGATCAACATACCGTTGTTTTTATGGTGTCAGCATTTTCCAGCGTAGAAAACCTGAAGCAGGCCATAGAAAATGGTGCCAAAGCCTTTGTAGTCAAGCCTTTTACCGCCAGCAGAATTAACAGCCTGGTGCGGCCTCTGCTGCACTGAGTTACCCGCTGAGATATATTTTTTCAATAATCGTGATTCTTTGTTAAATAAGAATGATTAGATTGTCGCTCTATCCTTAAATCGGTAATATTAGTCCATCCGGACAGACAGACAGAGTGTAAGTGTAATGAATTTACAGGATATGTTGAAAAATTCCGCCAAAGCCGTGAAGCTGCTAAAAGCTGTATCGAATGAACGGCGGTTACTGATCCTTTGCCACTTGCTGGAAGGGGAATTGTCGGTCGGGGAGATGAACCAAAAGCTGGAGTTAAGCCAGTCTGCTTTGTCACAGCATTTGGCGTTGTTACGCCGGCATAAGTTGGTAAAAACACGCAAAGAAGCTCAAACCGTATTTTACAGCCTGAACAGTAAAGAGGCTGAGGCGATAATTGCGCTAATGCACAAATTGTATTGCTCTGATGATGCCTGATAAAGGCAGAGTAACAGCAACAAAAAAGCCGGCGTAAGCCGGCTTTTTTGTTGGAACTGTGTCTTAAGCGGCGCTTAATGCTTTTACATGTGCATTTAAACGAGCTTTATGACGTGCTGCTTTGTTCTTGTGGATCAGACCTTTAGCGGCCATACGATCAAGAACAGGCACCATTTTCTTGAATGCTTCAGTTGAAGCAGTTACGTCAGCAGTTAATACTGCCGCGTAGGTTTTCTTTATGAAAGTACGCATCATAGAACGTTGTGAAGCATTTTGCTGACGACGTTTTTCTGATTGAATTGCGCGCTTCTTAGCAGACTTAATGTTAGCCAAGGTAACACTCCTAAAAAACTAAACCGGACCCATCAAAGGCCGCATAATATGCCTATTTAATGGCCCGTTGTCAAATGCTTTAACGGTAAAGTCACAGATTTTAATCCTGTGGCCTACTGGTAATCCGCTACGGTAAAGGGGCAAAATAGCCGTTGACTAAAAGAAGGAAGCGTAAGTGTCGGCAAAGTTATTAAAATCAGGCCTTATTGTCAGCTTTATGACATTGATTTCCCGTGTGCTTGGGTTGGTGCGCGACGTGGTAGTGGCAAATTTCATCGGTGCCGGTGCGGCGGCAGATGTGTTCTTTTTTGCTAACCGTATTCCGAATTTTTTGCGGCGTTTATTTGCCGAAGGGGCTTTTTCGCAAGCCTTTGTGCCGGTACTGGCTGAGGTAAAAGCTAAGCATGGCGATGATGCCGTGCGCGAATTACTGGCTAAGGTTACCGGTAGTTTAGGTGTAGTCGTTACGCTGGTAACTTTATTTGGCGTTATTGCTTCGCCGTTAGTCGCCATGTTGTTCGGTATGGGCTGGTTTGTTGAGTGGCTAAATGATGGCCCTGAAGCGCATAAGTTTGAGCTGGCCAGCCTGATGCTGAAAATTACCTTTCCGTATTTATGGTTTATCAGCCTGGTGGCCTTATCCGGTGCGGTGCTAAACACCTATAACCGTTTTGCTGTAGCGGCCTTTACGCCGGTATTTTTAAATATCGCTATCATTGCTTGCGCGGTCTATATGGCTCCCGCTCTGGATGAGCCGGCGCTGGCTCTGGCTTGGGGCGTTTTTATCGGCGGTGTGGTGCAGTTGGTGTTTCAACTGCCGTTTTTGGCGAAAGCTGGTTTGTTGGTGTGGCCTAAATGGGGCTGGCGCGATGAAAACGTAACAAAAATTCGCAAACTGATGCTGCCTGCGCTGTTTGGTGTGTCAGTAAGCCAGATAAATTTACTGCTTGATACGGTAATAGCCTCTTTCTTACTTACCGGTGCGGTAAGTTGGTTGTATTACTCAGACCGGTTAATTGAATTTCCGCTGGGGTTATTTGGTATAGCTATTGCGACGGTCATTCTGCCAAATCTATCCCGCCATCATGCCGGCGCCAATACCGAACGTTTTAGCCAAACGCTGGACTGGTCATTGCGCTTTGTCGCCTTGTTCGGCATTCCTGCTATGGCAGGTTTAATGGTGTTATCACAACCGATTATCGCTTTGCTGTTTATGCGTGGCGAGTTCAGCCAAAACGATGTACTGATGGTGTCGTACAGCTTAATTGCCTACAGCACCGGTTTACTCAGTTATATGTTCATTAAAGTACTGGCGCCCGGCTTTTATGCCCGCCAGGACATTAAAACACCGGTACGCATCGGTATTATTGCCATGGTAGCGAATATGGCGTTTAACCTGATGCTGGCACCGTTTTTAAGTTATGTTGGTCTGGCGCTGGCTACGGCAATGTCAGCCAGTTTAAATGCTTTTTTACTGTACCGTGGTTTAAAACTGGCCGGGGTATACCAACTAAGTAAAAGCAGTATGCTGTTTTTACTGAAACTGGTGGTCGCCAGCCTGGTGATGGCCGCTTTGCTGTATTGGCAAACGCCGACTCTGGCAGCATGGGTACAACTTGGCTTTAGTGCGCAGGTATGGCGTTTAAGCACACTGTGTGTGCTGGCTGTGGTGGGGTATTTTGCCCTGTTATGGTTACTGGGTGTACGTTTGCGGCATTTTAAAGCCAATTCTGTTGCTGAAAGCAATTGATTAAGTGGTTATAATGCGCGGTTTATAATCAGTACTCAGAAACGGCAGGCATGGAGTTAATTCGCGGCTTACATAATATTCAGCCCCGGCATCGCGGTTGTGTGCTTACTATCGGTAACTTCGATGGTGTGCATTTGGGGCATCAAGCGGTGCTGCATAAAGTGGTGGCTATTGCCAAACAAATGCAACTGCCGTCCTGCGTGATGCTGTTTGAACCACAGCCGTTGGAGCTGTTCGCCGGCACTGCAGCACCGGCACGCTTAACGCGGTTCCGCGAGAAATACAACGCGCTGGCGCAACTGGGTATTGACCGTTTGCTCTGTGTTAATTTTACGCCCGCTTTTGCCGCGCAGGCGCCGCAGCAGTTTATTCAGCAGTTATTGCTAAAGCAGCTTGGCGTGGAGCATTTAATTGTCGGTGATGATTTTCGCTTTGGCAGCAACCGCAGTGGTAATTTTGAGTTATTGGCATTAGCGTCTGAGCAATATCAATTCAGTTTGTGCAGTACCTCAAGTTTAGTGTTGGGGCAGCAGCGGATCAGCAGTACTTTGATCCGTCAGGCACTGGCTGACGACAATCTGACGTTGGCGGCAGATATGCTGGGCCGGCCTTTTGCGCTAACCGGCCGCGTGCGGCATGGGCGCAAATTAGGCCGCGACCTGGGCTTTCCGACCGCCAATGTGTTTTTATACCGGCGTAAGCTGCCGGTAGCCGGTGTGTACGCCATTACGGCGAACACGGTATTTGGCAGCTATTACGGCGTAGCCAATATTGGTAACCGGCCTACTGTACAAGGCCAGCGGCAACAGCTTGAAGCACATTTGTTTGATTTTAAAGGCGATTTATACGGCAGCCAAATAGAGGTGTTATTGCAGCATAAGTTGCGTAACGAGCAACGCTTCGATGGTTTAGCTGCACTACAACACCAAATTGCTGCTGATGTGACAGCAGCAAAAGCATTTTTTCAGCGTGCCGCTTTAACCCAAGCGCATGCCACTACTGATAAGACGGAACATAACGGATGAGCGACTACAAGCATACCCTGAATTTGCCGGAAACGGCTTTTGCGATGCGCGCCAATCTAGCGCAACGTGAGCCGCAAATGCTGGCGAAATGGACCGACGCCGATTTATACGGCAAAATTCGTGCTGCTAAAAAAGGCAAAAAAACCTTTATTCTGCATGACGGCCCTCCTTACGCTAACGGCAATATCCACATTGGGCATGCGGTAAACAAAATCCTGAAAGACATTATCGTTAAAGCTAAAACGCTGGACGATTTTGACGCGCCTTATGTACCGGGTTGGGACTGTCATGGCCTGCCGATTGAGCTGGTAGTAGAAAAGAAATACGGCAAGCCGGGGGTTAAATTGACCGCGGCCGAATTCCGCCAGAAATGCCGTGAGTATGCTGCTACACAAATTGATGCCCAGCGCACCGACTTTATCCGCTTGGGCGTGTTGGGAGACTGGCAAAACCCGTACCGCACCATGGACTACGGCTTTGAAGCTAATATTATCCGTTCACTGAGCAGAATTATCGCTAACGGCCATTTACAGCAGGGCTTTAAGCCGGTGCACTGGTGTACTGACTGTGGCTCGGCGCTGGCCGAAGCGGAAGTGGAATATCAGGATAAGATATCGCCCGCGATTGATGTACGTTTTGCCGTAACTGATGAAGCGGTGGTAGACCGTTTTGATCATCCTGACGGTAAGCGCGGCAGTGGTAAGGTGTCGGTCGTCATTTGGACCACTACGCCCTGGACCATCCCGGCCAACCGTGCTGTAGCATTAAACGCCAAACTGGATTATAGCCTGGTGCAGGTTGAGCAGGGCCCGCTGGGTGCCGAGCGCTTAATTATGGCGACTGACCTGGTAAAAGAGGTGATGGCCCGCGCCGGTATCGAACATTACCACGCACTGGGTTTTGCCAAAGGTGCTGCGCTGGAATTAGTGCCATTACAGCATCCGTTGTACGACTTTAGCGTGCCGCTGATCATGGGTGAGCACGTTACTACCGACTCGGGTACCGGTTGTGTGCATACCGCGCCCGGTCATGGCCAGGAAGACTTTGTTGTCGGTAAGCAATATAACCTTGAAGTGGCCAACCCGGTGGGCGCGAACGGCGTTTATCTGCCGGATACGCCACTGTTTGCCGGCCAGCATGTGTTTAAGGCCAATGACAGCGTAGTTGAGGCACTCAAAGAAGCCGGCGCATTGCTGGTGCATAAGGCATATAAGCACAGCTACCCGCACTGCTGGCGCCATAAAACGCCGATAATTTTCCGTGCCACACCGCAGTGGTTTATCAGCATGGAACAACAGGGCCTGCGTGCTACCTCACTTGCGCAAATAGAGCAAACGCGTTGGATCCCGGATTGGGGCCAGCAGCGGATTGAGAAAATGGTGGAAGGCCGGCCGGACTGGTGTATTTCGCGCCAGCGTACCTGGGGTGTGCCTATCGCACTGTTTGTTGATAAAGACACCGGCGCATTGCATCCCGATACTCAGGCGTTAATGGAGCAGGTAGCTAAGCTGGTAGAGCAGGACGGCATTCAGGCCTGGTTTGATTTAAGCGCTGAAAGCCTGCTGGGCGAAGATGCACAGCAATACGTTAAGGTAACAGATACGCTGGACGTGTGGTTCGACTCCGGTGTTACCCATGCTTGCGTGGTGGAAGCAAGGCCGGAGTTTGGCGGCGCTGACCAGGCCGATTTATATCTGGAAGGTTCGGATCAGCACCGTGGCTGGTTTATGTCGTCATTGATGACCGGCGTTAGCATTAAACATAAAGCGCCGTACAAGCAAGTGCTGACACACGGCTTTACCGTCGACGGTGATGGCCGCAAGATGTCAAAGTCGTTGGGCAATGTGGTCTCACCGCAGGACGTGATGAACAAACTGGGTGCTGACATTCTGCGCTTATGGGTAGCCACTACCGACTACACCTCAGAGATGACAGTGTCGGATGAGATATTAAACCGTGCAGCGGACAAATACCGCCGTATCCGCAATACTGCGCGTTTTTTACTGGCCAACTTAAACGGCTTTAACCCGGCGACTGATTTAGTACCGTTTGAGCAAATGGTTGAACTGGACCTGTGGGTGGTGAACCGCGCCGCTAAACTGCAGCAAGAGATTGTTGATGCCTACGACAATTATCAGTTCCACCAGGTTAGTCAGAAATTGATGAACTTCTGTACCGTAGAGCTGGGCAGCTTCTATCTGGATGTAATTAAAGATCGCCAGTACACCGCACACAGTGATGGCCTGGCTCGGCGTTCTTGTCAAACCGCGCTGTATCATATTGCCCAGGCGATGGTGCGCTGGATGGCGCCGGTAATGAGCTTTACCGCCCAGGAAATATGGCAGGAACTGCCGGGCCAGCAGCAAGAGTTTGTCTTTACCGATGTCTGGTATACCGGTTTTAGCGGTGTAACCGGCGGTAAGTTTGACGATGCTTTCTGGCAGCAACTGCTGCAGGTGCGTGACGAAGTAAACAAAGTATTGGAAGCGACACGGCGCGAAGAAAAAATCGGCGCTTCGTTGCAGGCGGAAGTTACCTTGTATGCCTCAGCGACACTGGCCGCCGATTTAGCCAAGCTGGGTGATGAGCTGCGTTTTGTGCTAATCACCTCTACGGCACAGGTAAGCACCGAAGCCGCACCGGCTGATGCGGTGCAAACCGAATTAGCCGGCTTAAGCGTGCAGGTAGTGGCATCAACAGCAGCAAAATGCGGCCGCTGCTGGCATCACCGCCATGATGTTGGTGCTGATGCTGCCCATGCTGAATTGTGTCTGCGTTGTGTTAGCAACGTAGAGGGTGAAGGCGAACAGCGGGCATTTGCATAATGGCATTATTTAAAGATACCGGCTGGCGCCTGTGGTGGTTAATGCTGCTGGTGCTGGTAGCCGATCAGGTTAGCAAGCAGGTGGTTATTGCCAATATGCAGCTGTTTGATTCTATTGAACTGCTGCCGTTTTTTAATTTTACCTATGTGCGTAACTATGGTGCGGCGTTCTCATTTTTAAGTGACGCCGGAGGCTGGCAGCGTTGGTTTTTTACCTTTATTGCTGTGGCCATCAGCTGTGTGTTAGCAGTATGGCTGGCGCGCAATAATAATACGCAGCTTAAGCTGAACCTGGCGTTGAGTTTAGTGCTGGCCGGGGCTGTCGGTAATCTGATTGATCGCAGTATCTATGGCTACGTAATAGACTTCTTCCATCTGTACTACCAGAACTGGCATTACCCGGCGTTTAATATTGCTGATTCCGCCATCTGTATTGGCGCCGCTTTATTAATTTGGGATAGCTTTAGCAATAACGGGGTGAAAAAGTGACAGACGCAGTAATAGGTGGCAGTAGCACAGTAATTTTTCACTTTGATATTAAGCTGTCCGACGGTAGTGCCGCCGAAAGCACCCGTGTGCATAATAAACCGGCAAAACTGCAGATGGGTGATGGCAGCATATCACCGGCATTTGAAGAGCAACTTAGCGGCCTGAGTGCGGGGGACAAGAAAACCTTTACGCTGGCACCGGAAGATGCCTACGGCATGCCGAACCCGGATAATATTTACTATGTTGACCGCAGCAAGTTTTCTGCCGACGCGCCCGCTAAAGCCGGTATGATTATCGGTTTTACCATGCCGGACGGCTCTGAAATGCCGGGTTTGGTGCGTGACGTGGTGGGTGAGTCAGTTACCATAGATTTTAACCATCCGCTGGCAGGGCAGACGCTGACCTTCAGCGTTGAAATAATACAGGTAAGCTGAGTTATGGACATTTTATTAGCTAATCCACGTGGCTTTTGTGCCGGAGTAGATCGCGCCATCAGTATTGTCGAGCGGGCACTGGAGCTGTACGAGCCACCGATTTATGTGCGCCATGAAGTGGTGCACAATAAGTTTGTCGTAGACGGCTTGCGCCGTCGTGGTGCAGTTTTTGTCGATGAGCTGAATGAAGTGCCGGACGGCAATATTGTTATTTTCAGCGCTCACGGTGTCTCACAAGCCGTGCGGGAAAATGCCAAACAGCGTGGCTTAAAAGTGTTTGATGCTACCTGTCCGTTGGTTACCAAGGTGCATATGGAAGTCACCCGCGCCAGCCGTAAAGGCATAGAGTGCATTCTGATTGGCCATGCCGGCCATCCGGAAGTTGAAGGCACCATGGGCCAGTATGATAACCCTGAAGGTGGCATTTATTTGGTCGAGTCGGCCGAAGACGTGGCGACGCTTGCGGTGAAAAATCCGGCGCAGCTGTGTTTCAGTAGCCAAACCACCTTGTCGGTGGATGACACTGCAGATGTCATTGATGCCTTGCGTGCGCGTTTCCCCGACATCGAAGGCCCGCGCAAAGACGACATTTGCTACGCCACGCAAAACCGTCAGGATGCCGTGCGCGATTTAGCCGCTAAAGCCGACTTATTGCTGGTAGTGGGAGCAAAAAACAGTAGTAACTCCAACCGCTTACGCGAACTGGCTGACAAAATGGGCTGTACCGCTTATTTAATTGATACCGCCAACGATATTCAGCAAGCCTGGCTGGACGGCATAAAAGCGGTAGGCGTAACCGCCGGTGCTTCAGCGCCGGAAGTACTGGTGCAGCAGGTAGTTAAGCAGCTGCAGCAATGGGGCGGTAAAACGGTAAGTGAAAACCCGGGCCGCGAAGAAAACGTGGTGTTTGCTATCCCGGCAGAGCTGCGATAAAGCTTATCCAGGCCGCACTTAACTTTTCTGTAGCACTCAGTGTACTATGCCGGTTCATAAAACGGTTTGGATGCACTGATGCACTTGCAATGGGCTTTACCCGCCTTACAACTGCCTTACTTATGTAATACCCGCTTCTTGTTGCGCTGCGCGGTGTTGGCGCAGGCTGTTGCTGTAGTGTTGGCGTTTTCTCCCGGTATACACAACGAACCCTGGTTGCGGCTGGGGTTGATAAGCTTATTTGTGCATTGGGTGGCGCTGTTAACCACCGTAGTATTTTGTTTGCTGCGCCGCTATTTGAACCGTTTGGCTCCGCTTAACATCTTACTGTGCTGCAGCGGCATTCTGTTGCTGCTGACAACACTGGTCAGCTATTTGGCTTATGCCGCCCTTGCCCCGGGGCAAGGTGTATTTAATCAGTCATTGCCATCTTTTTTAGCGGGCAACCTGATGGTGGCGCTTATAGTAGCGGTTATTGCTATGCAATTTTTTATTATGCACAGCGAGCGCAATATCCAGCTCGAAGCGCAGAGCAAAGCTGAACTTAATGCGTTGCAAGCCCGCATACAACCCCATTTTCTATTTAACAGCCTCAACACCGCAGCGGAATTAATTCATGTTGAACCTGATGCGGCCGAGCAGGCACTGTTGGATTTATCCGCCTTATTTCGTGCTGCGCTGCACGCCGGCGGTTCGGTATGGTTGGCGGATGAACTCACGCTGGCAAAGCAGTATTTATCTCTGGAACAATGGCGCTTGGGTAAGCGAATGCATGTACAGTGGTTGGTGCCGGAAAATTTGGTGCAACTTCAGATACCGGCATTAACCATTCAGCCTTTGTTGGAAAATGCAGTGCGTCATGGTATTGAAAGCTGCGTCGATACAACAACGTTGCAATTAGAAGTTATCCAGAGCAATCAATCGGTCAGTATTGTTATTGTTAATCCGTTTCAACTTCGGTCGGGAAGCCGGCCCGGCAATGGTATAGCTTTAGATAATATTCGTCAGCGCCTGCAACTGTATTACGGTAGTAAAGCGCAATTATCACACAGCGCTGTTGATGGTCAGTTCCGGGTTAAGCTGGTTATTCCCAGGAATGGGAGTGGCACCTGATGCGGATCCTGATAGTTGATGATGAGCCGTTGGCAAGGTCAAGACTGCAGCGTTTGCTAGCGCAGCTGCCAGCTTATCAGTGTATTGCTGAAGCCGGAAACGCAGCGCAGGCACAACAACTTATTCAGGAACTACAGCCGGATTTAGTGTTGTTAGATATTGGCATGCCCGGACAAGATGGCATAAGTCTCGGCAGTGATATTTTAAGCTTGCCAATACCTCCGGCGGTGATCTTTATTACCGCGCATCCGCAGCATGCTCTCGACGCCTATCGGGCCAGTCCGGTGGACTATCTGCTAAAACCTGTGTCGCTTGACAGGTTACATCAAGCGTTACAAAAGGCAGGTTTGTCTACCAGGGCACATGCAGAACGCAAAGCCACAGATGCCACAATATGTTATCTGCAGGCTGGCATTAAACGGCAGCTTAGTCTGAAACAAATCTACTATTTTATCGCCGAAGATAAGTATGTGCGTATGGTGTTTGCGCAAGGCGAAGCGTTAATCGAGCAAAGCCTGGTGCAATTAGAGCAACAATTCCCGGAGCAACTGGTGCGGGTGCATCGCAGTACTCTGATCAATAAAGATTATCTTGGTCGTTATTATACTTCTCACGGCAAGCATTGGATTGAGCTGACGGTAAACGCTATAAAGTTAGAAGTAAGTCGCAGAGCTATTGCGGCGATTAAACATTGTTTGCTGCAATAGTTAATCTTTTACCTTTTATCAGGCGATTCTGCCGCTGGTCGGATCAAACTGGCATCAAGCTACCCGCTTTGTTTATCTTACCTTAGGAACATTTTTTAGCGACGTTGTTACCGGGGTCGTGAGCAAGTTAAGCGGTTTAATGTTACTGCAAGTCACGGAATAATTATGAGAACTAAAAATATACAGGGCTTTACGGTGCTGGAGCTAATGGTGTCAACCATAGTTCTGTTGATTGTACTGATGATTGCAGTGCCGGCTTTTACCGGGCTGGTACAGAATAACCGTCTGACAGGGCAAGTAAATCACCTGGTTGCAGGCTTGAATCTGGCGAAAGCTGAAGCAGTTAAACGCAATCAGGCAGTACTGTTTTGTCATAGTGCAGATGCTACTACATGTTCGGCACCCTCTGCTGATGGTTGGCAAGGTTGGTTGGTTGGTCAGGCGCAACCCAGACCTAATACCGGTATTGTTGCCGGTAGCGTCGTGACATCCGGAGTTCTGGAGTCTGAGCAGATTACGATATTGGCAGGTGCCGCCATCAATTTAGCTGCCGGTGAAATCAGGTTTTTACCTCAAGGTTTGATCCGCAACAACAATAATGCACCGTTAACATCGGCTATCAGGGTGTGCATGGCTAACGCTGAAGGTGATAACGTGCGGGATATAGGTATTAGTTCCGGTGGTCAGATAGACGTAACTTCGCGTGAGCTGAATGGTTGTCAGGTTCCTTAGGAGCATGTATGAGAATAATAAAGCACTTTAAAAATCAGCAGGGCGTTACCTTGCTTGAGGTAATGATCTCCGTACTGGTATTGGCCATCGGTATTCTCGGCGTGGCTGGCCTGCAATCGGTTAGTTTAAGAAGTACAAACACTGCGCATGAGCGCGCTATGGCGGTAGTGTTAACTGAGACTTTATTTGAGGTTATGCGGGTTAATGCCGATGCTGCGCGTGACGGATTGTTTGATATGACCTGTGAAAATCCTCTTGAGGGCACAGAAGACTGGTTTGATGATGTTAAACAAGCGACAGATGGTGAAACCTGTGCTGTGGTTGAGTGGAACAACGGTGTTTACACTGTCACTATAGATTGGTCGGATCAACGCTTGGATGCTAATTCCGTAGTGGTAATGGAGATACGGCCGTGAATATAAGATTCCGCAATGCCGGCTTTTCATTAACCGAAGTTATGATCGCAATGGCACTTGCCTTAGTGCTGTTGGGCGGCGTGATAGGGGTATTCATTTCTAACCAAAACACGGCCAGAACAACGACCGACCTGTCTAATCTGCAAAATAGTGTCAGGTTGACATTTCAGTTGATGTCTCAGGATATTCGCAGCGCCGGTTTTATCGGTTGTAACAACGCACCACGAGTAGTCAGTGTTATTGAAGTTGCAGGTGCAACCCCGGTGTGGGCAAATTGGCGCGGTGGTGTTGAAGGCTTTGCTGCTGATGCTGATGGTAATGAGTCTATCAGGCTAATGTATGGTACAGGTGTAAGTAGCACTGTTTCGGCGCATGCACCACCGGTATTTAATCTTAACAGTGCTCCGGGAGTTAATGCCGGAGATATCGCATTAATATGTGACGACACGCTAAGTGCAATATTTCAGGTTTCTGCTATCGGGGCTGCAACGTTAAATCATGCGGCTGCCGCAGCCGGAGTATTAAATTGCTCCGCCGATTTAGGGCTGGGCTCACCTTTTGTTTGCAGCGATGTCAGACCCAAGGTGTTTCAGGCAGATTCTATGGTGATGCGTTTTGAGTCTGTACGTTGGTTTGTGGCACCGAGCTTACGAAACAATACTATGGATGCGTTGTTTCGGGAGTCGTTAGTAGGTGGTCAGGTTGTTGCTGAAGAAGTACTTGCCGGCGTGCAATCACTCAATTTTGCTTATCAGGAAGGTGGTCGTCCCTTTGCACCGGTGGCATTTGGTGCCGGCGTTAACATGCTTAATGTAGTTGCCGTGAATGTGAGTATAGTGTTAGACCCGGCAGCGTTTCCAAATATTCAGCTGGGCCAACAACAACGCACTATAGAATTCCTGGCGTCAGTGCGCAACAGGTTGAGGTAGTTAGATGAAGATGAATAGTCAAAAGGGAGTGGCACTGATAGTAAGCTTGTTATTGTTACTTGCTATTACACTTTTAACCATTTCAAGTATGCAAAGGTCAACGTTGCAGGAACGCATGACAGCGAACCTGTACGAGCGGCAGTTAGCAGTGCAACAAATTGAAGCTGCGCTGCGTGCCGCAGAGCAGGTGCTTACCGGGTTACTGCCCAACCCGGCCACTTCTGCCGGTACTATTACCGGTTTTTATGGTTTGCCGGTAGCCGGTAATGTCGATCGCTGGGCCAATGCGGCTACAGTCTGGGCAGATGCACCGGTTATTAACCAGGATATGGCAGCACCTGCACAATATATTATTGAATATATGGGTGATTGGCCCTCTCCGGCATCACCTGATTGTGCCAATTTCACTACTATAGAACCCGATTGTTTGTCACCGACGTTTCGTATTACTGCACGGGCTGTACCGGCGAATGACCGGCCTCAGGTTGTCATGCAATCTATTTGGCGTTTGTAAGCGCTCTGGAGTCACAACATGTTAAATGTTAAACGTAAGTTTTCCAGGTTGCTGGTAGCCTTGTCTGCTGTCAGTTTTGGTGTTGCGTCAGGTATGGCATCAGCAGATTTAACGATACCCCAGGTGCCGCTGCAAACCGGCAATGACGTGCCGTCCAACATCATGTTTTTAATCGATGACTCCGGCTCAATGAATTTTGAATTTATGCCGGATGCACTGCATTATGCATATGAGGCACCTGAAGTAAGGGACTGTGTACGTTTCAGGGCAAACGGAGAGTGCCGTGATTGGGGGGATTATTACCGCTCCGGTGAGCATGTTACCAATCGCTGGTACTACTCTTCTCATGTCAATAAGGCCTACTTTAACCCGTCAACGAAGTATGATCCGCCTTCTGTAGGTAACGGCAGCAGTGATACTCTGGTTGCCCCGACATATCTATTAGCATGGCAGGATGGTTTCAGCCAAACCAATGCGCGGAATCTATCGAACAACTTTCGGGTCGGTTATCATCGGCTGAACAATACATTTAGTTCAATCGTCGAAAGCGGCACTTTGTCATTTGACCGTGGTGCATTCTATTATAATTACCAGCCGTCAGAAGCAGATAAAGACTCCTGTGCAGCAGATGACAAGCAAAATAAGTGTTATGTTTATGTTTCTGTGAATAATCAAACAGCTGCAGAGAAACAAAGGTTTGCGAATTGGTATTCTTTTTATCGCAGTCGCTTATTGCTTTCCCGCTCGGGCATCGGAACTGCTTTTAACACCCTTGAAGATGATGTCCGTGTCGGATACGGCGCGTTAAATACCACAAATAAAATTGTTCGTGGCGTGCGCGGGTTTAGTGGTACCGACAGAAGTAATTTTTTTAACTGGTTGTACGGTAAAACTGCTTCCGGCGGAACACCGCTGCGTTTAACCTTAAAAGCAGCCGGTGAGTATTTCAAAACAGACGAGCCTTATCGTATTAACCCGGCAATCGACGGTAACGAATTGGTCAGTTGCCGGCAAAATTTCTCTATTTTGATGACAGATGGTGCCTGGAACGGTGGTACACCTTCTGTAGGAGATTCAGATGGTGATGGTACTTCTGACACTTTGGCAGATGTTGCTCACTATTACTGGAAAACAGACTTACATCCCCTGAAAAATGACGTGCCCAAGCCTAAAGAGGGGCAACCGGATTGGCAACATATGGTCACTTTTGGTGTCGGGCTTGGCGTCGACGGTAAGTTAACGCCGGAACAGGTGAAAGGGTGGAAAATTAATGATAGTCGCTGGGTGGACCCAACTGTAGACCCTGATTCTACCTTAAAGAAAATTGATGATTTAATGCATGCCAGTATTAATAGTGACGGTGGTTTTTTCAGTGCCAAAGATCCGACAACTTTTAGTAATCAACTTATTGAAGCACTAAACGCTATTATGGGCCGCGCAGCCTCGGCATCTAACCTGGCAGCGACTACCACTTCTTTGCTGGAAGATAACAGCGTGTTTCAGGCATCCTTTAACAGCGGCACCTGGAGTGGCGAATTGGTTAGCCGTGATGTTGCCACCTTGGCTGTACAATGGTCGGCTAACTTTCCTGCGTGGGGGGACCGGAATATATATACCAGCCGTGATAACGAAGCCTTCGCTTTTAATTGGAATAATTTAAATGCGAGTGAACAGACTGCACTGAAAAGCGAAGATATAGTGAATTATTTAAAAGGGGATAGCAGCAAAGAGAAGACGTTGGATCGCCCTGCCGGTGTATTCAGAGAAAGAAAAACCTTGTTGGGTGATATTGCGCACTCTTCGCCGGTCTATGTCGGCGCCCCGCAAAATCGTAATTATCAACGCCATAGCTGGAGCGGTGCAAGCAGTTATGCTGCGTATATCAGCGCAGGTAGTAGCAGAGCAGCAACGGTTTATGTCGGCGCCAACGATGGTATGTTGCATGGCTTTAATGCTGACGCCACAAGCGCAACAAAAGGACAGGAAACCTTTGCTTATATCCCGCAGCAGTTGTTAACCGACGACGCTAAATTGGCCAGCTTGTCTGACCTGAATTATCAGCATAAGTTTTTTGTCGACGGTTCTCCTACAGTGCAGGATGTATATATTAACGGCTCCTGGCGATCGGTATTAGTCAGTACTTTAGGCCGGGGCGGCAACAGTGTGTTTGCACTGGACGTCACTGATCCTGAAGATGTAAAACTGTTGTGGGATCTGACTATTCCTCAAGTAGGTATAATGTTGGCAAAACCGGTTATTACCCGTTTAAATAACAACAGTTGGTCTGCTGTATTACCTTATGGCTATAACAATGGTACCGGTAAAAACGGTATCTTGATTATCGATATCGAAAAAGGCGCTACCGTTGCGCCGATAACCCTGGAAACGCCCGACACTTCGGCGGGCATGGGGCAACTGGAAGGGTATGACCGAAACGGTAATGGCAACACTGATTGGCTGTTTGCCGGTGATTTAAACGGTAACATCTGGAAGTTTGATCTTTCCGCCGGTAGTGCCGATTTTTGGGCCGTCGCCAATGGTGGCGAGCCGCTGTTTACCGCTAAAGACAAAGCCGGTAAGGCTCAACCTGTTACCGGCGGGGTAACATTGACGACTCATCCTGAAACCGGTCAATTATGGGTGTTTTTTGGTACAGGTAAGTTTTTGGAAAGCGGTGACAGTGTTAATACCGATACACAAAGCTGGTACGGCTTAATGGATGGCAGTCAGATAGGTTCCAGAGCGCAACTGGTAGAGCGGGTGATGAGCAATGTGGACTATACCAATCCGGATTCAGCCGAAGTACGGGAAGGTCGCAGTGTTCCGGTAGCCGCAGTAAATGATTTAGCCGGCAAACGCGGCTGGGTGATGGACTTGATTGACACTCGCGAGCGAATTACATCCAAGCCTCGTTTGGTGGGAACAAACCTGGTAATGAATACCATAATTCCGGATTCAGACTTATGTAATCCACAGGGGGATGGTTGGATTATGGCCGTCGATCCTTTTGCCGGTAGCCGGCTTAGCTACAACTTTTTTGATCTATCACGTGATAGAAAATTCCAGGAAAAAGACGAATTGCCGGGTGGTATTGCAGCCAGTGGTGTGAAATTCCAGGGTATGCCGGGCGAGCCGCTGTTTGTTGGCGACGAAATGTTGTCAGGTAGTTCAAATGTGGGGCTAAATAAGGATCCTGCGAACTTGCAAATACGACGTGGACGTTTGTCCTGGCGCGAGGTAATAAATCAATGATATCTAATTTGAAGAAACAGGCAGGTTTCACTTTGGTTGAGTTAGTGATTGCAATAGCCATAATCGGCATTTTGTTATCCGTTGCTGTACCCGGCTATCGCGATTATGTGCATCAGTCAAACCGCGCTGCAGCAACCGGTTGTTTGCTGGAGTTATCACAGTTTATGGAGCGTAACTATACGCAGAACATGCGCTATAATCCGGATGGCTTTGCTCTGCCGCAGTTACAATGTGCTAATGAACTGGCGGCACGGTACCAGTTCAGCTCTGTTAATGCAGCTTTAGGCCAGCGCACCTATACTTTACAAGCCGTTCCTACCACGATTCAGCAAGACGGCTGCGGCACACTAACGCTGGATCAAGCTGGTCGTAAAGGTGCAAACGGCGGTGTTGCTATAGCTGATGTGCGGCGTTGTTGGTAATTAATATGAAATAAATTTGATCTTTTTTATTCATGATGTAACTTTAAGGTTAACTTAAACCTGCCGGGCATATGGATATGCGGTTACAATATGGCTTTAGTTTAGTAGAAGTTCTTGTTACGTTATTAGTGCTCAAAGTGGGCCTGTTGGGGGTGTTGGCGGCACAAACTCTTGCCTTGCGTCAGGTTAACGATGCCACGCAGCGTACTCATGCTGTCGCGTTTAGCCATGCGTTGTTAAGTCATGTACAGGCTAATTCTGCTCTTGCAGAGTTGGTTTCCGGTCAAATAACCTCTGCAACTGAAATCGCACCGGTGCCACCGTGTGGGCCAGAGCACCTTTGCTCTGCACAGCAATTGGCGCAGGGGCAATTAAACCAGTGGTGGCAAACCAAAAGTGGTTTATCAAAGCCGGTATTGTGCACTGAAGCGCAGGGGGCAGCATTGTTATTAGAGATAAGTTGGCAGCAGCGCTCTGCAGCAGATCCGGGCTTTGCCGAATGTTCTCCGGGTGTCGGCCGCAGTGGTTTCACGTTGCAAAGCCGCTGGAGATAACAATGACCAGGCTGCGCGGCTTTACTTTAAGTGAGCTACTGATCGCAATGTTGTTAACGTTGTTTTTAATGACAATAGCGCTTACGGCGTTTTCCGGTTTAAGCCGCTCTGTACGCCAAACTCAGCAGTTATCTGAGTTACAGCAAAACGCCCAATTTCTGATGAGTTTGATGCAAAATGAATTAGGTAATACGGCATTTTGGGGCGGTTTAACGTCTTTTGAGCAGCTGGCGATGGCAATCAGCCCGGCTGCGCCTGAGCCGGATTGTCTCCATGACAGCATTGATAGCGGCAGTTTTCCTCAACCCGGCATTGAGTTCATCAGCTTGTACGCACAAAAAATCACTGCCGGCAGACAATTAAACTGCATTCCGACAGCAATAGCAGATTCTGAATTGTTGCAACTGAAGCGGCTGATTGGCCGGCAGACGTCGGTGGCAGAGTTAAGACAAAATCGCTTTTACCTGGAAACGAGCTGGCAACACGGCCGCTTCGTTGACGTTGCCAGTGCCGGTTTAAGTGATGATCACTACTATTTTCCCTATCAGCATGTGGTTTTTTATCTGCAAAGTCAGCGAACAGATAACAGCAGCTTACCGGTACTGATGCGAAAACGTCTGACACGCAATGCCGCGGGGCGCGCAACAATCAGTACCGATGCTGTGCTGGATGGTGTTGAGCGGATGCATTTTGAATTCGGTTTTGACTCTGACCTTGATGGTCGTCTCGATTATCAACTGGCTACTGCGCGAGTTCCGTTGGCTTTGTGGCAAGACAAAGGCAGCCGTATCGTCAGCTTGACCTATCACGTTTTACTGCGTAGTCGCTTAGCAGATCCTGAATATCAAAACGACAATGAATATCAGCTTGGAGACGAGCGTTTTGTTGCGCCGGGCGATCACTATCGGCGCATGTTAATAAGCAGCACTTTGTTTTTTCACAATGCGACGTTATAGGAGGCGGTGATGAGCAGGCAGCGCGGTATGGTACTGATTATCTCTTTGGTTTTTTTGCTGGTGATGAGTTTGTTAGTCGCCGCGATGCTATTGGTGACTCAGCTGAGTCACAAGACATCTGTGGCTGGGCAGCAACAGCTGGTATTGGGTCAGGCTGCATTACAACAGCATATGACAATGCTGCAAGCTGCCGCGGATGCAGCAAATTTAAATGGGCAAGTTATGTCGGTTTGCCCTGCGCAATATGCGGCCTGGTCAGACGGAACACTTCAGTGTGAGTTGTTACAGCTTGATAGCGAGAGTTATTCTGCTAACCGGCATTTTTATGCTGCTTACAGTAGTTTATTGTTGAAACAGCAACTGCGGCCGGAATGAGGGACTTATGCTGTTAAGAATATTGCTAATCGCGTTGCTGGGTGTATGTAGCAGACTTGGCTTGGCTTGCGATCTAAACCACCCTTCACCGGTTAGCGGCTTGTTGCCGGGTATTGCAGAGGCACCGCCACGGCAGATACTGTTAATTAATAATGCTGCACTTGCACAGCCGCAGGCGGAGGGGGTATTGCAACTACACCGCGCTGATAATCAGGCTTTGTTGGCTGAGTTGAACGCCTGGCCTACAGCAAGCAGCCGTATCAGGCCGGTGCTGGCGCAACCTGTTTTGTTGGACAGCAATTATGACGGTATTGCTGATGCTGTGTATGTGGTTGATATAGCCGGTTTGGTTTGGTATGTACCTTTGACCGCTGCAGGGTTTGCGACACCACAGTTATTGGCTGACCTTAGCAGTATGCAAGGCGAGTTTCGCCAACCACTGCAAGTGGTGCAAACCATGTCTGTTTCCGGCGCTGGTCGCAGTTTGCACAGGGCTTTATTGTTAATTATCAGCCATCCCGGCGGTGGCGACAGCTTAATTATGTTGAAGCATAGATTGCAAAATACCTCAGTACTGCAGCCTGCAGAGCTATATCAGCGCACGGATTTAAGTATTGATGAGCTGAATAACGGTATCAGCCAAGCGCTGTGGCAGCAAATGCAGTCAGGCCCAGGCTGGTATATTCGTTTAAGCGGGCAAATTACCGTTTTGCCTAAGGTATACGGTGGAGTGGTATATATTACTGCAGCCGATACCGTTGCTGCGGATTGCACTGTACCGGCGGATGCCGAATTATCACTTTATGCTCTGCATTTACACCATGGTGGTGCCGTGTATACATGGCGGCGACAGTCTTTGCGTCCGTTACAGGGGCAACAGGTGTTGATACAGGCCACTGAAAACGGATTAGAGCTGGTTATACAGTCAGAGCAGGAGCAGCACACGCTGCTTAGTGAGTTAGTGCAGGTTGCCGAAGACTGCGGCAGTTGCATTAAGCCTCTTGACGCAGCTGAATTTCCGAAGCTTAAACGACTGGCAACCTATAGCGTTGAGCAGGAGGCACATTAAATGCGTACTGCATCACGCGGATTCAGTTTAATTGAGCTATTAGTTTCCATTGCAATAATCGGAATTTTGGCTGCGCTGTGTTATCCGTCATATCATCAGTATGTGCTGCGTAGTTATCGGGTTGAAGCCACGCAATCCTTGTTACAACTGGCGAATGCTCAAGAGCAATATTTGGCCGATTACGGCAGCTACAGCGCAGATTTGACAGTGCTTGGTCTGAATGAGTTTACAACGACACAACGCTACCGGTTGCAAGTGGAGCTTAGCGATGGCGCTCAGGCTTATACCGCAAAAGCCCGGGCACAACAGTTGCAGTTGGCTGATAATGATTGCCGGCTTTTTTCATTAAACCACTTGGGCCAACGAAATATTGACGAGCCGCAAAGCTTGATGTGTTGGCAGTAGTCAAACCGGACAAGGTTGGTCTATTTGCAATAAACGACCACGGCCGGCCTGATTAAGTGTCATGCGGTAGTGCCACTGGTATCTGGCCTGAGGACAATAATAAAAAGTACCGTTTTCAAAGCCATTTAAACTGCCGTCACGGCGGAAGGTAACTGCGCTGCGGTTGTAGCTTAAGCTGTGTGCGGCGTAAACCGGCGCTATTTCCCGTAGCAACTTCTTTTCGCCGGGAGCCGGATAAAGTAAATTCAGTTGTAGCGGTAAACGCTGCCAGTCTGTTGTACATTCTCCTTCTTCATATGGACATAGCTGTACCGGCAAATTGCTGCTGGTAGCCGCCACCCTGGCATAAGCCAGATGCTGGCTAAACTGGCGTAGGTAAGCGCTGGCGCGTTGCCGGTCAATAAATTCTGCCAACGCCGGCATAGCCGTGCTGATAAGTATGGTAAGTACTGCCAGAGTAACCAGTAATTCAATCAGGCTAAAGCCCGGCCGCGGTAGTTGGGCCATAGCTGCCTCTTAGCAAAATAAGTAATGCTAAAAGTATAGTAATTGATGAATAAATGTAAAATTAATGCGGCATTAATTACTTAATGCCGCGTTTAGGTTAATCGTAAATAGTAGGGATAGGCTGGCGTTTATGTTGGGTTTTCTGATAAATGGCAATTAATTTATCGCTGACATCTGTTGCAACCGTTTTGCCTTCAAGAAAATCATCTATTTGATCGTAAGTTAGCCCCAGCGCCGCCTCATCTGCTTTTTGCGGTGCCATACACTCCAGATCAGCCGTAGGGGTTTTACCCACCAGTAAATCAGGTGCACCCAGAGCTTTGCCGACTAACCGCACCTGGCGTTTGCTTAAACCAAACAGCGGCGCTAAATCACAGGCGCCATCACCCCATTTGGTGTAAAAACCAGTGATATTCTCGGCGGAATGATCGGTACCCAACACTAACCCACCCAGCAAGGCGGCAATATGATACTGAATAACCATCCGCGTACGGGCTTTGACATTGCCTTTGGCAAAATCTGCCTGTGCATCGGTTGCGCTGGCAAGCTCTTGTGCGGCCATCGCGCTCCAGGTGGCCTGATGAATGGCATCGGCACCGGGTTGTACATTGACAGATAATGCCTTAGTCGGCTGAATAAAATCTACCGCCATTTGGGCTTCTGCTTCATCTTTTTGCGTGGCATAAGGTAGCCGTACCGCAACAAACTGATAACCACTGCTGCGTTGGTTCAGCTCGTCTACCGCCAGTTGGGCCAGGCGTCCGCAAGTGGTAGAGTCGATGCCACCACTGATACCCAACACCAGGGTTTTCATACCGGATGCGCTCAGGCGTTGCTTAATAAAATCGACCCGGCGGCGGATCTCAAATTCCGCGTCTATTTGCGGGAGTACCCGCATTTCTTTGATGATTCCGGCTGCATTCATAGTACTGTGGCCTCTGCTGAAAATATCATACTATCTTACCGCGCTTTACCCTTGGCAGATCAAGTGATTCTTATCGATTAACTGCTGAACAGCATACTGGCTTGTATTATACTGCCGGTAACACTGCTGCTTAACAGACGGAAACTATAATGAAAAAAATTGAAGCCATTATTAAACCTTTTAAGTTAGATGATGTACGTGAAGCGTTAGCGGATATCAATATTACCGGCATGACCGTCACGGAAGTAAAAGGTTTTGGCAGGCAAAAGGGCCACACTGAGCTGTATCGTGGTGCCGAGTATATGGTGGATTTTTTACCTAAGGTTAAATTGGAAATTGTGGTACCGGATGAGCAGGTAGAGCGCTGTGTTGAGGCCATTATGAAAACGGCACAAACCGGTCGTATCGGTGATGGTAAGATTTTTGTGTTTGAAGTAGAGAGGGTGATCCGTATCCGTACTGGCGAAGAAGATGAGGATGCGATATAACAAGGTTAATCTTTATTTAACCCGGGTATGTTATGCCACTGCAGAACTCATGGTGCTTTGTCTTTAGTCTGATATGGTTAACTGCGTGTAGCTCAGTTCCGGCTCAGATGACGCCTGAACCGGTGGCGCCAGCGTCACTATTGTTGCAAGGCGCAAACGCACCGGTACCGACGCTGGAAGATATTTTCCGTCTGACTGCTAAGCAGCAAGCAGAGTTTCTGGCCTATTTTAATGATCCGGCACATCGTAAGGTGGACGCCCATCGTCGGGTTTATCAGTTTTTGGCGCAGCATCTATCGGGGTTTGATTATCAGGGCAAAAACTACACTGCATCAGAAGCCTATGCTCTGAAAAGCGGTAATTGTATTTCGCTGGCGGTACTGACGAAAGCATTGGCAGATATTGCCGGGGTTGAGGTCGAGTTTCAAAGTATTGTGTCGGCGCCGGTTTACAGTATCGAAAGTGACTTTATGTTATCTTCCGATCATGTCAGAACCTTCCTGTTTAATCCTGACTTTGTGCCTGAAGATGGAAAGGTTTACTTTGTTAAACCTGCAATAGTAGTAGATTACTTGCCGGCTGCCGGGGATATAACCGGGCCACGGATTTCGCAGCAGACTTTTATCGCCATGTTTTATCGTAACCTTGCTGCAGATGCCCTGCTGGCAGGGCAGCATGAACAGGTATTGGCGTTGTTGAAAACGGCGTTGCATTACGCCCCTGACTACAGTGCGGTAATTAACCTGACGGCAGTGGTTCACCGGCGCATGCAGCAACCGCAATTGGCAGAGCAGTTTTATCAATATGGCCTGGATGTCTCTGCCAGTAAAGCAACATTGCTAAGCAACTATGCTTTATTAAAGCATAGTCAGGGAGACGCTGATGCTGCGCAAAGCATGCTGCGCTCTTTGTCGTTACTTGATGAGCACGATCCCTATCTTTGGTATGTGCTTGGTAAAACGGCTCAGCAGAAAAGCCAATATGGCGATGCAGTAACTTATCTGCGCAAGGCTGCTAAGCAAGCACCTTATATGCATCAGCTGCACCTGGAGCTGGCACTGGCATATTACCGCAACAATCAGCCTGAAAAAGCACAGCAAGCGCTTAGCGCAGCCGCGGAGCTGGTATCTGACAGCCAAACGCAACAACGTTATTACGCAAAACTCGTGGCGTTAAAGCTGCACCAGTCAGTTGACTAACCATGCAGCAACTGTGGGTTATCTTTTTACTGTTAAGCGCTTGCTGTTGCCGTGCAGACGTATTGAGCGATATTCAGCAGCTAAGTGCGGCACAGATGCAAGGTCGTAAATCCGGTAGCGCCGGCGCAGAACTGGCGCGGCAGTTTATTGCTGCACGTTTTGCTCAACTGCAATTAGCCGGCTTTGACTACAATACACGCAACACATATCAACAAGAGTTTACTTATTCCCGTTGGCCTGAAAAAACCGGTATCAATGTTCTTGGCTGGCGCAGGGGGTGTAGGTATCCGGCGCAGTACATCGTGATAACGGCACACTATGATCACCTGGGTGAGCAGGGCCGGACAATATTTCACGGCGCGGATGATAATGCTTCAGGTGTTGCCGCCATGCTGGAACTGGCTGCCGGGTTAAGTGTCGCTTGTCCTGCGTACTCCTATATTTTTCTGGCGACTGATGCCGAGGAGGACGGCTTGCACGGCAGCAAAGCTTTTATTACTGCACCGCCGGTACCACTGGGAAACATCGTACTGAATCTTAACTTAGATATGATTAGTCGCGCCGACCGGCGTGGACGCCTGTACCTGACCGGTGCCAAACGCTATCCGGCGCTGATAGCGCAGTTAGAGGCAAACTTCGGCAAATTGCAGTTTTTACATCATCGTGGCCCTGGTCGTATTGCGCGTAATAACCCGCGCTATGACTGGCCTAATGCCAGCGATCATGGTCCGTTTTATCGCGCCGGTATTCCGTATTTGTTTTTCGGTGGTCAGGAACATCCGCATTACCACACCCCGGATGACACCTGGCAGCGCATCGAACCGCAGTTTCTTGCTATGGCAATGCAGGCAATCCGGCAAACACTGCAGTGGCTGGAGCAGCAGCCACCACAAAATCTTCAGCCGGTTAAGCCCTGATCACCAGTTAAAGCTCAGCTGGTCACGATGTACAACTGCCTTCGCTGCCACCGGACGTTTACGGCTGGCATGGCGCACAAATACCGCTTGTTTCTGCAGCTGCCAGTGCAGTTTATCATGTTGTTTTAACCACAGGCTCAGCTTTGCTCTGGCCTGTTGTTGCGCCTGCTGCAAATCGACTATCGGCGCCGGATAATCGCGCTCCAGTATGCAACCGTAACGTTGTTGCAGCGCTGCCGGCATCAACCAGGGCGTATGCAGCCAGCTGTCGGGCACCTGGCGCAGCTCTGGCAACCATTGCCTGATAAACCGGCCGTCTGCATCTTTTTGCTGACTTTGCTTTACCGGGTTATACATGCGGTTGGGGTTTATTCCGGTGGTACCGGCTTGCATCTGAATTTGTGGATAGTGAATGCCGGGCTCATAGTCGACAAAACACTGTGCCAAATGCAACGCCAACGGCCGCCAATGCAGCCACAGATGGTAGCTGGCAAAGGCGACTAACATAGCGCGGGCGCGAAAATGCAGCCAGCCGGTGGCGAGTAAACTGCGCATAGCGGCGTCAATCAGCGGATAACCGGTATGGCCGCGTTGCCATGCCTGAAACAGCGCAGGGTTAAAATCATATTCGCGTAAGCCATCAAAACCGCGGTGCATATTAAAAAATTCGACTGCCGGCTCATCCTCCAGTTTTTGCATAAAGTGACAATGCCAGCGTAAGCGACTGAAAAATGCCTGTAAGCCCTGCTGTTTATATGCCGGGGTGCTTTGCTTTTGCGCCAGAAATGTCTGTTGTTGCAACCGGCGCAGGCTAAGCTGCCCATAGCTGATATAAGGGCTGAGTCGCGAGCAACTGTGAACCGCTTTTGCCGGCAGTGAAATATGCCGGCGATAGTCAGTGCAGCGAACCTGCAAAAAGCTATCAAAAGTTTGCTCAGCTTCGCAGGGGCTTTGCATTGTAGTACAAAGCGGTAAGTCTGTTTTACGCTGTGGTGCAAGTTCAGATAACTGCCACCGGGCGGCGGCAATGAAAGGCAGCCGCGTAACAGGAGGCGCCGGGGCAGATTTCAGCCAGTTATCCGCCAGGTTAAACCAATTATCACGGTCGGCTAATTTGCGGAATATGGCAAACTGACGATATTGCTGCCATGGGATATTCAGCTCATGCAGTAAGCGCTTAACGGCTAAATCGCGCTGATAGGTCCAGAGGTTGCCGGTTTCTTCGTGGCTGTATACGGCGCTGATGGAAAATTGCCGGCACAGTTGGCGCAGCACCGCCGTAGCCGGGCCTTTTATCACCAGTAGCGGCTGGCCCAAAGCGGTAAGCTGCTGATTTAACTGCTCAAGAGCGGGGCCGACAAACTGCCAGTGGCGCAGTGATACATCGCTTTGCTGCCAGTAATCCGGCTCAATAATGTATAGCGGCAGCACGGCGCCTGTTTTGGCAGCCTGCAGCAGCGGCATATGGTCATCAGTGCGCAAGTCGCGTTTAAACCATACCAAGGCGGTCACGGCCGGGCTACCTGCAGCATTTGCCGGCTAAAGGCACCGTCCGGGTCATAGTGTTGCGCCTGCTTTTGCACGTTAAACTGCCGTTCGCCACTGTTACCGGTGCCGGCGATATAGGCCCAGTTTCCCCAGTTGCTGGCGCAGTCGTAGTCCAGCAGGCGCTGTTCAAAATAAGCTGCACCTAAACGCCAATCTATGCCGAGGTCATGGATTAAATAACTGGCGACATTTTGCCGGCCGCGATTGCTCATTAAGCCGCTTTGGTTCAACAAGCGCATATTGGCATCGATAAACGCCACGCCGGTATCGCCACGGCACCAGCGCTTAAAAGCAGCGTGCTGAGTGCGGTTCAAACGGGGAGCAGTAAAATCAACACTGCCTTTAACAGCACCTTTGCTAAACCAGCGGGCACCATGTTTTCGAAACTGCCAGCGGAAAAACTCCCGCCACAGCAATTCAAATTTAAGCCAGTAGGTAGACTCATTCGCGTCGATCTTAGTTTCAAAGGCGACAATTTGTTGCCACAGCCAACGCACCGATAAGCTGCCTTGTGCAAGGTAGGCAGAGAAAAAGCTGGCGTAGTCAGTGCCAAGCAGCTGATTGCGGGTGTCTTTGTAATGCAAAATATGCCGGCCCTGCCAGATAAAATACTCAAGCCTGGCCAAGGCTGCCGATTCCCCGATCGAGGCGCTTTGTGGCAGCGGTTGATATTGCTGCAACAGAGCAGTAAATATGCTGTTGCAGGGTTCTGCCGCAGCGGGGTTGAGCCAGTCTGCCGCGTTTAGCAAGCTGGTTAGCGGTTCACTTACCGCCAGCAGCGGCTCGCGTTGTTTACGAAATGGCGTAAAACTGTGCGGTAAGTCATGCAAGTCCGGCCGCAATCTGTCGCCCAGTAATGAGTTGCAGTCAAGCTGTATAACGTTAAGTTGCCGGGCCAGTTGCTGTATGGCGCGGCATTCTTCGGCCGCTACCGGCTCTGCACAATATAATGCTGTTGCCTGTAGCTGCACGGCTAGTTGGCTGATGCAATCCACGGTGTTACCAAACAAGGTTATCAGGCCAATTTGTTGTGATGCCAATGCGGCTTTCAGCTCGTTGATCAGTGCCAGCTGTTGCTGCAAGCGCTGCAGGTTGGCGCGGACCAAACCATATTGCCGGCCGAAAAAAGCCGCTTTATTTAATATAACTACAGCAGCTTTGCGGCCGGTGGCGGCATGGAGTAACGGATTGTCATGCAATCTCAGGGTATCATTTAATAAAATTAAACTGACACTCATAGCTGCTCCAGCTGTTGTAGTGTGGCGGCAGCTTTTGCCAATATAGCGGCTTTATCACTGTCGCTGCGCTTATGCCAGTTAGCAAATGGCAATGCCAGCCTGGGATTGGCCGCCAGTTGTTGTTGGTTACGGTTAAGGAAATCCCAGTACAGAGCATTAAACGGGCAGGCATCCGCTTCGGTGGTATGTTTAACATTGTAAACGCAGTTTTTGCAGTAGTTACTCATACGGTTAATATAAGCACCGCTGGCGGCGTAGGGTTTAGAGGCCAATACGCCGCCATCGGCAAACAGCGCCATGCCAAGGGTGTTAGGCAGCTCTACCCATTCATAGGCATCAGCATAAACAGCCAGATACCAATCTGTGACCTGCTCAACCGATAAACCCGCCAACAGCGCGAAATTACCGGTGATCATTAAGCGTTGAATATGATGCGAATAAGCATGTTCTATAGTGTGTTGCACCGCTTGCTGCATGCAACGCATTTGTGTTTTCCCGTGCCAGTAAAACCTCGGCAGCGCCCGTTTTGCCTGCAAGCCATTGCGTTGCTTGTAGTCCGGCATTAATAACCAATACAGGCCGCGGACATACTCGCGCCAGCCGATAAGCTGACGGATAAAACCTTCAGCCGCGTTAAGCGGCACCAACCCCTGCTGATAAGCCTGCTGTACTTTGTTACACATCCAGCGCACGTCTAACAAGCCACAGTTTAAATACATGGAACATAAGCTGTGAAATAAAAACGGTTGGTTCAGCAGCATGGCGTCCTGATAGTCACCAAACACCGGCAACTGCTGTTGCACAAAGTGCAAAAAAGCCCGCCGTGCATCTTTGCCTGTTACCGCATAGCAAAAGTTATCGCCACTGCCCATGTTGTCAGGGAAATACTGTTCAACCAGGGTGATAACTTCAGCTGTTATGGCATCAGGCGCAAACTGCAGTGGCGGAATTTGCGCTAAATCAGCCGGGCAGGCTTTACGGTTCTCCGCGTCATAATTCCATTTGCCGCCTTCAGGTGTATCGCCTTGCATCAGTAAGCCGGTATAGCGGCGCATATCGCGGTAGAAGTACTCCATGCGCAACTGCTTTTTATCTTTCGCCCAGGCCGCAAAACGCGGCGTATCGCAAATAAACCGATCATCGTCCAAAATACTCAGCGGCAGAGAAAACTGTTGTTGCCAGCTGTTTATTTCTTGCTGCAAGCGGAATTCACCACAGTGGGTAACGGTAATGCCATCAAGTGTCGGATATTGCTGCAGTGCATAACTCACAGCATCTGTCATGGTCTCTATGCCAGAGTGTTCAGTAAAACGCAGGTAGCACACTTGCAAGCCCTGTTGCTGCAGTACTGCCGAAAAATGACGCATAGCACTGAAAATAAGTATAATTTTGTGTTTATGATGCGCTACATAGCTTGCCTCACGGCCAACCTCTGCCAGCAGGATCACATCGTCGGTGCTTGCCTGACGTAAGGCGGCAAGGGCAGGGCTGAGTTGATCGCCCAAAATAACAATAAGCTTAGCCATAGAAATCGTGATTTTTTCATAATATTGGCTTTACGCTGAGCAGTGCTGCGACGATCAGACCGTAGCAGACAGAAACTGCTTTGTGTTATGTTGTCACATAAATAACAGGATGAAGGACTTTACACTATGAAGTTATCTTTATTGGCCTGCATGCTGATCGCCGCCGGCTTAAACACTGCTATGGTGACAGCACAACCGGCAGAGCATGCGCAGGGGGCAGTTGAGCAGAAACATCAGCATGACCATGACCATCAGGATGAACATGATCACGACGATGATGATATGCCGGCGTTGGGTGCACATGTGCACGGCCATGCGGTGTTAACTCTGGTACTGGAAGGCAACGAAATGCAATTGGCGTTTCAATCAGCCGCACAAAGTATCGTCGGTTTTGAACACAAGCCCCGTACGCCGGAACAAAAGCAGGAGGTGGCGGCGGCAATAGAGGTGTTTAATCAGGCGCAGTGGTTTAGTTTTAACACCGACGCCAACTGTGAGTTGGTGATGGCAGAAGCCAGTACCGATCTCACTGAGCCGCAGGCCAATAAAGGTCATGCCGATTTTTATGCCAATTACCAACTGTTATGTCAACGACCGGCACGGTTGGATGAACTGCAGTTAAGTATCTTCAACCTGGTGCCGGCACTTGAACACATGGATATTCAATGGATTATAAATGGCCGGCAAGGTGCGTCCCAAGCGGCATTAAGCAGCAGTACCGTACGTTTTTAAACGGCTTGAAACGAACACGGCAGCCAGAGCTGCCGTGTAACTAATAGGTATATTCTTCGATTTTATCTACTTTCAGGCTGTATGCCGCCTGGCCTAAATCATGTGTCATCACATCGGTAGTTAAAGTGCCGCTGATCCAAAACGGTGAGTAAATCATATCGGCTCTCAGGCCTTTGGCACCGTTAACGAAGATCATTTGGTTAGGCGGCGGCGGCGGTACGTGAATACAAGCGCCGAAATAAGGTACTAAAAAGAAGCTGGTGACATTTTGCTCACTATCAAACTCCAGCGGTACAACAAAGCCCGGCACCCGCACCTTGGTATTATTATATTTTTCTACCACTTTGGCAGAGTTCATAATTTGCTGCCATTGCTGAGCTGCCGGATCATCGCCTTTATAGTCATCATCAAACGGCGATGGTTGGCTGTAATCGTGCTGCACCTCAGGCATCTGCTCAAGCAGTTTTAAATCTTCTTCCGGCATTAAGTCAGTCCATTCAATGGTCTTAACTTCACTTGCACTAAGCCCGGCAGCAAAACATGCGACCAGTGTCAGGTATAACGCAACAGATAACGTCCGTAGCATTGGAGCTCGCCTCCCTAAGTTGGCATAATGGCAAAAAACGCCGATATCATAACATGACACTGAGGGCGCCTGTGACTGACAAGCCGAAAATTCCTGCGATTGAGCTCAAACAGCTGCAATTTTTTTACCAACGCGGTGGCTGGCAATTAAACCTGCCTGAACTGACATTACACAGCGGTCAGCATTTATTTGTCCGTGGTGCTTCAGGCAGCGGTAAAACGACGCTATTAAATTTACTTTGCGGTATTACCCGGCCGGTAAGTGGCGAATTATACGTTAATGGCCAGCCGCTGCATAAGTTAAGCAGCAGTGCACGTGATAGTTTGCGGGCAAAGAATATTGGTGTTGTGTTTCAACAACTTAACCTTATTCCCTATTTATCGGTATTGGATAACACCCTGCTCAGCAGCCATTTCGCCGGTCAAAATCAGGCGGCTGCATTAAACCGCGCTAAAACCCTGTTGCAGCGGCTGGGGCTAAATGCAGAGCTGTGGCATAAAGCGGCAAACCAGCTGAGCGTAGGGCAGCAACAGCGGGTGGCGATTGCGCGTGCTTTGTTGCCTAAACCTGTTTTACTGATTGCCGATGAGCCAACCTCAGCGCTGGACAGTGACAACCGTGATGCTTTTATGCGGGTGATGTTGGCTGAGGCCGATGCTAATGGCTGCAGCGTTATTTTTGTCAGCCACGACCAAAGCCTGACACAGTATTTTCATACTCAGCTGGATATGCAGCAGTTAGCCAAAGGAGTACAGCCATGCTGATGAAACTGGCGCGATTAAGTTTATGGAACCGCCGCGGTACAGTGCTGATGACCTGGCTATCCTTAACCATTAGTATTGCGTTATTACTTGGCATAGATCACTTGCGTACTGAAGCCAAAAGCAGCTTTACCAGTACGGTGTCGGGTACCGATTTAATTGTCGGTGCCCGCTCAGGGCAATTGAACTTGCTGCTGTACTCAGTGTTTCGCATCGGTAATGCTACCGCTAATATCAGTTGGCCGACGTATCAACGCATTATTAAACATCCGCAAATAGACTGGGCTATTCCGATATCGCTGGGCGACTCGCACCGTGGTTATCGGGTAATGGGCACCAACAGTGACTATTTTAAGCACTACCGTTATGCCAATAGCCAACCCTTGGTGCTGGTACAAGGCGAACCATTTGCACAGGTATTTGATACGGTGTTAGGTGCTGAAGTTGCGCTTAAGCTGGGTTATAAATTGGGAGAGCAAATTGAGTTATCCCACGGTGTCGGCGCCGTCAGTTTTAGTCAGCACAAAGACAAACCTTTCACCGTGGTGGGTATTTTGGCCGCGACCGGTACGCCGGTAGATCAGACGGTTCATGTCAGTCTGGAAGCCATAGAAGCTATTCATCTCGATTGGCAGCAGGGGGCACCGATGCCCGGCCGGCAGCTTAGCAGCGATCAGGTACTGGCAATGGATTTAACGCCTAAATCCATTACGGCCTTTATGCTGGGGCTGAAATCCCGGATGGCAACCTTTACCCTGCAGCGGCAAATTAACGAGTTTAAGAACGAACCGTTGTCGGCTATTTTACCCGGTGTGGCGTTGGCGGAGCTGTGGCAAATGCTCAGCATGGTCGAAAACCTGCTGTTACTGATTAGCTTACTGGTATTGCTGGCAGCATTGGTGGGCATGATCACGACGCTGCTGGCGTCGATGAAAGAACGGCAGCGTGAGATGGCCATTTTACGTGCCGCCGGGGCACATCCCTGGTACCTGTTTGTGTTAATTCAAGTTGAAGTCTTGTTGGTAACATTGTTGTCGATGTTATCGGCCGCTGCGTTATTACTGCTGAGTTTGTATTTGCTGCAAGATAGGTTGGCGGCAGATTTTGGCTTGTTTATCAGTCTGAACATTATTAAATTGAATACCTTATACTGGGCCGGCGGCATTCTATTATTATCGGCGTTGCTGGCTACACTACCGGGTATACTGGCGTATCGCAAAGCCCTGGCCGATGGTTTAACGGTCAGGTTGTAGTATCAATTGCCAGCGGGCAGTTTAAGGTGACAATGCAGCCTGTGTCAGTGTTACGCAGGCTAACTTCACCTTGCAGCAGGTGTGATACCAGATTAAACACCAGTGTTAACCCAAGGCCTTTGGCGCCCAGGTTACGCTGAGTGGTAAAGAACGGTTCGAAGGCACGGCTCAGTTCATCTTCCGTCATGCCTCTGCCGTTGTCAGCGACTTCTAACTGCCAGCTGTAAGCGTTCTTACTGGCGCGGATCTGTATCTGGCGCTTGCTCTGTGTATTAAAGGCATGCAAACAGGCATTCTCAATCAACCGTGTCAGGATAGTTGCCAACGGACTGGCGAAGCTGTGTATGGTAAATTTCGGTGGTAGTTGCAGTTGAACTTCAACCTGATGTTGTTTTAATAACGATTCAACACTGGACAGCACCTTAGGCACAAACCGGTCAAGCTGCAGTGGCTCCGGTTGCTGGCCGGCGCCAGCTGCGGCGGTTTGTTTAAAGCTGTTTACCAGGTCAACAGCGCGCTGCAGGTTGGTGTTTACCATGGCAATGCTGCTTTTTATCGTCGCGCCGCTTTGGCTGAATTGTTGCCGGGTAAGCTGGCCGGCCTGAAACAGCTTTTCCAGGGCTAATAATGTAGCTTCAGCATGGCTGTTTGCCGTTACTGCGACACCCAGCGGGGTATTTATTTCATGCGCAATACCGGCCACCAAGCGCCCGAGGCTGGCCATTTTCTCTACTTCAATTAAGCGCCGCTGCGTGTGTTGCAGCTGTTCCAGCGATTGTGTCAGCTCCTGAGTGCGCTGACTGATAATTTGCTCCAGCCCACTGTTCAGCTGCTCCAGCTCAGACTGATAACGCATACGCTCTGAAGCGCTGAGTGCGCGGCCATAGATATCGGCAAGAAAGCCGGCAAATACTATCTCGTCGGTTTGCCATTGTTTGGGCTGGCGGTGCTCAATGCAGATAATGCCCACCATAACACCATGATGACGTATAGGGGTATCCAGCATTGAACAGATTTTCAATGGGGTAAGGTAAGGCGCAGAAAACTCGCTGGTTTGTGGGTGGGTGTGGGCATCGTGCGCGACGATATTACGCTGCTGATCCAACGCCGTGAAATAGTGCGGGAAATCTTGCCGTGACAAGCTGATATCCGGCTGTGCAAAATGTGTGTCGCAGTCGAGTAAATAAGCGCAATGCATGTGTTGTTTGTCAGGTGACATTAACCAAACACTTGCCCGGTCAGTATCAAGCCCGCTGGTAATGCCCTGTAAAATAAGGCGGTTGCTGGCGGCAAGGTCGCCTTTGTCGATATCAGGGTTCAGACTGATTTGAGACAAAATATGCTGTAGTTTGGTATGCATAAGGGCAAACAACGCTCCGTATTAGCTCAGATTCAGTACAGATTCTCCTGGTGGCGTAACTGCAATGTATAGCATCTTTAGCGCTTATGCGCTAAATTTAACGCAGCTTAATCATTAACTTGTGGTTAAAAATTGCAGATCTGCACTGCGCTGCCATTCAGGTAACGTGCCGGTAGTGGATAAATAATGTACTGAAACTAATGGCGCTGACATGACGATATCACCAGCAGACCTGCAACAACAGCTTGACACTTTGCGTCTGGCTTATCTTGAACGATTGCAGCAGGACTTACCGTTGTTGCTGCAACTGGCACAAGCATTGCCGGATACCCCCGCTGACAGCTGGCAGCAACAGGCTACCGAACTGGCGACCAAGTTACATACCCTGGCCGGTTCGGCAGGCACCTTTGGGTTTGCCCGGTTGGGCGGGAACGCCAAACTGGCAGAGCAGCAGCTTAAGCAATGGTTGGATAAAGGTGCTAAACCCGATGCCGACAGCTACAGTAGTTTTATTGCCAGCATAACCCGGCTAACCCGTTTAGACGAAGCTGATGCAGCGGCTGCAGTGTCTGATGCCGCTATTGCGCCGGAACCGGTTGCGGCAATTATTTACTTATGTTGTGCCGACAAAGCGCTGCAAGAACAAATCAGGGTGATGTTGGATATTTTTGGTTATGCAAACCGTCAGTTTACTGATTTTGACGCGCTGCGGGCAGCGATAGTTTTACAACGTCCGGCAGTTGTTATTGCCGACGCCGACCAGCCAGATGCGTTAGCGCAGCTGAAGATAATACAGAGCGAACAAGCGACTATTTTGCCTTTGTTGTTAGTTGGCGCCAACACTGATTTTAACAGTTACCTCAATGCAGTACGAATTGGCGCTATTGGTTACTACAGCCGGCCGCTAAATACCACTGAATTGGAAGCCGGGGTGCGTAAACAACTTTCAGTGGCAGAGCGTGAGCCTTTTCGTGTCATGCTGGTAGATGATGATCAGATGTTGGCGCAGCACTACGCGCTGGTGTTGCAGCAGGGCGGGTTGATGGTCGAGATTTTGCCGCAACCTGCGCATATTTTTGATGCATTAAACCGCTTCCACCCGGACGTGATCTTGCTGGACGTCAATATGCCGTTTTGTACCGGCCCTGAATTAGCACAACTGGTGCGCTTGCAGCAAAGTTGGCTTGGTGTGCCGATAATTTATCTATCGTCTGAAACCGACAGCGAGCAACAACTGGCGGCACTGATTAAAGCCGGCGATGATTTTATTACCAAGCCGATATCTGATACCGCGTTGCTGGTAGCGGTGTTTGCCAGAGCACAGCGCGCCAGGCAATTAACCGAAATTATGACGCGGGACAGCCTGACCGGGTTATTACAGCACGCGCACATTAAAGAGCGGCTGGTACTGGAGATGCTGCGTGCCGGGCGGTCAGCGCTGCCTGTCAGTGTGGTTATGCTGGATATCGATCATTTTAAAAAGGTTAATGACAACTATGGCCACCTTGTAGGCGACCAGGTTATTGCCAGCTTAGCCAATCTGCTAAAACAACAACTGCGTAAAACCGATCTGGTCGGGCGCTATGGCGGTGAAGAGTTTTTACTGGTGCTACCGGACTGTACTTTGCAGCGGGCTTTTGAGGTAATTGAGCAAATACGTGAATTATTCGCCGGCTTGCCGTTTATTGCCAACGAGCAGCGTTTCTTTTGCAGCTTCAGTGCGGGCATCAGTGCAATAATCGGTTGTAACAACGCCGATGTAGTAATAGAAAAAGCCGATCAGGCGCTCTACAAGGCTAAAACCAGTGGCCGTAACCGCGTTACTTTAGCTCCGTCGGCGCTTTAGCCAACGGCAGTCTGATATAAAAACGGCAACCCCCGGCGACGTTTTCATAGTCTATATCGCCGCGCATTGCCTGCATCAGCTCTTTACATATTGCCAGCCCCAGCCCGGTGCCGCCTTTTGAGCGGGAGTCGGCTGCATCTGCCTGTGAGAATTTTTGAAATATTTTACTTTTAAAACTGTCGGCAATACCCGGCCCCTGGTCCAGTACCGCAATTTCGACAAGCTGCCGCTGTTGGCTGACACTGATCTCAACTCGGGAATTAGCCGGAGAAAATTTGGCGGCATTAGACAATAAATTAGTGAGTACCTGCTCCAGCCGGCGCTCATCTGCTGAGAGCCAGAGATCCGGCCCTGGCAACAACACCAATTGGCACAGATGTTTGTCGGCAAAAGGCTGGTTTTGCTGCCGGCATTTTTCCAGCAACGTATGCACATGCAGGGTACCGGTGTTGAGCTGTATTTTGCCTGCCATCAGCTTTTCTATATCCAGCAGATCATTAATCAGATGAGTTAGGCGTTCGCAGTTATCACTGGCAATGTGCAGCATCTGCTTAGCGGTATCGGGCAAGTTACCAGCCACACCGCCAAGTACCAGGCCAAGTGAACCGCTGATAGAGGTCAGCGGCGTGCGCAGTTCATGGCTTACGGTAGAAACAAACTGGTTTTTCAGCTGCTCTACGGTTTTTTGTTCGGTGATGTCCCAGATAAAGCCATCGAGGTATTGCAGTTGGCCGTCGGCGGTAAAAATACCGCGTCCCAGTTCCTGCAGCCATTTTACTTCGCCATTGCGGCTGGTGATACGGTACTGCACATCGTAACCTTGCTGTTTGGCCAATGCTTGTTGCACGGTGTGGTATAAGCGCGGAATATCATCTTCAAACGTAAGTTGGGTAAAGGTTACTGAGCGATCGCTGACAAAGTTTTCTGCGGTAAAACCGGTAAGCTCTGCCACTTCATCACTGATAAACAACATATTCCAGTCGGTGTCGTTTTGGCAGCGATACACAATGCCCGGCAGATTCTCCAGCATAGAACGGTATCGCTGCTCACTTTGCAGCAAGAGGGCGCTTTTCTGTTGGTTATCTAACGTCAGTTTACGGGCTTCGAGCAATTTACTGGCCTGGCGAGCCAGCAGTTGCAAGGCAGTAACCTGGGCACTGGTCAGTGTTTTACATACCGTATCCACCACACACAGGGTGCCAAGTGCCAGACCTTTATCCAACACCAGCGGTACCCCGGCATAAAAACGTATGCCGCCCGGGGCCAATACCTGTGGATTATCAGCAAAACGATAATCTTTAGTAGCATCAGGTACTTGCAATATATGCTCTGGTTGTAAAATGGTATGAGAACAAAAAGCAATATCGCGGCTTGTCTGCACGTCGTCGATGCCTTGTCTGGATTTAAACCACTGGCGGTCTTTATCTATCAGTGAAATAACAGAAATGGGCACGCCGCAGATCATGGCCGCCAGCTGTGTCAGGGCGTCAAAAGCGTCTTCCTGCGCGGTATCGAGGATCTCTAACTGGTATAAGCTATGCAGTCGTTGCTGTTCGTTATCCGGTAGCGCCGCTTTCATCGTGGTAATTCCATCAGGCCGACGTTATTGAAATAGTGTTTTATTCAGCTAGCTTAGCAGCTTAACCTAACTGTTGCTGGAGGCAAAACACAGTTGTCGTTATACTGCGCCCTTTAACCAGGGAAGAAGAAAACCATGCAATTATTTTTAGTTTATATCGGCGGCACAGCGCCTGGCGCCAATATAGAGCTGCACGATGTGCGCTTTGTCGCCGCTGCGCGTATTGAAGACACCTATACGCAATTGTGTCAGCAATGGTTTGGTACGGTAAAAGGCTTACATATCGACAGCTATATGGCGGTAAATAATATAGACGGTTATAAAGTTAGTCTGCAAAGTGAACCACAAAATACTGATATTAAATTGTATTTTGTTAATTTTGGCGGTTATTACGCCGATAAAATCGCCGAGCAACATGATTTTATGTTGTGTGTGGCTGGTTCGGCCGCTGAAGCCAAGGCTAAAGCGAAGCAGCGTTTATTAACCGATGCCGACAGTCCGCACAAAGATGATTTACTCGAACTGGACGACTGTATTGCGCTGGAACAGCTGCAAGGACACTATATCCACCTTACTGCTTCCGGCCAAAGCCAGGCTATGCGGCCGGACTGGTCCGGCTACAATATTATCGGCTGAGCTATTTATATACAGCGGCTTATTGACTGAGTTGCACTACCGTATAAGGCGACGGCAGCGGTGTGCCCCACATGCGCTGCCACAGCCAGGGTAAGGCAACAGCGCTGTCCCGGCGCATCGGCAGCTGAGTTACCGCAGTGCGGTTTAGCGGATCGACGACAAATTGAAAGGCATAACTGCCTTGTTGCCCCATTCGCAGGTCGGTAAGCAGCAGTTTATCTTCCTGCCTCTCCAGTGCGTAAAAGCCGCGGCTGAACCATTGCAGTTGTTGCACCGGTTTAAGTGTGGCGTACTGCTGCTTTAATGTATTGTCTTGTTGTATCAGGCTGAAGCTGATCTGCTGTGTTTCATCCAGCAAAGAGTAAAAGCCCTCGGCGTAGCCTTGTTCTGTCATTATTACAATGCGCCAAAGCAGCGTATTTAATGGCGCCGGGGTTACCAGTATTCGCTGATAGTCGCCTAATTGCTGTTGTGCATTTTGCGCTGCAATATTACTGACATGCTGTTGTGCCAATACGCTCCACAGCATATAAGCAGACGATAATAGCAAGCCGGCTATATTTGCCCGGTAACCGCGGTTTAACCGGGATAACAAAAACCAGCTGACGCCGATAAGCAGTGGTAGCGTATACAGCGGGTCGATAATAAAGATACTGCCCACTGCAAAAGGGGTGTTGGTAAAGGGCAAGCCGAACTGGGTGCCATAAACGGTCATGGCATCAATACCGGTATGGGTAAGCAGAATAAGCCAGCTGGCCAGTAACCAGCGCAGGTAATAGTGTTGCTGGTCGCAGCATTTTGCGGCTAACCACGCCAGCAGCGGTGACAGCAAGGTTTGATAAAATAAAGCATGGCTCTCAGTGCGGTGCAGCACCATATTACTGACCACGTCACCGTAATCAATAATCACATCTAAATCAGGCAGAGTGCCCAGTACCGCGCCGGTTAATGCCACTCTGACTTTGCTGCCGGGCTGTTTACCCAGTGCGACAACGGCGACAGCTGCGCCCAGCGTAAGTTGTGTCAATGAATCCATATACGTCTTGGTAACCTTATTGATGGTAAGCTGAAATGCCGGTTCATGTCGTCGTTACCGCCTTAATAAACTGATCCCCCATCAAGCCGGCACCCAGATGCCCGACTTTAACGTAAATTAATGCGCCTTGCTCAAGGGTAAACGGAGTATGGGTGCTGTAACGCGGGCTACGTAGCCAGCTGTTTGCAGCATAACGGCCGTGCTCATCACAAAACAGACCCTCAAGCACCAGTATCTCTTCACCGCCAACATGAATATGACGGTTAAATAAGGTATCAGGTGCCCAACGCACCAGTGCAGTGCTGACACCGTTATGCTCGTGCAGCGGTAACACGGATAGCCCAGGCACTAACCCCGGCTGCCACTGCGCTTTATTTGTATCAAGCACCAGTTGCTGATCATCATCAGCGGCAAACTGCCACAGTTTGACCAATAAGGTGCAACCATCGCGGGAAAAAGGCTGATGTGAGCTACCCGGTGGGTTACGCAAATAAGTGCCGGCAGGATAGTCGCCGTGTTCATCACTGAACACGCCATCCAACACCAGTATTTCTTCGCCACCGCCATGCGTATGGCTGCTATAGCCACTGCCGGCGGCATAACGCACTATGCTGGTGGCGCGGGCTACCTCTGCGCCTGCCCGGTCCAGCAGCATTCTGCTGACACCGGCTAAAGGCGAATCAATAAAGTGGTATTGTTCCGGCAATACCACTACGCGACGGGAAAAATCGCTGTTTAGCTGCATAGTGTGCTAAAACCTAACCAAAATGACAAAAGCATAGTTTATTGCCATCAGCATCTTTAACATAGGCGCCGTAAAAGGTGTTTTCAATCCGCTGCCCCGGTGCACCATCGCAGCTTGCGCCTAAATCGATGGCTTTTTGGTACAGCGCATCTACTTTTTCTTTTGAACCCGGTTGGAATGACACCATATTACCGTTGCCAGGGTTAGCGGCTTGTTTATTAAAAGGCTCACATACCGCCAGCATTGGCTGCGCCATGCTTTTACCAAAGAAAGCGATGCGGCCCATATCTAACAGGTTTTTGCCGCCTAAATCGCCCAATAATGCGCCGTAAAAAGCCTTGGCTGCGGTTAAATCGTTTACGCCCAGAGTGACATAGCTAATCATGGTCTTGCTCCATCAAATATAAGAGAATTTTAATATGGCCGCATTATACGACTGCCTGAGCGTTTTAGAGCAGTGAAGTATGGAAAAAATCTGACAAAGCAAGAATTGGGCAAACTGAAGTACTGCGGAAGTCTGAAAATTAATACCCTTCTGCGCCTTCTTCGTAACAAATGCGCAGACCATTTTCTATGCCGCAGCGTACTTTGGGCTTGGGTTTAGCCGGTAAAATGGCGTTTTTAATCAGCTTTACAATAGCGATGTCAGCTTCCAGGCCTTCGCTGGCAAAAGAAGGCTCCACTTTTGCTGGTACATGGCTGCCGGGCGGTACTATAGGGTTATCGTTTTTATCATCCACTTTATTATCAACAATGATACCCAGTACGGTGCAGCCATTTAATATCAACAAGGCACTGATCACCAGTGCAGCAGTTAAATGTTTCATCATGCCTCAAGGCTAAGCCGGAAGTTAAAACAAGCTGTAAATATTGAGCCAAGATGTTACACAGAACCGGCTTTATGTTAAAGCAATATCGGCGTGGCGAAAGGCAGAAAAACCGGGCAGCCTTGGCAGCCCGGTTTTGCGGTGGTAATGTTGTGTCGGCGCTATGCCAGTGAATATGGCAAGCCGTCTTTGCAGGTAAACTGCTTATTGCCTTTATGGGCGCAAGCTACCTGGCGGCCGGTAACCATGCTGAACCAGACGCAATCTGGCTCAGAGGTTTGCAGCTGAATATCATCAATGCTGGCTTTGTCCTGGCAGCCATTAATGCCGCTGCGGTTTAAAATCAGCTCGACATGGCGACCGTTATTGTTCAGCACTATAGAGCAGGGTGCTTCGCGATGGCCGCTTAAAGCCACAAACTGGGCAGGGTTTTGCAGGCCGCTGGTGCTGCCGTCGGCAAAAAACGCCAGCAGTTGCTGGTAGTACACCACATAGCTGCATACGTCTTTGTGCGAGCCTTGCTGCAGCGCAAAGGTTTTGTCCAAAAAGCCTTTTGAGTAATCCATTACCTGTTTGACATGGCGCTGGTTCAGCTCGTTAATCACGCTAAGCTCGGTCGCCATCCAGGCGGTATGGCTCTGTGATGGAGTGCTGTGTTGTTGGGCCAGTGTTGTCATGATGTCATCCTCGTCTCTTGTGATCTCTTGTTGCCGGTAATTGTGTATAGCTTTGGTCCGCAATTCCTGCTGTGCTCGCCACAGCAACTCGCTGCCGCTTACGCGTTCGCTCAGACACTCTGTGGCTGCGCTATCAGGATTCCGGACCGTCGCCTCTGCCGCGTCTGTCAGAACGCAGACCAGTTGCTATCGGTTAAAAACTAGTCTAGGCTAAAAATCAGCATAATTTCACAATAGAAATTTTACAGTGTGAATTTTACAAAATGAAAATAAACAAAAGCCTGCTCAGAAAGTCGCATTTTCTCGGAACCAAGATAAGAAACCTGAGAAAACGTAATAACTTAACCATGGAAGATCTATCTACCCGCTGCATTCGGGTTAACCCGGAGCAGGCGCCGTCGGTGTCATATTTGTCGATGATTGAGCGCGGTAAGCGTGTGCCCGGCATTGAAATGCTGGAGGTGATTGCCGAAGTATTTCAAAAAGACATCGACTGGTTTCTCGATGGTGAAGATGCCGGCGAGGACTTAACACCGCAAAAAGGCAGTAAAGGCGGCATCAGCGGTATGGCGCTGGAGCCGGGTTTTTTGTTTTCTAATGACATTTTACAAATTGCTATTCCGGAAATGTTGTCACAAACCGGCACCAGCGGTAAGCAGTTTGCTCAGTTATTAATTCGTGCACATCAGGAGCACAACCAAAATCATTTTCCTGAACTGGAGCGGGCAGCGGAGGATGTCGGGCAAAAACGCATGCCGCTGAGTGTCGAAGACTTACTGGCAATTATTAAACAGCTGGGTTTAAGCATTAAGTGGTTTACCGCAGCACCAAAAGAGCTGCTGGACGAGCTGGGAGTATTGTCAAAAAATGTCTCGACATCATTTTTCACCCCGCCCAATACGTTGCATTTAAACAGCTTACTGCAGCAGTTCCCTACGCGGTTAAAGTATGAACTGGCGGTGCATATCGGCCATGCTGTGCTGCACAATAAAGACGGTGTAAAAAGCAGTATGATGGTGGGTGGTGCGCGTGATGATGACTTGTCGGATTCCACTGCCGTGCAACCGCAGGATATTTTGCATGCCTGGCGTGATTTTGAATCGAGCTTTTTTGCCGGTGCGCTGCTGTGCCCTAAGCTGCCGTTTCGCCAGTTACTGGACCGTCACGGCTATGAGATCAGCACGCATCAGCAGGCCGGGGTGTCGGCATCGGTGGCGATGCGGCGCATGACGGCGGTATCGCCTTATACTCACTGGCATTATTTTGATGCTTATACGCCTGGTAAACTTAAAGCGGTGTATCGCGGTAATGGCATTCCGCTGCCGTGGGGCAATATGCGTCAGGTTGAAGACCCTTGTCAGCATTGGGCGGTGTTTCGGATGTTTGATGTTGAAGGTGTCAGCAGTTCGGCACAGTTATCATTGCTGGATGTGAACGGTGCGCCGCGTATTTACTGTTGCGAGTCGACTAAAGTCAGTGATCTGGCCGGCAATACCCATGTATTGTGCGCCGGTATCGACTTAAACCCGGCGTTGCTGGCGCAGGGTGTTGATGCTGATACGATGGCCGCTGAGTTAAAACAGCTGTGTGTGGGCAGCAGTGGTGGTGCTAAAGTGCCGAAAACTATTCAAACGGCGCTGACCAGTGTGGCGAATATTTTGAATATTAACTGGGTGGCACGCAGCTTACAAAAACCGGTGCAGCTGATTTGCGCCCGCGGTAACAGCTGCCCGCGTAGTCCGGGCTGTTATCAGTGTGAACGTGCCGACGAATAATTTTAGTGAGAACCGGTTTGCCCTAAGTCAACCGTTGCAGGCCAGGATGGCCGAATCGGGCCCCCAGGGAGGGGTTTACGGCGTGTTGGCGTGGGCAAACCGGTTCGACCTTCGGAGAGATTAGGCTTCAGCGGTTATTCTCTCCTAATAACTGCAAATTCTCATCCAGTAAGCTTACCAGCAATGCTTTGCCGCCGGCATCTACCCGGAACTGACCATAAGGTGCCTGTTCATACAGTGCGCCTGTGCCTTCAGCAAAAAAGAATGCATTCGGGCCAATGCTGAAAATGCCGTCGCGCCGGCGCAGTAAAACTGCGACCAACTGCGGATCCTGCGGCAGGTTGTTACTCAGGCTGTGTAAACTGGCTTGTTGCCCGGCATCGACATTTAGCCAGGCATATTTGTACTGCGCGGCATCTTCGGGTAACTCGCGGTCAATGGCATAGGCCAGCGCCATATAATCGCCCTGCATAATCGAACGGGGATCCAGCGGTGCCAGGGCGATATTAACCACGCGGCCGGTTTTCAGCGTGTGCTCAAACTGCGCAATCGCCACGCTGGCCGTGGCTAAAACAAGCAATACAGCGGCGGCAATAGCCAGCCTATGCAGCGTTAATGTCATGCTAACCTCCGCTGGTAGCGTTGCAGTAATAACCAGGCTGCCAGTACCAGCAGGCCTGATAACGCCAGCAGGCCGGATTTGTGCAGCAAATTAAGCTGCAGACTGTAATAGAACTGGCTGATGGCAAACAGCATGCTAAGTAAAGCCAGGGCGCACCAGCGCCGGCTGCAGCCGTAAAAGCACGCCAGCATTAATGCACCGCTCACCAATAAACCCGAAGCCGGATACAGTAAAATACACAGCAAAGTGGTCGCAGTCAGCAAAGTCAGCCGGCTGGGTGCCGTTGCAAGGCGGCTGAGCCAAAACACGGTGGCAATTAGCAGCACACTGCCAAGTGCACTGCACAAGGCACGGGCCAACAGCAGCTGGCCGTCCAGCCAGTGGCTGCTGTCCACAACCAACAGGCATTGGCCGAATAAGCTCAGGCCAAATCCGGCCAGGGTGGCAACTTCCAGCAGGCTTTTTAGCCGGCCGGCAAAAGCTAAACCGCTCCATTGCTGCCTGCTGCACCATAACAATACTGCTAACGCTGCCATTATAGAGCTGGCCACAGCTATCAGCGGTGCCGAGTCAATTAGCGATAACAGACACAGCAAGGCGATGCTTAAGCTGGCACGCTGGTGCAGCCGGTTTAGCGGGCTGAACAGCAGTAACCCGCTGATTAGAGCGCAGGCATAGCGTGGTACATCAATAGAATGCGCAAACAGCTCATAGCTGCTGTACACCAGCAAGCCCTGGCCTGCCAACGCTACAGCGACCGACATATGCTGCAAAAACTCTTGCGGCCGCAACGCCAACCAAATAGCACCGGCTAATAACAGCAGGCCGGTAACTAAGTACACTACGTTGCTGCCTGTCAGCGCTAATAGCGGGCCGACAAAGGCGCTGATAATAAATATCGATGCTATCCAGGCGGCGATGCCCTGCATAATTTGCAGCCACCAGGGGCTGGCCGGATTAAGCAGCTGCGCTGCGGTGGCCTGGTCAACAATACCGGCTTGCTGCAATTGTGTGGCCAGTTCAGTGGTGAGCTGTGTGGTGAGTTCGACGTTTGGCTTCATACGGTGGTCTCTACAGGGGCTTGCAGCAGCTTTTTCAGCCAAATCACTGCGCCGGCGCTGCTGCCGATAACAAACAGTGCCAATAAGTTCATCGCAAAAAACTCATCAGTGTATTCCAGCAGCTGCGCCAGCATCGAGGTAGCAACGCTGATAGCGCTGAAGGTCAGTAAGGCTAACACCAGCACATCCCGGCGCCGGCGCAAATACCACAGCGTCGCCATTGCTGCAATCAGCAGATAAGCCAGCAAGTTGGGCCGGTAGTCGCTGTCCCATACGCCAATAGCCGCGCCGTAAGTTAACGGCGCTATTAACAGCAGCGCCGCCAGCCAAACCAGTGTCTGGTTGGCTTTAACCCTGAGCCGGGGCAGAGCAAATTCGGCAAATACCAATAGCAACAGGTTTGCCAAGGCCAGATTCAGTATCATCACAGGGCTTGCCGGCAGCCAGAAAAAATCAGACTGAGTGTGCAGATATCTGCCCAGCGCCAGCTCCAGCAACATAAACCACAACAGATAGCAGGCACGACTGCCGGATAGCAGCACCAGCGGCGTGATCAATAGCGCCCAGGTAGCGAACAGCTGCCAGATGTCAGCACCGGTTTGGTAGGTTTGGCCTATCAGCGCCAATAAGGCGCCGCTCATTAGTGCCGCAGCAAGCAGGGCAGCACGTTGTAACAGGCTTTGCACATTACTGAAAAAGGCTACCGTACCGGCTGTCAGTAACGCAGCGCCTGCCAGAGCAAACTTGGCAAAGTAGTGCATTAACGGCCAGTTATGGGCGATGAAAAAAATCAGTGCACTGCTTAGCAGCACCACAGCGGCAAACAACAGCACGCGGTTGGCCAGTATAAGCCAGAGGTCTGTTGCCGGCTGCAGCGCATAGCGGCCGGCGGCCTGTTGCAGCTGATCATTATTGAGTTGCTGTTGCTCTGTCCACTGCAACAATTGATCGGCGCGGCGCAGTTGGTCCATATTATTCAGGCTTGTTGGTGTTAAGTAAGTTGCATCATAGCGTTTTTATAACTTGTTACAACTTTGTATTGTCAGCTGTTTGGCATCAGTGCTGCAACAGCGTAGTATTGAGCTGCGTAACATATGTAACCTAACCAGGATAATAACAATGAAAAAACTTACCTTAGCTGCCGCTTCTGTGGCGTTGGCACTTGGCCTTACGGCGTGTAACAAACAGGATCCTGCTCAAACACAAGCTGCGGCTGCAGTTGAAGTTAAAGCGCCGTTGGTGTCTGGTATAGACCAGCAATACTTTGACCCGGCAGTAAAATTCAGCGAAGACTTCTTCCTGGCGGTAAACGGTAAATGGTTGGCCGAAACGCCAATTCCTGCCGATAAAGCCTCGTACGGCTCGTTTCATATTCTGAATGACAATTCACAGCAGGCCGTAAAAGCTATTATTGATGAAGTATCGGCCCGTAGCGATTTAAAAGCCGGCTCTGACGAGCAAAAGCTGGGCAGCTTTTACAACAGCTTTATGGATGAAGCCACCATTGAAAAGCTGGGGTTAAGCCCGCTGGCACCGCAACTGGATGCCATTAAAGCGGTGACAGAAAAAGCACAATTAGCGCCGTTATTTGCCAGCCTGCAGCGCGATGGTGTGGCCATTCCGTTTGGCTGGTTTGTCAATAACGACGCAAAAAACTCATCTGAGTATGCTGTATATCTGGGCCAGGGCGGCTTAGGTTTGCCAGACCGTGATTACTACTTTAAAGACGATGAAGCCTCATTAAAGCTGATTGCCGATTACAAAGCCTATTTAGCGGACATGTTCAGCCTGGCCGGTAACACCGATGCTGCAGCTGCAGCAGAACGTGTTTATGCGCTGGAGAAAGCGCTGGCAGAGCACCACTGGACACGGGTAGAAAGCCGTAACGCCGACAAAACCTATAACAAAATTGCTGCGACAGAGCTCGATAGCCAAATGGGTAGCTTTGATTGGGCTGCTTTTGCCAATGGCGCAAAAATTGCCGGTGTAACTGATATTATCGTGCGCCAACCAAGCTACTTCGAAGGTTTTGCCAAGGTGCTGGACAGCACGGACTTGCAAAGCTGGCAGGATTATTTAAGCAGCAAAGCCATTAACAGCTACGCCGATAAACTCAGTAGCAACTTTGCCGAGCGTCGTTTTGCTTTTTACGGCACCACCTTAAGCGGTATTGAGCAACAACAACCACGCTGGAAACGGGCGGTTGATGCTTCGGATCAAGTGCTGGGCGAGCTGACCGGTAAGTTGTATGTAGAGCGCCACTTTAAACCGGAAGCCAAAGCGCGAATGGAAGAGTTGGTTGCCAACCTGATTAAAGCCTACGAAATCTCGATTAAAGAGCTGGAGTGGATGACCGAAGAAACCAAAGTGGCGGCGCTGGAAAAACTCAGCACCTTTACGCCAAAAATCGGCTACCCGGATAAATGGAAAGATTACTCAGCACTGGAAATTAAAGCGGATGACTTAGTCGGTAACTTTGTCCGTGCCAGCCACTGGGCGTATGACGACATGATCAACAAGCTGGGTAAGCCAATCGACAAGAGTGAATGGTTTATGACGCCACAAACGGTAAATGCCTACTACAACCCGGTAAATAACGAAATTGTATTCCCGGCAGCTATTTTGCAACCACCATTCTTTAATATGGCAGCAGATGATGCGGTAAACTACGGTGGTATCGGTGGTGTTATCGGCCATGAAATCGGCCACGGTTTTGACGATCAGGGCGCTAAGTATGACGGCAATGGTAATCTGCGCAACTGGTGGACTGAACAGGACAAAATGCAATTCCAGGCACGCGGCGCCAAGCTGATAGGCCAGTACAATAAGTTTGAACCGTTGCCGGGCCTGAGCATTAATGGTGCCCTGGCGCTGGGAGAAAACATCGGCGACCTGGGCGGTATGACAGTTGCGCTGAAAGCCTATAATTTGTCATTGGAAGGCAAAGAAGCGCCGGTAATGGATGGCTTTACCGGCGAACAACGTTTCTTTTTAAGTTGGGCTCAGGTGTGGCGTTCGCAGTATCGTGAAGAAGCGTTAAAGCGTCAGTTAAGCACCGGACCACACTCACCGGCGCATTACCGCGTTATCGGTGTGCTGCCGAATATTCCGGAGTTTTATACCGCCTTTGATATTAAAGAAGGCGATGCGATGTATATTGCACCGGAGCAACGCGTTAAGATCTGGTAATTACCCGTCGTCTAATATTTTTCTGCTACACTGCACAGGCTGAGTAGGTGACTACTCAGCCTTTTGTTTTTTATGATGTAGTGTTTGGCTTTAGCCCGCCGGTTGCAATTCCCGCTCCGGCTCGCCACAGCAACTCGCCCTACTGCCTGCGGCAGGGCTCAGACACTCTGTGGCGCCCGGCTCGGGATTCCAACCGCAGTCATAGATAGCGAGGTCAGACCACTATAACAAAGAATATATAACATCCGGTTTTATATTCACCGTATTTATACCCACTATAAGTAGGGTGGTTAACGGCCTGATGTCAATCTGGCCCGAATTTTCATATAATTATGCCCATTCATTCTAAGAATGACGCCGCAGTAGCAAGACTGCCGGCAACGACCAAGAGGATCATACTGTGCTACAACAATATCGCGAACATGTGGCCGAGCGCGCTGCGCAAGGTATACCGCCAAAACCGCTCAATGCTGAGCAGGTAGCCGCCTTAGTTGAACTGTTAAAAAATCCGCCAAAAGGCGAAGAAGACACCTTAGTAGATTTATTGGTAAACCGTGTACCACCTGGCGTGGACGAAGCGGCTTATGTTAAAGCCGGCTTTTTAGCCGCGCTGGCTAACGGCGAAGCCACCAGCAGCCTGATCAGTGCCGAATATGCTACTGAGTTATTGGGCACCATGATGGGCGGCTACAATATTCAGCCGTTAATCAGCTTATTAGATAACGAAAAGTTGGCGCCTATTGCGGCTAAAGCACTGTCGCACACCTTGCTGATTTTCGATGCCTTCCATGATGTAACCGAAAAAGCTGACGCCGGTAATAAGTATGCCAAACAGGTAGTACAAAGCTGGGCTGATGCCGAGTGGTTCGAAGCTAAGCCAGCCTTAGCGGAAAAAATTACTGTTACCGTGTTTAAAGTGTCAGGCGAAACCAACACTGACGATTTATCGCCGGCGCCGGATGCCTGGTCACGGCCGGATATTCCGCTGCATGCTTTAGCTATGCTGAAAAATGCCCGTGAAGGCATTAACCCGGATCAACCGGGTACTGTAGGCCCGATTAAGCAATTAGACGAGCTGAACAAAAAAGGCTTCCCACTGGCTTATGTTGGTGACGTAGTCGGTACCGGTTCATCACGTAAATCAGCCACTAACTCCGTGCTGTGGTTTATGGGTGACGATATCCCATACGTACCAAACAAGCGCGGCGGTGGCTTTGTACTGGGCGGCAAAATTGCACCTATCTTCTTCAATACTATGGAAGACTCTGGTGCACTGCCAATTGAAGTAGACGTGTCCAAGCTGGAAATGGGTGACGTGATCGACATTCTGCCATTCGAAGGCAAAGTGGTTCGTCACGGTAGTGGTGAAGTGCTGGCAGAGTTCAGCCTGGCAACCGACGTATTAATTGACGAAGTACGCGCCGGTGGCCGTATTCCGCTGATTATCGGCCGTGGCTTAACGGACCGTGCGCGTGAATTTTTAGGCCTGGATCATTCAGACAAATTCCGTCGTCCGCAAGCTAAAGCCGATTCTGGCAAAGGCTTTACGCTGGCGCAGAAAATGGTGGGTAAAGCTTGCGGCGTAAAAGGTGTACGTCCGGGCACTTACTGTGAGCCACGTATGACGACAGTGGGCTCGCAGGATACTACCGGCCCGATGACGCGTGATGAGTTAAAAGACTTAGCCTGTTTGGGCTTCTCGGCCGATTTAACCATGCAGTCATTCTGTCACACTGCCGCTTATCCGAAGCCGGTAGACGTTGATACGCACCACACGCTGCCGGATTTCATTATGAACCGTGGCGGTGTATCACTGCGCCCTGGCGATGGTATTATCCACAGCTGGTTAAACCGTATGTTACTGCCGGATACCGTAGGTACCGGTGGCGACTCGCACACCCGTTTCCCGATCGGTATTTCCTTCCCGGCCGGTTCTGGTTTAGTGGCTTTTGCTGCCGCTACCGGTGTTATGCCACTGGATATGCCGGAATCAGTACTGGTGCGTTTTAAAGGCGAAATGCAGCCTGGTATTACCCTGCGCGACTTAGTGCATGCTATTCCGTACGTTGCTATCCAAAAAGGTTTGTTAACTGTTGATAAGAAAGGCAAGAAGAACATCTTCTCCGGCCGTATTCTGGAAATCGAAGGTTTACCAAACCTAACAGTAGAGCAGGCGTTTGAGTTATCAGATGCCTCTGCTGAGCGCTCTGCTGCCGGTTGTACTATTAAGCTGTCAGATGCCTCTATTGCTGAATACTTAGAATCAAACATTGTTATGCTCAAATGGATGATTTCTGAAGGTTACGGCGATGTGCGCACTATTGAGCGTCGTATTCAGGCCATGCAGGCCTGGCTGAAAGATCCGCAACTGATGTCAGCGGATGCCGATGCAGAGTACAGCGAAATTATCGAAATTGACCTGGCTGATATTAAAGAGCCGGTACTGTGTGCACCGAACGATCCGGACGATGCACGCTTGCTGTCTGACGTAGCCGGCGACAAGATCGACGAAGTGTTTATCGGTTCTTGTATGACCAACATCGGCCACTTCCGCGCCGCCGGTAAGTTACTGGATAAATACAAAGGCCAGTTGCCAACCCGTCTGTGGATTGCCCCACCAACTAAGATGGACCAGGCGCAGTTAACTGAAGAAGGCTACTACAGCATTTTCGGTAAAGTAGGTGCCCGCACTGAAATGCCTGGCTGTTCGCTGTGTATGGGTAACCAGGCACGGGTAGCAGAGAACTCAACAGTAGTGTCTACCTCTACGCGTAACTTCCCGAACCGTTTAGGCCAGGGCGCTAACGTTTACTTAGCCTCAGCTGAGTTGGCGGCGGTAGCTTCTATCATCGGTAAGTTACCAACGGTAGCCGAGTATCTGGAATATGCGAAGCAAATCGATGCTACCGCAGCCGATACTTACCGTTACCTGAACTTCCACCGCATGGAGCAGTACACCAAAAAAGCGGATAACGTGATTATCCAGCAAGCGGTGTAATTACAGCTCTGTTGTTAAAGGCCTGCATTTGCAGGCCTTTTTTCTGCTCGCTAATATACCGCTACCAGCTACAATTTTAGCAGCGACCGGCTGAAAGATTATTTGCGCGGGCGGAATTGCAACGCCCACCGGGCTCGACACAGTAACTGTGTAAGGCTCCTGCCTTACACCCTACGGGCCAGCGAAGCTGTCCAAATTCGTTCCTGACGAATTTGTCACTCCGCTGCTTAGTAGGCTCAGTACCCTGTGTCGCCCCATTGGGGATGCAAACCCGCCAGGGAGAAGATGCGCAAATAACCATCAGCCTATTTCTTCGTATGGATAACATGTATGGAATACGACTTTATTTACGATCGCAATACACTGCAGTTCAGCATTCGCTTAGCAGCGGAGCATGAAGTATTAGGCCGGTTTTTGCTGGATGAATTTGGCCAGCAAGCTGAAGCCTATGTGCCGCTGCTACAGCAGCTTAGTGCGTTAAAACCGCGGCAAAGCATGCAGTATCAGGGCAAGGAGTTTTTGCTGGAGGTAGAAAACGGTGAAGTGACCTTAAGCCATAACACACTGTTTTATACCGGCACAGAACATTTGCCACAGCGGCAGCAAGATAAACTGGCTGACGATGATTTACAGCTGGACGAGCAGGGTATGCACACCCAATGTGGCCTGGAGGATCTGCTGAAATTACTGCGCGAATGGCAACAGTTTCTGGCGGATTAACTGCGCATTAAAACTGCACAGTCAACGGGAAAAAACGCACCTTAATGGTGCGTTTTTTTTCGTCAATACAACGCAAATTCCATTAAGTTGTTGATATTTATCTTTAAGTTAAAAGTGGCACAAGGTTTTCTTGTCTATTGTGCAATCGCACAAGAAAAGTAAAAGGAAAACGCTATGAAGCTTGTATGTGCCATCATCAAGCCGTTTAAACTGGACGATGTACGCGAAGCCATTGCTGACATTGGGGTAGAAGGTTTAACGGTAACAGAAGTAAAAGGTTTCGGCCGTCAGAAAGGACACACCGAGTTATATCGTGGTGCTGAGTATCAGGTTGATTTTCTGCCAAAGGTAAAACTGGAAATTGCTACGCTGGACGACCAGGTAGACCGCTTAATTGAGGCCATTCAAAAAGCAGCCCATACCGGTCGTATCGGCGACGGTAAAATTTTCGTTTATGACCTGGAACAAGCTGTGCGGATCCGCACCGGCGAATCTGACGCTGAAGCCATATAAGGAGCTGTTATCATGCAAGAGCAAATTTATCACTTACAATATGCCATGGACACCTTCTACTTCCTGATTTGCGGAGTATTAGTAATGTGGATGGCAGCCGGCTTTTCGATGTTAGAAGCTGGCTTGGTGCGGGCAAAAAATACCACCGAAATCTTAACTAAAAACGTCGCCCTGTATTCCATTGCTTGCATCATGTATTTGGTTTGCGGTTACGCCTTTATGTATGGCGGAGAGTTTTTCTTAAGCGGTATCAATGCGGTTGATGTTGATGCCACGCTAACCAGTTTCGCTGAGCGTGAAGACGGTTTCACTGGCGGTGCGGTGTACTCAACCGCCTCTGACTTCTTCTTCCAGGTAGTGTTTGTCGCTACGGCTATGTCGATTGTTTCCGGCGCGGTGGCAGAGCGCATGAAGCTGTGGGCGTTTTTAGCTTTTGCCGTAGTAATGACCGGCTTTATCTATCCGGTACATGGCTCATGGACCTGGGGCGCCAGTGGTATGTTTGGTATTAACCTGGATGATCAGTTTGGTTTCTCTGATTTTGCCGGCTCAGGCATAGTGCATATGGCCGGAGCTGCTGCGGCGCTTGCCGGGGTATTACTGCTGGGTGCGCGCAAAGGTAAGTACAGCAAAGAAGGTAAAGTGAATGCCATCCCGGGTGCCAATATGCCGCTTGCCACCATAGGCACACTGATTTTATGGATGGGTTGGTTTGGTTTTAACGGTGGCTCGGTATTAAAGCTGGGTGATATCAGCAACGCCAATGCTGTTGCAGTAGTATTTTTAAACACTAACGCTGCCGCAGCTGGTGGTGCTATCGCAGCGCTGGCGTTGTCTGTTGTTTTGTTCCGTAAAGCAGATTTAACCATGGCATTAAACGGTGCTTTGGCCGGCTTGGTAGCGATTACCGCTGAACCCTCTACACCTTCAGCACTACAGGCAACCTTATTCGGTGCTATTGGCGGCGTGTTAGTCGTAGCGTCTATTATTGGCCTGGACAAACTGAAAATTGACGATCCGGTGGGCGCTATTTCTGTGCACGGTGTCGTGGGCTTATTGGGTTTGTTATTGGTGCCGCTGACTAAAGAGGGTACCACCTTTGTGGGCCAACTGATTGGTGCCGCTGCTATTTTTGCCTGGGTTTTTATTACCAGCCTGGTGGTATGGTATGTGTTGAAACTGGTTATGGGCATTCGTGTTAGCGAAGAAGCCGAGTATGAAGGCGTGGATGCGTCAGAGTGTGGTATTGAAGCCTACCCTGAATTCGTCGCGTCGGTAAAGTAAGCAGCCCGGAAAGAGTTGGTGGAACTTTTCGGGAGCGGGCGAGCGAGGGTTTAGCAGCTGAAACTGCTACTTCCCCCGCAAGCTGAACGTCACCACCAAACTACGTCTATCCTTGTCCTTTGTCTTTTTATCTGACACCCCGTGCCGTTTGGCGCGGGGTTTTTTTATGCTTTTTACTGATTTTGGGAAATCGCTTTCTAATTAAAAATTCTTTTAAATCAATTTATTGCTTTTGCTTCCTTGTGTTTAAAGGAAAATAGTTTAGTAAACGTTTACCTTGTATGTTATAAATTCTGTCGCCATAAATGGTCAGGCACTTTCAGGTGATAAGTATTAAGCATGTCCGGGTGAGTCATGTTTAAACCTAAACTATCCCTGCAGCTGCCGGCAACCGGCGACAGATAAAACAATAACAAGTGATATCGACAGGGGTAGGAAATGACAACAAACTTCAAATTAACCGTTATGGCGCTGGCCATAGCGCAGTGCCTTGCTATACAAAATGTGCAGGCGCAAACTACAGCACAGCCTCAGGTAACTGAGCCTGCAGACGCTGCGGACCAGGTAGAAACTATCGTGGTAAGGGGCTTTGGCGCCACCTTAAGCAAGTCTTTACAGCAGAAAAAATTCGCGGAATCCAGCGTTGAAATTATCTCTACCGATGATCTTGGTCAATTGCCGGATGTAACCATCGCGGATGCGCTGGCGCGTTTACCCGGCGTGGCTGCGGAACGTGATCGCGGTAATGCCAGCAGTTTATCTATCCGTGGCCTTGGCCCCCGGTTGAATATCGCTACCATGAACGGGCGCGAAATTGTCAGCGCCGAACCTAGCCGTGATGTGCGCTACGAGCAGTTCCCTGCCGAGTTAATCAACTCGGTTGAAGTGTATAAAAGCCCGATGGCTAACAATGTTGAAGGTGGTATTGCCGGCCTGGTTAATATGAATTTTATCAGCCCGTTGTCGCGCGATACAAGGTTGATTAGCCTTAGCGGCAACCTGATGCAGTATGATTTGGGCGATGATTTAAGCGGTGCTGACAGCAACGGTAAAAAGGCGGCTTTTGCCTATGTGGATAAGTTAAGCGACAACTTTGGCGTAGTGTTTGGCGTGTCTTACCAGGATCAGCCGTCAGTACAGCGCGGTACCGAATTTTACTCGTACAATAACAACCCGGCCGAGCAGGGCGATATCAATGAAGATGGTATTACTGAAGCTGCGCCCTGGGGCGGTAAAAGCGGCACCAAAGTGGGTAATATTGAACGTCTTGGTATGCTGACCATTCTGGAATGGGAACCCACCGACCGGTTAAATCTGAAATATGATTTGTTCTACTCGCAGTTTGATATTGAAGAGCGCGAAGATCAGTTTTGGTTTGACGGCTGGGGTAACTGGCAGGGCTCAAACAACTGGGGCTATCAGAATTCAGCTTCGGCACCGACCATTATCAGCAAAGATGATGGTTCGCAGCAGCTCACCGGCGGCGGCATTTTATGGGGCGCGCATTCTGCTAATAATGCTACCTGGTTTCAGGAAAATGAGCTTATCAGCACCGGCTTAAAGAGTATATGGACCGGTGATGTTTGGACTGTTTCGGCCGATGTTGGCTACTCTGAAGCCAGCATTAAATCGCGTTGGGTAAATATTACTTCAGACTATACCGGCCCGACGCCGCTGGATGTTCGTTGGAATAACACCGGTGAGCAACTGCAAATTTGGGTGGACGACCATATCAGCCAGCCGGAAAACTATGTGATTTCCGGTATGAATGTTGACACTGACCGTGACCTCACTGATGAAATGGTCAGTTTAAAGCTGGATTTTGAGCGCAGCGTCGATTGGGGCGTGTTTGAAACCTTAGTGTTGGGCGGACGTGTTACCGATCGGGATAAAAACAACGATGTTATCAGTTGGTGGCAGCAACCTGTTGCTGATCACGGCCTGAGCAATTACGGCTACAGCTATGCCATTGGAGGCGATTTTGTCTCGCCGGACTTATACGGTTTTAACAACTGGCATCAGGTTGCACAGCAGGGCTTTGGCGGTATTGATAATCGTAGTCAGTACGAAAAAGGGCCGCTGGATTTAGCCGGTAGCTGGCGGGTAGAAGAAACCAACATTGCTGCTTATGCCATGCTGAAAATGGTTGGCGAAATAGGCAGCATTCCTTACACCGGTAATGTTGGCCTGCGCTATGTGCATACCTCATCTACCTCTTCCGGTTATCAGTTAATGAATAGCACCGATTACTCGCCGGTAATCGATGAGCACAGCTACAGCGAAATTCTGCCGTCGCTGAATATGGTGTTCTCGTTGACAGAGGAAGCACAGCTGCGTCTGGGCTTGTCGCGTGCCATGTCACGTCCGCCGTTGATTGAGATGCGCTCAGGCTTTGAGCTCAATACGCAGCAAGATGGCGTAAATACAGGCTCTGGCGGCAATGCTAAGTTAAATCCTTTTGTCGCAGATCAGCTGGATTTAGGTCTGGAATACTACTGGAACGAAGATACTGCAGCTGCGGTATCGGTGTTCTTTAAAGATTTAAGCAGCCACATTGGTGTTAGCGTAGAAAAAGTTACCGTAGATGGCACTGAATACGACTTTACCCGGCCGGTAAATGGCGATGGTGGCCAGATCCGCGGTTTTGAACTGATGTACCAGCAGGCCTTTAAAATGCTGCCAGGCTGGCTGGATGGTTTAGGTGTCTATGCCAACTACTCGTTTACTGACACTAATATTACCGAGTTTACTCCGGTAACTAATCCGTTCCCGCTCGGTGGTTTATCGCGCCATGTTGGCAGTGCTACGCTTTGGTATTACCGCGCAGGCTTCGATGCCAAAGTGTCGTATAACCACCGCAGTGCTAATACTTCAGTTGGCAGTTGGGGTACCACCGAAATGACGCGCACCCGCGCCGAAAACACCGTGGATGCCAGTATTTCTTACGAGTTTACCGAAAACTTTAAAGTGATGCTGCAGGGCCAGAACCTGACCAACGAGCTGTCGCTCAGTTACTTTGACAACGATCCAAGCCGCCCGGCGCATTACCGCGAATGGGGCCGTCGTTACCTGTTGGGCTTCCAGCTAACCATGTAAAACCACCGGCCCGCTGTGTCGTTGCAGTGGGCCGTCTTCAGCGGATATTAGCATTATGGCTCAGCATATTTTAATTACCGGTGCTTCATCCGGCATTGGCCGCGCTTTGGCCGTTAAGCTGGCAGCTGCGGGTTACCGGCTTAGCTTATGTGGCCGTAGCAGCGACAAACTGGCACAAACACAGGCTTTACTGGCACTGGATGCACCGGTGTTTGCCCGTGCATTTTGCTTAAACAGCCCGGACGCAGGCACACAGATAGCAGCCTTTTGTGCTGAGGCAGAAGCCGAACACGGTGCTGTGGATATGCTGATCAACTGTGCCGGAGCTAATACCGCACGCCATAGTGCTGAGCAACCGCACTGGCAGGAATTACAGCAGATGATGCAGTTAAATTTTTATGCACCGGTTAATTTTATCGCACAGTTGGTGCCGCAAATGCGCTTACGCGGCAGTGGTGTGGTGCTGAACGTGCTGTCAACGGTGTGCCTGTTTGCTAATGCCAACCTGGCGTCGTACAGCGCCAGCAAAGCCGCGCTGGACAGCTATAGCAAGGTGCTGCGCAAAGAGCTGCATAACAGCGGTGTTAAGGTGCTTTCGTTGTATCCGGGCGGGGTGAATACCGCGTTTCGCGCCAACGTTAACCCGGATTATTTATCGGCTGATGACGTGGCAGATGCTGCTATCAGTATGTTGCTGGCGCCGCCTCAGGTGCATTTACATGAGTTGGTGATTCGGCCGCAAAGCGAGCAGAATTTTTGTTAGCCACGTGCTTTATCAGTTAATCAATTTCAGAAGGATACCAAGCGGGTGAAGTTTTCATTTTTCTTTTTATGTATCGCCTTAAGCTTGCTGCAAGGCTGCAGCAAAACCACAGAGCCACAGCAGCAGAGTGCCCAGCCGCTGGTTAAAGCTGAAGCAGAGCCGCAAGCGGTTAGCCAGCGAATAACGTTAAATAAAGACTGGCTGTTTGCCAAAGCCTCTGGTGTTGACGCGATGCCACAAAGTGCAGACTGGCAACCTGTGTCGCTGCCGCACACGCCGCAAATAGAACCTATGCTGGTAAATAACCAATGGCAGGGCATTGCCTGGTATCAGAAAACCCTGAGCTGGCAAGCAGATTGGCAGGGCAAAGTCGTTTTACTGCGCTTTGAAGCCGCTATGAACGTGGCAGAAGTATTTTTAAACGGCGAACAAATTGGCCATCACCTGGGAGGCTATTTACCCTTTACGCTGGATTTAACCGAAAAGTTAGTACCAGGCGGGGACAACCTGCTGCAGGTGAAACTGGATAACCGTGACAACCCGATTACCGGGCCTAAGCCATTAGCCCAACTGGATTTTAACACCTACGGCGGTTTATACCGCGATGTGAATTTGCTGGTCAAAGATGCACTGCATATCAGCGATGAAATGCTGGCCAATGAAACCGCCGGTGGCGGTATCTTTGTGACATATCCGCAAGTAAGCGCAGAGCAAGCCACGTTTAACATTCAAACCCATCTGGTTAACCGTTACAGTGAAAGCCAACAACCGGTGCTGCAGCAGCAACTGTATTATCGGGACCAGTTGGTGGCAGAGGTGAGCAGCGACACGGCTCATTTAACAGCCGGCAGCGCAGCGCATATACAGCAACAGCTTATTGTTAATGAGCCGAAACTGTGGCATCCGGCCAGCCCGCATCTGTATCAATTGCGCACCTCACTGTATCTGGATGGCAAATTACTGCAACAACAGCACACCCGTTTGGGTATTCGTAGCTTTGCTTTTAATGCTCAGCATCAATTGCTGATTAACGGCGAAGTTACCTTTTTGCGCGGCGTTAACCGGCACCAGGAATATCCGCACGTTGGTTATGCTACTTCTGCTGCAGCCGATTACCGCGATGCGGTAAAAATCAAATCTGCCGGCTTTGACTATGTGCGTCTGTCGCATTACCCGCATTCACCGGCCTTTATGGCCGCTGCCGATGAGCTGGGACTGGTGTTAATTGATGCTATTCCGGGCTGGCAATATTACTCGGCAGAGCCGGCGTTTGAGCAGCAGATTGTCCAAACCTGCCGCGATATGATCCGACGTGATCGCAACCATGCCAGTGTACTGGCGTGGGAATGCTCGCTGAATGAGTCAGATATGCCGGACAATTTTATTGCCACGCTGCACAATACGGTAAAGCAGGAATATCCTGGTGCCTATTCTGCCGGCTGGCAGCACGGCTTTGATATGTACCTGCAGGCACGTCAGCACCGGCAAATGCACTACGAAACACCAACTCAGCCTTATAATGTGTCTGAATACGGTGATTGGGAATACTACGCGCAAAATGCCGGGTTACAGCAAGATAGCTGGGCCGATTTAAAAGAAGAAGAACGTACCAGCCGTCAGTTACTGCGCCACGGTGAAGCCCGTTTACTGCAACAAGCGCTAAACCTGCAAGAAGCGCATAACGACAACCTTACTACACCCGCCTTTGCCGATGGCTACTGGGTAATGTTCGATTACAACCGTGGTTATGCCGATGATCTGGAAGCGTCCGGCATTATGAGCCTGTACCGCTTACCCAAATACAGCTATTACTTTTTCCAAAGCCAGCGCAGTGCTAAGCAAATATCCGACAGCTATGCTTCCGGCCCTATGGTGCATATTGCCAGTGAGTGGCGCGAAGGCTCTTCAACTAAGGTGCGGGTGTTCAGCAATGCTGATGAAGTAGAGCTGTGGCTAAACGATACAATGATTGCGCGGCAAGCGCCGGCAACAGGCCCTTTTGCCACGCATTTGCCGCACCCGCCGTTTGAATTTGACGTAAAACAATTTACGCCCGGCACATTGAGCGCCAAAGCTTTTATTAATAACCAACCGGTAGCACAGCATAGCGTGACAACACCCGGTGACGTTGCAGCACTGCGGATAACGCTGGACAGCAGCGGTATGGCACCGCAAACCGGCGTTAACGATCTGGTGTTTGTTTATGCTGAGCTAACCGACAGCCGCGGTAACCTGGTGCCGTTAAACGATAAACTGATTAAATTCAGCCTGGCCGGTGATATTCATCTTGTTAACCCTGAAGCGGTGCTGACAGAGCAGGGCAAAGCCGCGATATTGGTGCGCATTGGTGACTCGCTGCAAGGCGCGGCTATCAGTGCTTATAGTGATGATTTTAATATTGTCAGCAGCGAATTGGCTTTGGCAGCCAAAGCTGCAAGCGGAGAAACAAAATGAGCCAACGTATTTTAGTAACCGGCGGTGCCGGCTATATCGGCTCGCACACTTGCCTGGCGCTATTGCAAGCCGGTTTCAGTGTGGTTGTGGTAGATAACCTGAGCAACAGTAATCGCGAAGCGCTGCGCCGTGTAGAGCAGCTTAGCAGCAGAACCATCAGCTTTTATCAGGCCGATATACGCGATAAAAGCGCGCTGCAGGCTATTTTTGCCACCGAGCAACCGGATGCGGTAATCCACTTCGCCGGTGCCAAAGCGGTGGGCGAATCTGTGGCTAAGCCATTGTTTTACTACGACAACAATGTTAATGCCTCCGGCGTATTGCTGGCAGTAATGCAGCAGTTTAATGTTGGAACTATAGTATTCAGCTCATCAGCCACCGTATACGGCGACCCGGTGTCAGTACCTATCCGCGAAGATTTCACCTTGCAACCTACCAACCCTTATGGCCGCAGTAAGCTGATGGTTGAGCAAATGCTGGCAGATCTGGTGGTGGCTGCACCGCAATTCAGCGCTGTTATTTTGCGTTATTTTAACCCGGTAGGCGCGCATGAATCCGGCCGTATCGGTGAAGACCCCAACGGTATACCGAATAACCTGATGCCGTTTATCAGCCAGGTGGCGGTAGGGCGGCGCTCCGAGCTGGCGGTATTTGGTAATGATTACCCCACCACAGATGGTACCGGCGTGCGGGACTATATTCACGTTTGTGATTTAGCCGACGGCCATGTTAAAGCTCTGCAGCAGTTTTTTAACCGTGGTGGCTGTCATATTTTCAATTTAGGCACCGGCAGCGGCGTCTCTGTACTGCAAATGCTTAATGCCTTTGCTGCCGCCAGTGCTAAGCCCATTCCGTACCGTATTGCTCCACGCCGGCCGGGCGATATTGCCGCCTGCTATGCCGATGCCACCCTGGCTAATCAGCAGTTGCACTGGCGCGCTACGCGTGACCTTGAGGCTATGGTGCATGACAGCTGGCGCTGGCAGCAGCAGAATCCGCAGGGTTATGCCGGCACAGAACAACAAGCTGATCTCCTTTAATAACACAGTAGCAGGAACGTCGTTATGTCTGAATTTAATGCTAAAGATCATCCGCACCGCCGTTATAACCCGTTAAGCGGTGACTGGGTATTGGTATCGCCGCACCGGGCTAAACGGCCATGGCAGGGCCAGATTGAAGAAGTCAGTAGCGAGGCGTTGCCTTCTTATGACAGCAGCTGCTTTTTGTGCCCGACCAATACGCGGATTAACGGTGAAGTAAACCCGGCCTATAACAAGCCTTATGTGTTTACCAACGACTTTGCTGCCCTGATGCAGGACACCCCGGATTACCGGCGCAGTGATGATGACTTGTTTGTACTGAAAGCTGAACGCGGCACCAGCCGGGTCATTTGTTATTCGGCAGATCACAGTAAAACCATGCCTGAGCTGAGTGTCAGTGAAATTGCTGACGTAGTGAGATGCTGGATCGCACAATACCGGGACTTGTCTCAGCACTATACGTGGGTGCAGGTTTTTGAAAATAAGGGAGCTATTAATGGCTGCTCTAACCCGCATCCACACGGCCAGATTTGGGCCGCCAGCTCAGTACCTACGTTACCGGCGAAGGCAGACAGCGCGCAGCGCGACTATCTGGCCAAACATGGCAAAAACCTGCTGTTGCATTATGCCGGCCAGGAGTTGCAAAGCGGCGAGCGTACCGTGGTAGAAAACGAACACTTTCTGGTGGTGGTGCCGTTTTGGGCCAGTTGGCCGTTTGAAACTCTGCTGCTGCCCAAGCGGCATGTCGTGCGGATGGAGCAGATTACTGACAGTGAGCAACTGGCACTGGCTGATATTCTGCAACAGTTGACCATCCGTTATGACAACCTGTTTCAGTGCTCCTTCCCGTACTCAATGGGCTGGCATGGTGCGCCATATAACGGTGACAGTAACGAACACTGGCAGCTTCATGCGCACTTTTATCCGCCACTGCTACGCTCGGCCAGTATTAAAAAGTTTATGGTGGGTTATGAAATGCTGTCGGAAACCCAGCGCGATATGACACCGGAACAAGCGGCAGAGCGGCTGCGGGCTTTAAGCAATCAACATTACAAACAACAGCAGAGAGGCTGAGATGAGTTTAGTTCAGCAGGTTCAACAGGCATTCGCCAGGCAGTTTCAGCACAGTGCCGCTTATGTGTTTCGGGCACCGGGCCGGGTAAATTTAATTGGCGAACACACCGACTACAACGACGGTTTTGTGCTGCCCTGCGCCATTAATTACGACACTGTCGTGGTAGCCAATAAACGTGATGACAAGCTGGTACGCGTGCTGGCGCTGGATTATGGCATGCAGTTGGACGAGTTCAGTTTAAATGCACCTATAGCCAAACATTCTCAGTGGCAGTGGGCTAATTATGTGCGCGGTGTAGCCAACAGTCTGCTGCAGCAAGGCTATGACTTACGGGGCTGTGATCTGGCCATCGGCGGCAATGTGCCGCAGGGCGTTGGTTTAAGCTCTTCTGCTTCACTTGAGGTAGCGCTGGGATTAACGTACTGCACTCTGGCGGGTATTGATATTTCGCCGCGCGATAACGCGCTGAACGGCCAGCACGCCGAGAACCATTTTGTTGGCTGTAACTGCGGCATTATGGACCAGCTGATCTCTGCCTGTGGCCGGCAAGGCCAGGCCCTGCTGATAGACTGCCGCAGCTTAACGGCACAGCCGGTGCCATTGCCAGCCGGTATGGCGGTGATGATTATTAACTCTAATGTTAAACGAGGCCTGGTAGACAGCGAGTACAACACGCGCCGTGCCCAATGCGAACAGGCCGCCGCTGCTTTTGGCGTAAAAGCACTGCGCGATGTCAGCTGGCAGGCGTTTTTAGCCGGCCAAAGCAAGCTGGAGCCGCTGGTAGCCAAACGGGCGCGCCATGTAGTAAGCGAAAATGAGCGTACTGAGCAGGCTGCTGTGGCCCTGGCGCAGAATGATATTGCTACTTTAAGCCGCTTAATGGCGCAGTCGCATCAGTCAATGCGCGATGATTTCGAAATTACTGTACCAGCGATAGATGAGCTGGTGACGATGATCAACCAGCTTATCGGCACTAAAGGCGGCGTGCGGATGACCGGCGGTGGCTTTGGCGGCTGCGTGGTAGCGCTGGTGCCGCAGGCGATGGTTGAGGCGGTAACAGCTACTGTAGCGGCTGAATATCCGGCGAAAACCGGTTTGGTTGCCGATGTGTTTGTTTGTACGCCAAGCCAGGGCGCCGAGCAGGTGCGTTGATGACAGCGCCCGGTCAACACGGCAACAGCTTGTCACCACTGCACTTAACCGACGGCAATGGCCTTGAGCTGGATCTGCTGCCGTTTGGCGCCACCATCAGCGCCATCCGGCTTGACGGCCAGCAGGTAACCCTGGGCTATGCTGCACCAGAGCTGTTTTTGCACGACAGTTTTTATCTTGGCGCCAGTGTCGGTCGCTTTGCCAACCGCATTGCTCATGGACGCTGCCGGATAAACGGCCAGTTGCTGGTGCTGCATGTGAATAATGGCAGCCATTGTTTGCATGGCGGCAGCGTCGGGTTTAACAAGGTAAATTGGCAAGTAGTGCAATGCGCTGATAACGGCGCAGAGCTGTATTACTGCGCCGCCGATGGCGAGCAGGGCTTTCCCGGCCGGCTGGAAGTATGGCAGCATATTTCGTTACACGCCGGTGCCGTAAGTATGCGTTTTCGCGCCAGAGCAGACAAAGACACACTGATTAACCTGACTAACCATTGCTACTTTAACCTTAATACCGACGGCAGCAGCATTGAGAATCATCAGCTGCAGCTTAATGCCGGGCATTATTTACCTACCGACAGCAGCAGTATCCCTACCGGCCGGCTGCAGGCTGTTACGGGGACTGCCTTTGATTTTCGCAGCCCGCGCACTATCGCTGATGCGTTAGCGCAGGGTGATATACAGCTGCAGCAGGCATCGGGTTTTGACCATTGTTTTGTTACTGCGGCTCAGCCTTATAACGCGCTGCATCAGCAGGCGCAACTGCATTCAGGCCAAAGCGGCCTGACATTAACGGTACACAGCACTCAGCCCGGCATACAGCTTTACAGCGGCAATTTTCTGGCGGCGCCTTTTTCGCCGCGCGGCGGCTTATGCCTGGAAGCGCAGAACTGGCCGGATGCACCAAATCAGCCCGGGTTTCCCTCAGCAGTGTTGGCGCAGGGTGACTGGTACGTGCAGGAAATTATTTACAGCTTTCAATAATATAAAAATATACCGGCCCGATGGCTGGCTTTGACAGGATAGCAGGAAGAACCATTATGACATTAACCAACTTAGACCTGACCATACTGGTCTGTTATGTGCTTGGGCTGTTGTTAATAGCTTATGCCGTATCACGCGAGAAAGCCGGCCACAGCAAAGACACTAACGACTACTTTCTGGCCGGAAACAGCCTGCCATGGTGGGCAATAGGCGCGTCGTTAATTGCGGCTAATATTTCTGCCGAACAGATTATCGGGATGTCCGGTTCCGGCTACGCTATTGGTTTGGCCATCGCATCTTATGAATGGATGGGCGCTATTACGCTGATTATTGTCGGTAAATACTTTTTACCCATTTTCTTAAAACGCAAAATTTATACTATGCCGCAGTTTTTACAGCAGCGCTTTGATAACCGCGTGCGCACTACCATGGCACTGTTTTGGCTGGCAGTGTATGTGTTTGTAAACCTGACTGCTGTGCTATGGCTGGGGGCACTGGCGATTAACACGGTAACCGGTGTTAGCTTAACTAACAGCATGTTATTGCTGGCGGGTTTGTCGGTAGCGTACTCACTGTACGGCGGCTTAAAAGCAGTGGCCTTTACCGATATTATTCAGGTGGTGCTGTTGGTAGCCGGTGGCTTGTTCTTATCCTATATGTCGCTGCAGGCGCTGGGTGATGGCAACGGTATCTGGTCGGGTCTCAGCCGCTTAATGAGCGAAGCGCCGGATAAATTCGATATGATTTTAACGCCGGACAACCCGCATTATATCAGCCTGCCCGGTATTTCTGTGCTGATTGGCGGCATGTGGGTAATGAACCTGAGTTACTGGGGCTTTAACCAGTATATTATTCAGCGTACTCTGGCGGCGAAAGATCTGGCCGAAGCGCAAAAAGGCATCGCTTTTGCGGCGTTTTTAAAGCTGTTAATGCCGGTTATCGTGGTACTGCCGGGTATTGCCGCTACCTTATTACTGCCGGCGCTGGATAAACCGGATCAGGCCTATCCGCAGCTAATGAGCATGATGCCATCCGGCATTAAAGGCCTTATTTTTGCTGCGTTAGTGGCGGCTATTTTGTCCAGCCTGGCGTCGATGACCAACAGCATTGCCACCATTTTTACCATGGACATTTATTCGCAGTTAAAACCGGCGAAAAGCCAAAAGCACTATGTATTTGTTGGCCGTGCCGTCAGCCTGCTGGCATTGGCTGTGGCCCTGATGACGGCTAAACCGCTTTTGGGCGAATTTGATCAGGCGTATCAGTATATTCAGGAATTTACCGGCTTCTTTACGCCGGGCATAGTGGTGCTGTTTATGCTGGGTATGTTCTGGCGCCGTACTACACCGCTGGCGGCCTTGCTGGCGGCTATCGGCAGTGCAGTGTTGTCGCTGTTATTTAAATTGTTCTGGCCTGAGCTGCCGTTTATGGACAGGGTCGGGCTGGTGTTTATCAGCTGTCTGTTGCTGGCAATAGCGGTATCGCTGTATCAAAACCAGGGCGAGCAGCCCAATGCGGTGCAGCTGGACGATATTCAGTTTAGTACCCGCAGCAGCTTTAACTTGTCGGCTGCTATTGTCAGCCTGATCCTGGTGGCGTTTTACGCTGCCTGGTGGTAACAACAGGAGCCATAACAATGAGAAAAATTAGTTTAATTACTACAGTACTGACCGCGCTGTTACATAGCGCAGTTCAGGCGGATACCGTGGCGGTAACCGATGGCGTATTGCACTGGCAAAACGGCGCGAGGCAGGGAGAAGAGGTTGCTCTGTTCGGCGTAAATTACAGTGCGCCTTTTGCGTACGGTTATCGCGCATTGGCGCGCCTCGGTGTTGATCATAAACAAGCGATAGATATGGATGTGGCGCACATTGCCAGATTAGGTCTGGACGCCTATCGTATTCACCTGTGGGATCGCCAGTTAGCCGATGTTGACGGCAACTTGTTGCAAAACGAGCATCTGGCATTGTTTGACTACCTGCTTTTGAAACTCCGGCAGCACAATATTAAAGCCATTATTACGCCGATTGGCTGGTGGGGCAGTGGTTATCCTGAGCCTGACCCGGACGAGCAAAGCTTTGCCACCCTGTTTAGCAAGTCGCAAATGAACCAGTCGGCCAAAGCGATAGCGGCGCAGCAAAACTACCTGACTCAAGTTCTGACGCATATAAATCCCTACACCGGTGTCAGTTATGCCGATGATCCAACCGTTATCGCTTTCGAGCTGTTTAACGAGCCGAAACATGAGACACCGGCGGCACAAAGTGCAGCCTATATTGAAAAATTAATTGCCACCGTGCGCGCGGCCGGGGTAACCAAGCCGCTGTTTTATAACACCAGCGAGCAGGGCAATGATCAAGCCTTTGCCACAGCCTTGTGCAACAGCAGTATCGATGGCGTGGCCTATCAGTGGTACCCGACCGGTCTGGTAAAAAACCACACTATTCTGGCCAATATGCTGCCGACAGTAGCGCACTATACCGACCCTTTCGCGCCTATCAGCGCCTGTAGCAGCAAAGCAAAAATGGTGTACGAGTTTGACGCCGCCGACGTTGCCGCCACGGTAATGTACCCGGCCATGGCACGTAGCTTCCGTGCAGCCGGTTTTCAGTGGGCTACTCAGTTTGCTTATGATCCTGCTGCCATGGCGCATACCAATTCAGATTACAACACGCATTTTCTTAACCTGCTGTATACGCCCGGCAAAGCCATCAGCTTAATGATAGCGGCCGAAGCCTTTCGCCGTTTGCCGCGGGGTGTGAAGAGCAGCGACTACCCAGCCAATAATCAGTTTGCCGGTGTCAGCCTGAACTACGCCACTAACCTTAGCGTGTTGAATACTGACGACAAGTTTATCTACAGCAACAGTAACCAAACCAAGCCAAAAAACAGCAAAAATCTGCAGCAAATTGCCGGTGTCGGCAGCTCTGCAGTGGCGCAGTACAGTGGCAGCGGTGCTTACTTTTTAGACAAACGCGCCGATGGTTTATGGCAACTGGAGCTGTATCCGGATTTACAGCCACTGCAGGACCCGCATCAAAGTGCCAGCCTGCAGCGCGAAGTTGCCAGGTTGTATCACAATCAACAACAGTTAAGCCTGCAACTGGCCGATTTAGGTCAGCGTTTTTACGTTAAAGGCCTTAACGACGGCAACAACCTCAGTACTCAGGCCAAAAACGGCACGGTAAGCTTAACGCCGGGTATTTATTTACTGGCTAAACAGCCATCACAGCTAAAGCAGGTTGATAGCAAGCTGAGCTATTTATTGCCAAAAACAGCGACATCAGAGCTCAGTGTGTACCATCAGCCACAGCGCCAGGCCAGCCTGAGCGACGATATTCAGTTCCGCCTGCAGTTAGGTGCAAATGAAGCACCGGAAAAGGTCGAGCTGATGCTGCGCTATGTCGGCCACCGTAATTTTACTGCCTTGCCAATGCAAGCTGCTGCCGGTGGTATTTACCGGGTAGCCCTGCCGAAAACACCGGTCTGGCAACAAAGCGGCCTGCTGGAATACGCAGTAACGGTTACTACGCCACAGCAGCAGGTTACATTTCCCGGTAGCAGCCAGGGCTCTGCACAGCAATGGGACTTTGTACCGGCGATGCCGTACTGGAACCTCCAGCTGCAGCACCCTAATGCACCGGTAGCGCTGTTTGATGCCACGCTGGACCGACATAATAACCTGTACCCGAAAGACGAGAGGGTACGGCAGGATCTGGTTAGTGGCCAGCAAGGCAAAGGCCTGGCACTACGGCTGGCGATAGAAGATTTACAAGCCGGTGCGCCGGAACTGCTGCTACGCACCACACCAGCGCCGGATAACAGCCTGCAACAGCGTGATTTAGCCGGGTACAACACCCTGGCAATAAAAATACGCGCGGTGAAGCAAAACGAGCAGATTGAACTGGCGCTGCTGGATGCCGATGGCCTGGCCTTTGGTGCTGAGCTTAACGTAAGCACCGAGTGGCAATATTTGCTGCTGCCGCTAAGCACGTTACGTAGCACCGCAACGGCATTGCCGCAGGCCTTTCCAACCTTCATGCCGGCACTATTGCCTGCCGCGCAAACCGGACAAGCCTGGCCTGCTAACAGTGATTTACGCCAGCTACAAGGAGTGCAATTGCGCTTTAACACCGGCGCTTATGGTGCTGGCGCACTTGGCGGCTGGCATGCGGTTGAATTGGCAGAAGTCAGTTTAATTAAGCGCTGAGCAAGCAGCGTTAAAATCTGCTTTTAGGGCGTTGTTGCTGTGATCCGGCAGCCGCCCTATAATTACCGCTTTGTTACCGACTGCATTAAGGAACTTTATGGCGCTGCAGCAACAATCGCCAATTGCTCAGCCTGCTGTAAAGTCGCAAAGGGTTAATATTGGTACCGGCCAGCGCCTTGCATTGGGAGCAGGCTTTTTTGCCATGTTTTTTGCCGCACAAAGCGTGAATGTGCTGGCGATACCGTTTTACCAAATGACACTGGGGGTTGACCCTTTTTTACTCGGCCTGGCATTGACCCTGCCGGTGCTGCTGGGTACAGTGCTTGGGCCCTGGGTTGGCCATTTATCTGATCACAGTCAAAGCCGCTTTGGCCGGCGCCGGCCTTTTATTTTTATCGCCTCCTGGCTCAGTTGTCTGTGTTTTGGTTTGATCTGGATGGTGCCTGCCCACTGGAGTGAAACGGCGCAACTGTCGTACTTTGTGCTTTGGTCGTTAGCTTTTTACATTGCCGCCACCTTTGTTGCGGTGCCAATGACCTGTCTGGCCTATGAAATGAGCCCTGATTATCATCAGCGCACCGAAATTATGGGTTTTACCACCTATTTTTTAAAGCTCGGCTCGCTGTTGTATCAGTGGTTGTTTCCGCTGGCGCAACTGGCGCTGTTCAGCAGTGTGTTTATCGGTATTCGCTATGTTGGCTGGGGCGTGGCAGTTTTTATTCTTGGCTTGCTTGGCTCTCTGGCTGCTATTTACAGTCGCGAGCGCGCACCACGGCCGGCTCCGTTGTTACCGCATGCAGGTTTGCGCCACAGCCTGACCACGCTGGGGGCGAACCGCTCACTGCGGGTGTTGTTGTTGCTGACATTATTGCAGTTAGGTGGCGGAGCCTACAGCGCTGGTATGGATTACTACTTGCTGGTGTATTTTATGTTTGACGGCAATATTGCTGAAGGTGCGATATGGAAGGGAGTCCTGTCGGTAGCTTACGCGGCGCTGGGTTTTGCTACCGTGCCCTGGCTGGTGCGCTTGTCGTCACGTTATGGCAAAGTGCGGGCGCTGGCATTAATTTACTGGTTAACAGTGTTCGGCGGCGGCTTAAAATGGTTTATTTTTACGCCGGGCAGCGGTTGGTGGTTGTTGTTGGACGCAGTGTTTTGCACAGCCATATGGACAGCCATGACTATGCTGCTGCCGTCTATGCTGGCCGATGTCTGTGATGAAGATGAATTACTGCACGGCGAGCGGCGCGAAGGGCTGTTTGTTGCGCTGCATAATTGGGTGAGCAGTATCAGTGTGGCACTGGCGCTGCTGTTGGCCGGGCTTAGCCTGAATCTGATTGGCTTTGACGCCGGGCTTGGCGGTGCACAACCGCCGCAGAGCATTTTTGCCATGCGGCTGATCTTGTGTTTCGGTACTGTGTTGTTTAGTTTACTGTCTCTGATTTGCTTACGCTATTACCGACTGACAACAGCCCGCAGCCAACAAATCAGCCGGCAGTTACTGTTACAACATAACCAACAATAACACTAATGATGTTTTACAGAGCAGAACGGTATTTATGGTAACCATTAAAGACGTAGCCAGAGTAGCAGGGGTGTCGATAGCAACGGTGTCGCGGGTGATCCACGACGGCCATCAGGTTGGCGATGCATGCCGTGCCCGCGTCAAAAAAGTGATTGCCGAGTTAGGTTACCGGCCAAACAGCAATGCACGGGCGCTGGTCAGTAAAACCACCAACACGTTGGGGGTGGTAACGCCTAAACTGTCGATGCCGTTTTTTGGCAGTCTGGCCAGCGGAGTAGAAAAAGCTGCCCGTGAAAGCGACTACAAACTGCTGATGAGCAACTCCTTGTATGAAACCAAATCTGAGCTTGAAGCAATAGATTCGCTGCGCGATCACAATTGCCGTGCCATTATTTTGCACAGCGAATACTCAGACGAGAAAACCCTGCTGAAACTGGCGGCGGAAATTCCGGGCCTGGTGTTAATTAACCGCTATATTCCCAGCCTGGCGCATCGCTGCGTCTGGTTGGATAACGTTGCCGGCGCTTGCCAGGCAACAGATCATCTGCTGCAAAAAGGTCACCGCCAATTTGCAGTAGTGACCAGTATTTATCAAAACGGCGATCCGGAGTTTCGCCTGCAGGGCATTCGTAAATCGTTAAAGCAGGCCGGTATAACACTGGCCGAACAGGCGGTGGAAGAATCGACCGCTAATATTGAAGGCGGCGAGCAGGCGGTGAATGCTTTGCTGGCCAAAGGCGTAAAGTTTACCGCACTGTTGGCTTATAACGACTTAATGGCTATCGGCGCTATTCATGCGCTGTATGCTGCCGGGCTGCAGGTGCCGCAAGACGTCTCAGTGATTGGTTTTGATGACTTAATTGTCAGCCGTGCCTGCCGGCCACGGTTAACCACCATGCATTACCCGGTGGAAGAAATGGCCGCTTATGCGACTAAACTGGCGATTGAACTGAGCGCCGAAAAAGACGATGCGCTGCACCGCACGCATTTGTTTATTCCTAACCTGGTTGAGCGTGATTCTGTTGCTGCCTGCATGACAGCACAAGAATAACGTTGCAGCTTCTACAGCTGCAGCTGCAGCTGCTTTGCGCCGGGCACATTAAGTTGCTGATGACTGACAATAAGCAGCAAGCCATTGCGCTGGCGTGCCAGCAAGGTATTAAGCAGATGCGCTGTGGTGGCCGGGTCTAAGCCGGCAAAAGGCTCGTCCAGCAGCAATACCGGCCGTTGTGTTAACAACAAGCGTGCCAGCGCAATGCGCCGGGCCTGGCCGCCGGACACCGCCGCACCGTATTCGCTTACCAGGGTATCAAGCTGCAGCGGCTGGCTTTTGGCCCAGTTGCTTAGCGCAACATCATCTAACACCTGCCACAGCTGGGCATCGGTTGCTGTTGGTGCGGCTAAACGCAGGTTTTGCGCCAGAGTTAAATCAAATAAATCTGCTTGTTGCGGCAAATAGCCCACAGTATTGCTGAGCTGCCATTCGCTGTATGGCAGGCCGTTCAGGCTGATCTCACCGCTAAAAGCCAGTTGCTTCGCCAGCGTTTGCAGTAAGGTGGTTTTGCCGCTGCCGGAAGCACCACTGATAAGCAGCACCTCGCCACTTTGCATTTTAAAGCTAAGCTGCGACGGGCCAACCAGCGCACCGCTTTGGCGTGCCGACAAGCGGTTTACATTCAGGCACAGCGGTGCTGCCGGTTCAGGTTTATTAAGCGCTGTTGCCGCAGTGACATCTGTTAACCGGTTCAGCCGGTCGCGTGCGGCGCTGCTAAGCCCCAGCGCAATAAAGCTCTGGCATAGCGGCAGCAGTGCTTCATGCAAGGCCCACAATGCCAGCATGGCCGCCAACAGCAACGGCACGCTGAGTAAGTTATCTGCCACCAACGCGCTACCCTGCCACAGCAGCGACAGCAGGCCTAATGCCAACAGGCTTTGCTGCAACAACGCAGTGCGACTGATTAACAGCTGCTGGCGCAACTGCAAATTCAGGCAAATCTTATCCTGCCCGCTAAAGCGGTTGATATTATCCGGCCAGCGCTGCCACAGCAGCAAAGAGATTAGCATTGATAGCGGTTCCAGCAACAGCGTACGCCGCTGCGTGCTGGCGTCGGTGTCCTGTTGTGCCAGCACTTTGGCGCGGCGCACGGTAAGCAGCGGCAACGCCAGCGCCAGCAGCAAGCAGGGGGCTGCAGCAACCAGCAGCGACGGTGCCAGTAAGTACCAGAACAACAGCACCAGAGAGGTTAAACTGACAGCCCAAAGCCAGGGGGCAATAACTTTTAACGGAAACTGATCGAGTAAATCGATGTCACCCACCAAATGTTGCAGTGTATCTGCCGAATGGCGGGTGCTGTGCGGCTGTTGTGCCAGGGCGGTAAAGCTGTGCACGCGTAAATCTTTTAACAGGCCAAGAGCAGCATAGTGCGAGGTTAAGCGCTCGGCATAGCGCCCTGCCGTGCGGCCAATAGCACACAGGCGGATAATTGCTGCCGGGCGAAAGTAATCAAAGCCATAGGCGCCCACACTGGCCAGCCCGGCCAATGCTGCGGCGCTGATAAACCAGCCGGATAAAGCCAGCAAGGTCGCTGCTGCCAGTAAGGTAACCAGGCCCAGTAGCAAGGCCAGCAACCACGCCCTGCTGCGGCTATGCAGCAGGCTGCGTAAACGAATACTGCGTTCAGGCGTTGGCAGGCTCTCAGGCTTGAACATACTGCGCTCCGTCAATATGGCTAATGGCAGGGTTGTTCAGCCGAATTACCTGATCCAGCCAATCCAGACCATGTAGCTGGTGGCTAACAATAATCAGGGTTTTACCCTGGCTTAGCGTGCCAATCAGCTGGTGTAAACGATAGGCGGTCGCGCCGTCTAAATGTGCTGTGGGCTCATCCAGCAGCCAGACTTTGGCATTGCGTAACAACAGCTGTGCCAGTGCCAGCCGTTGCAACTGGCCGCCGGATAAACCGCGACCACGTTCGCCCAGCACAGTGTTAAGGCCAAGCGGTAATTGTTGTATTAACGGCCACAGTTCTACTTGTTGCAGTGCAGCTATCAGTTGTTGTTCGCTGGCATCAGCGGCGGCCAGACGCAGATTGTCGGCAATGCTGGCGGCAGCAATGCTGCTGTATTGCGCCATGTAAGCCAACTGCTGTTGCCAGTGGTTGCGCTCAAGCCCGGTCAGCGGATGCTGATTGATCAGAATATCGCCCTGATACGGCACAAAGCCGAGCAATGCATGCAACAGGCTGGATTTACCACAGCCACTTGGCCCCTGCAGGGCAATGCGCCCGCCACTGTTTATGCTGAAGCTTACCGGTGCCAGTCGCTGGCGCTGCTCTGCAGTCAGAATATGCAGTTGTTGCAGGCTAATGTGCGGCGCACTGTTTAGTGTGAGTAGCTGCGTACCGGGGTGTTGCCAGGCATGGCGCTGCAGAATAGGGCTTAGCTCATCCATTGCGGCTTTGGCCTGTGCTTTGGCGTGGTAATCGCTGCCAAGCTGGCGCAGCGGCGCATAAAACTCCGGTGCAAGTAGTAAAATAAACAAGGCCCCCTGATACGGCACCGGAATAATCTCTTTGGCCCAGGGCAAAATACCCAGCAGGCCCAGGCCCAAATATAATGCCAGTAAGGCAATGGCCAGGGCAGAGAAAAACTCCAGCACGGCCGAAGATAAAAACGCCAGTTTCAGCACACTCATGCTGCTGTCGCGGTAACGCTCTGCGGCGTTGGCCACCGACTGCGCAGCGCGCTCAGTAGCCTGTAATTGCTGCAACGTTGCCATACCACGCACTAAATCAAGAAAACGACCGCTCATGCGGCTAAGTTGTTGCAACTGGCGTTGGCTGGCAGCGGCGGCGGCATTGCCAAGCAATATCATAAACAGGGGTACCAGCGGTGCTGTGACTAACAAAATAACTGCCGCCAACGGGCTGTAAACAAAGATGGCGCAAACCAGCAGCAAGGGCGTGATCAGCACCAGATAACGCTGCACATAATAGCGGCTGATAAAACCATCCAGCGCATCAACCTGCTCCAGCAGTTTGCTGCTTAAACTGCCATCGTTGCCATACTGGCTTTTAGCCGGGCCGGCATCGGCCAGTTTTGCCAGCAACTGCACACGTAAGCTGCTGCGGATATGTTGGCTGGCAGCAAGGCTGAGGTGTTCACGGTAATATTGCAACACCGGCCGCCCTAACAGGCATAGCGCCAGCCAGGGCAGGGTGTTCAGTAGTTGCGCGGTGTTAACCGGCAGGCCCTGCTGGCTGGCAATAAGCCAGCCGGCAAACAGGCTGGCCAGTAAATAACACTGCAAAATAAACAGCAGGCTGGCGGTTACGGCTAACAGCAGGGCGCAGTTAAGCCGTTTACGCTGGCTGTGCAGCAGCCTTGACAGCTGCTGCGGCGGTTGGCTTGGGCTAGTCAGCTTGGGTGTCCTCGCCTTCATAGCCTTTAAACTCAAGCCACATGGCATTGATAATGCCAAATGAGCAGGCCATTAATACGCCTAAAATCCAGGCAAAATACCACATAAGTCGCTCCTCTTTTTCAACCGGATATCAGTACAGTGAATGGCTGTTGTCGCGGATATGCTGCTCGTTTAAGCGCCCGCGCATCACAAAGTAACTCCAGCCGGTGTACGCCAGGATCAGCGGTACAAAGATGCAGGCCACTACAAACATAATCATCAGCGTGGTTTCACTGGCGGTAGCGTCCCACATGGTCAGGCTGTGTGCCGGTGTGCTGCTGGACGGCATTACAAAGGGGAACATGCTAACGCCTGCTGTCAGCACAACCATGGCAATAGCCAAAGACGAGCTGATAAAGGCGCTGATATGGCGCCGGGTTTTACTGGCCAGCGCACAGACTAAAAAGCCTGCTACACCAAGTGCCGGTGCTAACCACAGCAGTGGCCATTTATCGTAGTTAGTAAACCAGGCTCCGGCGCTTATCAGCACGGTTTTTTCGGTAGTGCGGTTAGCGCCGTTAGTATCAATAAGGCTGGTAACGCTATAGCCATCGACCGCCAAAAACAGCCAGACACCGGCCAGCACAAAGATAGCGGCGCAAACCGGTGCCAGCAGGGCAGACAGTTTTTCGCTGCGCGCTTTTAGTTCGGCTTCTGTCTTCAGCTGCAGGTAAGTGGCGCCGTGATTTACTATCATCAACAGGCTTAATACGCCGGCCAGCAGGGCAAAGGGGTTAAGCAAAGCCCAAAAGCTGCCGGTATAGTGCAGCCGTAAAATGTCGTCAAAGTAAAAGGGCACGCCTTGCAGCAGGTTGCCAAACGCCACGCCAAAAATCAGTGCCGGTATGGCTGAACCTGCAGTAAGCGCCCAGTCCCAGCGGCTGCGCCATATTTCGCTGTCAATTTTGGCACGGTATTCAAAGCCAATCGGGCGTAAAAACAGCGCAAACAGGGTTAGCATTAAGGCGATATAAAAGCCACTGAACGAGGCTGCATACACTGTGGGCCAGGCGGCGAATAGAGCACCACCTGCTGTGATAAGCCACACCTGATTGCCATCCCAGTGCGGTGCTATGGCGTTAATCATTACGCGGCGCTCGTCATTGTTTTTGCCCAGTACTTTTAGCAAGGCGGCTACGCCCATATCAAAGCCGTCGGTAACGACAAAACCAATCAGTAGTACACCAATCAACAACCACCAGATAAATCTTAGTGCTTCGTAATCCATGTTATGCCTCCTTCACGGTTGCAGGGCTTTCTAAATCGTATTTACCGGTATGCAGGGCAGAGGGCCCAAGTCTGGCGTATTTAGTCATCAGCCACATTTCGATAATCACGAAGATGGTATACAGCACTACAATAGCACCAAGGCTGAACCAGATATCACTGACACTAAGTTGCGACACGGCTAAATGGGTTGGCAGTATTTCACCAATTGCCCAGGGTTGGCGGCCGTATTCTGCGACAAACCAGCCTGCTTCACAGGCTATCCACGGCAGTGGCAGGCTGAACAGGGCAAATTTAAGCAGCCAGCGCGGTTTATCGACCGTGCGTTTAGCGCTGTGCCAGAAAGCCGCGGCAAACAGCACCAGCATAGACACGCCGCACGCCACCATAATGCGAAAGCTCCAAAACAGCGGCCATACTTCAGGTACGGAGTCTTCCACTGCTTGCGCAATATGCTCAGCCGTGGCATTGGCAACATCGTCGGTGTAAGCCGTCAGCAACATGCCGTAGCCTAAATCGGCGCTGACTTCATTAAAGCGGTTAATCGTAGCGGGCGATTTATCACCGGCGCGATATTGCGTCATCAGCACATAAGCTTCCTGGCCGCGGATAATACGCTGCAGGTGTTTTTCTTTCAGCTCACTTAAACCAGCTACTTCCTCCGTTACCGAGCGGGTAGCAATAAGGCCAAGTACGGCCGGAATTTTCAGCGCATAGTCGGTAGTTTGTGTTTGCTCGTTGGGTATACCAAACACCGTAAAGGCAGCAGGTGCCGGGTGGGTATGCCATTCGGCTTCAACGGCCGCCAGTTTGACCTTTTGCACATCGCCAATTTCATAACCTGATTCATCCCCCAGTACTATTACCGATAGCGCACTGGCCAGGCCAAAGGCTGAAGCAATAGCAAAGCTGCGCCGGGCAAACGGTAAGTCGCGGCCTTTAAGCAGATACCAGCTGGAAATAGCCAGCACAAATACCGCACCGGTAACATAACCGGCCGATACGGTGTGAACAAATTTAACCTGAGCCACCGGGTTAAAAATTACCTCGCTGAAGCTGGTTAGTTCCATACGCATGGTATCGATATTAAACACCGAGCCTACCGGATGTTGCATCCAGCCGTTAGCCACTAAAATCCACAGTGCCGACAAATTGCTGGCTAACGCCATTAGCCAGGTTACCGCTAAATGTTTTTCTTTGCTTAACTTGTCCCAGCCAAAGAAAAATAAGCCGATTAGGGTAGATTCAAGAAAAAATGCCATCAGCGCTTCTATGGCCAGCGGCGCGCCAAAAATGTCGCCGACATAATGCGAATAGTACGACCAGTTAGTACCAAACTGGAATTCCATGGCAATACCGGTGGTAACGCCAAGCGCAAAGTTGATGCCAAATAATTTCCCCCAGAATTTGGTCATATCACGGTAAATGGTTTTACCGGTCATAACATAAACCGATTCCATTATGGCCAGTAAAAAGGCCAAACCAAGAGTAAGAGGAACAAACAAGAAGTGGATCATTGCCGTAAAGGCAAACTGAAGTCGTGACAGGTCTACGATATCCATCTGCATACTCCGCGTGCGCAGGTTAATGTGAGGCAGTACCCATAAAGTGATACTGCCAAAACACTATACAAGCGTAGGCGGCCAGCGCTTATGCGCTGGATCAAGCTTTTGTGTTTTTATATTAGAGGGTTTTAATTTATCAGCGTTTGCGGGCTAAAAACGTATCTACAGCCAAGTTGGAGGCGGCCAGCTTTTTACGGCCTTGCGGGCAGCTTTGGGTGAGCAGAATAAACAGCGTGTCAATCACCAGCTCCTGGGCATTGCGGGCTAATATTGACGATAACCGTGCTGAGCTTTCATCTGCCACGGTATAGAGTTTTACGCCGGCCAGCTTAGCCACGCTGTTATTGCCGTAAGCGGTAATACTGATAATTTGCACACCATTGCTGGCGGCTTGCTCGGTAATTTTTACGCTGTCGGCGGTTTCGCCGGATTCGCTTAGCACCACCAGTACGTCTTCAGCGGTATAGTTGGCAATGTTGGCTAACTGCACATGCGTGTCGGTTTCGGCTAAAGCTGCCATGCCTAACTTTTGCAGCTTGTAAGAAAGATCTTTTGCCACTAAAGCCGAACCACCCTTACCGCACAGCAGCACGCGTTTAGCATTAAGCAGCAGCGCTGTGGCTTGCTCGTAACTGGTTTGCGGGTTAACGGCATGGGTTTTTTGCAACACATTAATTTTACCGGCCAACAGCTTTTGGCTCATGATACTGAAATTGTCATCCAGCGAAATTTCACCGTGCAGTTTAGCGGCGCTGTCATTCGGGGTGTGCAAATGCAAGGTGTCACTTAAGGCAAATTTAAAATCGGGGTAGCCTTTGTAGCCCAGCTTTTGGCTGAAGCGCACTACACTGGCCTGGCTGATACCAACCATCTGTGCCAGCAGTTGCGACGGCATATCGCGGATTTGCTGCGGATTGGCAAGAATATACTCTGCCAGTTGTTGTTCGGCGCGGGGGAACTTCTCGCGCAGCGCTTCAATTTTATCAAGTACAGACATCCGGTAGTCCTGTTTGCCGGCACAGAGCACAGCGTAATAATGCGGTTATAACCCGCAGCTTATTATGCCCGGAGCAAATTGAAAAGCCCGGCCTGCAATACAGGCCGGGAAACACCGTGTCCGGGATTAGAACGCGGGTGTGTAACGCAGTGAAACACCTAAAGTACGGCCGGTAACCGGGTAGTCGCTTACAGTGTTAAAGTGGTTGGCACCGGATAGCGGCAGTGGTGGCTCTTTATCCAACAGGTTATCGATACCGGCAGTTAAGCTCAGTTCCTCAGTAGCCTGCCACGATGCGGCCAGGTCCAGGTAGTTTTGCGCGCTGATACTGACAGTGCGATCGGCGGCATTTTCTACCTCACCAATGCGGCGCCAGCCTAACTGCATAGCCACAGTATCAAGAGTCCAGTCCAGCGTAACGCGGTGCTTGTAATCGGCCTGCAGCACGCTGGCAAAATCGCCGGAGCATGCGCTGCCAAAGGTGCCTTTACAGTCAATGGCCGCTACGGTGGCGTTATTCTGCCGTGTTTGTTTGGTGATAATAGTGGCCTGATATGCCAGCTTTAAGCTGCCGCCCATTGCTGCCGGTGCGGTAAAGCGATAGTTAGCTGCCAGGTCAAAGCCATTTTGGCGTACTGCAGCCAGGTTAAAGTCATTTACAATAGCCGTGCTGATAAGACCGGTTTGCGGGTCGCGCAGTACGGCATCACACAGCGGATTGCCGGCTACCGGGTTATCGATATAACAGTTTTGCAGCGCTGCAGCCGGTTGGATTTGGCTTACTGCATCGGTAATTTTAATGCTGTAGTAATCCAGAGTGACATCAAAGCCACTGATATACGCTGGTGTATACACCACCCCCAAAGTGGACGATTCGGCCTGCTCCGGTTTTATTTGCGGGTTACCGCCAAAGGTATAGCTGGCGGTAGAGGCATCAAACGGCGTACCAGCCGGGGCTGCACCATAGCGGGCACACTGTTCGGCATTACCGGTACCCAGTAGGCATGGATCTCCGTTAAAGCGGCCGGCAAAGCGCGGTACAAATTGCTCGCTGGTTTGGTCAAATAACGCCAGCGACAGCGCCGTAATGGGGCTGGCAAACTCACCTAAATTAGGTGCACGAAATGCGGTCTGGCGGCTGCCGCGAATACGGATATCACTGTTAATCGCCCAGTTCAGCCCCAGTTTCCAGGTGTTTTCGGCATCAGTATTGGAATACTCTGAAATACGGTAGGCGCCTTCAAAGTCCAGTTGATCAAAAAACGGCTGATCAAATAACAGCGGTACCAACACTTCGGCGTACACTTCTTTGCTGTCAAAGCCGGCGTCCATATCAAATACACTTACTGCAGCAAAACTGGTGCCGTTACGAAAGGCATCGCCCGGCAGTTGCTTACCGGTTTCTTTGCGGTATTCATACCCCAGCGCATAACTTACGGTGCCGGCCGGTAATTCAAACAGTGGTGCCGAGTCGCCTGATAAAGTAGCCGCCATAACACTTTGCGTACGTTCACGGTTGGAATACAGCAGTGGTGCGCTGAACGAAGACAAATCCAGCAGCGGGTCAAAAATATCTACTGTGTTAGCCAGGGCGCCAAAACGGCTGGCACCGCTGTTGTTGTTTTTATAAGCATTGTTGGTAATGCTGGACGTTTCGTCGGTACGGCCATATTGCGCATAGATGTCGTAGCTTAAGCTGTCGGTAAGCACGCCCTTTATCCCCAGTTGGAATTGGCTGGACTCACGCACTGCTTCGGTAGTTTGTACGCCTAAGCCCAGGTTGCGTTCTACGTTTACCAGTGCATTGCCGTCGGCATCAAAACTGATTAAATCGCGGGCAGCAGCAGGAATGAACGGGTTATCTGCCGTTAAGGTAACTTGCTCATTAACGCTTACCGGGGTTTGCCCGCTGGCGCCGGCGCCGGTGACTTTTATCTTGGCGTACATGCCGCGGCCATACAGCTCGGCATAATCATTTAATTCTGCGCCGAAAAACAGCCCGGCTGATAAACGGTCCATGGGTTGGGTCAGATAACGATCACCGGTAACATTTACCGTGTTACGCTCAGCTGTAACGCCGCCGTTGTCGTCGATACCAAAGCTGTTACCGCTGGCTACGTCGGTGTAAAAACCACCGGTATTGATCATGCTGCCGCTGTTTTGCAATGCCCAGCTGCGTTCGCCGGCCAATAATGCTTTGCGTTCGGAATAGCCAATGTAGCCGGTAATGTGGCCGCGGCCGTTAGCTATATCACCACCAAACACGGCTTCGGTATTGAGTTTTTCACCACCGCCGTCGGCGGTTTCATAACCGGCCGACAGTTCAAGACCATCGAACTGGTCGTCCATAATAAAATTCACTACACCCGCTACGGCATCGGCGCCGTATACCGCGGCGGCACCACCGGTTAATACATCAACCCGTTTAATTAATCCGGCCGGAATAATGTTTACATCTACCGAGTTACGAAAGCTGAACGGTACCGCGCGGGTGCCGTTAATCAGCACCAGGGTGCGGTTCTGCCCCAGGCTGCGCAGGTCAATAGTGGATGAGCCTAAAGAATCACCCACAGTGGCGCCGGTAGCATTGGCACCGGCAGCAGCTTGCGGCAGTTTGGCGGTAATGTCTTCGACATTTACCGCGCGGTCGAGTTGAATTTGCACTTCGTCTACCGATGCAACCGGGCTGGACGCAACCAGTTCGGTGCGGGCAATACGTGAACCGGTAATGGTGATCACTTCAGTTTTTTCTGCACCGGCAGTGCTGTCGGCCTGCTGTGCCATGCTAAGTTGGCTGACTAAAGCCAGATTAATCGCCAGCGCCAGTTTAGAGGCACGGCGCAAGTTAAAGCTGTGGTTTTGTCTGCTGAGGTAAGATGTCATCTGTATATACTCCCTGTTGCCGGGTAAAATGTCGGGTTAGACTTTATGAATTTTTTATACATTTTAATTTGCGTTCCACCGAATATATAACTCAACATTACGATTTATGCAATTTTATTTAGTTGGTGCGCAGCTCTTGTCGGATAAATTATTCATGCTACAGTTGCTTTGTCAGCGCTAACGATTACAGGAACCTTTAATGCACAGTCATATTCAGCAGTTGTATGCTATTGCCGCTAAACCCAGCCGTAAGGTTATTGGCCTGATGAGCGGTACGTCACTTGATGGCCTGGATGTGGCCTTGTGTGAGCTGAGCGGCGAAGGCCTTAATACCACCATTAGGTTATTGCAGTTTTGCACGGTAGATTACGATACAGATTACAAGCGGCGCGTTAAGGCAGTGTTTTCCAAACGTGAAGTCGACTTGCAGGCGGTAACATTGTTAAATCCGTGGATCGGGGTAGAGCACGGCCGCATGATTAACCATTGCCTGGCGCAGTGGCAGTTAAATGCTGCAGATATAGACGTTATCGCCAGCCACGGCCAAACCATTTTCCACTGCCCGAAACGCCAGCATAATCTGGCTGATTACAGCAATGCCACCTTGCAAATCGGTGATGGCGATCATCTGGCGGTAACCACCGGTATTACCACCATCAGTGATTTTCGGCAAAAGCATATCGCTGCCGGCGGAGAAGGGGCGCCACTGGCGGTATATGGCGATTATTTACTCTTTAGCAGTAAAGACGAAAACCGCATTATGCTGAATATCGGCGGTATCGCTAACTTTACCTGGCTGCCGCAAACGCTGGACGCCGAAGCGGTATTCAGCAGTGATATCGGCCCCGGTAATACTATGATGGATGCCTTTATTCAAAAGCATTATCCGGGTAAATATTTTGATGCAGACTCCAATTTAGCTAAAGCGGGTAAGGTAAGTAAGCCTTTACTTGTTGCTTTAAAGCAAGACGATTTCTTTGCCCTGCAATTTCCGAAAACCACCGGGCCGGAAGTGTTTAATCTGGCTTATCTGGCCCGTGCTCAGCAGCGTTCCGGCACAGAGCAGTTAAGCCATGCTGATATTATGGCCACGCTGAATTGCTTTAGCGCTGATATGATCATTACGGCGATACAGCAAACTACCGCAGCACTGGATAACTTTGTTATTTACGCCAGTGGCGGCGGTATCCATAACCCGCTGTTAATGGCCCAAATTCAGGCCGCTCTGCCGGATGTCGTGATCAAAACTACCGGCGACTTAGGCATCAACCCCGACGCTAAAGAAGCGGTGCTATTTGCCGTATTGGCCAATGAATGTTTGGTGGGCGGTAAGCAAAAATTCAGCAACGCCCGCGAGGGCATCCCGGGCGTAACTATGGGTAAGATCAGTTTTGCTGATTAAGTAACATAGCTGACAGGCGGGGCGGTTTTGCTGATTTTGCAAAAACAGCTAACCGCGAACGTTAAACTTAGTATTCGAACCAGCAATCTTGCCACCAGTCTAAAAACTCGGCGAAGTCGATATAGCCGTTGTTGTTGGTGTCGATAAGCTTAAAGCCTTCTTCTACATGGCTGGCTTTGGTTTTCGGCGCCAGCGCCGTAAGCAGTTCGATAAATTCGGTTAAATCAATGCGGCCGTTGCCGTCACGGTCAAAAAAGTCGAAGTTGCTTTTTATTTCTGCAATTTGTTGTTCAGACAAATTTTCTTTGTTCACGCGTATAGCCTTGTTTGTTAATGCAATAGTGCTTCAGTGTACTTTGCTGTGAAATGGCTGTCTATGTTACTCGCTGAATGCTGTTATGCGACAAGCCATTTTCTCTGAATGGCCAGCTGGGCTCTACGCGGTGGAAACTGAAATTTGAGCAGTTGTTGCCTTTATATTGCAGGCTATCTGAAATATCGTTCTGTCTATATTTTAAACCGTTTTAAGGTTGAGAATACTGTGTTTTATCATTAATAAATAAAATGAAAATTCAATTAAAGTATTTGCTAAATAACAAATAAAGATATTGTATCCGCATTGCTAATTGCGTGATTTTTTAAATTTCCTTTCGTGATTGGTTATATTTTAATCATGTAAATTAGATAATTATATTTGAAATTTTTGACTATTGAACTGCTACTTGTGCGGTGTTATATTCACGCGATTTTTTAAAAAAGGAAAGTAGTAAATGTTTAAAGTATTATCAGTTGTTGCTTTAATGTTGTCATTGTCTGCCTGTTCAGTAAGATTGGGGCAGTTCACTGCTGCATCTACAAATAATGTCAGGGGTTTAGACTACTCAATCGAGAATAGTACTTCTGCCAAAACGGAAGGTGAGACCTGTATTCACACTGTTATCTTCTTCCCATTTGGCGATCATGGCGACCGAATCCAGCGTGCTATGGACAATGCGATAAAAAATGGCAGAGATTCAGGTATTGATGGCGATCTGCTGGTTAATGTTCGGATTGATATGAATAAATGGTACATCCCGTTAATATACGGTCAGGATTGTATGGTAGTTCAAGGTGATTTAGTTCACTTAGTCAAATAAAATTTAGTGCAGGCAAAACACTTTGCCTGCACTAAATAAAAATTCTCAGAAATCGCTGTTCAATTAATTTAATATTATTTTAACACTCCCATCAGCAGTCTTGCCACCAATCTAAGAATTCAGCAAAGTCGATATAGAGGTTATTGTTGGTGTCTACACGCTTAAAACCTTCTTCAATACTACCGACTTTGTTTTTGGTGCCAGCGTAGTAAGCAGATCCATAAACTCAGACAAATTAATACGGCCGTTACTGCCGGGGTAAAAAACCGGAATGGTGCAGTTTTTTTAGCTTATGCCTGTGCTGATAAAAACGGATATGTGCACAGCTTATACAACAGTACTGCCGTTGCCGGTCATTTTTTCCACCAGGTAGTCGACAAATACACGGTTTCTTGCCGGGATATTGTTACCGCCGATAAAAACGGCGTGGATGGCTTCGCGGTCCAGAGGGTTATATTCTTCCAACAAGGGTACCAGCTGCCCGTTTGCCAAAGCCTGCTGCACGTGAAAGCGGCCCACCCGGGTAATACCAATACCCTGCTGCGCAAGTTCTACCAGGGTTTCGCCATTGTTGGCGATAACATTTCCGGTTATGGCCAACATAAAATCATGCCCGTTTTCCCGAAATGGCCAGCCGGGCTCTAACCGGCGGAAGCTGAAATCCAGGCAATTGTGCCGGGCCAAATCGGCCGGTGTTGTCGGCACGCCGGCTTTAGCCAGATATTCCGGCGAGGCCAGCACCACCCGACCTGTGTCACCCAAACGGCGGGCATGCAGGCCGCTATCAGGCAGTTGCCCAAACCGGATAGCAACATCGACATGGCCTGCAGCGACATCTCTGATCTGGTCTGATACGTCAATTTCGATAGTAATATCCGGATAGCGTTGCAAAAACTCTTTTAACAGCGGCACTATCGTTAGCCGGCTGTGCGCCGTGGCAGTTGTTACCTTTATATTGCCGCTGGGGCTGCCGCGGTTGGCAATGGTTAATTCGGTATCGTCTAAATCCTTCAGAATACGCCGGGCAGCTAATGCATAAGATTCACCTTCGCTGGTTAAACGCAGGCTGCGGGTGCTGCGCACTATCAGGCGCACACCGAGGCGCTTTTCAAGCCTTGTAATTATCCGGCTGACCGCAGAAGGAGTTAGTGCCAGTTCGCGCGCTGCTGCGCTTAAACTGCCGGTACAGGCGACGCACAAAAAGGTTTCCATTTCGGCCGTTCTGTCTGTTTTTATCAGGCTCATTTGTGACTCCGGCGCAAAACTGAATGTATCGATTGCTACTTTTTCTCGGTTTATAAATTAATTATATTCTGCGCCATCACAAATTAACGAGACTTTGTATGAAAATCAATATTCCTTTGCTCGCGCTTGCCTTTGGTGCTTTTGGTATTGGCGTAACAGAGTTTGCTCCGATGGGCATGCTACCGATTATTGCCGGCGATCTGGGGGTATCTATTCCGACGGCCGGTATGCTGATCAGTGCCTATGCCTTTGGTGTACTGCTTGGCGCCCCGTTGATGACATTAGTATTTGCCAATATGGCAAGACGTAATCTGCTGCTGCTATCAATGGCGATTTTTACGCTGGGCAATCTGATCTCTGCGCTGGCAGACAGCTATAACGTGCTGTTGCTCGGACGGATTATTACCTCATTTAACCATGGCGCCTTTTTTGGTGTCGGCGCTATAGTGGCGATGAACGTGGTGCCGCCGGAAAAGCGGGCCGGTGCGGTGGCGGCGATGTTTTCCGGCCTGACCATTGCCACTATTGGCGGTGTGCCGCTGGCTGCGTATATAGGTGAAGTAATTGGCTGGCGTCCGGCATTTTTTGCCATGGCTGTTATCGGGCTTATCACCATGGCGGCGCTGCGGTTGTCGTTGCCGGCAATGGTGAATAAACAAAAAGCCAATGTACGTAATGAGCTTAGGGTGCTGGGCAAAAAGCCGGTACTGGTGGCGTTGCTGTTAACTGTTGTCAGCTCCAGCGCTATGTTCACGGTATTTACTTACATAGTGCCTATTTTGCAGGATGAAACCCAAGCCTCTACCATGTTTGTCACTGCGATGCTGGTGCTATATGGCATCGGCCTGGCGGCAGGCAATGTGCTTGGTGGCCGTTTTGCCGACCGCTCAATGGATTTAACGCTGATTGCGTCGTTAGTTGCGGTGATGCTGTTGCTGGTGATGCTGGCGCTGGTGATATCGTCGCCGCTACTGGTGGCGCCGCTTATCTTGCTGTGGGGTATTGCCAGTTTTGCCCTGGTGCCTCCGTTGCAGGCGATGGTTGTGCAAGAGGCCGCAGAAGCACCAAGCCTGGCGTCGGCGATGAATATAGGCGCGTTTAACCTGGGCAATGCGTTAGGTGCTATGTTGGGGGCGCTGATGATTAGCGCCGGCTTTGGCCTGAACGCCGTGCCGCTGGCCGGTGCGGCCACTGCTGCGGTGGGGTTGACCATGGTGTTGTGGTTTCGCCGCAACCGCTCAGCAAACGCCAACACAGCAACGGCTAACGCCTGAGGTAAAACCCGGTGCCAGCTTAAGCACCGGGCTTTGTATTACAGCGATCCCAGAAAAGCCAGCAGGGCTTCGCGCTCTTCGGTGGGTAAATTAACAAAGCGGTTTTTAATCACTTCAGCTTCGCCGCCGTGCCATAAAATGGCTTCGGTTAACGTGCGGGCGCGGCTGTCGTGCAAATAACCCACCGGTGTGCCGGCGGCCACGTGTTTAGTGTAACCGATACCCCACAGCGCCGGTGTGCGCCACATATTGCCGCCGGCTAAGCCTTCGGCAAAATTATCTGCCAGCTCTTCACCCATATCATGTAATAACAGGTCGGTGTAAGGCCGGATAGTTTGGTTGCGCACTTCATCAAAGGCTGAGCGGGCGCTGGTTTGCACTTCGCTGACATGACAGGCGTTACAGCGGATGGCTTTAAACACCTGCTCACCCTGCGCGATTTTGGCCGGCTCAACATCCAGATAGGCCATGGGCGACACGCCTTTAGGGTAACCGCTGACCAGACTGCGCTGCGCCGGTACGGCTAACAGGTGCAGATAGTTTGTCATTAACTCAAGCGCGTCATCCGGTAAGCCGGGCTCTGTACCGCTGGCGGCATCGCAGTGTGCTGCCCCGGCCAGACAGTCACGGTTCGGGTAAATGGATGACGTTACCGACATATCCAGTAAGGCAGCGTTGGCAACCTGATGGCGCAGGCTGACTTTACCGGCTTTCCAGCCGTAACGGCCTAAGCGCACATCACCGGTTTCGGGGTCGTAAGCATAGTTGGCTGTACCCAGCACACCGTCGGCATCGGGGACGCTGCGTACCCGCGCTAAAATGGTGTCATCGGCAATGGCTTCCAGCAGCCCCATACCGATTAAAGGCTGGGCCGAGCGTACTGAATAAGCTTCAGGTACCGGGCCTTCAAAGGCAATTTCCGCTTTACGCAGTTCAACCATAGTACCATCGGCAAGTTGTACGTTCTTTGTGGTAAAACCGCTAACCACAGCAGCATTACCCCAGTTTTGCGCGGTGCCGGTAGTGTTCGAGCGCGCATTCATTTGCAGTGCCTGGCCGTAAATCGGGTGCGGCAGATAGTTACCGTTGGTGTCGGTACCGGTAGCACCAACACGGATAGCCATGGTATCAAGCCGTTGGTTTTTGACCGAAGGGGCGACACTGCGGCCATTGCTGATATGACAGCCCAGACAGGAAGACTGATTAAAATGCTGGCCCTGCAACAACATGCCCGCGTCATTACGGTCATTACCGGCTTCGTTATGCTGGCCGGTCCATAAATTGGTATGCAACCAGCGGCGGCCTTCCATAAAGCGCTGGATATTTTGCATGCCGATATTGTTGTGCGGTTGCTGGAAGATAAAGCTGGCATTGTCAGCATAATCGTATGACACCGAGCCCAGCCCGCCTTGCAGAGTGCTGTCCGGTAAAGGCTGGTTCATTAAGCGCGGTTGCACGCCATACCAGGGGCGCAGGCCCTGACCCATAACATAGGTTAGCTCGTTAGTGTAATAACGAAAAGCACCGTTATCGCCAATGGAGTCCATCACTTCACGGGTGGAAAAGAACGAGCCGGTAAACTCAATAATATCGCCTTTTTTCAGTGATCTTGCTGCCACGTTATTGCCGTTTGGCACCAACACGCCATCGGCATTAGCCGACAGCGCTCTGTGGCCCGGGTAAGTATCAAATACCACGCTGCAGCCGTCATTGGCGCCAATAATGCCGTTGTAGCCACTGTCGGGGTTTAACAGCACGCCATTGGCTGGCTTTTGCATTACCGGACAGGGCGCACCGTCAGTCAGATAGGTAGAGTCATCCAGTAAATCGCCCGGGCTCATCCAGCCAAAGCCGGTAACATTGGGCTCATCAAAACGGCGCACAAACGAGTGGCCGCCGCCTTTTTGCGCCTGCTGATAATACTGGTTAACGATAATCTTCGGTGCAGTAACACCGGCAACATTACTGTTATCAATAAACTCAACGCCCCAGGTGCGGTTTTTAAAGTAGTTGGCAATAAAGTTTAAATGCGCGCCAGGGCCTTTGTCGGCAGGGTTGCCCTGTGCATCGACGGTTTCGTTCAGGCCATAACCCACTTCGTTCCATTCTTCACCGCGTTCGCGGGCATGACGCGAGCGGCCCACCATACCAAAGCGGGTTACCAGTGTGCCGTCGGCCAGGGTAAAGCGCACGCTTTCAACCGGTTGGGCCGGCGCAGGCAGAGGCTGGCGGCCACTGCCGCTTAGCGGATAAGGCACATAGGACGTATCCAGCAGCGGCATAGAGTTGTCACTGCCCGGGGTTTTAAATTCTGCTTCAAATAATGAATAGCCATATTGGGTGTGGCGGCTGATACCTTGCAGGCGAACATAGCGGACATCGATATCAAGATTAAAAAATTCTTCGGTGCCACCTTTGGCACCGACGATATAGCGCAGCTGATACCAGTTTTCTGCATCGTCAGAGATATAAATGGCATATTCTTCAGCGTAGGCGTTTTCCCAGTGCAACTGCATATAGCCGATGGCAGTTTTGGCGCCAAAATCAAACTGTATCCAAGCGCTGTCAGCATCGGCATTATTGCTCCAGGCGCTTTCCCAACGACTGGTTAAATCGCCATCGGCTGCTTTATCTGCGCTGTTATTGGCATTTTCATCGCCGGATGAGCTTGCGGTAATACCGCCAATCGGTTGAGCCAAGCCGCTTTTATCATAAGCCAGGCTGAGTCTGAGCGCTGCCGGTGGTGCCGGCAGAGAGGGGCCGTCTGCTTTAGGCAGGGGAGATGTTTCGGCTCCGGGGGCGGCTTCCAGCGCCGGTTCGGGTAGAGCGGCACCCGGATCCGGTGTTACAAGCGGTGGGTTGCCGGCTTGCGGATCTTCAGGCGCTGCAGTGCTGTCACTGCCACCGCCACAAGCCGTTAGGGCTAATGCCAGCAGCGGTACCAGCAACCAGGCCGGCGATGCCGGCTGCTTTGCGGTGGATTTATTCACAGAACTCAGGTTCATAGTAATTACCCCAAATAGATACTTATAACAGCTGACAGCCAGACTATTTTATTTAGTTAAGCGACGGCAAAAGGCATAACTATGAAGCAGTAGCATAATGTTTTGTGTAATTAATTGTTTATCGCACAACTGGTGTGACCTGGCGCCGCAGCTCCGGGTATTTAGTGACGGGCATGTAGTAATCAGCCATGCTGTACTGCTTTATTTTTGCTTCTATCTTATCTGTACTGCTTATTTTGCGCTGTACTGTGTATATTTTCTGCTGGCGCGGCGGGCTACTGTACTGCTTAATTTAAGCAAGCAGGAGTGTGTAAACATGGAGTTATTCAGCGCTTTAGTATTTTTTGCCTTTGCCACCAGCATTACGCCCGGGCCAAACAACATTATGATTATGTCGTCCGGTGTTAACTACGGCGTGCAAAAAAGTCTGGCTCACCTGGCCGGTATTCAAACGGGCTTTTTGCTGATGTTACTGGCAGTGGGCTTGGGTGCCGGCGTGGTGTTACAGCAACAACCAGTGCTGCACCAGTGGATTAAATTTATTGGTTCGGTTTATTTGCTATATCTGGCGTGGAAAATTGCGACGGCAGAGCCGGTACAGCTTGCTACCGGCAGCAGCAAGCCACTGAGTTTTATTCAGGCGCTGTTGTTCCAGTGGGTTAATGCCAAAGCCTGGGTGATGATTACCGGTGCTATTGCCGCTTTTACCAGTTTGCACGGCGTGTATTGGCAGCAACTGGTACTGATTGCAGCGGTGTTCTTGCTGGTAGGTTTACCCTGCACCGGCAGTTGGCTGTTGTTTGGTGCCGGTTTAAAACGGCTGTTAACGGCACCACGGCAACGCCGTTGGTTTAATTATGTAATGGGTACTTTGCTGGCGCTGTCGGTGCTGCCGCCTCTATGGCAGGCGGTGCAGGCGTTTAGCAGCTGAACCCCGGGAGCGGCGGTGAGTTTTCGATATCAACAATTAGCCGGTGAGCTGCAGCAGCAGATAGAGCAGGGGCAATATGCCTGTGGTGAGCGCTTGCCCGGCGTGCGTGAGTTAGCCAAACGCCGCGCCCTTAGTGTCTCTACTGTGGTGGCCAGCTACCGTTTATTGGAGGCTGACGGCTATTTACAGGCCAATAACCGCAGCGGTTACGTGGTTACCGCGCGACATCAACCTCCGCCGCTTAGCGGCGCACCGCTGCAACACAGTGTGCTGCCCTCCAGCGTAAGCAGCCAGCAGATGGCGCTTACGCTATCTAAGGCTGCGGCAGATCCGGCTTATATGCGGCTGGGAGCGGCAGTACCGGCACCGCTGTATTTACCACAACATGCGCTGCAAAAGGCACTGCAACAGGTAATTAAAGCCACGCCGGCGCGGTTAATGTGCTACGAGGCCAGCCGCGGTGCGCCCGAACTACGCCGCGAAATAGCCAGGCGCATGGCACTGCAAGGTGCTGTGGTTGCACCGCAGGACGTGATCATTACCAATGGTTGTCAGGAAGCCTTAATGCTGAGTTTAAAAGCGGTAACGCAGCCGGGCGACATAGTAGTGATAGAAGCACCGGCTTTTTACGGTTTGCTGCAGGCACTGGAAGCTGCCGGGTTAAAAGCGTTAGCCTTGCCTGCCGATCCGCAGACGGGGCTGGCCGCTGATGCGCTGCAACAGGCTTTGGCGCAGTGGCCGGTAAAGGCCTGCGTGTTAATTGCCAACTACAGTAATCCGCTGGGCAGCCTGATGCCGGATGCTGACAAAAAGCGCATAGCGCAGCTATTGGCAGAGCGCGGTATACCGCTTATTGAAGATGATACCTACGGTGATTTGGGTTTTGCCGGACCAAGGCCGGCCAGCTGTTTTGCGCTGGCGCCACAGGCGGATATTTTTTACTGCAGCACTTTTTCTAAAACGCTGTCGCCGGATTTACGCCTGGGGTGGGTTATTGCCCCTAAACATACGGCTAAGCTGGAATACCTGAAGTTTATCAGCAATATCAGCAGCGCAGCATTGCCGCAATTAGCGGTAGCCCGGTTGTTGCAAAGTGGCCGTTATGAGCGGCATTTACGCCAGGTGCGGCCGTTGTATCAGGCGGCGTTGCAGCGTATCAGCAGCAGTATTGGCCGGCTGTTTCCGGCCGGTACCCGCGTTAGCCAGCCGCAGGGGGGCTTTGTGCTCTGGGTGGAGTTACCACAGGGTGTTGATGGTTATCTGCTGGCGCAGCAAGCGCTGGGCGAGAACATCAGCATAGCGCCGGGCGCTATTTTTTCGCCGACGCCGGCCGGCAGTGCCTCAGTCTTTCGTAACTTTATCCGCTTAAACGGTGCGGTAGAGCAAGATGCCAGGTTGGAGCGGGCACTGCAAACGCTGGCACAACTGTGCCGGCGTCAGCTTGAGGCCGCTTAGCCGGCGTAATGCCGGCTAAGCCATGGCGCTGCGGGGGCGCCTAATGCCCGCCGCCAAGTGACTTAATCGCCTGAATCATTGATACCATCACTTTTTGCGCATCGCCGTATACCATCTGAGTGTTGTCGGCGTAAAACAGCGCGTTCTCGACGCCGGAATAACCTTTACCCTGGCCACGTTTTACCACATACACTTGTTTGGCCATATCGACATTTAACACCGGCATGCCGTAAATCGGCGAGCTTTTGTTAGTGCGCGCCGCCGGGTTTACTGTGTCGTTGGCGCCAATAACAATGGCGACGTCGGCTTCTTTAAACTCGCCGTTAATATCTTCCATATCAAAGATAATGTCGTACGGCACCCCGGCTTCAGCCAGCAGCACATTCATATGGCCCGGCATACGGCCCGCTACCGGATGAATAGCAAATTTTACCTCGACCCCGGCGTCTTGCAGCAGCTTTACCAGCTCGTACAATTTGTGCTGCGCCTGGGCCACGGCCAGGCCATAGCCGGGCGCGATAATTACTTTGCCGGCGTAGCGCATATTAATACCGGCATCACCGGCATCAATGGGTTTCTGGCTGCCGGCAATATCGCCCTGCGCTTCATCTTCAGCGGCGCCAAAGTTGGAAAACAGTACATTGGCTACCGAGCGGTTCATCGCTTTGGCCATTAGCAGCGTAAGCAAAGAGCCGGCCGAGCCGACCACCATGCCGGCAATCATCAGTGCCGGGTTATTCAGCACATAGCCTTCAAAACCAACGGCTAAACCGGTAAAAGCGTTGTACAAGGAGATCACCACCGGCATATCAGCGCCGCCAATCGGCATCGTCATCATTACGCCGTAAATCAGCGCCAGTGCAAAAAACACCGCAAACACCGGCCAGGCAACGCTGCCGCCGTGCCAGATAATGTAAGCGCCGATGCCCAGCAGCACCAACAACAGGCTACCGTTTACCAACTGCAGTGCAGCAAAGCGCAGTGTGCCGTTAATGCGACCATCCAGCTTGGCCCAGGCGATAAGCGAGCCGGACAAGGCGACTGCACCAATCAAACCACCCAGCACGGCCAAACTCAGTGAGATGCTGCCGTGGGTTTTGTAGCCAATCAGTTCTATTGCTGCTATCGCTGCGGCGGCGCCGCCACCCATGCCGTTATACAGTGCCACCATTTGCGGCATTTCGGTCATGGCAACTTTTTTACCACTGCGCCAGGCCCAGCCAAGGCCCAGTGCCAGCGCAATCAGTGCCAGCGTAAGGTTAGTGCTAAGGTGCGGTTTGGCGGCCTCGTTGACATCCAGCGTATAGAGAAAGCTGGCTAATACGGCCAGCACCATACCGATACCGGCCACCACTATACCGGAGCGGGCCGTTAGCGGCGACGACATGCGTTTTAAGCCATAGATAAACAAAAAGGCGGCAATAAAGTAACTGCTGTCGATGAGTAAAGCTGCGTTCATGCCTTACTCCTTAGGGGTTTTGGTTGAAGGTTTAAACATCTGCAGCATGCGCTCGGTAACCACATAGCCGCCGGCGGCATTACCGGCGCCTAACAGCACCCCGAGAAAGCCGATAATTTGCTCCGGCAGCGAAGATGCATTGAGCAGGGCCCACAGCGCGCCGACAACCACGATGCCATGGATAAAGTTAGAGCCGGACATTAACGGCGTGTGCAAAATGGCCGGCACGCGGCCGATAATTTCAAAACCGGTAAAGGCGGCCAGCATAAAAATATACAGCGCGACAAAGCCGGTTAAAACAGTGGTGGTGTAGTCCATAACTATCCCCAATAAATAATGTATTTACAGTGTATTAGTGTTTTGCCAGTGCGGCTTTTACCGCTTCGGGTTTTATTTCACCGTTGTGTGTCAGCACGGTTTTCGCCAGTACTTCATCATCCCAGTTAAGCGCGATGGCGCCGTCAATCACAAACAGTTGCAATAAATTCAGTAAGTTTTTCGCATACAGTTCTGAGGCATGTTCGGCCAGCATTGACGGCACATTTAACGGCGCGGCTATGGTGATCAGGCCCTGAGTAACCGTTTCACCCGGCACGCTGTATTCGCAATTGCCACCGCCCTCGGCGGCCAAATCGATAATCACCGCGCCCGGCTTCATGCCATCGACCTGCGCTTTGCTAATCAGTTTGGGGGAGGGGCGGCCGGGAATGGCGGCAGTCGTGATAACAATATCGGCCTGTTGGATATGCCGCGTGACCACGCCGGCAATCTTGTCTTTCTCTTCCGGCGTCAGCTCGCGGGCATAACCGCCTTCGCCACGGGCATCCACACCGGTATCAACAAATTTGGCGCCTAAGGATTCTGCCTGTTCTTTGGTTTCCGGCCGTACATCGTAGCCTTCGGTAATAGCACCTAAACGCCGCGCGGTGGCCAGTGCCTGTAAGCCGGCAACGCCTAAGCCCATTACCAGACAGCGTGCCGGGCGGATAGAGCCGACCGCGGTGGTCATCATCGGCAAAATACGCGACAGCGTAGTGGCGGCCATAAGTGCGGCGTAATAACCGGCCAACGCCGCCTGTGACGACAGTGCATCCATCGCCTGGGCGCGGCTGATGCGCGGCACTTGCTCCATGGCAAAGCAGGTAATGTTTTTTTCACACAGCAGCCGGGTTAATTCAGCTTCTTTATGCGGGTAGATAAAGCTGAGCAGAATGCTACCGGGTTTGAGCAGCGCAACCTCAGCGGGTTTGGGTGGCTGCACTGCCAGCACGATATCGGCGTCTGCCAACAAATGCTGCTCAGTACCGGCAATTTCAACGCCGTTGTAAGCGTTGTCGGGCAGTTTGCTATTCAGGCCGGCCCCGCTGAGCATACTGATGTTGCAACCAAGTTTGCTGAGTTTATCGGCGACAGCAGGCACCAGTGCCACCCGTTTCTCGCCCGGCCGGCTTTCCATTAGCACGGCTATTTTTATTGGCATAACGCATTCTCCTTAAACTAACTGTTTGAGGAGTATAGTCTTTATTTAGTGGCTTTTTGGATTGTGGCGAATGATGGCTAACATTTCGCCAACTTATGCCGGCTTAAGCTGTTGCGTTGTCTGTAACGAGGTGCAGGGCTTGTTCTAAGGTTGTCAGAATTTCGCTGCTTTTACGCAGCACTCTCAGTTGGCTGAATAATTCGGCAGCCGGCGGATAATGCAGTTTTAAGTAGCTGAACCACTGTTTTATGCGGTTACTGTAGTATTGGCTTTTATCACCGCACATTTCAAATTCAGAGTACTGCATCAGCAGTTCAAGCACCTGTGGCCATGGCATAGCGGGGCTATTATCGCGGATGCTTTGCGCCAGGTTTGGCATCGCCAGGGCACCGCGGCCGAGCATAATGTCGTTGCAGTCAGACTGCTGCCGGCACAGGGCGGCATCAGTGGCATTCCAGATCTCACCATTGGCAATCAGGGGAATAGCTACCTGTTGTTTAATTTTGGCAATCCAGGGCCAATAGGCCGGTGGTCGGTAACCGTCACTTTTGGTTCGGGCATGCACGGTAAGCATGCTGGCGCCTGCGGCGGCTATGGCTGCAGCATTATCCAGTGTCAGTGAGGTATCGTCATAACCGAGGCGGATTTTGGCGCTTACCGGAAACTGCGGCGGTACTGCGTCGCGTACGGCTTTTACAATCTGATATAACTGGTTAGTTTCTTTTAACAGCACAGCGCCGCCGCGGCTTTTGTTAACCGTTTTGGCCGGACAGCCAAAATTGAGATCGACGCCGGGCGAGCCTAATTCAACCGCGCGTACCGCGTTTTCGGCCAGCCAGTGCGGGTCTTGCCCCAGCAATTGTACCCGTACCGGCGTACCGGCAAAGGTTTTGCCACCGTTGAGTAACTCCGGGCACAGGCGGGTAAATACACGCGGCGGCAGCTTTTGGTCTACCACGCGGATAAATTCGGTAATGCATAAATCGTAGCCGCCAATCCGCGTTAACATATCGCGCATCAGGGCATCGACCACGCCTTCCATCGGCGCGAGTATTATTTTCATCGGTTTTCGTTTTTGTCAGATGTTTTGTTACGGCGGCAACGCTCAGAGCAATAAATTACAGTGTGCCAGTTAAGTTGCCATTTTTTGCGCCAGTTAAACATCAGCCCGCAAACCGGACAGCGCTTTTGCGCCAGCAGTAACTTGTTATGTGGCATGTTCAGACAGAATAAACGGTACTGATATGCTGACGGTGCAGCAGCTCTGCCAGCTCCGGCAGTTGCAGCAATTCTATTTCCAGCACTTCCAGCATGGCGCTTTTAAATTGCTCCCACTCCGGGTCGAGATTAATATCGAATAACTGCCGGCTTTCGCCGCTAAAATGCTCGGCCAGCTTTAACAGCGCAAACAGCTGTTTCTCTAACTCGCTGTCAGACTCCAGCATTAACGCCGGGCTGTGATGGTAAGCAATAACATTACACAGTTGTGGCGTTAAGCCCCATGATTCGGCGATTAAGAACCCCAGCACTTCATGACAGGTATGAAAATGCTGCTCTTCAATTTCGCTGTAACCCTGCTGCGCCAGTAAGCCACGCTGCATAATCTGCTCATACTGGCTGGTTTGTTGGTGGATAAGTGCAATACCGGCGTTATGAAATAAGCCAAGGCTGTAGCAGTCGTCCTGGATGTCCTGGGCAAAGTTAAAATGCTTGGCCAGGGTCATGGCGATATTGGCTGTTTGCAGCGCACTGGACCACAGCTTCAAGCTGAATCTGTCGTCACGGCCCTCTGCCAGCGTAAAACGCAGCAGTACGCTGCGCACCAGTTTCAGCACACGGCTGACACCGAGAAACTTACAGGCATGTTCAACTGAGGTGATTTTTTGCCGCAGGCCGAAAAATGACGAATTCACCACTTTTAAAGTAAAACCGGCAATACCGATATCGAGATTAATCAGTGCGGCGATGCGTTTAATATTGGGTTCAGGCGCATCCAGCTGTTGTTGAATGTGCTGCAGAATTTCCGGTTGCGGCGGTATGGTAAAACCGTTTAACGCTTGTTCAATTGCCGACATATCAATGGCGTGCGCCATAACGCTTTCTCCGGGATAAACTGCTGACAGACCGGCTCATAGTAAAAGCCACGGCAGGGAAATGCAAAGCTGTTTTACATTGCCGCGCGGTTACGAATCCAGATAAGGCCGGCCCTGCATAAGCTGCTGCGCCAATTGTTGTTCAGTTTGCTGTTCGCTAAGCTGTAAATCATTGAACTGCACATCAAACTGGATAAGCTCTTCGTCGTCTAAGTGCTGGGCAATTAAACGGTCCGGCACCTGGCCTACCTGGCGATACGCATTGATAGCGACCTGAGCCGCCTGTTCCATTAATAACAAAAAGTGCCCCAGCGGAAATTGTTGAAAAATTTCTGCATCCAGATGCGCCCAGCCCAGCAGATCGCCACTGATACTCTCATCGGCATGGTCGGTAAATAACATTGATACCGCCGGGCACGACGGGTTTTCACCGGCTTGATACTGCTCTGCGTCCTGCTCGTTAAACAGCAACACATAGCCAAATCCCGGGCTGCCTTCAGCATCCATCTCGTCAAATGACGTATCGTACATCAGAAACAATCGATTATCGGTCATGACGCTATTCCTGCTGAAAAAACGGGCGCTAATTCTACCTGAAATAACGGCAATGCTAAAGGGTAGTGCGGAATTATCCGCAGCTTAACGGCCAGCGTCACAGCTTTAACGACTAATAGCCTGTGTTGGCGGCATTAATTCTCCACATCGGCCTGCCAGGGTATTTCCAGCAGCAGCGCCAATGCCAGTAACAGGGCTTTTTCCTGTTGCACAATTAACTGATCGGCACGCACGCAGGCTTCTATGGCTTGCCATAGTTGTTGCTTAACCAGCGGCGAAGCCGCCAACAACAGTGGCAAATGCCGGCTTAACGCGGCCAGATCAGCGGCCGGTTTTGCGGTGTCAGCGGCTAATGCTAACCGGGAGAGCGCTGCCTGCCAGGCTTGTTGCTGTTGGGCTTCGTTGCCGGCTGCATTGCTTATCAGCGCCAGTAGCGGTAGTACCTGCGCCTGCAACTGCGCCAGTGGTTTAGCCGACGTTTTACGCACTATCTGTGTTTGATCGTATTGCACGGCGACGTTGTGTTCAACAAATTGGCTGATCAGCCAGGGCGTAAGTGAAGCGGTGGTGACGCTGGCCAACAGCGCTTGTAATAACTGGTTAAACCGGACAAAACCGGCTTCAGATAAACCTTTCAATGCCGGCACCAGCCGTTGCAGCAGTTGTATCTGTTGTACTTCATTCAGACCGGCTACGGCATCGCACAATTGGTCAACTTGTTCTAACAAGGCTGCAGAGCCCATCTGTTTAATTAAATGCAGCTGTTTGCTGCGCACACTGTCGTCTTGTTGTAATAACAGGCAGCATACCAGAGCTGTAGCCGGCTGCGTTTGCCGGCTACTGTGCAATAACAACAACGGCAGGGCTTGCTGTAAACGCTCTGCATTGCCGGGTTTGGCCGGTGCTGCTGCGGTTTGTGGCTCTGCGGCAGTTTGCGCGCTGCGTGGTGTGGGAAACTTGCCGTTCCAATGTGGTTCCAGCCGTTTAATCCGGGTTGCCAGTGGCGGGTGGGTCGCAAAAATGCTGGCCCAGCGGCTGATGGCTTCGCCAAAAAACAAATGACTGTTTTCATCGGCATTGGCGTTGGCAATTTTGCTATGGCTGCTGTGGCTGCCAATGGCTTTTAATGCGCCGGCAATGCCACGCGGGTTGCGGGTAAACTGTACGGCAGAGGCATCGGCAAGGAATTCGCGCTGGCGGCTTACGGCCGCTTTAATCAGGTTACCGAAAAAAGAACCTAAATAGCCGATAACCACTAAACCAAGCGCCAGTAATAACAAGCCGCCGCCATTGTTTTTGCTGTTGCCGGAACGACTGCTGCCGGCGCGGATGGCGCTGCTTCTGCCGCCGGCACGCAGCATGTAGTAGCCGATATGGCCCAAAAATAAGATACCGTTTAAGATGGCAATCAGGCGGATATTCATCCGCATATCACCGTTTAATATATGGCTGAATTCATGCGCGATAACGCCTTGGAGCTCGTCGCGGTTAAGTTGCGCCAGGCAGCCTTGGGTGACGCCTATTACGGCATCGGCCGGGCTGTAACCGGCCGCAAAGGCATTGATGCCTTGCTCAGGCAACAGATACACTGCCGGCACCGGGGTATTAGCCGCCAGCGCCATTTCTTCGACTACGTTAAGTAAGCGCCGCTGCAGAGGATCCTTACTGTCAGGTGACAACCGCACGCCACCGAGCGATTCAGCCACGACTTTACCGCCGGCTTTTAACTGCTGCCATTTCAGCAGTACCGCGATGCCGACCGCAGCCAACACCACCGCGCTTACCCAACCGATGACATGCCAGGGCAGGTGTTGCCGGTACTGCGGGGTGTTAATCGCTGAAGGGTCAATAAAACCGAGGCTTATAAGTGCAACGACGTTAGTCAGTAGCAATAACAACAGCACGGCAAGGCTAAACAACACCACTAAAACGCGGGTGTTACGCCGCGCCAAGTCTTGTTGGGCAAAAAAGTTACTGCTCATATTTTGCCTTGTCAGTGCTTAAAAACTGACTTTGGGTGCAGCCTGAATAGCAGCACTGTCGGCAAATTCCAACAACTTTGCATCAGCAGCATGACCAAAGCTGGCGGCAAAAATAACAGGCGGGAAGCTTTGTTTGTAGCTGTTGTAGTCGGTTACGCTATCATTAAACGCCTGACGGGCAAAGGCAACACGGTTTTCGGTGCTGGTTAACTCTTCGGATAACTGCATCATATTCTGGTTGGCTTTTAAATCCGGATAGGCTTCCATTACCACGTTAAGCCGGCTCATAGCGCTTTGCAATGCGCCCTCGGCACCGGCCAGGGCATTGATAGCACCGGCATCACCGGGGTTGTTAGCCGCCACTTTTAGCCCGGCTAAAGCCGCATTACGGGCGTTAATCACCGCCTCTAACGTGTCGCGCTCATGTGCCATATAGGCTTTGGCGGTTTCGACGAGGTTAGGGATCAGGTCATAGCGACGCTTAAGCTGTACTTCAATCTGGGCAAAGGCGTTTTGAAAGCGGTTTTTCAGTTTTACCAGATTATTGAAAATGCTGATAACCCAGAACACTAACGCAACAAGAATCGCCAGAATAATCAGGCTGGTCATGCGGACTCCGATAGTTGAGGGATAATTTTGGTTGCTATTGTTAACAATAGTTTAATCAGTGTCCAGCGTTTCTTGTCAAACTAACACTAAAGTACGGTGATTTGCCGTAGTCCGCCGGGGTGCTGTTAATTCTTTCGGGCTGCGGTATCATATTGCAGCTGACAATAAGGGGTAAGTATGAGCGATTTTCAACATATTTCAGTAACACAAACCGCAGAGTTGCTGGCTGACGACAAAGTGGTTATCGCCGATATCCGCGATGAGCAAAGTTATGCTGCCGGCCATATTGCCGGAGCCTATCATTTAACCAACGGCAGTTTATCCGGTTTTATGCAGCAGTTTGAGTTTGACCAACCGGTCGTGGTGGTATGCTATCACGGCAATTCCAGCCAGGGTGCTGCACAGTATTTGGCGCAACAGGGTTTTGAGCAGGTGTATAGCATGGATGGTGGCGTAGAAAGCTGGCGTCAGCAACAGCCGGTAGTGAGTGGTGACGGTGCATAAATTTGCCGAGTTAAATTCCGCGCAGGCGGCACAGTTATTTGCCGGCTACTGTGTCGCGCTGGGCCTGGACGTGAGCGCGGTAGTGCTGCGCGCTGATCTGGCAGAGCTGTACGCGGCAGAACAGCAATTAGCGCAGGTTGAACAAGAGTTTGCGCAGTTTTTGCAACAACCCGGTCATTCACGTTATCAGGCCGCGGCCTGGCAATTAAGCCAGCCGGTAAAGACCGGCAGTGATACCGCCATGATGCAGTTTGATATGCGCCGCGTATGGCAGCAAGCCCCCCTGACCGTGCTGCTGTTTGTGTTGTGCTTACTGGTGTACGGCTGGCAGCAACTGGATTGGCGCAGCAGCAGCGGTTGGTTGCAACTGACTACCCCGGCAGAGCTGTGGCGCTGGTTTACGCCCATGTTGCTGCATTTTTCGCTAACCCATCTGGTGTTTAATCTGGCCTGGTGGTGCTATCTCGGCAGCCGGTTTGAACAGCGGCTGGGGGCGGGCTTATTGCTTAACCTGACGTTGTCGGTAGCGCTGATTTCTAATGCGGCGCAGTATTTTATGGTTAATCCGCATTTTGGCGGTTTATCCGGCGTGGTGTATGGTCTGTTCGGTTACTTCTGGATTGCCGGCCGGTTGAACCCGGCACAGGGTCTGCACATCAGCTCCGGCTTAATTGGTTTTATGCTGCTGTGGTTAATGTTGGGCTTCTTTGATGTGTTGTGGGTTAGTATGGCCAATTGGGCGCATTTAGGCGGCCTGCTTGCCGGGATGACCTGGGCCTGGTTACTACGCAACCGGCCCGGACATAAACCTAAAGAGATAAGTGTTACTGATACAGATACTTAGTAAATAACAGATCCTGGATCATCATTTCACCGGCTTCTTTTTTCATGCTTTGTTGTAACTGCTCCAGGATCGCCAGACGGATTTCTTCACGGCCGGTTAAAGACTTAATTTTGTCTTCCGGCTGCTTGCTGAAAATGCCGATAATGGTATCGAGGATCAAAGGCTCATGATGTTCTATCGCCGGTAAATAGCGTTTATCTTCAATCATCAATTCCACTGTAACGCGGATATAGCCTAAGCTGCGACGGTTGCCGGAAATATAATTGGTGACAATATCCGGGTCAAAACCATAGTAAACAATTTCTTTCGGTTGTTCTTGCGCCAATGCAGGCAGGCTGGCTAACAGCAGCAGACAAAAAAACAGGCTTTTAATCATAAGTATCACTTGTGGTTGATAAAAACAGGCTGGTAACGACACTAACCTTAGCGTTAAGCCCGGCATTTTACCAGCTAAGCTTGTTTGCAGTAAGCCGTTTTCTCTGCTTATTTCGGCTGAAAAAACACGCCGGAGTTGCTATGATGCCGCCAGACTTATTCAGTACAGAATGTGCTTTTGTGAATACACCCTTTATTTCTCTTGATGCGCTCTGGCGGGATGCCAAGTTACAAGTGCTGCCGACGCAACTGGCGCCTTGGATCTCAGAGCCCGCATCACTCACCGCGCGCTTAAAGCGGCATTGCCGGCAGTTTCGTGTGCAGCTATTAAACGAACAGCAAAGCGAACTACCGGTTTTTTTACAGCATCTGTTGCCGGACACCGTTGCTGTGCAGCTGCGCGAAGTAATCTTATGGTGCAACGACATGCCCTGTGTTTATGCGCAAAGCTGGTTGCCACAGCAAACGGTTACCGTGTTGCGGCCACTGGCTGATTTAGGCGAGCGTCCGCTGGGCGATTATATTTTTCAGCAGCCGGGCTTACAGCGCGGCATTATTGAAACTACGCAATTAGATATCGCCTTGCCACAGTTACCAGTAGCGGCGCGTTGCCATGCCAGACGCTCGGTGTTTACGCTGGACGGCTTGCCGTTGCTGGTCGCTGAAGCGTTTTTACCGGCGATGGCGTTACTGGATGACGCCCCGCTATGAGTCTTGCATTAAGCTGGTATAACCGGCGGCACTACTTACAGCTGATGCGGCTGGAAAAACCCATTGGTACCTATTTACTGCTTTGGCCGACCTGGTGGGCACTGTGGTTGGCGGCAGAGGGCGTGCCGTCATTACATTTGTTGTTGGTGTTTAGCGTGGGCGTAGTACTAATGCGCGCCGCCGGCTGCGTGATTAATGATTACGCTGACCGGCATTGGGATGGCGCAGTGGAGCGCACCAGGCAACGGCCCCTCGCCAGCGGTGCGGTAACAGCCGCTGAGGCGTTGCAGTTGTTTTTGTTATTGCTGCTGTTGTCTGCCAGTCTGTTAGTGTTTTTAAACTGGCAAACGGTGTTGTTATCGTTGGTGGCGGTGCTGCTGGCAGCGGTATATCCGTTTATGAAGCGTTACACCCATTTACCGCAGGTAGTGTTGGGGGCGGCATTCAGCTGGGGCATGCCAATGGCATTTATGGCCACTCAGTTGCAATTGCCGCCACTGTTGTGGTTGTTGTATCTGGCCAACCTGCTGTGGACAGTAGCTTACGATACCTATTATGCGCTGGTCGACCGGCCGGATGATATTAACGTCGGCATTAAATCCACGGCTATTTTATTTGGCCGTTACGCCTTGCCGATTATTGCACTGTTGCAACTGTGCACCTTGTTGTTGCTGGGGGGCGTGGGTTATCTGGCGCAGCTGCATTGGGTGTATTATTGCAGTCTGGTTGGCGCAGCCGGCTGTTTTATTTATCAGTACCGGCTTGCCCGCGCCAGCCGGCAGGGTTGTTTTAATGCATTTTTGCACAATCACTATGTTGGTATGCTGGTGTTTGCCGGTATTGCCCTAAGCTATCTAATCAACGGGTTCTGATACAAGGATAAAGCCGCATGACACGATTTTTGGCAGCGCTGACAATGATATTGCCGCTATTGGCTTGTGCTGTGCCGGATGAACCACGAGAGGTATTTAGCCTGGTGCCGCTACAGGTGGGTGAGGTACGTATTCAGGTGCAGCTGGCAGATACAGCGGAAAAACGTGCACAGGGGCTGATGTTTCAGCAAAGTGCGGACCCCGGTATGTTGTTGCTATACCGCGAGCCCAGAGCCATAGCGCTGTGGATGGCCAATACCGCTATGGCGCTGGATGTAGCTTATATTGGCCCGGACTGGCGCATAGCAGAACTGATCACGCTGGAGCCTTTTGATACCACGGCAGTGCCGTCAGCCAAGCCGGTAATCGCCGCACTGGAAATGCCGCGTGGCTGGTTTGCTAAACATGGCGTAGCGGTAGGGCAAAAGGTAGAGCTGCCGAAACACCAGAACTAACTCACCAACTTCGTAGCACGAGATAGTTGCCGCTCTGCTCGCCACAGTGGGGTTACGGGCATCCTGCCCTCCACCAGGCGGACCAGCTTCGCTGACCAAATTCGTTCCGGACGAATTTGTTATCCGCCTTCGCTAACGCGAAAATGTCTGTGGCTGCGCTATCGGCAACTATCTCTGCTGTGTGCCTGCTTAAGCATGGTTTGCCGGCAAAGTACGGCGCAGCAACAGAAAGTACAATACCGGCATTAGCAACATCGACACCATTGGCGCCGCTATCATGCCGCCCAGCATCGGTGCGGCAATGCGCTGCATCACTTCGTTACCGGCACCGCTGCCAAGCATAATCGGCAGCAAGCTGACAATAATCGTCAGTACTGTCATGGCTTTGGGCCGCACCCGCTGCACAGCCCCTTGCATAATAGCCTGCCACAATTGCTGTTGGTTTTGCGGCTGAATGTCTTCCACCGCCCGTTTTAAATACAGTAGCATTACCACGGCAAATTCGGCGGCGACACCGCTTAGCGCAATTAAGCCCACGGCCACGGCGACCGATAACTGATAATTGAGCAAATACAACAGCCACAGGCTGCCACTGAGGGCAAACGGCAGCGTAACCAGTACCAGCACGACATCACTAAAGCGGCGGAAGGTTAAATACAGCAGCACCACTATGAGCAACAGTGTAAAGGGCACCAGTTGCTCCAGCCGCTGTGATACCCTCTGCATATACTCGTATTGGCCGCCGATACTGACGCTGACCTGCGCCGGCAAACGCTGACTTGCCAACAAGCTTTGCAGCTGTGCTATATAACTGCCCAGCTGGGTTTGCGCCGGTAAGTCGATATAAACCCAACTGGTTAGGCGGGCGTTTTCGGCGCGGATCATCACCGGGCCATTTACCACTTCTACCTTTGCCACTTGTTCCAGCAGCACATAAGCGCCGTCGCGGCTTTGCAGCGGTAGCCGGCGAATATCATCCGGGTGGCTGCGATAATCACGCGGGAAGCGCAGGCTGATATCGTAACGCTCGCGGCCCTGAATACTTTGCGCCACCGGCGCGCCGCCTATGGCAAAAGCGACGTATTGCTGCAGCTCGGTTAGGGTTATGCCGTAGCGGCCCAGTTGGGTTAAATCCGGCGTAATGTGTAAGTAAAGGCCATCTTCGGCGCGCTCGGCAAACACTGAACGGCTGCCGGGTAATTGCTTAATCTCAGCTTCCAACTGCTGCGCCACCTGTGAAATAGTGCTCAGATCCGGCCCGCTAACGCGCACACCCACCGGGGTACGAATGCCGGTAGACAGCATATCAATGCGGGTTTTTATCGGCGGCAGCCAGGCGTTGGTCAAGCCGGGCACCTGCACCGCAGCGTCTAACTCAGCAATAATATCGTCCAGCGTAAAACCGTCACGCCACTGGCTTTGCGGCTTAAGTTTAATACTGGTTTCCAGCATGGTTAGTGGTGCCGGATCAGTAGCAGTATTGGCGCGGCCGCTTTTGCCCAGCACGGTTGCTATCTCGGGCACGGTTTTAATTAAGCGGTCGGTTTGTTGCAGTAATTTGGCTGCTGTAGCCGGGCTTAAACCGGGCAGGGTTGTGGGCATATACAATAAGTCGCCCTCGGCAAAGGCCGGCATAAACTCACTGGATAAACGCTGCCACGGCACTATGCTTGAGGCCATTGCCAGCACACTAAGCAGCACTAAGGTTGTCGGAAAACGCAGACACAGTTTAAGCAGTGGCGTATACAGTGCGATTAAACCGCGGCTGAGCGGGTTTTTCTGCTCCGACGGAATTTTGCCGCGTAGAAAATACAGCATTAACACCGGAATTAACGTAATCGCCAAAATAGCGGCAGAGGCCATAGCAAAGGTTTTGGTGTAAGCCAGCGGGGCAAATAAACGGCCTTCCTGTGCTTCGAGCATAAACACCGGTAAAAAGCTGACGGTGATCACCAGCAAGGAGAAAAACAGCGCCGGGCCGACATCAAGGCAGGCGTCGATAATGGTCTGACGAAACTCCGCTGTAGTTAGCTGGCGGCCGTTGGCGCGGGCTTGCTCCAGCTTTTTATGGCCGTGCTCTACCATCACAATGGCGGCATCAACCAGGGCGCCGATAGCAATGGCAATGCCGCCCAGGCTCATTACGTTAGCGTTAATACCCAGTTGCTGCATCAGTAAAATACTGGCCAGCAGCGCCAGCGGTAAACTGATCACGGCGATTAACGCCGAGCGTACATGCAGCAAAAACACCAGACATACCAGTGCCACAACGGCCATTTCTTCCAGCAGCTTTTGGCTTAAATTGCTGACGGTGTTTTCAATCAGTTCGGCGCGGTCGTACACGGTTACCAGCGCTACGCCGTCGGGCAGGCCATTGTTTAACTCGGCCAACTTGCGTTTCACCGCCGCTATGGTGCTCAGCGCGTTTTCGCCATGGCGCATAACAATAATGCCGCCGACCACTTCACCCTCACCGTTCAGCTCGGCAATACCCCGGCGCGCTGCCGGTACCTGTTGCACAGTGCCGATATCGGCCAGAGTTAACGGGTAGTCGGCGCTGTTACGCACACCCAGCGGCACAGCGGCTAAATCAGCCAGCGACTGAATATAATCACCGGCCTGCACCAGCAGCTCGGTTTCGGCCACTTCAATAACACTGCCGCCCCGTTGCTGGTTGTGGCTGTTTATTGCGGCAATAACCTGGGATAAGGTAACGTTAAAAGCGCGCATTAAGCGCGGTTCAAGCTGTAACTGATAGGTTTTGGCCATTCCGCCAATGCTGGCCACTTCTGCCACGCCGGCGACGCTTTGCAGCTCCGGTGTCAGGTAAAATTGCTGCAGGCTGGTGAGCTGCTCTAATGATATATCGGCATTTTTTGCAGTTAACGCATATTGGAAAATCCAACCGACGCCGCTGGCATCAGGACCTAAGCTGGCTTTAGCGCCAGCAGGCAGGCTAACGGTTTGCAAATATTCCAATACCCGTGAGCGTGCCCAGTAAGGGTCGGTGGCGTCTTCAAAAATAACATACAGGTAGCTGTCGTTTGGCATCGAAAAGCTGCGTACGGCTTTGGCCTTGGGAACAGCCAGCAGTGCTGTCGACAGCGGATAACTGACTTGCTGCTCAATAGTTTCGGGGGTTTGGCCAGGATAACTGGTTTTAATAATCACCTGCACGTCGGATAAATCCGGCAGCGCATCCAGCTTCAGCTGCTGGCTGGCCTGATAACCGAATAATGCCAGCGCCAGTGTGGTTAATAATACCAGCAGCGGGTTTTGCACCGACCAGCGAATAATAGCCTTAATCATCGCGTGAGCTCCTAATGCTGGTGGCTGGTGCTGTTGCTTTGCGGCAACTGGCTTAGGCTGGCTTGTGCATCGAGTAAAAACTGGCCGGATATCACTACCAGCTCGCCGTCATGCAGGCCGGACAGTACTTCAACATAGCCCTGAGCACTGCTGCCGGTAGTGATAGTGCGCACGCTGAAGTTATCACCATTTTGCACCACCACCCGGCTGCTGTTGCCGTTTAGCAGCACGGCATCACGCGGCACGCTAAGCACATCACGCAACGGGCCACCATACAGCCTTACCGGTAACAGCATATTCGGTTTAAGCAGTTGCTTGCTGTTATCCAGCGTCAGCCGTACTTTGCTGCTGCGGCTTTGTGCATCCAGCGCCGGGTAGATGTAATCCACCTGGGCATCAATGGCACTTACGTGCTGCGACGGAATATCCACTTCGGCGCTCATGCCGTTAAACAACCAGCTTTGTTGGGCTTCAGCTACATCGGCTATCAACCAGACACTGTTTAAGCTGGTAATTTCAATTAAGGTATCGCCGGGCTTGATATACATACCATCGCGCACGTTTAGCATAGTGACTACACCATCCTGATGGGCGTAAACCGTGATCTGATACTGGCTTTGCCGGCTTTGTTGCAGTTGGTTAATGTCTTTATCGCTCAGGCCAAGCAGCCGCAGGCGGGTTTCGGCGCGTTTAACTAAGCTGCTGCTACGCTCACCGTTCTGTTTACTAACCGATAACGCCTGCAAATAATCGTCCTGGGCTACCAGTAAATCGGGGGCATAGTAGCTAAACAGCTTGTCGCCGGCTTTAACGCGTTGGCCCAGGCTGCGCACAAACAGCTGTTCTATCCAGCCCTCAGCGCGGATATGGCTGTGGTGAATGGCATCTTCGGCGTACTGCACCGTGGCAAAGGTGTCGATAAAGCGCCATAAGATGCGCGGGGCAGCTGCTTCAGTGCGAATAGCCAGCGCCTGTTGCATGGCACCGTTTACCTGCACCTGCGCCGTTTCTTGCTGACGCTGCAGCACTAAATTCATGCCACAAATCGGGCAGTTCCCTGCTTCATGTAGCTGAATATGCGGGTGCATAGGGCAGACATATAAGGGTTTGGCCTGCGGTAATACGCTGAGCTGCGCTGCCGGCTTATCAGCCGTGGTCAGTTGATGCTCAATGTGCTCCTGAGCGGACAGGGTAAACGCAGCCTGCAACAGCAACAGTGCGGGTAAATATAACTTATGCATATAATTTTCCTGAAACAAAACCTGGCAGCGTGCTAAAGCACGACATTAACGGTAGCGCGGTTTCAGGCGTTTATCGGTGGCGGCGGATCTTCGGCAAATAACCACTGCGGCAGGCGCACGGTTTGCTGTGCAACAGCGTTATCGGGGCGGATATAGCGGAATAATTCAGTGGCCAGCAAGGCACCGCTGGTGGCGCAATGCTTAGCACAGCAATCGCCTTTACATTGGTGCTGAGGTTGGTCGCAGCAGTCGTGTTCAGTGTTGGCAACAGTGTCTGCAACGGCGGTTTTTTTTGCGCTGTGGCATGGCATTTCATGCTCTGTGTCAGCAGTTTGCGGCTGAGTCGTTTTATGGCTAAGGGCATCGGCCAGGGTGTAAGCATACGCAGCTTGCACCGATCCGGTCAGGCCGGATAGTGTCAACGTAAGCAATAGCAAATAACTGAATACGGTGCGCATGGCGGCTATCATAGACGCTTTAACTGGCCGGATCCAGTATGCCGTTAATGCTGGCATTTTTACGAAACCAGCCGGCAATACTGTAGCGGCTGTCTATTGCCGGCAGTACTGCATGCGGGAAACGTTCGCTTTCAAACAGTACCAGACTGCCGGCGGTGGGGAGAAATTTATCTATCAGCCGGTCGTGTTCATCATATAACGCCAGTTCGCCACCGGCGTTGACGCTGTTTAAGTAGCTTACGGTGGTAAGTACGCGGTTGGAACGGCCGCTAAAGGCATCAACATGCTTTTGGTAGTAATCACCCTTGTTGTAACGGGCAAAGTGACATTCAAAATCGAACAAGCCTAAAAAGCAGCGGCGGTTAAATATCAGCTGCAGCTGTGCCATTAGGGCCAGATATTGCTGCTGGGCCGCGCTTTGGCCATCAAACCACTGCGTAGCATCACGACGGATTTGCTGATTTAGCTGATGCGCGCTCTGCCTGCCGATGCCGGCCGGTGTTAAGTTGGCGTCATGTTGTGCTTCATGCAACAAGGCCGCATTCAGCTCGCTACTGAGAAAATTTGGCAGCCAAACCCAACCATGCTGATAAAAAGCGGCAATAATGGCATCAAAATTCAGCGCATCGCTGGCTAACACAGCATCGGACATAGCAAGGCTCGATAAAAAAGTTGCAGCTATTGTCGCTGAAAAGCTTACGCAGCCAAAGCAGATTTTGTTAGGCTGGCAGCCCCCAGATTAACTTTGCAGATAATAATGTCCGACAGTATCTATTTTTATGAACCGGCCAAAGGCCATGGCCTGCCACACGACCCTTTTAATGCTCTGGTGGCGCCGCGCCCGATTGGCTGGATTTCCTCACAAGACCGCGAAGGCCGGCTAAACCTGGCGCCCTACAGTTTTTTTAATGCCTTTAATTACACGCCGCCGATTATTGGCTTTGCCAGCACCAGTTACAAAGACACGGTGCGCAATATTGAACAAACCGGCGAGTTTTGCTGGAATCTGGTGACTAAACCCTTAGCTGAAGCGATGAACCAGACCAGTGCTGCCGTGGCACCGGAAGTAGATGAATTTGCTCTGGCCGGTTTAACTGCCAAAGCCTCAAGCATCATTAAGGTGCCGCATGTAGCCGAAAGTCCGGTAACTTTTGAATGCAGGCTAAGCCAGGTATTGCAGCTAACTGCGGCTGATGGCAGTAAGATCACCACCTGGATGGTGTTTGGCGAAGTGGTCGGCGTGCATATTGCGCGGCATTTACTGGTAGACGGTATTTATGACACGGCAGCGGCACAGCCGCTCCTGCGCGGCGGTGGCCCGGCGGACTATTTTGTTGCGGATGCAACAACACGATTTCAAATGCACCGGCCTAAAGTGTAGAAAAGCCGTAAATACTCACTGCTGATATATTGCAGCCACGAACCGGTTTGCCCACACCAACGCGCCGTGAACCCATCCCTGGGGGCTCGACTCAGGCATCCATGCCTTCAACGGTTGGCTTAGGGCAAGCCGATTCTCACTTAAGTGTTAGGGCACCATCGCATCAGAACTGATAGCGGGTGGTTTTGGCCAGTAAATCTTTGGCTTTAATTTTCCCGGTCATGCACTGGTTAATATCGGCCTTTTTAACCACCCAGTAATAGCGCCCTTCGCTGCCGCGGTTATTCACCTGCAAGGTAACATATTCGTTATCCGGCATATCGCGCAGGCTGGCGCCGTAATCACACAACACCTGGCTGAACTTCTCGCCAACGGTTTTTACCATCGCCGCCGTTTGTTGCTGTTGTTCGGCCAATTGCTTAGCCCGTTGTTCTTCTAATTGTTTGCGGGTTAACGACGCTTCTTTCTCCACTTCTGCACGTTTTTCTTGCAACAATTTAGCTTTTTGCTTCAGCATTTCCAGTTCTTGCTGTTGTTCTTTATCCAGCTTGCTGAGCGATTTATTAAATTCAATATCACGGGTTTCCCGCTCTACATCGCGTAGCTCACGCTCTATCGCCCGCTGCTTTTCGGCAATGCGGTAGCTTTGGCGGTGTTGATCATGCACTTTCTCGGCCATATCCTGTGCGGCTTCGGTCAGGCGTTCAATTTCTTCACTGTCAAATTCAAACTCAAAGTCAGCATTGGGCAGCGGCGGTATTGGTGGCATTGGTGCTACCGGTGCGGCACCAGAGCCGCTAAAGTGAAACACATGGCGGCTACTGCGGACCGAATTGGCTTGAAACAATAAGCCCTGGCCAGACAGGTAGCTGTACTGCAGCGACGATAACCGGCTTGACTCGCCTTCTTTGAAGGCAGTGTGCAAGATAGTTTGCAGGATATCGGCATTTTTCTTCAGCGCCGGGCTGACGTCTGCAGCAAGCAGCGGGCTGTGGCCGATAATCGCAGCGCAAGCTGCAACAAGTAATGAGGTACGACGTAATGCAATCATGGTTTTACCACTCCGCTGTCTGTTGGGGTTAAATAGTAGCTGTCAGCAGGGCGATAGCCGGCCTGCATCGGTTGATAGTTTTCCTGCCAGTATTGCCAGTCAGACTGACGTTGCTGGTTCAGATATTCCACCAGTTGCAGCATATCGCTGCGCTGGTCGCGTTTAAGCTCGTTTTGTAAGTAATCTTTTAACAACACCAACTGCGAGCTGGTATTTTGCTGCTGAAAATCCAGTTGTTGTGCCAGCCATTGTTGCTGTTGCTGCTGATACGCAGTCAATGCGGTGTCAACGGCCGCTTCCACTTCAGCTTTGGGGTTGTGCCAGCTCAGTGTAAGGCTGCCATCCTGCACGCGTAATTGTGCCGGAGACATGCTTATCAGCATCGCGGCGCAGGACAGCGCCAGGCTGACTTGCGGCCACCAACTGCGTTTTGGTGCGGGTCGTTGCCACTGGCCGGCAAACAGAGCACTGCTGTCCACAGCCGGGATGGCTTCAAACTGCGGCATGGTGGCATCAGTCTGCACTGTCAGAGCATTTTGCAGCCGGCCATACCATAGCGGGTCGTGTTGCAGTTGCTGCGCACAGTGCTCAGCGCTGATTTTACCTTCGAGCCATTGCTCAAAAATTTGCTGATTGTTCGACATGGTCGTCCTCCAACTGCAGGCGCAATTTATCCAGCGCAGCATAAAACCGCGATTTAACCGTATTAGCAGAAATGGCCAACTGGCCGGCAATTTCATCAAAGGTGAATTGCTGATAAAACTTCAGCTCCAGCACCAGCCGTTGCTCCGGCGGCAAGCTGCGTAACTGTTGCCGCACCTGCTGCTGTTGCTGTGCGCCGGCCAGCTGTTGGCCTAACTCCGGCGCATCGTCGGGCAGCTCTGAGAGTGCATCATCATTGTCGCTGTACTTGCGTTTACGCAGCATGTCCATGGCGCGGTAATTGGCGATGCCAAATAACCAGCTTTTAAAGCTGCTATCGCCGCGATACTGGCCTAAATTACGACACAGCACCATCAGTACGTCCTGCAGTAAATCGCTGGCGTCTTCCTTTGAGCCCAGTAAGCGCAGGCCAAAGTAAAACAGCGCGCTTTGATGGCGGTTTACCAGTTGTTGCCAGGCGTGCTGGTCGCCATTTAACGCTTTGGCAATTAAGCTCTCGTCACTGCGTTTAAACACGATATTATTATTCTCTGCTGGTTTTGCTTATAAGTCGGACCGGTAATCAATTTAGTTTGCCGCGGTGAAGGTTTTTTTGCATTTTTTTGAGCTACCCTGCGATATCGGCCGTAAGTGTGCTCAATTGTGGAGGCGTTATGCAAAAATTTTCGTTATTAGCCATTGCGGCGTTATTGTCCGGGTGCAGTCAGTCGGTGTCGGAGTATAGCAATGAGACGCCACAGCTAAAGTTGGATCAGTTTTTTCAGGGCGAAAGCCGTGCCTGGGGGGTATTGCATGACTGGCAAGGTAAGCAAAGTGTGCGTTTTACGGCGGAGTTGTGTGGCAGCTGGCAGGGGAATAACGGCAACTTATACGAGCTGTTTTACTTCAGTGATGGCCGCGTTGAGCAGCGCCATTGGCAACTGCAGCAAAATGCAGATGGCAGCGTAAGTGGCAGTGCCGGCGATGTGGTAGGCCAGGCAACAGGCCAGTTAGCCGGTAACAGCTTGTATTGGGAATATACCCTGCGCATCCCGTATGATGGCGACACGCTGGATGTAAAAGTAAAAGACTGGCTGTACTTAATTGATAACGAAAACCTGCTCAATCGCACTACCTTACATAAGTTCGGCGTAACGGTAGGTGAGCTGACGTTATCTATTCAGCAGCAAAATAAAAACGCCGACTGTGCGGCGTTACGAGAAAAAATACGACAGCAAGTGCCGGGCACAGTGCTGTAATCTCTGTCCCGGCCAAAGTGCCGCAGTGTTACGACTGCGGCACGGCATTAAGGGTAGGGAATTGCTGAAAAATCAGCTTGATTACGTTGGCTATAGCCTGTTTAGGCTGTTCTAAATCTTTTCTTTTCAGTGTGCCCTCAGATACACCTTCCCAGATTAATTGCTTCTTCGCTGCATCGACAACGTCTATGTTAACTGTGCCCACTTTGTAATGCACTGTATCAACGTCAGTAGTGTAAATCGGGAAGCCGGCATAAATGCCACGGCGGTAATGGTAATAACCGTAATGAAAACTGGCCGATGGCATAGAGCGCACGTCGGTGCGGCTTTCTACATTGGAATTAAAGTTAACCAGTAAATCAGCGTTAGTTTCACTGAATTGATAGCCCAGCGCGGTCATCTCACTGGTAATGGCATCTTTAAAGTGCTGCGTAACGAGGGTGGTATAACCGGCTTTGTCGGTTGCCGGCTCCGGCATAAAACCAAAGGTTTTATAACTGCTGAAATTAGTGTTTGCCGCAGCATCACTGCGTACTTTCGGACCGCTGGCGCAGCCTGCCAGCACCAGGCTGGTAACTAGGGTACTGGCAACAATAAGACGTTTTAGGGTTTGGCTTAGCATATATATATATCTTCCTATAGCTTAATCCGGATAGGCGTCGCGTATAGCGATAAAATCATCCAGATTGTTTAATAAAATATCTGCCAGCGCAGGATCAAATTGTTGACCTCTTTCACGGCGGATAAGTTCGATAATTTCTTCCAGCGGCCAGGCTTTTTTATAGCAGCGATCACTGCCCAGGGCGTCAAAAACATCTGCCAAAGCGGTAATGCGGCCGGCAATATGAATGTTGTGTTCGCTTAAGCCTTGCGGGTAGCCTTTACCATTCCATTTTTCATGATGCTGCTGCGCTATAATGGCACCCATCTGCAGGATCTCGTTAGTGGAATGTTGTAAAATCTGGTAACCCAATTCGGCATGCTGCTGCATAATAGCCCATTCGTCGGCGTCATGTTTGCCGGGTTTGTTTAAGATATGATCCGGAATGGCTATTTTGCCTAAATCATGCAGTGGTGATGCCAGCTTGATAACCTCGGCATCATAGTCAGATAAGCCGCCTTTAATAGCCAGCAGGTAGCTGTAATTGGCTACCCGTTTGACATGGCTGCCGGTTTCTTTTGAACGTTTCTCTACCGCTTCGCCCAAAATGTACGACAGTTCGCGCTGGCTGTCGCGCATCAGCTCGCGTAAGCGAATGTTTTCATAGGCAATGGCGATATTGTGCGAAAAGTAGCTTAACAACTGATGTTCAGTTTGCTCCAGCTTGGTGCCTTTACTGACATAGAGAAAGTTTTCATTGCCCCTGTGGGTGGTAAAGTACCCAATAAAACAATCTTCACCACAATAGGCGGTTTTGTCTTGCTGCACTTGCATGATTTTAGCCAGCACTTCCGGGGGCAGCTGGCTGTTACTTGCTACATTGCTGGCAATAACATCCAACTGCAGAGTGTCGGCGGTTGCACTGTTAATAGCGGCGCAGCAATAGATTTGTTCCCGCTCCAGCCCGAGCAAAAATGCCACCTGTCCGAGGATCAGCGAGGCAAACTCCTTTAATGAACTGCACTGCAAAAAGCTGGTGGTGCAGCCAATAATTTTTTCCAGCCCGGCTTTGTGGTGCTCAATAATACAAATATCGCGGTACGAGCGCAGCCCGGCATACAGCAGGGTTTTCAGTTTTATGGCGGTAACTTCGGTTTTGTTTTTGTAGTCGTTAATGTCGTAATCGCGAATGACATGCTCTTCCGGCGCTTCGCCCGGTTGGCCGGTGCGTAATACCAGGCGCATACGGCGGTTATTCAGCTGCTGCCGGATAGTTTTCACCAGTTCCAATCCGGCGTGCTGGGTTTCCATCACCACATCAATTATGGCCAGAGCGATATCCGGCTGCTGTTGAATAATAGCTTCTGCTTCGGCGGCACTGTGGGCATGCAACAGTTGCAACGGCCGCTGTTCAAACTCAAAGTTGTTTAACACCAGTGAGGTGATCTGATGAATACTGTTGTCATCGTCAACGACCAGTACCAGCCATGGCGTTGCTGTATTTACTGCTGCAGCCTCGCTGCTGTCAGCAACGTCTTCATTAAACAGAAAGTCGTCGTTGTTCATGTTGTCATCCGATGCCGGTGTTAATCAGGGTTAGCCGTTTTGCAGTGATTCCAGTTCTATATTTATGGCGTCACACGAGATTTGGATCTCATATAAAGAATAGAGCAGACTGATTAATAAGCTAATCAGGCTAATCACGAACAGTAACTGGCCGGCAATTTGCCATAACATAAACAAACAAAACATCGCGGCGGTGCACAGTACAAAGCCAAGTACACCATAGGCTTGCATGGTTTTAATCAGTACGATGCGTTTACGCAAGTTAGAGATTTGCCGCTTTGCCAGCTCGCGTACATTGTCGCCTTCGCGTTGGTTAAGCTCACGGATCAGTTGTGCCAACACCAGAAAACGATTGGTATAGGCAAGTAACAGCAACGAAATAGCCGGAAATAACAGGGCAGGTGTAGTCAGGTCCATCATATTTAAGTTCCTGTAATGAGAAATTAAATGGCGGAATTTCAATAGCGTTAGCTATCAGTGGCAAGTCATATTACACTAATTAACGCCGTAGTATGTGCTGGCGTAAATACGTGATAATGTGTTGGCCGAACAAACTAATCTGTTGACGTTGTAGCGGTTGCAGCCCTTTGAGCGCAAGCGCTGCCGGAGTAAAGCGAGAGCTGATAATGAATGCAGTGAAAAAGAACAATAATAAAAACGAGCAGCAAGTTATTGCCGAATTAACCCAGGCGGCACAGCAGCAGCTGGAAGCCAGTCTGGTTGATTTCTCCGGCCAGCTGTTAAATACCCAACAGCAGCAGCTACAGCAGTTTGCTGCCCGGGTATTGGCCGATAGCCAGCAACAATGGCAGCAGCGCTTAATTGAGCAGGAACAAGCCTACCAAAAATTATTTAAAGACTGGCAGCAGACCAAACAGCAGTTGGATTTGGCTGTGCCGGTGGCCAGTTCTGATAACCAGGAGCTGGCAAAATTACGCCAGCAGCATCAGCGTATAACCGAAGAATTAGCAGCAACTACCGCGAAGCTTAGTGCGCAGCAACAAGACTACAATGCGATGCAGCAGCAATATGAATCGCAGCATAAACAAGTCGTTTTGTTACAGCAGCAATTGACGGAGTTGCAGCAAACAGGTTCGGATAATGGCGCCGCAGAGAAAAAATTGCAGCAAGCTGAACATCAAATCAGCCAATTGCAACAACAGCTGGATGCCGCTGAAGCGGATACGCAACAGGCCAAAGCCGCAGCACATGAGTTAAAGCTGGCGGTGCAGCAGAGTAAAACTGAATTAAAGCTGGCAACCGAGCAGCAGCAAAAGCAGTTACAGCAGCTCAACGATTTGCAAGCTCAGTACGAACAGCAACTGGAACAACTGCAGCAGCAGTTAGCGACGCAAGCTGATGATTTTGCCGCAGAGCGCGAGCATCTGGCAGAGCTGGAACATTCGCAGCAAGATAAACTACAAGCAATTGCACGGTTGCAGCAAGAAGTGCAGGACCGGAAAAAAACTCAGGAACTGCAACAGCAGAAAATCCAGCAATTACAGCAGGAAGCTGAGGAGCGCAGCACGCAGCTTAGTGCGCAGCAACAGCAGCTGCAGCAACAATTGGCCGAAGCACAGCAGCAGGTAACTGAGTCGCAGCAGCAGCTGGCCGCTATACAGCAGCAAAGCGGTGATTTGGGTTCTGATTTAACTAAATTGCAGGCTGAGTATGTTAATTTAACGGAGCAACACCAGCTTACGCTGCAAAAAAGCCAGAAGTTGGATGCCCAACTGGAGCATGCGCAAAACCGGCAGTTTGCCGCAGAGCAAAAGCAACAGCAGGAAGCCGACAGCAGCCGGGAACTGATCCGCACCCTGCGCACCGAGTTACAACAACAGCAAGAAGCACATCAGGCTCAGGTGCAGGCATTGGAAGAGCGGATGATGGAGTTCAAACTGAAGTTTGAATACGCTCAAAAGCAACTGCAGGTCACCGGCTAACGTGGAGCTGCTGCACCCGGCTGATGTACAGCAGTGGCAGCGGCTATATCAGGCGGCAAACACCTTTGAAGCCGGCTTGGTGCAGGGCTTGCTGCAACATGCTGCTGTGACGGTAAGGATCAGCGGCGAATACCTTGCCGGAGCTGCCGGTGAGCTGCCGCTAAATGATGTTGGCGTGCAACTTTGGGTTCCACAGCAGCAATTTACTACCGCACAGCGTATAATCAGCCGGTATTTACAACAACTACAACATGAACCGGCGCAGTGGCTATGTAGCTGCGGCGAGCTGAACTATCAAAGCTTCGATATGTGCTGGTCATGTCTTCAGGACAAAGATGAAACAAAAAGCCAATAATTTTCAAACGATGCGTGAGCTGAATTTTTATCAGCAAGCCGCGGTTGCCGCCACCCTGCTCGAACGTATGCTACCCAATTACCAGTTATTTGCTGAAGTGACCCAAACCGGTGATGCCGAATTGCCGCGGCATATTTTAACCCTGGTGTGGGAGTGGTTAACCGTTAAAAAAGCCAAAATTAACTTTGAAAAGTTATCGGAAGAGCTGGAGCTGATTACCCCGCAAATCAGTGATTTTGATATTTTTGGTGTTTACCCGGCAATAGATTGTGCCACCGCGCTGGATATGATGCTAAGCGGTATTGCTCAGCAAGATGCCGGTGAATTTATTAATGTGGCGAAAATTTCGCAGGCTACGGTGGCGCGTTTAATTGAGCATGACAGCATAGATGACGATATAACGACGGAAGCTGAGCTGAAAAAAATAGTGCGCGAGCATCCGTTAATGCAATACGAAATGGACTGTCTGGCGGAACTGATTGCGCTGGTGGCCGATATAAAATTGTTTGGTCGTGAAGAGCGGCAACTGCTGCAAAACTGGGTAAAGCAGCAGGGGCTGACCAACCTGGGCATGGAACTGAACAGCGCGGAATAACCACGCAAAGGCTTTATCAGCTGCGCTGATAAAGCCGGTAGGCTAATTGGCCGGCAATGTTCTCTTTTAATAAACGCCAGTTGACCGGCATGTCTGCAAGCACCACTTCTTTTTCTGTCTCCAGATAAATCAACGCCTCTTCAGTTAACCAGCCGTTTTGCTCCAGCGCCTGACAACATGGCACAGCGAGGTTTTTGCGAAACGGCGGGTCGATAAACACCAGGCTGTATTGCTGTGTGGCCTTAGCCGACACTAAGCTTAAGCAGTCCTGATTAATTACAGTGGCATTATCACAACTGAGCTTTTGCAGGTTTTGCTTCAGATGCCGCGCCAAAGCCGCGTCGCGTTCAACCAGTACAGCCCGGCCGGCAAAGCGTGACAGCGCCTCTATGGCTAAACTGCCGCTGCCGGCAAAGCAATCCAATACGGTAGCACCGTTGATATCATGCATTAACCAGTTAAACAGGGTTTCTTTTACGCGATCTGTAGTGGGACGTAAACCATCTGCATTTAACACGGCCAGTTTGCGGCCACGCCATTTCCCGCTGATTATCCGCACTTCGCCGGGCGCGCCGCTGACTGCCGGCAGCCGCTTATTTTGAGCAGCAGGACGTTTTACATTGCTTTTTGCTTGTTTCATCTAATCCGTTTTGCCTTTAACACAAAGGTGTTAGTATAACCGCCAAGTTTACCTTAGTTTTTATCTGCATACACTTGGGCTTATGAGCAAAAAAAATAAACTGTTTTCCTGGCTCGGCTTTGGCAAAGACGACAATGCCGCCGACAACGCTGTGCAACAGCCTGAGTCATCCGGTGTAACGGATGCCACGTTGCCGGTTCAACATAGCGCAGAAACGGATACCGCAGCGCCAACTGACACTGATACCCAAGCGGATCCTGTAACGCAAACTGATGCCACAACGCAAATTGATAGTGCGCCGCCTGCAGCAATTGCGCCGGTAGAACCTGCAGCAAGGGTTAACACCGATGCGGCGAAGAAACCCGGCTTTTTTTCGCGTTTAAAGCAAGGCTTAGCGAAAACCAGCCAAAACTTAGGCTCTGGCCTGGCAGGCTTATTCAGTGGCCGTAAAATTGATGACGAGCTGTACGAAGAGCTGGAAACCCAGCTGTTACTGGCTGATGTTGGTGTAGATACCACGCAGAAGCTTATTCGTCAGTTGGAACAGCATGCTGATCGTAAGTCACTGAAAGACTCCGGCCTTTTGTTTGAAAAGCTGCAACAGGATATGGCAACGCTGCTCAAAGACGTTGAGCAACCGCTGCAACCGGTCAGCGCGAACGGCCCCTTCGTCATTTTGATGGTAGGCGTTAACGGCGTGGGCAAAACCACCACTATCGGCAAGATGGCGCAACAGTTTAAGCAGCAGGGCAAGTCAGTGATGCTGGCTGCCGGCGATACGTTCCGCGCAGCAGCGGTAGAGCAATTACAGGTATGGGGCGAGCGAAACCATATTCCGGTGATTGCCCAGCATACCGGTGCTGACAGCGCTTCGGTTATTTTTGATGCCTATCAGGCGGCCAAAGCGCGTAAAGCCGATGTGTTAATTGCCGATACTGCCGGCCGCTTGCAAAACAAAGCTCACCTGATGGAAGAGCTGAAAAAAATTGTCCGCGTGCTGCAGAAGATTGACCCGACTGCTCCGCATGAAGTGATGCTGACGTTGGATGCCGGCACCGGCCAGAATGCGCTGAGCCAGGCTAAGGTGTTTAATGAAGCTGTACAGCTTACCGGTATCAGTTTAACCAAGCTGGACGGCACAGCGAAAGGCGGGGTTATTTTTGCCATTGCCGACCAATTTAAAGTACCGCTGCGCTATATCGGTGTTGGTGAAGGTATTGACGATTTACGTGTGTTTAACAGTCAGGATTTTATCCGCGCACTGTTTAACCGGGAAAGTTAACCATGCTCGAGTTTGATCAGGTCAGTAAAAGTTATCCCGGTGGTTTTGTTGCGCTGGACAGGGTAAGTTTTAAACTGGAAAAAGGTGAAATGGCCTTTTTAACCGGCCACTCCGGTGCCGGTAAAAGTACCTTACTAAAACTGATCAGCCTGATTGAACGGCCGAGTGTCGGCCGTGTGCTGATAAATGACGTCGATTTAAGCCGGATCCGGCGTAACCACATTCCTTATGTGCGCCGTGATGTGGGCATTATTTTTCAAAACCACCGTTTACTGATGAACCACACTGTATTTGACAACGTGGCGCTGCCGCTGGTGATTGAAGGCTTCAGCGGTAAAGATATGGTGAAACGGGTGCATGCCGCACTGGATAAAGTGGGCTTGCTGGACAAAGTACGTTGCCTGCCGCATACCTTATCCGGCGGTGAGCAACAACGGGTGGGCATAGCGCGCGCTGTAGTGAATAAACCGCCGCTGTTGTTAGCGGATGAGCCTACCGGTAACCTCGACCCCGATTTATCCAAAGACATTATGCGGGTGTTTGAAGCCTTTAATCAGGTAGGGGTGTCGGTGCTGGTAGCAACGCACGATCTGGGCCTGGTGGCGCGTATGAAATACCGTACTTTGACGTTAAAGCAGGGCAAGATGATTAACGATGGCCTGCTGCAGTACCAGGAAGATCCGCTATGAGTATTTTGTTTTCCGGCCGGGTAAGCAGCGGTGCTTCAGCGCATAAAATCAGCCCGGCCCGTCGTTTCGTGATGTTTTGGGTTAACCATGTGCGTCAGGCTTTATTCAGTCTGGGCGAACTGTGGCGCACGCCTTCGGCATCAATTCTGACTATTGGTGTATTGGGCGTTAGTCTGACGCTGCCGGCTACGTTGCATTTACTGGTAAAAAATGTGCAGCAGGTGAGCGACAGCTTTACTCAGGCTGCAGAGATCAGCCTGTTTATTAAAGCCGACAGCAGTGCCACGCAAATCAGCAGTTTGCAGAAAATTCTGCAGGCCGACAATGCCATAGCGCGGGTAACCCACATTAGTAAGCAGCAAGCGTTGGAAGAATTTGGTCAGGTATCCGGTTTTGGTGCAGCCCTGAATTACTTAACGGACAATCCGTTGCCGGATGTGTTGCTGGTGTTGCCGAAAAACACCGCGGCCGAAAGCGCACGGCAGTTGCTTGAGCGGTTATCAAAAGAGCGCATCGTAGAGTTTGGCAAACTGGATATTGACTGGCTAATCCGTTTGGATGCCATTGTCAGCTTGCTGCGCCAGGCCGTGCTGGTAATAGCGCTGCTGCTACTGGGTGCTGTGCTGCTGATTATCGGCAATACGATCCGCTTGTCTATTATGAGCAAAAAAGACGAAATTGAAGTTATGAAGTTGGTAGGGGCCACCGATGCTTTTATTCAGCGGCCGTTTTTATACAGCGGGATCTGGTATGGCGTATTTGGTGGCTTGCTGGCGTTTTTGATTGTGGAAGCCATGTTGTGGTGGCTGCAGGGCGCCATTGTCAGTGTCACGTCACTATACGGCAGTGAGTTCCGCTTGATGGCGCTTAGCGTGCCGGAGTTTTTCAGTTTAATGTTGCTTGCGGTATTACTGGGCTTAAGCGGCTCTTACCTGTCTGTGCGGCGGCATATCAGTGCGATTGAACCAACCGGCCCTTAATAACGTTTAATTATGACTTCTCAGTTTTTAGAATAAGCAGATCTAAAAACTGCAGCAACTAAAATTAGCACTCTCTGTCAAAGAGTGCTAATATCGATGCACTTAGTTAAGCAAGGACACAGAAATGAGCGATACAGCAGAAATGATGTCATTACCGGTAGCCGCCAGCAGTAGCCTGGAAGCTTACACTCATGCTGTCAGTTCTATCGCCATGCTTAGCGCTGAACAAGAGCGCAGCCTGGCTGAACGCCTGCACCAGAACGGTGATTTAGAAGCCGCGCGGCAATTAATTATGTCGCACCTACGTTTTGTGGTGCACATAGCCCGCAGTTATTCCGGCTACGGTTTACCGGTCAGCGATTTAATTCAGGAAGGCAATATCGGCCTGATGAAAGCGGTAAAGCGCTTTGACCCTAACGTAGGGGTGCGCCTGGTATCTTTTGCTGTGCACTGGATCAAAGCCGAAATTCATGAATATGTGCTGAAAAATTGGCGCATTGTAAAAATTGCTACCACCAAAGCGCAACGCAAATTGTTTTTTAACCTGCGTAAAGCGAAAAAGCACTTAGGCTGGTTTAACCAGGAAGAAGTGAAAAACGTAGCAGAGTCGTTAGGTGTAGCTGAGCATGAAGTGCGCGAGATGGAGTCACGCATGAGTAATTACGACATGCCGTTTGATGCTCCGGAAGATGATGATGAAGCAGCCTATACTGCGCCGGCGTACTATTTGCAGGACAAAGCCTCTGATTTGGCGCAGCGGGTGGAAGAAGACCAATGGGACAACGCCGCGGTAGACAGATTACAGGCGGCTATGCGCACGCTGGATGATCGCAGCCAGGACATTGTCCGGGCCCGTTGGTTAGACCATAACAAGCTGACACTGCAGGAACTTGCCGATCGTTACAGTGTGTCTGCTGAGCGTGTGCGTCAGTTAGAAAAGAACGCGATGAAAAAGCTGCAGGCCGCCATGAGCTAAGCTGCAGCTGTTTTAAACGCATAAAAAAACCGCCAAACGGCGGTTTTTTTGCATCTGCAACAATGCTTTATTCTTCGTCAGTGCTACTCTTCGTCACTGTCGGCTTCAATGATCACCGGAATAGGCTTGCCCATGCTGGTGAGGATCTGACGTACTTCTGCCGGAATTTGATGTGGGTTGTCTTTGCGTAAATCTTCATCGGCCGGCAGTGGCTGGCCGGTAAAGGCATGCAAAAACGCTTCGCACAATAATTCGCTGTTTGTTGCATGTCGCAGGTTATTCACCTGGCGTCGGGTGCGCTCGTCGGTCAACACCTTTAATACGTTCAGCGGAATAGATACGGTGATTTTTTTTACCAGTTCTGATTTTTTACCGTGTTCCGCGTACGGGTGAATATATTCCCCATTCCACTTAGCCATATGGTTACCTTGTATTAGTCATTATGTTGTATTGCTTGCGCAAGTGGCGAAATTCTATCGTGTTATGCCGCTCAGTCAAATAGTGTGCAACAAATAATCATTATAGACGGCTAAATGGTTTGACATCTGTTTTTCTATCATTATACTTTTAGACGTCTAAACATCTAAATGAGGTTTCACCATGTCAAAGCGCCATGTCGCAACTATCGCTGCCAGAGCGGGTATTGCCCAGGACACCGCTTTTTCAGCGGTTACCCCACCGCTGTATCTAACCTCAACCTACGAATTAACCGCTTTTAAGCAACCGGGCCAGTATGATTACTCGCGTTCAAACAACCCGACACGTGACTTGCTGGGCGAAACGTTGGCCGAGCTGGAAGGCGGTGTAAAGGCTATCGTTACCAGCACCGGTATGTCAGCCTGCCTGCTGGCACTGCAACTGCTTACGCCGGACGACACTTTAGTGATCCCGCATGACTGTTATGGTGGCAGCTACCGTTTATTTACCAATTTAGCCCAGCGTAAAAATGCCTTTAAGTTGTTAGTGGTGAATTTTCAGCAAGCCGGTTGGGCAGAGCAAATAAGTAAAGCTGCGCCGAAAATGATCTGGCTGGAAACACCGTCGAATCCGTTATTGCAAATTACCGATGTGCGCGCAGTATGTCAGTTAGCGAAGAAATTGCAGGCGCTGGTGGTGGTTGATAACACCTTCTTATCGCCGGTACTGCAACAACCGCTGGCGCTGGGTGCCGACATTGTGGTGCATTCCACCACCAAATATATTAACGGCCACAGCGATATTGTCGGCGGTGTATTGGTGTGTAACAGCGTGCAACTGGGTGACGAGTTAAAGTGGTGGGCTAATTGCCTGGGCATTACCGGCGCACCGTTTGACAGCTATATGACACTGCGGGGTTTACGCACGCTGGAGCCGCGTATTCGTCTGCAGCAGGATAATGCTGCCCGGGTGGTCGATTTTCTGGCGAAACAACCACTGGTGGCCAAAGTATATTACCCGGGCTTGCCTCAACACCCCGGCCATGCCATTGCCAAAGCACAACAGAGTGGTTTTGGCGCTATGTGTAGCTTTGACTTAGCCGCCGATGCAGCCTTGTTACCGGTATTTTTCTCTGCGCTGCGTTTATTTACCCTGGCCCAGTCGCTTGGTGGTATTGAAAGTCTGATTTGCCACCCGGGCACCATGACGCATGCTTCGATGGATGCCAAAGCACAACAGACAGCAGGTATAGGCCCGACATTGATCCGTTTATCGGTGGGCATTGAGAACAGCGATGATTTACTGGCCGATTTGCTGCAGGCGTTTAATGCCGTGGCACAGGCCAGCCGACAGGCTGATAAAGCCGCCAATATCGGTACGGCCGTTAAACCAGACCATGAACAACAACAGCAGTTTCGGTTAAACCCGGCACTTAGCGCTTTTTGGTAATTGATTATGCAAGTTCAGCGACAAACACAACAGCACCCGGCGGCACAGGTACATAAATTCGGCGGCAGCAGTTTAGCCAATGCGCAGCGTTTTGCGGCGGTGGCGGATATTTTACAGCAACAAAACCATCAGCAAGCGCTGTGGGTTGTGGTGTCGGCGCCGGGTAATACCACAGATGCCTTATTGCACATTATTGCTGCATCAGAGGGGCAAGACCGTGATGTAGCCCTGGCTACACTGCAAGCCGAACTGACGGCATTAGTGCAACAGACGCTGACGGCTGATGGCGCTGCACTTGTGACGAAGCAATTAGAGCAATGGCTGGCGGCAGTACCCGATGCGCTGGCAGAGCAACAGCACAACGATGTGCTGGCAATTGGTGAGCGTTTATCGGCGTTGTTATTGAGCGAAGTGCTAAAACAGCGCGGGCTTAATGCCGCAGCGCTGGATGCGCGCGATTTTCTGCGTTTAAAGCAGCATCAGCCGGATTGGACAGCATCGGCGGCATTGTTAAGCGGCCTGACACAGGCCGGGCGGGTACATGTTGTTACCGGCTATATTGCCCGCGATGACAAAGGCCGCAGTATTACGCTGGGCCGCAATGGCAGTGACTATTCCGCTACTTTGCTTGGCGCTTTGGTCAATGCCGCTGAAGTGACTATCTGGACCGACGTAAAAGCCATTTACAGCGCCGATCCGCGCAAGGTAAAGGCGGCACTGCCGTATAGTCAGGTCAGCTGGCAACAAGCTTGTCAGCTGGCGCAGCTGGGTAACCCTGTACTGCATGCCCGCACCTTGTCGCCATTAACCGGCACTGCCACGGCGCTGCTGGTGCGCAGCAGCTATCAGCCGCAACATGCCGGTTGCAAGGTGGTGCAGCAAGACAATGCTGCACCAGAGCGTGCTGCGCAGGAAAAAGCGCCACAGCAAGTCGCACAGCAGGGCTTTATCACAGAACTGGATAACGTCACCTTATTGACCTTACACCGGGATAGCAGTATCAGCGCCGCACAACTGGCGCTGGAGTTGCAGCAGCCGGTGATTGCGCTGCCGCAACAAGGTGACAATCTGTGTTGGTTATTGCCGGCGGTATGCGCTGAGCAGGCGCTGGATTATCTGGCCGGGTTAAATATTCACGCGGTATGGGATACGCAGCGTTATTACGCGCTGACGTGGTTAAAAGCCGGCGCTGTCGCGCATACTGATACTGCAGAGCAATTATTGCAGCAGCAGGGCGTACTGCACCGCTATGAAAGCACGCAGCAGCTGATTTGGTTATTGGCCACGCCGCTGCCTGAGACCGCGCTTGAGCAATTGCACCGCTGTTTAATCCAACCGCAGCCGGTGCTGCAAGTAGTCGTGGCCGGTACCGGCAATGTTGGTGCAGAGTTTCTCGCTATGCTGGGGGCGCAGCAGCAACGTTTTGACGCTAAGCTTAAACTTAATTTGGCGGCGGTAGTTAATTCACGCCATGCCGCACTGAGTGACAGCATTGCCGTAAGCAATTGGCAAGCAGCGTTGGCTGCAGGTGTTGCCTGGAATACAGAACAGCTGGCGGCTTACCTGCTGGCGTTACCGGCGCCGAAAGTGTTGGTGGATATTACTCCAAGCCGCGAGTTCGCCACATTATATCCGGCGGTTATCGCTGCCGGCTGCGATATTATCAGTGCCAATAAACAAGGCGTAACACTGCCTGGCGCGGAGTATCTGCAGATTAAACACGCTCTGACACAGCATCAGCGGCAATGGCTGACTAATACCACCTGTGGCGCCGGTATACCGGTGCAGCGTACTTTGCAGGAGTTACTCAGCGCCGGTGACAGCATTAATGAAGTCAGCGGTATTTTCTCCGGCACGCTGTCGTGGTTATTGTGCCAATACGATGGCAGCAAGCCGTTTTCTGAGTTTGTGCTGCAAGCTCAGCAAGCCGGCTTAGCTGAGCCGGACCCGCGCGATGATTTATCCGGTAAAGACGTACAGCGAAAACTGCTGGTGTTGGCCCGTGAGTTGGGGTTGGCACTTGAGCTGGATGATATTGCCTTACAGCCGCTGTTACCCGCCGGACTGGAGCAGGGCAGTTGGCAGCAGTTTTGGTCACAACGGGCAACATTAGATGATGCTATGGCGCAGCTGTTTGCTACGGCAAAGGCGACAGGCAAGGTGCTGCGTTATGTTGCCAGCCTGACATTAGAACAGGGTAAGGTGGGCGCCACGGTGGCCTTACAGCAAGTAAGCGCTGACCACGCACTGGCGGCGATAGCACCGTGCGACAACGTTTTTGTGATCCGTTCGCTCTGGTATTGCGATAATCCGCTGGTGCTTAAAGGCCCGGGAGCAGGTCGGGTAGTAACAGCAGGTGGCCTGCATGCTGACCTGGCGCAATTAATTCATCAACTTATTGGTACGGCAACCTTGCCGGCCCCACTGACGTAGTAAAAGAGAGTCGTTATGGCATTTGCAAATGCACAATATTTAGAAGCAATAAACCGTAACCTGCAGGATGTGGAAGGCAAGGTTAACGTCAGTTTTGAGTTTTTTCCGCCAAAAACAGCACAGATGGAGCAAACGCTGTGGCAATCGATAGAACGGTTGGCGCCGCTGGCACCGTCTTTTGTCTCGGTAACCTACGGGGCTAACTCCGGCGAACGTGACCGTACACATGACATTATTAAGTCGATTAAGCAGCGCACCGGCTTAATTGCCGCACCGCATTTAACCTGCGTTGATGCGACGAAAGACGATTTAATTGCTATTGCCAAAGATTATTGGCAAAACGGTATTCGCCATATCGTTGCACTGCGCGGCGATTTGCCGCCCGGCAGCACGTCAAAGCCGGACCTGTATGCAGCAGATTTGGTCGAAATACTACGCTCAGTCGCCGATTTTGATATCTCAGTAGCAGCCTATCCGGAAGTGCACCCGGAAGCGCCGAATGCGCAATTTGATTTGCTGAATTTAAAACGTAAGGCCGATGCCGGTGCGTCACGGGCTATTACGCAGTTTTTCTTTGATATTGAAAAATTTCTGCGCTACCGCGACCGTTGTGCGGCCATTGGTATTGATGTGGATATTATTCCGGGCATTTTGCCGGTGACCAATTTTCAACAACTGAAGAAGTTTGCCGGCCTGACCAATGTGGCCGTACCGCAGTGGATGCACAAAGCCTATGAAGGCCTGGACAACGACGCCACGACACGTAATTTGGTGGCAGCGAATATTGCAATGGAAATGGTTAAAGTATTAAGCCGTGAAGGCGTCGATCATTTTCACTTTTACACCCTTAACCGCAGTGAGCTGAGTTATGCCATTTGCCATCTGCTTGGCGTAAGGCCGCAAATCGCGGTGTAAGATAACGCCCGCTTGAAGCGGGCGTAATTATTCCCGCCTGGCGGTATTAAATGTCACACACTTTCGTTTATAGTCTGATTGGTTGTTGCCGTGAATTGCGGTAAGCTGCAAGAAAAAATTTGCATTAGCAAATGCTGAAGGATCAGGGGCGTGCTGAGATGTCAGAAGTAACCGCCGGGGCCGGGGGATTGGCCCGTATCAGTCATTTTATAGTTACACCTTACCTGCTGTTATTATTGTCGTGCGCTGTTTGCGGTTCCGTCTCTGCTGCTCCGGCACGGCTGACAGACTACTTTCAGGAAAGTTGGACTACCCGTGACGGTTTGCCGCACAACACCATCAACAGTATTAATCAAAGCACTGATGGCTATTTATGGATAGCCACCTGGGAAGGTGCTGCCCGTTTTAACGGTCGTGAATTTGATGTGTTTGGCCGTGGCGACCTGACCGGTCTGCCGGACTCCGGTATCCGTACCCTGGCCAAAGACCGCAACGACAATTTGCTGCTGGCCGGCTCCCGTGGCGGTTTAAGCCGTCGCTCGGCCGACGGCTGGCACAGTTGGCCGGCCTTTGATGTGCTGATCAATGCTGTTAGCCAAAGCAGCAATGACAGTTTGTGGCTGGGTACTGAAGGCCAGGGCTTGTTTCAGCAAACTGTTGAGGGCAGCCGCCGGCAATACCGGGTTGCCGATGGTTTAACCAGCGATGTGATCCACAGTTTACTGACGGACAGCAGCAACAACCGCTTATGGATTGGTTCGGGCAACGGTTTAGCATGGTTGGACACCACAGCTGCAGAGCCACAGTTCCGGCTGGTGAAAGGTTTACCGGCGGTACCGGTGTTTGTACTAAAACACTATGGCGACAGCATTTTAATTGGTACTGAACGCGGTTTATATCGCTGGCACGAGGGGGCAGTAACACTGTTTTCTGCTGATTTAGCCGACATGCCGGTATCAAGCTTGCTGATACAGGATAAGCAAATTTGGATTGGTACTACTGATCGCGGGTTATTACGTTACAGCGAATTGGGGCTGGAAACGTTGAGTATGGCCGCCGGTTTACCGAATAACCGTATTTTGTCGCTATATCTTGACCGGGAAAGCAGCGTTTGGGTGGGGACTAACGGTGGTCTGTTCCGGCTGCGCGATGCGCCTTTTGTTACTTACACTGCTGAACATGGCCTGGCGGGAGACTATGTGCGCGCTGTTATGCCGCACTCTGACGGCTCAGTATGGATTGGCACCAGCCAGGGCATCAGCCGATATTCTGCCGGCGGCATCGACAACATAGATTTGTCAGCAGCAAGTCGTGGTCAGTCGGTGCTAAGCCTGGCAGAGGCAGCAGATGGCTCTGTTTGGATTGGCACTTATTCCGATGGTGCCTTGCAATGGCGTGACGGCCACATCGTTCGCCAATACGACAGAGCCTCAGGCTTACTGGCAAACGAAATTCGCGCCATTTTGCCGGATGCCAGCGGCGGCTTGTGGTTAGGCAGCGGCCAGGGATTGAATTACCTCTCTGCACAAGGCGACATACAAAGCTTCGGCACAGCAGAGGGCTTACCGGCGCCTTTTGTGATGGCATTGTATCTGCACAAAGATGGCCGGCTGTTTATAGGCACCGGTGGTGGCGTGGCCATTCGTCACCCTGACGGCAAGATTATGGCTATGGCTCTGCCAGCGTTGGACGGCGCTGAATACGCCTTTGGCTTTACACCTGACCCCCTGGCGGAAATATTGTGGATGGCCACAGATCGCGGTTTGGTGGCGTATGATCTCAACAACGGCAGCTTACAAATGTTGGGGCGTAATGTCGGTTTGCCGCTTGATAAGGTCTTTCAGGCCGTGGTCGACCGGCAACACAACCTGTGGCTGAGTAGCAACCGCGGTATTTTGCGCTTTGAACGCAGCCAGCTTGACGAGATACTGGCGGCCAAGCGCAGCGAGCTGGATTATGAACTGTTTGGTGAAGGCGATGGTATGCAAAGTGCTCAGGCTAACGGTGGCTCTATGCCGGCGGCGGCGCTGGCTGCAGATGGCAGTTTATGGTTTGCCACATCCAAGGGCGCCAGCACTGTGCAACCGGGTATGTTAAAGCGCTTTGCTGCCAATATACCGCCGGTGGTAATTGAAGCGGTACACGTTAACGGGCTGCCGGTAGCATTGCAACCCGGACTGCGGCTGGCTGCCGGCGTCAACCGGTTGGAGCTGCAGTTCGCCGGGCTGGGCTATATTATGCCGCAACGTATTCAGTACCGCACCAAACTGCATGGCTTTGACACGGATTGGGTAGAGCGGGGCAGTAACAATACGGCCGAATACACCAATTTGCCGCCCGGAGAGTATCAATTTAGTGTACGGGCGGCTTATCCACAGGGCGAATGGAGTATACAGCAAGCCGGCTTTAGTTTTGTTATCACGCCTTATTTGTGGCAGCGGCCCGGTTTCTGGCTGCTGTTTGTCACTGCCATGTTATTTATCGCGGTTGCACTAGTACGCTGGCGTCTCAACAATTTGCGCCGGCGTGAGCAGTGGTTGCGCTGGCAGGTCGCAGAAAAAACCGTCGAATTGCAGCAACAGGCAGATCATTTACGCACGGTGGATAAAGAACGCTCTGAACTGCTGGAACAAATTAAACGCCAGGCGCAGGAGTTTGCCCTGCAGGCGCGGCTGGATACGTTAACCGGTTTAGCCAATCGCAGGGCCTTTGATGAAGCATTGGCACAGCAATGTGCCAGAGCGCGGCGCACACAGCTGCCGTTGTGTTTAGTGTTGCTGGATATCGACCACTTTAAATTAGTTAACGATGCCTATAGTCACATTATCGGTGATGAGGTGCTGAAGTTAGTGGCAGATATGATCCGTAGCCATTGCCGCGAAGAGGATACTGTTGCGCGCTGGGGCGGTGAAGAGTTTGCCCTGTTGTTACCGGACACCTCTGTGCAGACTGCGGCAGATATTTGTGAGCGGATCCGCCGGGCTATCATGCAGATTGATTGCACTGCGTTCGCCGGCGATTTGCATATTACTGTTAGTATGGGTATTGCCGGGTTTGCCGGTGAAACGCAGCACGATAAACTGTTATCACGTTCAGACAGTGCACTATACAGGGCAAAGCAGAATGGTCGTAATCGGGTTGATGTCGCGGTATAGCTGATAGCAGCCTGCTTGTTTGTGTATAAAAATTCACAAAAACAGAATAATAATTCTTGAAACTGCATGGCGGCCGTTCTACACTAGCGGCTGTTTCGTGCTATACCTATACGTTATTTATTGTTCGAGAGCCGTAATCAATGTTATCAACTGACAAATCTTCTTCTTTAGTACGCAGCATTGTATTAGGTGCTGCCGGTTACAGCGGTGCTGAGCTGGCAGTAATTTTAGCGCGCAATCCGTTTTTTGAGCTCTGTGGTGCCTATGCTTCTGCCGGGCGTAATGCCGAGCCATTTTCTGCTTTGTATCCGCGGTATAAACAGCAACTGGATATTTTAGTGCAACCGTGGACAGATGAGCTGGCAGCAGATTTAAATGGCAAGATTGATGTCGCCTTTTTAGCCCTGCCACATGAAGCCAGCGAAGCAGTAACCCCGTTGCTGCTGGCACAGGGTATCGATGTGGTTGATTTATCCGGTGCCTTCCGGCTGAAGCAATTGCAGCTGTATCCTAAGTATTATGGTTACGAACATCAGCATCCCGAACTGTTAGCAGAAGCGGTATATTCCTTAATGGAATGGCAAACTACGCCATTGCCACGCTTAATCTCGGTACCCGGCTGTTATCCGACCGCTTGTACTTTAGCGCTGTTACCACTGCTTAAAGCCGGTTTAGTGGCAGATAACTGCATTCCGGTGATTAATGCCACCAGCGGCGTATCCGGTGCCGGCCGTAAAGCCGCGCTTAGCACCTCATTTTGTGAAGTCGGCTTAAATGCCTATGGCTTTTTTAAACACCGCCACCGGCCGGAAATAGAGCAAAACTTAGCCCGCAAAGTAGTGTTTACACCGCATTTAGGCAACTTTAAGCGCGGTATCCTGGCCACCAGCGTGGTGACGCTGAAAGCTGGCGTATCGGCAGAGCAGGTAAAACAGGCGTTCAATAGTGCTTATAACGGTAAACCGTTGGTGCGCTTAGTATCGCACTCGCCCAATGTCGCTGATGTCGCCGGTACGCCGTATTGCGATATTCACTGGCAACAGGATGGCGAGCAACTGGTAGTCGTGTCGGCGATTGATAACTTATTAAAAGGTGCGGCAGCGCAGGCGATGCAGGCGGCGAACGTGCGCTTTGGCAAGCCGGAAACCGCAGGACTATTTGCCGGAGTGAGCCATGAATAATACGCCATTAGTGCTGAAAATGGGTGGCCGCTTGTTGCAGGACGACAGCGCGCTGGATGCCTTGCTGGCTGTGTGTGCTGAGCTAAAACAGCAATACCCGCTGGTGCTGGTGCACGGCGGTGGCGATCAGGTGGATCAGTGGCTGGCCAAGTTTGGTTTTCACACCGAAAAACTCGACGGCCAGCGTATTTCACCGGCTGAGCAAATGCCGGTGATCGCCGGAGCCTTAGCCGGTGCGGTTAATTCGCATATGGTCGCGCGCGCTGCTTTGCAGGGCTTAAAACCGGTCGGTTTAACCTTGTCTGCCGGCAATAGCTGCCGCTTTGAGCTGAATAGCAAACTGGGTGCAGTGGGCGTGGCTAAACCACAAGACGGCACTTTACTGCAAAATTTATTGGCTGGCGGCTTTACACCGGTGTTCAGCTCGATTGGTCATGGTGAGCAGGGCCAGTTATTAAATGTAAATGCCGATTTAGCTGCCGCCGCTATTTGTCAGCTGGTACAGGGGCAACTGGTGTTACTCACCGATGTGCCGGGTATTTTAGATGGCGAAGGAAAATTGATAAGCGAGCTTAACGGTGCTGAAGCTGCAAAATTAGTGACACAAGGCGTAATTAAAGGCGGCATGAAAGTAAAACTGGATGCTGCACTGGATACCGCTCAGGCACTGCGACGAAGTATCACCGTCGCGGGCTGGCAACACCCGCAAGATCTGTTAAATCTGATGCGACAGCAAGCAGTAGGCACGCGCATCGTCTGTTAGTCCCTTAAACAAGGATGCCGCAATGGCGGCAGGTCAGTTGAACATGAGTAAACTAAACCAATTATTGAGTCTGGCTGAATTAAGCCCGGCAACGCTGAACGATTTGCTGAATTTAGCGCTTAATGTAAAACAGCAACCGCAGAAATACACCCAGGCGCTGGCGGGTAAAAGCATCGCGCTGATTTTTGAGAAACCCTCGCTGCGTACCCGTGTCAGTTTTGATGTCGGTATTTATAAGCTCGGTGGCCATAGCGTGTATCTGGATCAGCAAAATGGCGCTATGGGCAAACGCGAAACCGTCGCCGATTTTGGCCGCAATTTGGCTTGCTGGACCGATGCCATAGTGGCGCGGGTGTTCTCGCAGCAAACTTTAGAGCAACTGGCACAAGCCAGCCATAAACCGGTGATCAATGCACTGAGTGATTTATATCACCCTTGCCAGGCATTGGCCGATTTATTGGCGTTAAAAGAGCGCTTTGGCGAACTGAGCAAAGTGCACCTGGCCTATGTTGGCGATGGCAACAATGTTTGCCATTCACTGATGATTGGCGCCGCGCTTAGCGGTATGAAGATGACAGTGGTAACGCCACAAGGCTTTTCACCCGATGCTCAGGTGCTGCTGAATGTACAGAAAATTGCCTTTGATACCGGCGCTGTGCTTGAGCTGAGCCCGCATTTATCGGCCGCTGCCGGCGCCGATGCTATCTATACTGATACCTGGTTGTCGATGGGCGATAAAGCCGATCCTGAGCAGATTGAACGGGTGTTTAAGCCTTATCAGATCAACACCGCTGTAATGCAGCGGCTGGCAGTAAAATATTTTATGCACTGTTTACCGGCGCACCGTGAGCACGAGGTTACCAGCGAGGTACTCGACAGCGAAGCGTCACTAGTATTACTGCAGGCGGAAAACCGCATGCATGCCCAGAATGCCGTATTAATCAGTTTATTTGCGTGAGGACACTATGAGTATTAAAAAAGTCGTTTTAGCCTATTCCGGCGGTCTGGATACTTCGGCTATCGTGCCTTGGTTAAAAGACAACTATAACTGCGAAGTTATCGCCTTTGTCGCTAACGTTGGTCAGGGCGATGAAGAGCTGGCCGGTGTTGAGCAAAAAGCCATTAACTCCGGTGCCAGCAGTTGTCATATCGTTGATTTACGTGAAGAGTTGGTCAAAGAAGTGATTTACCCGACGCTGAAAACCGGTGCTGTGTATGAAGGCCAGTATCTGCTGGGTACCTCTATGGCCCGGCCGGTGATTGCCCGCGCTCAGGTAAAATTAGCGCTGGAGCTGGGCGCCGATGCTTTGTGTCACGGTTGTACCGGTAAAGGTAATGATCAGGTACGCTTTGAGGGTGCCTTTGCCGCGTTGGCACCGCAGTTAACCGTTATAGCACCCTGGCGTGAGTGGCAGTTTAATTCACGCCAGTCGCTGCTGGATTATTTAGCCGAGAAAAAAGTACCGACTACCGCGTCTGCCACTAAAATCTACAGCCGTGATGCCAACCTGTGGCATATCTCGCATGAGGGCGGCGAGCTGGAAAACCCCTGGTGTGAACCGTCAGAGCAGGTGTGGATGTGGACCAAATCACCGGAGCAGGCGCCGGATCATGCCGCCTATGTTGAACTGAGCTTTGATAAAGGTGAGCTGAGCCAGATTAACGGCCACGCTGTGGCGCCGGTTGCGGCAATTGAACTGTTAAACGAAATCGGCTCTGAGCATGGTATCGGCCGGATTGATATTGTCGAGAACCGTTTAGTGGGTATGAAGTCACGCGGTTGCTATGAAACGCCGGGCGGCACCATTTTAATGGCTGCGCTAAAAGGCCTGGAAGCGCTGGTGTATGACAGAGCCTCGCTGAAATACCGCGAAGAAGTCGGCCAGGAGTTTGCCCAACTGGTGTATGACGGCCGCTGGTTTACCCCGCTTAAAGATGCGCTGTTGGCAGCGGCCACCTCGCTGGCTGAGCAATTAACCGGTGATGTGGTAATTAAGCTATACAAAGGTAATGTTACCGTAGCCAAACGCCGCTCGCCGAACTCACTGTATTCTGAAGCTTTCGCTACTTTTGAAGGCGATGAAGTGTATAACCAGAAAGATGCCGCCGGCTTTATCCGCTTGTACAGCCTGGCCAGCCGCATCCGTGCACTGCACCAGCAACAAAAAGGGTAATTATTATGGCGATGTGGGGCGGACGCTTTCAGGAAGCAACCCTGGCTGAGTTTCGCGAGTTTAACGACTCGCTAAGCTTTGATTATCTGCTGGCACAGCAGGATATTCAGGCCTCGCGTGCCTGGGCACTGCAGTTAGCTCATGCCGGTATTATCAGTAGCGATGAAGCCGCGCAGCTGGATGCCGGCTTAGCCGATTTAGCGGTGGCAATTGAAGCTGACCCTAAGCTGCCGCTGCAAACCAGCGAGGAAGATATTCACAGCTGGGTAGAGGCACAGTTAACGGCTAAATTGGGTGCGGTGGCAAAAAAGCTGCACACCGGCCGCAGCCGTAATGATTTAGTCGCTACGGACTTACGCTTATGGAGCAAACTGAATGCACAAAGTGTGCGTCAGTCATTACTGGGTGCCATTGCCGCCTTGTTAACCTTTGCCGATAAAGCCGGAACAGCGGTAATGCCGGGTTTTACCCACTTGCAGCGGGCACAGCCGGTATTAGTCGCACATTGGGCGCTGGCTTATGTTGAGATGTTTAAGCGCGATGTCAGTCGCTTAGATGATGCCCTGGCGCGGATGGACGTTTGCCCGCTCGGTTGTGGTGCTTTAGCCGGCACCGGGGTGGCGGTTGATCGTGAACAACTGGCGCAGCGTCTCGGTTTTGCCAGCGCAGCGCTAAACAGCCTGGATGCCGTGTCAGACAGGGATTACGTAGTGGAGCTATCTGCCGCGGCCAGCATCTGTATGACGCATTTATCGCGCTTATCTGAGGATGTTATTTTCTTTTGCTCCGGCGAAGCGGGCTTTTTCAAACTGGGCGATGCGATAAGCTCCGGCTCATCGCTAATGCCGCAAAAGAAAAACCCTGATGTATTCGAGTTGCTGCGCGGTAAAACCGGCCGCGTGTTGGGCCATCTGGTCGCTATTTTACACGTGCTGAAAGGCTTGCCGCTGGCGTACAACAAAGATATGCAGGAAGACAAACAGGGCTTTTTTGACCTGATGGCAACCTGGCAGCAGTCTTTGTTGGTGCTGGCGACGGTATTGCCGCATTTAAGCGTTAATGCAGCGCAGTGTCGTCTGGCGGCTGAGCTCGGCTACAGCAATGCTACCGATCTGGCGGATTACCTGGTCAGTAAAGGCATGCCGTTTCGTGATGCCCACGAAGTAGTAGGTGAGCTGGTAGTGCATGCGGCGAAGCAACAGTTGGCGCTGGAAGCTTTGCCACTTGCCGAGCTTACGCAGTTTAGTCAGCTGATTGGCGAGGATGTTTATCCGGCATTGCAACTGGAAGCGGGTTTGCAAAAGCGCGCCGCGCTCGGTGGTACAGCACCACAACAAGTGCTGGCAGCATTAGCGAGTGCTAAACAGTGGTTTGAGCAGGCGTAGCTGTATTATCCTGCAGAAAAAGCCCGCATTAGCGGGCTTTTTTTAAAATAGCTCTATCTCTTCTTCATCTGTTTTCTTGTCACGGCTTTTATCGAAGCTTATCTGCTGGACATCTGTGCCGGCATATTGAGTTGGTTCGGTGCCCGGCTTGAAATACTCAAAATCACTGGTGTGATCATTACTTCGGCTTAACAAACCACTCTTTAAATCGATACGCACAGATGCCAGTCCTACCGGTGGTGGGGTTTGCTGCTCTGCCACATCTTGCAGGGCCGTTTGCATATAGCTTAACCAGGCCGGCAGTGCGGTGCGGGCGCCGGATTCTGCACCAGCGCTTTGTTGTTGCCCCATATTAGCATGCCACTGTGCTCTACCGAGGCTGCGGTTGGAGTCGTCAAAGCCAACCCAGACAGTAACAGCCAGATCAGGTGTAAAGCCGGAGAACCAGGTATCTTTGGAATCATTAGTTGTACCTGTTTTAGCTGAGATATCACGCCGCTTCAGGCTCTGCACCCGCCATGCTGTACCGTTCCAACCGGTACCCCGTTGCCAGTCTCCTCCGCCCCAAACACTGCTTTTTAAGGCATCGGCAATCAGGAAGCTGTTTTGTTCTGAAATAACGTGCTCCGCGATGGGCGCAGCTGTGCTCTCTGTAACAATAGCGTTGTTCCGGTCAGCTGCGGCATCAGTTTCCAGGGTGTTAAACAAGTCGTTTAATAGGGCTTCATTATCGGTTGCAGTTTCAGCCTCTGTTTCTGTTTCTGCCAGACAGTCGCGACAGGCTACAGCAGGTTGATGTTGATAAAGTTCTACCCCATCCTCATCCAGGATCTTATCGATAACATAAGGCGTGACCAGATAACCGCCGTTGGCAAAAGTAGCGTAGCCGGTAACCAGCTCCAGTGGTGTTAGGGATGCTGAACCCAGAGATAGGGTTTCATTACGCGGTAGATCTGACGCGGCAAAACCAAACTTTTGTAAATGACGGATGGTATTATCGACACCGACACCGCGTAATAAGCGCACCGACACCACATTCTTAGATTTTGCCAGTGCTTCGCGAATACGGATCGGTCCGTCGTATACTGCCGGAGAGTTTTTTGGACGCCAGGCAATTCCGGCGTTGTCGTCCCACTGATGGATAGGAGCATCGTTCATTATCGATGCCAGCGTATAGCCATGTTCCAGTGCCGCTGAATATATAAATGGCTTAATATTAGAGCCGACCTGACGTTTAGCCTGGGTGGCACGGTTAAACTGGCTTTGGCTGAAACTGTAACCACCAATCAAAGAGCGTATTGCGCCATTATGCGGATCGATAGCAACAATAGCACTGCTGGGCAGGGGCACCTGACTTAAACGCCATTTTTCATCTGACTTTCGCACAAGTATATGCATGCCGGGCGCTAAAATACTGTAAGCCGTTTTTGGTGCCACTCCCTGACGTTCATCAGAGATAAAACTTCTTGCCCATTTCAGGCCATCCCACTCCAACGTGACTTGCTGACCGCCGGCCAACATAATATCAGCGCTTTGTGAACTAACGGCGGTAACGACGGCTGAGTGTAAGTCTTCTATGCCGGATTGTTGGTCCAGATAGGCCTGAATATCGGCCGGGCTCAAAGGATCTGTTTCTTGATACACCGCTTCAGCATCTGCTGCTTCGGTCAGTTCTGCCGGCCACAATTGGGCAACAGGCCCACGGTAGCCGTGGCGTTCGTCATAGCTATACAAATTTTGTTGCAGGGCGATTTTAGCTGCCGCCTGCTGTTTGCTTTGTATCGTGGTAAAAACCTGTAGCCCGGCGGAATAGGCGGTTTCTTCTCCAAAACGGGCGACCATCTCCTGACGGACCATTTCAGCTATATAAGGTGCTGATGCGGTGATCTGCGCGCCATGTAAACGGCTGGTAACTGGTGCGGCTATCGCTTGTTGGTAAGTTGCTTTATCAATAACGCCGGTGTCCAGCATCCGGCCAAGCACAACATTGCGTCGTGTTCTGGCATTGCTGGCAGAGCGCACCGGATTAAGTGCTGACGGTGCTTTAGGCAAGCCGGCAATAATGGCTATTTCGTCTACTGTCAGCTCATGCACAGTTTTACCAAAGTACACCTGAGCGGCGGCGCCAACACCAAAAGACCGTTGCCCCAGTTCTATCTTGTTCAGATAAAGCTCTAAGATCTGATCTTTGCTTAACAGCTGCTCGATATGAAAGGCAAGAAATATCTCTTTGACTTTTCTGGCTATTTTCTTTTCACGGCTTAAGAAAAAATTACGTGCCAGTTGCTGCGTAATAGTACTGGCACCCTGACTGAAGTCACCGGAAGAGGCCACGACTGTGACAGCGCGGAAAATGCCGATAATGTCTATACCCGGATGCTCGTAAAACCTTGTATCTTCAACTGCCAGAAATGCTTGTACTAACAAAGGAGGCATTTCTTCCAGTTTTAGAGGAATACGGCGCTTTTCTCCAAATTGCGAAATAAGTTCACCGTCAGCGGTAAACACCTGCATCGGAGTCTGCAACCTGACGTCTGACAAGGTAGTGACGTCAGGAAGATCGTCTTTGAGATAGAAGTAGATCCCTGCGATCGTCATGATACCAAGCAGGATCATGCTCAGACTGAGAATTAAAAGTTTTTTAACCCAAGACACTGAATAGCCCCAATTTTTACTCCCAATTCCGTTACAACGCTGCTAGTATATATTTATTAGCTTTAGATTAAACGCTTTTTCTTGCCAAAAATTAGCAACTGAGCTAACAATGAGACAATAATCATAACTATAAATTGGCCGCAGGAAGCTATGATAAATCGCCTGTTCAGTAAACAAACACCGATGATGGTGGGCATCGATGTCGGTGCGCACTCCGTCAAGGCTGTGTTGTTAAGTCAACACAACGGCGTGTGTAAAGTAGAAGCATTTGCCGTTGAGCCAATGATAAAAGGTGCTATGGCTGATCGAGAGATCCAGGATATAGAAGCCGTGGGGAATGTGTTGAGCAAGATCCGTAAAAAGATCCCGCGCTCAGTAAAATTTGCCGCCACTGCTGTATCCGGATCGACTGTTATCAGTAAAGTGATCTTTATGGATGTGTCCTTAACTGATGCTGAACTTGAAAGTCAGATCGAAGTTGAAGCCGATACCCTTATTCCTTATCCGTTAAATGAAGTCAGTCTTGATTTCGAGAAACTCGATGTTAACGAGTCAGACCCCTCCAAGGTTAACGTCCTGCTTAGCGCGGCGCGCACCGAAAGTATCGAAGCCCGCGTAGCAGCTTTGGACAACGGAGGCTTTAATGCCAAAGTCGTCGATATAGAGAGCTATTCGCTTAGTCGTGCTGCTGAGCTGTGTTTGAAGCAATTGCCGGATGACGCTGCGAAAAAAGTTGTTGCGATAGTCGATATCGGTGCAACAATGACATTGCTCAGCATTATCGAGAATGGCAAAACGCTGTATACACGGGACCAGGTTTTTGGCGGTGATCAATACACCCGCAGTATTCTGTCTTATTACAATAAGAGTTATGAAGAAGCTGAGTTAGCCAAGGTAACGGGCGATTTGCCGCCTAACTATACTTTTGAGGTGTTGGCACCGTTTCAGACGATGCTATTGCAGCAAGTACGCCGTGGTATACAAATGTATCTAACCAGCAGTGGTAAAGATGCGGTTGACTACCTGATTATCTCTGGTGGTACTGCATTAATTGACGGCATTGATAAGCTGTTGATTGATGAGCTGGGTATTCATACTGTGGTTGCAAATCCATTTAAGTCAATGGAAGTCGCTACGTCAGTTGACCGTGAGCAGTTAAACCGTCACGCGTCACAATTAATGGTTGCCAGCGGTTTGGCGTTAAGGAGCTTTTCGTCATGGCATATATAAACCTGTTGCCGTGGCGCGATGCAGCGCGAAAAGAACGGCAAAAACAATATCTTACTGTATTAACTGCTACTGCGATGTTTAGCTTTCTTCTCGTGTTTCTGATTAATATGGTTTATAGCGCCAGAATTGATGGCCAAACGCAGCGAAATCGTTTTTTAGAAAATGAAATCAAAGTGTTAGATCAGCGAATAGCTGAAATACGCAACCTGAACGATACCAAAAAAAGTTTACAACAGCGTATGTCATTGATCTCGCAGTTGCAGGGCAGTCGTAATTTAGGCACACAAATTATGGATGAAATTGCCAGTGCCGTGCCGGCTGGTGTTTATCTTACTCAGTTAGAAAAGAAAGGTACTTCGCTGTTGCTGATTGGCAAAAGCGAGTCGAATAACCGCTTATCCAACATGCTACGTGAAGCAGAAGACTCTGACTTGTTGTCGTCGCCTTATCTGGAATTTATCGAAGCCGGTAAGGACTCGGTCAGTTTGCTGAGCAATTTTAAAATGCATTTGACGGTAAAAGGCTATGAAGATGTGCAGAGCAGTAACACTCCGGCGACCGGCAAGCCTGGTAACGGAGGCGCTAAATGAGCCTGAATATTAACCTGTCCGAAATCGACATTAATGACCTCGATTTAGAAAATATGGGGTCGTGGCCTGTTGCTGCCAAATTCGTTTTTGCAGTAATTCTGGCGGTTTTGGTGTCGGTGCTAAGTTATTTCTTATTGGTTGACAGTAAGCTTGATGAGCTGGCTGCTGCGCAAAATAAAGAAGTCGAATTGCGTCAGATTTACCGAACCAAGTATGCTGCTGCAGTTAACCTCGACTTGTACAAACAGCAGATGCTTGAAATGGAACAAACCTTCTCTTTCTTGCTGAAACAGTTGCCTACCACGCATGAAACCCCCGGTTTGCTGGACGATATTACTTATGTGGGCACCACAAGCGGCTTAACCTTTATTCGTATTAACTGGGAGCCGGAGATTGAGAAAGAGTTCTACACCGAACTGCCGATTAAAATTGAGGTAATTGGTGATTATCATCAGTTTGGTAACTTTGTCAGTGAAGTCGCCAAATTACCACGTATTGTCAGTTTGCACGACTTCTCTATCCAAACAGAAAAAGATGAACGTCTGCGTTTTAATGTAGTGGCAAAAACCTACCGTTATAAGGAGGTTCAGCCATGATCAAGCGTTTATCAATAGTTGCCTTGACCTTGCTAATGACTGGTTGCTTTGATGACTTAAGCGAAGTGCAGAACCATATCGCTGAAGTTAAAGCCAATACCCGTGCCCGAGTAGAACCATTGCCGGAAGTGCAGGAGTTTGTGCATATAGCTTACCGGTCTCAGGATGCACGCAGTCCTTTTTCTGCGCCAAGACCTGAAGCGATTCAGGATAAATTTCTGCAGGTGCAGGACTGTTTGCATCCTGACCCGCGGCGCAGAAAAGAACCTTTGGAAAAGTATGCGCTGGATAATTTAAAGATGCGCGGTACTTTGGGCGATATAGGTAATATCTGGGCATTAATTGAGGCATCTGATAAAACCCTGCATAAAGTAACCCTGAGCAACCATGTAGGATTGTTTCATGGGCGCGTGATAAATGTTGAGCCGACTCATATAGAGTTGCTTGAGCTTATTCCCGATGGTGCCGGTTGCTGGAAAGAACGGACGACCATGTTGCAAATGGCTGATGCGTCAGCAGTAGCAAGTAATTGACAGGTATGCGAGTAAATCATGGATAAAATAATCAAAACAACGTCTGGCACAATCCAGCGCACTTTACTGTGCTTTGCAGCCTTTATGCTACTTTCATTGCCGGCGGCTGCTGTGCCGCTGTTATATGATGTACGATATAACCCTCTATTAACCGGCGAGACAGAAATCGAGTTTATCTTCGATGAAGAACTCTATGCTGACCCCAGCATCCAGGTGTTTAACGAACCGGCACGAATAGAGTTATTTTTCGACGAATCTGATTACGAAGAAAAACTGAAAGAAGTGCTGATAGATAAAGCCGGCGTGAAGCGCGTGACCTCTGAGTTTGTCGATGATGGTTTCAGAACAGTGATTTACCTGGATTATCTGAAAATATACCGTACGCGGGTAAAGGGTAATGTATTTTATATTCACATTTCAGATAACCCGACAGCTGATCAGATCGGTCAGGCTGCAGATGTTAAGCCAACCTACATCAACCGTGTTAATGCAATAGATTTCCGTCGAGGTGACAAAGGTGAAGGCCGGGTCCTGATTTTCCTGCGCGATAATACGGCTGCGGTAGATGTTGCAGAGCGCTTGGGTAAACTCGAAGTTGAGTTTCACAATACCGATATATTAGAAGAATTACTCTATCAACTGGATGTGGTTGATTTCGGCACCATTGTCAAAGGCATTGAAACCTTTAAAGATGGCTCATCAACCCGTTTGGTCATTGATACTACGGCAGAATTTACTTTCACTTATCAGCAAATCGATAATATTTTCACGCTGAATGTTGAACGTGATACTACTAACCGCAGTATTTTGGGCGGCGGTAAAGAATATAAAGGCCGTGCTATATCACTTAATTTCCAGGATATCGCCGTGCGCACAGTGTTGCAGATTATTGCCGACTATAACGGCTTTAACCTGGTGACCAGTGACTCTGTCACCGGTAATATTACTTTGCGTTTAGATGGCACGCCATGGGACCAGGCACTGGACATAGTGCTGCGTGTTAAAGGTTTGGATAAGCGCATGGAAGGTAATATTCTGATGGTTGCGCCGACAGATGAATTGGCAGCTCGCGAAGCCCGTGAGTTGGAAGCCAAACAAACTGTTGCAGACTTAGAGCCGTTGTATTCAGACTTTTTGTCAATTAACTATGCTAAGGCTGCCGATATCGCCGGCTTGCTAAGTAATAAAGACGCTACGTTGCTGTCTTCACGTGGCTCCGTTAACGTTGATGAGCGCACTAATACTATTTTGATAAAAGATACTGCAGTCAACATTGAAAGCGTGCGTAAGCTTGTTGAGCGTTTGGATATACCGGTACGTCAGGTCTTAATCGAATCACGTATGGTTACAGTACGCGATAGTGTTACTGATGAGTTGGGTATTCGTTGGGGTTTCAGTGACCAACAAAGCAGCAGCAGTTCTAATCAAGGTACCTCAGGCTCTGCCGGTGGCGCCAATACTATCGCCAACGGCAGCATTCCTTCATTAGATGATCGCTGGAACGTTAATTTACCGGCCAGCAATCCGGCAGGTAGTATCGCTTTCCATATTGCGCGCTTAGCTGACGGTACCCTGTTAGATCTGGAGTTGTCTGCGCTGGAGCAGGAAAACAAAGGCGAAATCATTGCCAGCCCGCGCATTACTACAGCAAACCAGAAAGAAGCGCGCATCGAACAAGGTGTAGAAATACCTTATGTGCAGGCTGCGTCCAGTGGCGCCACTACGGTAGAGTTTAAGAAGGCAGTGTTAAGCCTTACTGTTACACCGCAAATTACACCTGATAATAAGATTATTCTTGATCTGGTAATTACGCAAAACACCCGTGGTGAAACAGTACAAACGCCAACGGGTCCGGCAACAGCTATAGATACGCAGCAAATACAAACTCAGGTATTGGTTGATAATGGCGAAACCATTGTGTTAGGTGGTATTTATCAACAGCAAATCTTGTCTACTGTAAACAAAGTACCGTTATTTGGCGATATTCCTTATTTGGGCGTCTTGTTTAGATCAACCCGTGAGATAAACGAAAAGAACGAATTGCTGATTTTCGTTACACCGAAAATCATTACCGACGGTCTGTAATCTGTTTTTGTCAGCGCCGCAGACATTACTGCGGCGCTGATGCGTTTGAGAATTAGCTTGCCAACAAAAGGCTATTCCTGACATAATTCAGCGCTTCAAATTTTCGTGGGAGCCTTTTGGTCCTTGAATTCAACTTTTCACTGAGTTAGCTGATTAGTAATACGACTTATGGCAGAAAAACGTAATATCTTCCTCGTTGGCCCTATGGGTGCCGGAAAAAGCACAATTGGACGTCACTTAGCAGACATGCTTCATCTGGAATTCTACGATTCAGATCAGGAAATCGAACGCCGCACCGGTGCCGATATTGCCTGGGTATTTGATCTGGAAGGTGAAGAAGGCTTCCGTGTGCGTGAAGAAAATGTCATTCAGGACCTGACAGAGCTGCAGGGTATTGTGCTTGCGACAGGCGGCGGCTCAGTATTGAGCAAGGAAACCCGTAACCGGTTATCCGCTCGGGGCATAGTAGTTTACCTGGAAACGCCTATCGAAAAGCAGGTAGCCCGCACTCAGCGTGATAAACGCCGGCCGTTATTACAGACAGAAGAGGCGCCAAAAGAGGTGCTGGAAAGATTGGCTGAAGAACGTAATCCACTGTATGCTGAAATTGCTGACTTTACTGTACGTACAGATGAGCAAAGTGCACGCGCTGTTGCCAGCCAAATTATCGATAAATTGGGTTTCTAGTTTATAGCTATCGGGGAGCTGCTGATGCAAAAAGTTGAGGTACAACTTGGCGAACGCAGCTACAGCATTGATATTTCAGACAATTTTAACGGCCTTGATGCTGGCATAGCAGCTTGCAAGCAAGTCGTCATTGTATCCAATCCTACTGTGGCTGCGTTATATCTTTCGCAGGCTCAGGCGTTGTTCAGTGCTGCTAATGTGCAGCATTTTCTGTTACCCGACGGTGAAGCATTTAAAACGCTCAGCTCTTTTGAGCAAGTGCTGAGCTTTCTGCTGGAACAACGTATGTCGCGTGATGTGCTGTTAGTTGCATTAGGTGGCGGCGTTATCGGCGATTTGACCGGGTTTGTAGCAGCTTGTTACCAACGCGGTGTGAGTTTTTTGCAAATTCCTACCACTTTGTTATCTCAGGTCGATTCTTCAGTTGGCGGCAAAACTGCGGTAAATCACCCACTGGGTAAAAACATGATTGGCGCTTTTAAGCAACCGGTGCAGGTTTTAATCAATACAGCTGTACTGGCCAGTTTACCGTCGCGTGAATTTGCCGCAGGTATGGCTGAAGTGATTAAGTATGCGTTGATCAGTGATGCCGGGTTTTTTCGCTGGTTACAACGACATCAGCAACTTATTCAACAACTTGACCCCAACACATTGGCACAAATGATCCAACATTGTTGCCGGATGAAAGCTGATATAGTCAGCCGTGATGAAACCGAGCAGGGCGAGCGGGCGTTATTAAACCTTGGTCATACGTTTGGCCATGCGATAGAAGCACATCTGGGCTATGGTGAGTGGCTGCATGGAGAAGCCGTGGCTGCCGGCATGGTCATGGCATCTGAGTTAGCGGCGTCCCGTGGCTGGCTTACAACCACCGAGCTTGAAGAAACCAAGGCACTACTGCGTGCTTTTAGTTTGCCTGTTACTGCGCCGGAAAGCATGCAGATCATTGATTTTTTGCCTTATATGAAAACCGATAAAAAAGTTAAGCACGGCACTATGCGGTTTGTACTGCCAACAGCATTTTGCCAATCAGCGGTAGTTGACGACGTAACTGAAACGGAACTGACAGAGGTGTTTGGCCATGGATACAACTGAGCTGCAGACAAAACTGGCATCGCTTAACCACCTTACACCGTCGCAGCATGAGTGGCTGCAGCGCTTGCTATTTCAACTGGCATTTAACGACAGTACGCAAATCCAAGCTACCGGAGCTGAAGGCAGTGGTAAGTCGACGCTGGCAATGGCTGTGGCAGAGTTGTTCTCCGGACAGTATAACGTCGCTATGCTAAACCCGCCGGCTGATGACGTTAAAGCACAGCAGCAGTTGATGCAACAATGGTTTGGTAGCGTCTGGCAAGCAGATATGCCATTAGCTGCCCAAATTGGTGTGCAGTCGTCGTCACTGCCATTACTGCTTATTATTGATGACGCTGAGCGTTTTTCTGCCACGCTGTTGCAGCAAGTTGCTGCGTTGCCGTGCGTGCTGTTTTGTTTCTCTGCAAATAAAGTTGCTGATGAAGGGCTCGTGTTAACCTTAGGTCAAATAACCACGGCAGATGCCGAGTATCTGTTGCAGCAAGAAAACCTCAATAGTATAGAAATAGCGCAGCGCCTTGCTTCGGCTGACGGCAACCTGCACAAGCTAATGCACGCGCCGCTTGATATGGAAGCTGCTGATTCTACCGACAGCAAGCCGCAGGGATTTCGTGTATCCGCAAAGCAGTCAGTCGCTGCTGTTGCCGGATTACTGATTATTGCAGTGTTGGCATTTATGTTGTGGCCGCAGCCGCAGAAAAAAGCTGTAAGGATACCGGTTAGCAAGCCGGTTGAAACATTAGTGCAGCAAGCGGAGCAGCCCGTCGTCACAGAGATTAAAGCGGCTGAAACGGAAAGTGTCGCACAGATAATACAGCCAATATCAGAAGAGCTTATGGCCACGGATACTATAGAGCCGGATAGTGTTTCGCCTGATAACAATGCCACTGACATAGTAGAGACTGAGATAGCTGAGGATACTCAGATTAGCACCCCTGCAGCCTACCCGGAGCTTGTAACAGAACCGGAGCCGGTAGCAGACTATCTGTTTGACGAGCAGCAATTGCTGTTAATAGATAAACAACAGGTTGCCCTGCAATTGGCAGTGCTGTCCAGTGATGCGGCATTGCAGCGCTTTAAGCTGGCTTATCCGCAGCTACAGACATTAACTTACCAGCGCAGTTGGCAGGGGAAAATGCAGTTAGTGCTGCTGTTGGCGCCTTTTAGCGACGCTGCAGCGGCTAAAGCTGAGCGGGATCAACTGCCCGAAGCATTGCGTGCTACCGGACCTTTTGTTAAAACCATGCAATCGATACAGGCGGAAGTGAAAGCTCAGCAACGCAGCCGGCAAAACGCCGGTACGGAATAGCGGCTGATGCAGTTATCGCAACGTAAAAGCCGGGCATTCTTAAAGTGGGCCGGCGGCAAATACAATTTGGTTGATGCCATAAGCCGGCATTTACCTGACAGCGAGTTATTGGTGGAGCCATTTGTTGGTGCCGGCTCGGTATTCTTAAATACAGATTTTCCCCGTTATCAGCTAAATGACATAAATGCAGATTTAATCAGCTTGTATCAGCTGATTAAATCGCAGTCGGAACGCTTTATTGCCGATGCCCGAGATTTGTTTACGCCGCTAACCAATCAGCGTGACTGTTATCTGAATTTCCGTCAGCAGTTTAATCAAAGCAGCGATGCCTATGAGCGGGCACAGCTGTTTTTGTATTTAAATCGCCATGGCTACAATGGGCTGTGTCGCTATAATTTATCCGGCAAGTTTAACGTGCCTTTTGGCAGTTATAAAAAGCCGTATTTTCCTGAAGCCGAGCTGTATTTTTTTGCTGAGAAAGCACAGCGTGCTCTGTTTAGCTGTAGCGGATATCAGCAAGTTATACAAAATGCTGAAGCCGGAGCAGTGATCTATTGTGACCCGCCTTATGTGCCGTTAAGCAAAACTGCCAGCTTCACCGGTTATGCGCGCGAGGGATTTACCCTGGACGATCAGGCGCAGTTGGCGAATTTAGCTGAGCAGGCGCAGCGGCGGGGTATTGCTGTGGTGATCAGTAATCACGATACAACCTGGACGCGGAAAATTTATCAACCGGCAGCATTACACAGCTTGCAAGTAGGCAGGTCGATTAGTCAGAAAGGCGCAAGCCGTGGCAAAGTGGCAGAATTGTTTGCAGTGTACTTGCCTAAGACAAGACCCATCTCACCACAAGTAATAGTATTACCACAAAAAGCAGGGTGAAGATGACACCGGCAATAATGTAAGGTAGCGGGCTGCCGGCCGAAAAATCCTGCTGACGTTGTTGTTCAGACTGCACACCGGCGAAAGCACCCAGCACTGCTTTAATAACCTGTAATATGCCAGGTTTTTGCGGCGTCGAAACTTTATTTTCGTTTTTACTGCCGGATGGCATCAGGGTTTTTGTGCCGGACTTAACCTGCTGAGTAACTCCAGCAAGTCAACGAAATGAAATTGTGTGGAACGGCTCTTGCCCTGGAACCAGCTTACCCAACTACGCTCCGTTGTTTTGTAACACTCTTCAATAGCGGAGGGGGTTGATAGCGACTGACATTGCGGATGGGAAGTAATTGAAGGCAGTACAATAGTAACAGCGCCGACAATGAGCGCAGCTGAAATAAACGCGGCTTTATAATAACTGGTAAATTTCATGTTAAATCCGTTTGCTCTTCAAAACGCTCTGATGATAAAACATTGGCGTTGCCGATACAAGTCGATTATTAATTAACCATACTTCAGCATGAAATTATATTTAGCTGCCGACACTATATAGCCATGTCGGCAGCTTGTTTTATATTAAAAGCTTTTTGAAATGGAGAAAACAACCCGGCTGTCTGCAAGGTAGGAACCATCAACGTCAGTATCAACATAAGCCAGGCTTAAACCTGCGCCCATTACTTCTGTGCTGACACCAACACTCCAGTCCAGATAGCTGGCACTGCTGTCATCATATTCATTTTGGCCTACATGCAAGTCCAGGCTCAGGTTTTCCATCAGTGCGTAGCTGTAATTGGCATAAAGATAAAAGAAATCGCCGCTGTTTAGGTAGTAATCATCGCTATAGGCTAAACCGAAAGTAAGGTCTTTATATGACAAAGAGCCATAGACTTCCCAGAAGTTTGAACCGGGGGTAGCGGTATTTGGATAGCCGTAGCGCATAATACCGACGTCAGTTGACCAATCGTCGTTAATGGCGCCGCTCCAGCCCAGCATCACGTCCAGCTCTAAGGTGCCTTCCGCCAAAAAGTCGACGTTTGAGCCCCAAACTGAAACATAAAAACCGGACTCGTCGGTAAGTGATAAGCCTCCTTGTAAGGCCGGAGCCTCTTCGGTTTGTGATATGCCGCGAAACGCATAGTCCGAAGCAAAGGTAATATCGCCGCTTAACTCTGCTGCTGAAGCTGTAATGCTGCTGACAGACAGACCCAATAAAACTATGCTTGATGCCAGTGTTGTCAATTTTGCTGCTTTTATCATTTTCGTCACCCTTTTTTATGTTCCCTCAACAGAAGGTTCCAATATATATGCCATGAAATTTTTTTTGATTATTTTCATGCATATAGCAATTTTTAGTTTTAATGAGATTAAGTGATTGTGCTGAAATGGTGCGCTATTGCTTTTTTTTTGTGCACCTTGACGCAGTCATCAGCAGGTGCAATTTTCAGGCAAATTCAGTAGAGTTTGCGCACGAGAATTTAACGGAATAAGAGTATGCAACCTTATCTGATTGCACCGTCCATTTTGTCTGCTGATTTTGCCCGGCTGGGTGATGATGTAGCAGCTGTACTGCAGGCAGGGGCTGATGTGGTGCACTTCGATGTGATGGATAACCATTATGTGCCTAATCTGACCATGGGGCCTATGGTGTGCAAAGCGCTGAGAAACTATGGCATTACCGCGCCGATAGATGTGCATTTAATGGTTGAACCGGTAGATAGCCTGATACCACAGTTTGCAGAGGCTGGTGCCAGCATTATTACGTTTCACCCCGAGGCGTCACGCCATATTGACCGAACCCTGCAATTAATTAAAAGCCATGGCTGTCAGGCCGGATTAGTGTTTAACCCCGGCACCCCGCTGAGTTACCTGGATTACGTATTGGATAAAGTGGATGTTGTGCTGCTGATGTCGGTAAATCCGGGCTTTGGCGGGCAAAAGTTTATTCCGGCTACGTTGAATAAGTTAGCAGCCGCACGCAAAATTATCGATAACAGCGGTTTGCCAATCCGGCTGGAAATTGATGGCGGCGTTAATGTGGATAATATCGCAGATATTGCGGCTGCCGGCGCCGATATGTTTGTCGCCGGGTCGGCAATATTTAATGCAGCAGATTACGCGGTGGCCATAAATAAGATGCGGCAACAGTTGGCAAAAGTGCCGCGTTAATCGGCTTTTTTACTGTTGCGCCGCGCTGATATGGTTATAATGCAGTTCTTTGACCGGCAATGACCGGCAAGCCTTTATCAATAAGCTTTTAAGTGGATACCGTTATGAGCAATAAGCCAATTGTGCTAAGTGGTGCACAACCGTCCGGACAACTTACCATAGGTAACTATCTGGGGGCGCTGCGCCAGTGGGACAAAATGCAGGATGACTATGATTGCTTGTACTGTATTGTTGATTTACACGCTATAACGGTGCGGCAGGAACCTGCCACGCTGCGCAGTGCGTCGCTCGACAGCCTGGCGCTGTATCTGGCCTGTGGCATAGATCCAAAGCGCTCTGCCGTGTTTATGCAGTCGCACGTGCCGGAACACAGCCAGCTGGCCTGGGTACTGAACTGCTACACCCAGTTTGGTGAACTAAGCCGGATGACGCAGTTTAAAGATAAATCTGAGCGCCATACGCACAACGTTAACGCTGGCTTGTTTACTTACCCGGTATTGATGGCTGCGGATATTTTATTGTATCAGGCGAATCAAATTCCGGTGGGGCATGATCAAAAGCAGCATTTAGAATTGGCCCGTGATGTAGCAACACGCTTTAACGCGGTGCACGGCGACATTTTTACTGTACCGGAGCCTTTTATTCCGCCGGTAGCCGCACGGGTTATGAGCCTGCAGGACCCGACAAAGAAAATGTCTAAGTCGGATGAAAACCCATGGAACTTTGTCGGGTTGCTCGAAGATCCGAAAATGATTAGCAAGAAGTTTAAAAAGGCGATGACAGATTCTGAAGACCCGCCACGGGTGCGCTTTGATCTCGACGCTAAGCCTGGCGTAGCGAATCTGCTGAGTATTTTAAGCGGTGTAACCGGCAAGGGCATCGCTGAGTTAGAGGCGGAGTACGAAGGTAAAATGTACGGCCATTTAAAAGGCGATGTTGCCGATGCGGTGATTGCATTATTAGAGCCGGTACAGAAAACTTTTACCGAGTTACGCGCCGATCAAACGACCTTAACCACAGTAATGCGCGCTGGGGCAGAGAAAGCTCGTCAGCGCGCTGCGCTGACGTTGCAACGGGTTAATGATGCGGTAGGTTTTGTTGTCCCCTGATATTGCGGCTTAATAAACAGCTATGTTACTGCTGATTGATAACTACGACTCCTTCACCTGGAACCTGATGCAGTATTTTGCTGCATTAGGCCAGCAGGTTATGGTGCGACGCAATGATGATATTACTGTGGCGCAGATAGCGGCAATGGCGCCGCAATACCTGGTTATCTCACCCGGGCCGAAAACTCCGGATGATGCCGGTGTATCATTGCATGCTATTGAGCAGTTCGCCGGAAAAATTCCGATTTTGGGTGTGTGCCTGGGGCATCAGGCTATTGCGCAGGTGTTTGGTGCCAGGGTAGTGCGGGCACGCAGGGTAATGCATGGTAAAAACTCCTTAGTAAAGCATCATAACAGCTCTGTTTTTCGTGGTCTGGCGGATCCGCTGGATGTGACCCGTTACCATTCGCTGGTCGTGCAGCGGGATACTTTGCCGACAGATCTGACAGAAACTGCCTGGACCTGTAACGATGCCGGTCACCCCGATGAAATTATGGGCTTAATGCACCGGAGTTTGGCCTTGCATGGTGTGCAATTTCATCCGGAAGCCATCTTAAGCCAGCAAGGGAAACAGTTACTGGCCAATTTTTTGCAGCTTAACGTTTAATCCGGCCCGTGGCTTGACTCCGCCGGCGCAGCGCTGCAGTATTGGTTGTTAGCAACTGCTAATGTAAATGGAATATCGCAATAGTGAGCAGCTCTCCAACTTCCACACCGCAAGTTTTGGTGCAACGGTTTTTTGATCAGTTAGTCGGCGTTAACCCGGATGACAAACGGCTGGGGTACCAGATCCGTGCCGGAGTGCAAAATCCTGAACGTAAATTGTTGGAAGTGGAGGCTAAAGCGCAACAACTGCGCGCCGCCGGAGCCCAGGCTAAAGCGCAGTTTACTGAATTTGCTCAGGCTCATCTGCATGATGAAGTGGCCGATGAACTGGTGCGCCGGTTGCACAATATTGAACAGGTAATGGCCTCCGTGTTTGATGCCGGTGCGGGGTTTTACGCGTTGCTTGACCAACTTAGTGCAAAAGCCGTAACGGTAAATAAGCTGGACCCGCTGATTTCTAAGGTGCCCTGGCTGGCGAATGATTTATTGCGGCTGGTAAATCAACCACAGTACCGCAGCCGTAGCCCTTCCGGCGCTATGGTGAAAGATATCAAAACAGCGCTGCGTTTTATCGGTGTTGAGAGCTTACAGCAAATTCTGCCGGTCTATGCCATGCGCCGCATGTTACCGCATTCAACCGATCCGTTTACCGCGTTAAAAAACCGGTTATGGGAGTATTCACTGGCGGTGGCCATAGCGGCAAAATGTTTGGCACAACACAGCGCCGAGCACCCCTATAATGCTTTTTGTGTCGGCTTGTTTCATACCCTTGGTCATGCCGTCGTTACCCGCAATTATCTGCGTACTTACCAACAGGTAAGGCAAACCCAATTGCTGCAAGCGCGGGAAAGCCGAGATACGCAACTGACAGATGCACTGGACAAATTAGAGCCGGACGCCAGCTTCTTATGTGAAAGCATGTATGAGTTTGCTGCGGTGCTGAGCGCTGATATTACCTCGCGCTGGCAACTACAGACTTTACCGTTGTGCCAAACGTTGGATCAACTGGCTGAGGGAGTTGGCTTTGCCGGTTGCAGCCCGTTGGCCAAATTGGTGCAACAAGCGCAAACCTATGTCCAGTGGCAAGAGTTGCAGCGTCGTCAACTGATTTCAGATGCTGAGACGAAGGCCTGGTTTAGCGCGGTGCAACTGAACAGCGAAAGCATTAATTTGCTGGCAAATACCAATTTAAAACGCCTCGGTATCGAAAACTGAAAAAAAATAGCGCCATAAACATGCAATTTGTTGTGTAGTGTTAATGTTTGTATCGGCTGCATGCCATTGCTTGCGGTAGCGTCCGGTTAGAAAAACGCCGCGCGGTTGCAATTGAACCGCCTGTTGCGTACTTATTCATTTAGTCTGCAAATCTATCTGTAGCCCTTGTTTTTTATGGCTTTGCGCGGTGTTGGCGTGCAAGACAACCGCTGTTAAATCTGCAATAATGCCACGGTGCTCACAAAATAACGGTCTGCTCTCGTCGATCTGTAAGAAGATACCGGGCTGCACCATAAATAATAAGAGGAACTGAATATGACTGCTCAGTCGCAGGTAAACCGCGCTCTGTTTGACGAAGTAATGGTACCTAACTACGCACCCGCCGGGATCATTCCTGTGCAGGGTAAGGGCTCACGCGTGTGGGATCAGCAGGGCAGGGAATATGTCGATTTTGCCGGTGGCATTGCCGTGAGCAGTCTGGGGCATTGTCATCCTGCGCTGGTAAACGCAATAAAAACGCAGGCCGAAAAAATCTGGCATTTAAGCAATGTTATGACCAACGAGCCGGCATTGCGGTTGGCTAAAAAGCTGGTTGACGCGACTTTTGCCGACAAAGTGTACTTTGCCAACTCCGGTGCAGAAGCTAACGAAGCAGCTTTCAAATTGGCACGGCGCTGGGCGCTGGATAAATTCGGTGCGCAAAAAGATCAGATTATCTCGTTTGGCAAAAGCTTTCACGGCAGAACCTTTTTTACCGTAACAGTAGGTGGCCAGGCGGCATATTCCGATGGCTTCGGCCCGAAACCAGGTGCAGTATTGCACGCAGAATTTAATAACCTCGACAGTGTTAAGGCGCTGATTTCAGACAATACCTGCGCCGTGGTATTGGAGCCAATTCAGGGCGAGGGCGGTATTATTCCTGCCAACGCTGAGTTTTTGCAGGGCGTGCGGGATTTATGTAACAAGCACAATGCACTGCTGATTATGGACGAAGTGCAAACCGGCGTTGGCCGCACCGGCCAGCTGTATGCTTACATGAACTATGGTGTCACACCGGATATTCTGACCACGGCGAAGTCCCTGGGCGGCGGTTTTCCTATTGGCGCCATGTTAACCACCGCTGATATAGCGGCGCATCTTAAGGTTGGCACGCACGGTAGCACATACGGCGGCAATCCGCTGGCATGTGCAGTAGCTGAGGCGGTATTGGATACGGTAAACCAGCCGGCAGTGATGCAGCAGGTGCTGAGTAACGAGCAACTGTTTCGGCGTGAGCTGGCAGCCATAAATGAGCAATATCATGTATTTAGTGAAGTGCGGGGCCAGGGCATGTTGCTGGGTGCTGTGTTGAATGAAAAGTACAAAGGCCGTTCGCGCGACTTTTTCTTAGCGGCAGCAGAGCATGGCGTGATGGCGTTGGTCGCCGGACCGGATGTTGTGCGTTTTGCACCGTCCTTAGTGATTACGCCGGAAGATATTGTTGAAGGTATGCAGCGCTTTGCACTGGCGGTAAAGCAGGTAGTAAACAGCTGATACTGTAATTTAAGCAGCACCAAGACTGCAAAATATGAAGCTAAGGGGCCATGTGGCCCCGAAAACTATAAAGCAAAAGTGGAGTAAGCGACGATGATGGTAGTTCGCCCTATCCGTGCGGATGATTACCCGGCGCTGTATGATATCGCGGTGGAATCAGGTCATGGTTTTACCTCCTTGCCGGTCAATGATGAGTTGCTGATGCGCAAAATCAGCCGCTCAGAGCAATCTTTCAGCAAACCGGTTAACCAGCCCGGCGACGAAGGCTATTTGTTTGTGCTGGAAGATACGGCCACCGGTGAAGTATGCGGCACCAGTGCGCTGGAAGCGGCTGTTGGCCTGGATGATGCGTTTTATCATTACCATTTGGGCAAGGTAGTGCATAGTTCGCGCTCACTCGGTGTGTATAAAACCGTAGATATATTAACGCTGTGCAATGATTACACCGGCGTCAGCGAGTTGTGTACACTGTTTTTACGCGAAAGCCGGCGCGAAAAAAATAACGGCCGTTTACTGTCAAAAATGCGCTTTTTGTTTATGGCCGAATTTCCACAGCGTTTTGCCGAACGGGTGATTGCAGAGATGCGCGGCATTTCAAACGAGGATGGCAGTTCGCCATTCTGGCAATGGTTGCAGGAGCATTTCTTTTCGTTGGATTTTCCAACCGCAGATTACCTGACCGGCATCGGGCAAAAGGTATTTATTGCCGAGTTAATGCCAAAATATCCCATTTACGTCAGTTTACTCAGTAAGCAAGCCCAGGCCGTTATCGGTAAAGTGCATGATAAAACCAGGCCGGCACTGGCGCTGTTGCAGTCTGAGGGCTTTTCAAATCGCGGCTATGTCGATATTTTTGATGCCGGACCCACCGTTGAGGCGCGGGTAGAGCATATTCGCTCTGTACGGAACAGCCGGCGGTTACAGGTGACCATCGGCGGCGTTAGCGGCGGTCAGCCGCATTTAATTTGTAACACTAAAGTGGCCGATTTCCGTGCCACCTGGCTGGCGCTGGACGTTAGCGAACATAGCGAACAATTAACCATACCGGCAGACGTTGCGGCTGCGCTGCAAGTCAGTGCCGGTGATTGGGTAAGAATTACCCGCATTTAATCAGGGGAACATAATGAAACACGCAGAACATTATATAAACGGCAGTTGGGTTGACGGCGCAGGTAAGCCGTTTCAATCATTGGACCCTGCGAAGAATAAGCCGGTTTGGCAAGGCCGCGCAGCCATTGCTGAGCAAGTTGATGCAGCGGTGAAAAGTGCGCGTAAAGCGCAATACGACTGGGCTGGCTTCAGCTTTGAGCAGCGTGTTGAAGTAGTTAAAAAGTTTGCTGAATTATTAAGCAGCAATAAAGAAGCGTTGGCGCTGTCTATTGCAGAAGAAACCGGTAAAGCCCTGTGGGAAGCGCGCACTGAAGTAGCGGCGATGACCGGCAAAATTGACATTTCGGTACGGGCATATCAGGAACGTACCGGCAGTAAAGAAAATCCGATGCCGCAGGGGCGTGCCTTTATCCGTCACAAACCGCATGGCGTAGTGGCGGTATTTGGCCCGTACAATTTCCCCGGCCATTTACCTAACGGCCACATAGTACCGGCATTATTGGCCGGTAATGCCGTAGTGTTTAAACCGTCTGAGCTGACACCTAAAGTGGCCGAGGATACGGTAAAACTGTGGCAACAGGCCGGCTTGCCGGCAGGGGTGCTGAGCTTATTACAAGGTGAAGTAGACACCGGTAAAGCCATAGCGGCGCACGACGGCATCGATGGTATCTTCTTTACCGGCAGTTCGCGTACCGGCCATTACCTGCACCAGCAGTTTGCCGGCCGGCCGGACAAAATTCTGGCACTGGAGATGGGCGGCAATAACCCGCTTATCGTGCAGGATGTTAGTAATATCGATGCAACAGTGCATGATATTGTGCAATCGGCATTTATTTCTGCCGGCCAGCGCTGTACCTGCGCCCGCAAACTATTTTTACCTGCCGGTGCTCAGGGCGATGCGATACTGAAACGTTTGCTGGAAGTTAGCCGTAATATCAAAGTAGGCTTGTATGATGCTGCCGAGCAGCCGTTTATGGGCTCAATGATTTCTGTCGCCGCTGCCAAAGGTATGTTGGCAGTGCAGCAGCAGCTGGTCGACTTAGGTGGTGAAATACTGCTGGAAATGCGTCATCTTGACGAAAACACGGCATTGGTTACACCCGGCATAGTCGAGTGCAGCAAGGTCGCCAACTTCCCCGATGACGAACATTTTGGCCCATTGCTGAAAGTGTTCCGTTTTACTGACTTTGATCAGGCAATAGACTCAGCTAATGCCACACAGTTTGGTTTATCCGCCGGTTTGCTCAGCGACAGCGCAGAGTTATATCAACACTTTTTCCGCCGTATTCGTGCCGGTATCGTTAACTGGAACCGGCCAATTACCGGTGCCAGTTCAGCAGCACCTTTCGGCGGCATAGGCTCAAGTGGTAACCACAGAGCAAGTGCTTACTACGCCGCTGATTACTGCGCTTATCCGGTGGCATCGGTAGAGCTGGAACAGGTGGTGATGCCGGAGCAGTTGTCGCCGGGCTTAAGTTTCTGAGTGGTGAAAAAATAAATATTATCGGGGCTACGGCCCCGATTTGTTTTCTGCGGGGATTTTTGCTTAAATAACTCTAACTTATTGTAATCTCATTCCTCACAGTCAGGTGTAAAACAGCCCATGGTCACAGATAAACCCGGATACGAGCATTTGATCCAGTTTCTGACAGAGCATTTGTCGCTGTTTGAACAAACCGGAACCGGAGATGCGGATAAAACTATAGGTGAGCTGCTGGAAGAATCTATTGCAGAGCAAATTATCACGCTGTGTACGCAGCATACCGAACTGGAAGTTAACCACCGTAGTATGATTATTCGCGAAGTGGATGGCATTATGTATGACTTTCAGGAAGTGCTGTCCAGCGTGTTGAATAAAAAAGCCACCCGCCAACAAGCCGAACTTATTAACGAAATCTCACTGTTAATCAAAAACCTGTTCGATACAGCCGTAGCCGATCTGATGGATTAAGCCCCGGCAAGCTGCGAATTTGCTAGATACCTGCGCCGCTTTTACGTAGAATACCCGCCTTATTTTTCGGCGGGAGCCAGCTATGCAAGCCAGTGTTAAGTGGCATAACGATAATACCTTTGTCGGCATTTCCGGCAGCGGTCATGCTGTGGTATTTGACGGCAATAAAGATGGCAGCACAGCGCCAAGCCCGATGGAAATGGTATTGATGGCTGCCGGTGCCTGTTCGTCAGTTGATGTGGTCAGTATTTTAAAGAAAGCCCGTCAGCAAGTACTGGGCTGTGAAGTGAAGCTTAGTGGCGAGCGTGCTGACACCGTGCCAAAAGTCTTTACTAAACTGCACCTGCATTTTGAGGTGACCGGTATCAGCCTGAGTGAAAAACAGGTAGAGCGTGCTGTACAGCTGTCGGCTGATAAGTATTGTTCAGTGTCTATTATGTTATCCGGCAGTGTAGCCATAACTCACTCATTCAGTGTCAAACCGGCTGATATCAACACGCCGGCAGAATAACTGTAGTAATGAAGTCATAACCGGTAATCGGTTTTAAGCGGAGACAATCTTTAGTGGTTAAGCCTTTTGAGAAATTGAAACTACACGGGTTCAACAACCTGACGAAAAGTCTGAGTTTCAGCCTTTATGACATTTGCTATGCCAAAACTGAGCAGCACCGGCAGGAATACATCGAGTACATCGATGAGCAATATAATGCTGACCGTTTAACCGACATTCTGACCGAAGTAACCGATATTATCGGTGCCAATATTTTGAATGTGGCACGGCAGGATTACGATCCGCAAGGCGCCAGTGTCACCATTTTGGTGAGTGAAGAGCCTGTATTAGTTGACCCGGATAACTCGGAAAATCCGGGGCCGCGGCCGGATGCGGTTGTAGCACACCTGGATAAAAGCCATATCTGCGTACATACCTATCCGGAAATTCATCCGCATGATGGCATCTGTACTTTCCGTGCCGATATCGAGGTTTCTACCTGCGGTATTATATCGCCACTGAAAGCACTGAACTTCCTGATCCACAGTTTTGAATCTGACATTGTAACGGTGGACTACCGGGTCCGCGGTTTTACCCGTGATATCAGTGGTACCAAGCACTATATTGATCATCCTATTACGTCTATTCAGAACTTTATGGATGAAGAAACCAAACGAGCGTTTCAGATGATTGACGTTAACGTGTACCAGGAAAACCTGTTTCACACCAAAATGATGTTAAAAGAAGCCGATTTGAACAACTACCTGTTTGGCATGGGTACCGACTCGATGACGCCGGAAGAGCAAAAAGCCATCAGTAAGAAAGTGTTCCGCGAAATGCGTGAAATTTTCTATGGCCGCAACCTGCCGGATATGAAGTAACTTTATGCGCAGTGCCGTGCTGAACCAGCACCAATTTTCTGTTGCCCCAATGCTGGATTGGTCTGATAAGCATTGCCGTTACTTTCATCGTCTGTTGAGTCAACATGCGGTGCTGTACACTGAGATGGTTACTACCGGTGCTATTATTCACGGCAGTGGTGATTATCTGGACTTCAACGCAGAAGAACACCCTGTAGTGTTACAGTTGGGGGGCTCTAACCCGGCTGATATGGCGCACTGTGCTAAGCTGGCACAGCAACGCGGCTATGATGCGGTTAATATTAATGTTGGTTGTCCGTCTGATCGGGTGCAAAACGGTATGTTTGGTGCCTGCCTGATGGCACAACCACAGCTGGTAGCCGACTGTGTTAAAGCCATGCAGGATGTGGTTGATATTCCGGTAACGGTAAAAACCCGCATTGGTATTGACGACTCAGACGACTATCAGTTCTTACAGGATTTCGTTGCCACTGTGGCAGATGCCGGCTGTGAGCAACTGATTATCCATGCCCGCAAAGCCTGGCTTAAAGGCTTAAGCCCGAAAGAAAACCGTGAAGTGCCACCACTGAATTATGCGCGGGTATACCAGTTAAAACGTGAATTTTCGCAGCTTAATATCAGCATCAACGGTGGTATTAAGACGCTGTCGCAGGCGCGGGAGCAGTTGCAGTATCTGGATGGGGTAATGGTGGGGCGTGAAGCCTATACCAACCCGTTGTTACTCAGTGAAGTGGATGGCCTGATATACGGCAATACCGCAACGCCGCTTACACCGCAACAAGTGGTGCAGCAGATGCTGCCTTATATCGAACGGCAAATGCAGCAAGGCGCGCGGTTTTGGCATATAGCCCGGCATATGCTGGGTTTATTTCAGGGGGTGCCCGGAGCCAGACAATGGCGACGTTTATTGAGCGAACGCGGCCACTTTGCCGATGCCAAACCTGAGTTATTGTTGCAAGCCCTGGCTAAAGTTACCAGCTTAGCGGATTTAACCAGCTGAGTAGTTAATTTCACTATTTTTTAGTTTTTCACTGAAGGCGGCCAATAATTAAATTGGCCGCCTTTTTTATTATATGTTTAAAATCATTATCTTATATGTCTTTGCCGACTTGGCACAGCGCTTGAAGTAACAGAGGTGTAGTACAGACTAACCACTTTCAAGGAAACGATAATGAACACGCTGACTGCCTTAACCCTAACTGCATGTTTTGCCGCAAGCCTGCACAGTGCTGCGGCTGGTGCTGACGAAATTGCTGAACAAATACGAGCTGAAGTGCAATTAACGCAAACAGAATTGCGCGCCGACACGGTTTTGCAAGCCCGGCGTGCAATGCATAAAACGGCGATTGAGCTGCTGGCACAACATACGGCACAGCAGGATGCGCAAACCGTATTGTTAGCGTATCAGGCGCAACACAGCGCAACGGTTGAGGCAGAGTAAGTTATGTTGTTATCACCCGGCTGGCTGTTCGTTATTTACCTGAGTCCGGTGCTGAGCATTATTCCGCTGATGTTGCTGTGGCATAGCCTGGCGCCGCTGGCGGCATTATGGCAAAAATTACGTTTACTGTGTTAGCCGGAGGACATATGGATTGGGTAAGTATTGAACTACTGAGCTTTACAGTATTCAGCCTGTTAGTTTTGATTACAACACAGGCTGATAAACACAGATTAACTGCAGAAGGAGCAACAAATAATGGCAACATATGATACAGATCGTTGGTACTGCGCCAGAGCATATCGCAAAGTGGCGGGAGTGTGCGCCGGTTTTGCCGGTTATTATCAGCAGCCGCGCTGGTTAATCCGTTTGCTGGCGATCATTTTATTACTGATGTTCCCGGTCGCCACTATTATCGCTTATCTGGTTGCGGCGGCAGTGCTGCCGGATCGCTAAGCAAGGGTAGCTGCGCATTTTGCAGTAAGTTACCGGCTGATAACCGCTGTAAAGTGGTGTAAGATAAGCCTGTGACTTACAAGGAGAAACAAAATGCGTTTGATCTATGCCGCTTTGTTGCTGTGGAGTATAAATGTATTGGCTGACAGTAGTTTGGCTGTCAGTGTAACTAACGGCGAAATCCGCCAACCTATGCCGGGACGCACTGTCACCGCAGGTTATCTGAACCTGCATAATCAATCAACACAGGCTATTATTCTTACGGGAGCAAGTAGCCCGGCTTTTGCCCGCACAGAGCTGCATCAGCACAGCCATAAAGATGGCATGATGCGGATGGAAAAAGTAGAACAAATCACTGTCGATGCCGGTGGCAGCGTAGAGTTTGTGCCCGGTGGTTTGCACCTGATGTTTTTTGAGCCTGCTGCTGCACTCGAGGTTGAGCAAACCGTGCCGTTATCTTTGCAATTTTCCAACGGGCAAGAATTAATGCTGACATTGCCGGTAGTGGCAATGCCCAAGCGCTGAGGAAAGATAATGTTTAATGCAAAAATTGTCAGCACTGCTGTGGCGGTGTTATTGGTCATTATGTACCTGACGGGTTGGTGGGTTAGCCGCGAGCCGGCACTGTTGGTCGATGAAATTCAGCAAAGCCATCAGCAACTGGGCGACAAAGCGATAGTAGGCTACAGCACTACAACCGCCCTTATCCGCGTCAGCGAGACGTTGCTGGATAAAAGCGGCGGTTACCTTGCCAATGACATTATGCCGCCTTTTGTCTTATTGGATAATATGCCGGCGTGGGAATTGGGGGTGCTGGAAATGTCCCGCGATCTCGCGCTGGCGCTGCGAAAAGATTTAAGCCGGTCACAGTCGCAGTCAACAGAAAATCAATTTCTTAAAGTGGCTCAGCCAATGTTTAACATTGACCACCGTAGCTGGGCCATACCTGCAGCGGAGTCTGAATACCGTAAAGCTATTGCACAATTATGTTTGTACCGCGCTGAGCTGATGGACCCGGCAAAGCCGGATAGTCAGTTCTATGCTCGGGCAGATAATTTGCGCGATTGGTTAAAAGCGGTAGAGAAGCGGCTTGGCAGCTATTCCCAGCGTTTAAGCGCCAGTGTAGGCCAAGACAGGTTAAACACCGATTTGGCCGGTGAAACCAGTGCCCGCCAGTCAACCGAAAGTCCCGGCCAAAAGATGGTGAAAACCAGTTGGTGGAAAATAGACGACGAGTTTTACGAAGCCCGGGGGGCCAGTTGGGCCTTGCTGCATTTTTTAAAAGCGGTAGAAACAGATTTTGCCGATGTATTGCAGCGTAAGAATGCGATGGTCAGCCTGCGGCAAATTATCCGCGAGTTGGAAGCAACCCAACAATCCATCTGGAGTCCTATGGTGCTTAATGGCAGTGGCTTCGGTTTAATGGCAAACCATAGTTTGGTGATGGCGAATTACATTTCCAGAGCAAATGCGGCGCTTATAGATTTATCAGAACTATTAACACAAGGGTAAAAGAAAGCATGAAGAAAACAGTATTAGTGCTGTCGCTTAGTGGCGCTTTGTTAGCGGGGACCGCACAGGCGGATACGTTGCTGGGTTTGTATTTGGGAGCCGATGGCTGGCGCACCTCAACTGACGGTAGTTTCGCCGGCAATGATCAAATGCAAAGCTTTAATTTCAATGACAAAACCCAGACGTCTTATTATGTCGCCCTGGAACATCCGCTGCCGTTGATACCGAATATCCGTCTGCAGCATAACCAAGTGGAATCTGCCGGTGTCAGCAATTTAACCGCCGATTTCAGCTTTGCAGGTGAGAGCTTCACTGCGGATACGCAACTGCAAAATCAGGTAGATCTGACTAACACCGATTACGTGTTGTACTACGAAATTCTTGATAATGATCTGGTAAGTATCGACCTTGGTATCAACGGTAAGCATATTAACGGCACCGTAGCCGTTGCTGAAACTGCTGCCGGTGGTATGGCCGCATCACAGCGTGTGTCGCAGGTTATTCCTATGGCATACGGCGCAGCTATTGTTGGTTTGCCGCTCACGGGATTAGATGTATTCGCGCAGGGCAGCATCATTTCTTATGACGGCAGCCGTATCTATGATATGCAAGCCGGCGTGGCCTATGCGCTGCTGGACAATCTGGCGGTTGATTTACGGGTCAAAGTCGGTTACCGCGCGGTTAATTTACGCCTGGACGACATTGATGATTTCTACGCCGACCTGAACTTTAAAGGTGTGTTTGCCGGGGTAGAGCTGCATTTCTGATCTAACACAGCGGTGCATTAAACTGCACCGCTGTCTGCTTTATTCCTTCTCTCTTCGCTTGTGACTGTTATCGAATCGTTTTATAGTTATTTCACATGTCACAAGCCGGACCCAAACTTTGGTAAATTATTTCAAACAGTTAACTTTACCATGGTTAATCGCTGTAGCAGCGATGGCATTAGCTACCGGCCTTTGGTACCACTTTGAGATGCAAGGGCAGCAGCGCATACAGATCCAGCAATTTTCTGCCACTTTGCAATTGAACTCCGCTGCTTTGCTCAATGATAAAGACCAGCAGTTGCTTAAAGCTCAGTTAAACCATATCCGCTACGCCAGCGCAATACCGCTGACTAGCGTTGCTTTATACCGTCAATCCGGAAAGTTACTTGCGGCAACAGATTTACCCCCTGCGCTGCAAAATGTTCGACCGGCCCTGCCGGTGCGCAATTTTTCGCTGCAGCAGGTTGAGCACCAATGGTTAGCGCTGCAACCGCTGACCCGCTATGCTGCGGCAACGGATGGTGTGCTGCGTCAACCCGAAGCTGACAATAATTACTATCTGTTGTTGCTGTTTACACCTGAGACGGAGCACAGTGTCTGGTTAATTCCGGTGTTTATTGTCGCTATGGTTGGCTGGGGAATGTTGCTGTTAATTCGCGGCACTTTGTCGCAGGCGGCCCAGCGGCAGCATACCGATATCAGTTTGTTGGCACACAAACTCAGTCAACTTAAACAAGGCCAATTAAATGCGCGGGTAGATGAAGAGTTGATGGCAGAGTTGCTGCCGTTAAAGCAGGCAATTAATGACTTGGCGGTGCATCAGGCCGGGCAGCATGACATTGCTCAACAACAGCTAAAGCAGCAACAGCAGCAGGTGGCACAAGTCCAGCTTCAGACAGAGCAATGGCAGCAGCAAAACAAAGCGCTACAGCTCAAAGTTGCGCAGCAAGGCCGTGCGCAGCAACAACGTTTCTTAAGCCTGCAGCAGTTACAGCAACAAGGAACGGCGCTAACCGAAGAAGAATTTAGCCGGGCGTTATCCGGCCAACTTACTTTGATGCAGCTTGAGCTAAATGGCGAAGCTGCATCGGCGGTACCGATACTGCTGACCGATTTTATTGCAACACATATTGTTGTTTGTCAGCAATTATTGCTACAGCATGGTATTGAACTGCAACTGATAGAAGGAGCCGGTAATGCCGGCTGCCAGGTTAAATTACCGCAGCTTGCTTTGTCGGCAATGTTGCCTGCGATGGTGCAACTTGGTAGTCGCAGTGAGGGCTGCTCAGAGCTGACGTTGGAAGTGCGTGTTGTGCAGCAGGCGTCGGGCACTGTATTGCAACTTAGCGTTACCACGGACGGCGAGGGCATGTCGGCAAGGGTAAGGCAGTTATTGAACAGTAATGATACCCAGGCATTGCAATGGCATGAAAGTGATATCGCTATTTTAATTGCAGTAAAACAGCAGCTGAAGGCGCAAATGTCAGTGCAGTCGTTAGACGGTTTAGGCAGCACGGTAGCAATCAGTATACCGTTACCGGAGCTGACAGCTGTTGGTCACAACAAGCTGCAACATATACTGCTGTTTGAACACAATGCTGCTATGCTAACCGAGCGGGTGCAGAGTTTGTCAGCTGTTGCGGCCCATGTTGCCGGTTGCAGCGACCTGGCCGAATTAAACCTGAAAAGTACGCAGTATGCTTATGATCGGGTTGTGTTGTTTTTGCCTGAGCCCGCCGAGCTTGCTGCATGGCAACAGTTAACAACCGCGCTCGCCGGCCGGAGCCAGTTGCTGTGCTATTCTGCCAATGCGCATATTGCTATCTGGCGCGCTGCGTTAACGGTGGCCGTAGAGACAACACCATTTTGTCTGGCACGGTTAAACAATATTGCCACGGCCCTGACATCGCGGCCGTATCCGCATTTGTTGGTGGTAGATGATAACCCGACTAATCTGGCTTATATCCGTGTGCTGATGAAGACACAGCCGGTGCAACTCAGTACCGTAAGTTGTGGCGCAGAAGCGTTAAAACTGTGTCGTAGTGAAAGATATGATGTGATATTGCTGGATATTCAGTTGCCGGATATTAAAGGTACCGAAGTTGCCATCCAGCTAAGGCAATTGGCCGGCTATGAGGATATTCCCATTTTGGCATTTACCGCACATGCTCTGGAAGATGAAGTAGCGGCGTATCTGCAAGCCGGTATGAATGACATTATTTTTAAACCGTTGGAGCCGGCCAAGCTGCAGCAGGTACTGAGTTGGTGCTCACTAAGTAAAACGGATGATCTCGGCTAACAGCTGCCTTAATGCTTGCAGATATTGCTGATTCGGCTGGCTGGTTAACAGCGGCAGTAACTCGGCACCACTGGCCGTGTATTTATAATACTGCAGTACCACATCTTTACTGCTGACAGTGCCGTTAATGCTGAGTTGTTGATATTGCCAGTTTAGCGTTTGTCCGGCGGGTAACTCGCCGCTTTCTATCTCAGAATTATGCAGTAAACCGATATCCATCAGACTGAGAATTTGCGGGTAAGACAGGCCGAATTGGTTCAGGTTCATTACCGCTTTGCTGCGTCCGGTTAGCAGACGCCATAATGAGGGTTTGCGGATATAACCGAAGTAAATCCGCGCGCTGGGATCCTGTCGGGTGCGGCAGCTTAAATTGGCGGCCTGCTGTAATGCCAGCGCTTCTTTATAGCTCATACGTTGTAAGGTATGCAGTGTTTTAAGTGAAAACTTGCCGGGACTGGCTATTTCACCTGCGAGTATTTTCGCCCACAGTTGCTGCATACTCTTGTTAGAAATTTCCAGTACCAACTGACAAAACTGTTGAAACCAGTCCGGGTCCACATCCATGCCGGAAACCTGCTCGGGGCAATAGTCCAAAGCCAACGCCATAATGCTTTCAAGGTTGTGTTGCTGGCGTTCGCGCTGCATTTGCAAGCGCCGCTCGGCACGTTGCGCCAGGGTGAGGCCTGCATTGCCGGCAGCTGCGCCGGAGCGTGCTGCCAAATGCTGATGTTTATCGTTAAAATGGCCTTGCTCTTCAGCTGTGCTGCTTTGAACTGCCGGGTCTGTTACGTGTACGGCAGTACCCAACTGCGTTTTTGCCAGTTGGCGTAAACGTTGTTGGCCGCTAAGAGCATTAATTTTTGCCATTGATCTGTACTGTGAGTTAGTAAAATATTGCTTATCCTCGCATCTCGTTAATTCAGCAGCAAGCAGGGGGAGCTTTTTGCACGAAATAAAATCAGTGATAACTTACTCTTATACAAATTAACCATGTATATTTAAACGGAATCATTAAATAAGGCTGAATGATGGTATCGAAAGAAACAGATGAGGATTTTCTGTTTTTGGCAGAAGACGAACCTGAAATAGCAGGGCCGGAGCAGACACTGGGTGAGTGGCATTTATTAATCGTTGACGATGATGAAGAAATCCATACCGTGACCAAACTGGCGTTAAGTGATTTGACCGTAATGGGCAAATATCTGGTATTTCATCATGCTTATTCCGGTAAAGCTGCGGTGCAGTTTTTGCGTCAACATCCGCATACTGCCCTGGTGTTGCTGGATGTGGTTATGGAGTCTGACGATGCCGGATTAAAAGTTGTGCAGCAAATCCGTGAAGAGCTGGGCATGGATGAAATACGCATTGTATTACGTACCGGGCAACCGGGCTATGCACCTGAAGAAAGCGTGATTAAAGAATATGATATCAATGACTATAAAACCAAGACGGAATTAACCCGTAGCAAACTGGTTACTTCTATTATTGCTTCGCTGCGCTCCTATCAGCAAATCCGGACTATTAATCAAAGCCGGCGCGGTTTACAGAAAATCATCAATGCCGGCGCCAACTTACTGGAGCAGCATTCGCTGCATGAGTTCTCTGAAGGTGTAGTTACACAAATTTCGTCTCTAATCGGCTTGCATGCTGAGGGGGTGCTGTGTGCGCAAATCGAAGATGACGGCAGCGCCAGTGACAATATCTATGTGCTTGGTGCGGCCGGGCATTATGCGCCTTACATTAAGTGTCAGCTCGACAGGTTGGACAACCCGCGCATTGTGGCTCAGATCACCAAGTGTCTGCGTACACGCCAGCATTTGTTTACCGATCTGGATACAGTATTGTACCTGGGTAATGATACTCACAGCGCCGCGGTATACATTGAAACGAACCGACCTATTGAAGAGCTGGATCGCCAGTTGATAGAAGTATTTCTGAGTAATATTTCTATCGGATATGAAAATGTCACTTTATTTCAACAGCTTAAGCATGCTGCTTATATAGATCCGTTAACTAAAACACCAAACCGCAACGAATTTATTCAAATTTTGCAGGATACCAGACGCTATGAGGCTGCCGGTAATGTCGCTGTACTGATTGATATTGATCATTTTTCTGATGTAAATGACGGCTTGGGGCAAGATGTCGGCAATGAGCTGCTGATTGCCGTTACGTTCAGGCTGATTGAGCATTTTGGCGTAACCTGTCAGCTGGGCCGTATCGGTGCTGATGTGTTTGGTTTAGTCGGGCCGCAAACTGAGCTGACGCCGGAACGGTTGCAGGCGTCTTTTGCCGAGCCGTTTCATGCTTCGGAGCATGCGCTGCAAGTCAATGCGACCTTCGGTTTTTGCCGGCTGACAGATACGGCAGAGCAGGGGTTGACGATCCTTAAGCATGTGTACATCGCATTGAACAAAGCAAAAAAACATTTAGGGCAGAACTTTCAGTATTATCAGGCCGAGATGGAAGATGAAATGGCTGAACGCTTGGCCATGTTGCGGATGTTACGCCAGGATTTTGCTCAAGATAAATTGCAGCTGTGGTATCAACCTCAGGTATCGTTGAACGGTTTGCAGGTGGTTGGTATGGAGGCGTTACTGCGTTGGCCACAAGGACCCGGGCAGTTTGTTTCGCCGGCGGTGTTTATTCCACTGGCTGAATACTCCGGTTTAATAGTCGAGATTGGCGATTGGGTATTAGCACAAGCGTGTTTGCAAATTAAGCAGTTGGCTAAGCAGGGGTTTGATAATCTGCGTATTGCCGTTAACGTGTCAATGCCGCAGTTTCGTCATGCCGGTTTTGTCCAGTCGGTGATAGATTGCGTTAACTATTATCAAATTAATCCGCAATTACTTGAGCTGGAAATAACAGAATCGGTGGTGATGGACGAACCTAAAATAGTGATCGATGCGCTGCAGAAGCTGAAAAATTTCGGTATTAAAGTTGCGATTGATGATTTTGGTATCGGCTTTTCATCGTTAAGTTATTTACAACAACTGCCGTTGGATCGAATTAAAGTAGACCGTGCCTTTATCCGTGACATTGATAAGGCTGCCGGCGAAGTTCTTGCAGAAACTATCATCAGTTTGGGTAAGCGTTTAAACCTGTCAACCATTGCTGAAGGTGTTGAAACCAAGGCACAGGAGCAAGCGGTACTGGCGATGGGCTGTGATGAAGTACAGGGCTTTATGTACGCCAAACCCATGCCTCCGGCAGAGCTGCTGCTGTTTTTGCAACAGCAGAAAAAGTAAATAAAAAAACTGCCGGGCGGCAGTTTTTTTTATGCTGCCACGTTATTGTGGCGCTGAAACCGCCGGGGCGGTGTAGCCTGCCGCAACTACATCATGATTTTGTGGCAACAATTGTGAGATCCCCACCAGTACTATGCCTTGTTGTTGCAGCTTCGGCAGTTGTTTACGTAAAAACCGGTATGTTTCCGGGTAAGGATGCGCGATGGCAATGGCACTTTGCCGTTTACGGGCAATACGCAGCAGTAAATCAAATTGCTTGGCGATGGCGGTTTCGGTTTGTTCGTTATCAAGAAATACTTGCCGGCTGAGATTTGTCACACCAAATTGGCGTGCATATTTACCTGCTGTGCTGCGTGACGTCGTTAAGCTGTCGATAAAAAACAGCTGCCGTTTGCTGAGGTATTCCATAGTCCAGGCCATCGGCAGCTCCTGCTCAGTGTAAAAACTGCCCATATGATTGTTAACACCTATGGCATAAGGAATATCAGCCAGCGCAGCTTGCAGGGTTTGCTGCACCTGCTGTTTGTTCATGTCTGCTGTTAGCGCGCCCGGGCCTAATGCTTTGCCGTTACTGGCCTCCATCGGCATATGTAACATCACATCTTTTTGCTGTTGAAAAGCTTGCCTGGCTGCGCGTTGGCCATAAGGAGTGTGTGGCAGTACCGCATAAGTAAGCGGGAACGGCAGATCTATCAGCTGTAAATCAGCTTTTTGGTAGCCGATATCGTCAATAATGATGGCGATACGGGCTTGCGGAGCCGCAGCATGCAGCCGGACGCTGAATATAAAAACTAACAAAATTAAGACTGGTCGCACGTTATTATTATTCTCTTTTGCGCAAGGTGCTTTGCACCTCAGCTTGGTAAAAAGTATAAGCGGATCTTTGTGGTATTACATTAAAATTCTTATGGCCGCGCCTGGCTTAACCATTGCAGCGGATTAACTGCTTCACCTTTATCGCGGATCTCAAAATACAAGCCGGCATCGGCCTGGCCACCGCTCATTCCTGCCAGCGCAATGGTTTCACCGGCGTTAATACGTGCGCCTGGTTGTTTTAATAAATTCTGGTTGTGGCCGTATAAACTCATAAAGCCGGCGCCATGATCAAGCACAATCACCCAACCATAACCTTTGAGCCAATCGGCATAGATCACCTGACCATCGGCAATCGCTTTTACCGCCTGGCCCTCATTGGTTTGGATCAAGATACCCCGGGAGGAAATGCCGCCCTGACGATTTTCGCCAAAGCGCTGCAATAAACTGCCGCGCAGTGGCCAGGTAAGTTGTCCTTTTTGCCGGCTTAGCCCCGCCAGTTCCCGGGCCTGTTCGGCTAACTTACGCAGTTCATCCAGCGTCGTTTGCAAGCTGGATTCATTTTGTCGCAGGTAATCCAGTTGCCGGCCTTGTTGTTGCAGCATGCTCTGTAAGCGGGCAACGGCTTGCTGCTGTGATGTTTTGGCTTGAGCCGATTTTTGCTGCTGTTGTTGCAGCGTAATCAGGCTGTCGGCTAATTGTTGTTGTTTTTCTGCCAGCTCAGTCTGCACTTGCTGCAACTGAATAATAATGCTGTTTAACTCCGCCAGTTGCTTTAATCTGGCGTCATTAAAATAACGATAGTAACTGAGAACCCGCTCCAGTTTGCCGGCATCTTGCTGGTTTAACAGCATCTTGCTGTAATCATGCTGGCCCAGGCTATAAGCACTTTTTAATTGTGTTGCCAGCAGTTTTTGTTGTTGCTGTAGTTTCTGTTGCAGTTCATCTTGTTGTTGCGACAGCTGCTGGCTGCGCTGTGCCAGTTGTTGCCGTTGTTGTTCTGTTTGCCGCAGCGCAGCAGAGGCTTCTGCCAGCGCGCGGTCAGATTGCTGCAGCTTTTCTTCGGCTTTATCCAATTGCTGTTGTTGCTGTTTTACCTGACGCTCAGTCAACTGAATTTGTTGTTTCAGTTCAGCCAGCTCTTGCTCCTGCTGCTGTTGTGCAACAGCCGGAGCAAGGCAAAGAACAAACAACCAGTAAGGTTGCAGCAATAACTGTTTTAGCCGCGTTAATGGCATTTATTTCGGCTGCATCAAAATTTTTCCGCTCATTTCTGCCGGCACCGGCATTCCCATCAGTGACAGCATAGTAGGGGCGATGTCGCTGAGAATACCACCTTCGGTGACATTTGCCGGCCGGCCAACGTAGATCAGCGGCACCGGCCCGCTGGTGTGGGCGGTATGGGCCTGACCGGAGTCGGTATCCAACATCATTTCTGCATTACCGTGATCAGCAGTGATAAGACACTCGCCGCCAACTTCACGCAGGGCTTCAACTACACGGCCAATACAGTGATCTACCGCTTCGACAGCTTTAATCGCGGCGGACAATACGCCGGTATGGCCTACCATGTCACCATTCGGGTAATTACAGATAATAACGTCAAACTCGCCGCCTTGGATGGCGGCTACCAGTTTGTCGGTTAATTCAGTTGAGCTCATTTCCGGTTGCAGGTCGTAAGTGGCCACTTTGGGAGAATCAACTAAAATTCGCTGTTCGCCTGTAAACAGTTCTTCTCTGCCACCGCTGAAGAAGAAGGTAACGTGAGCATATTTTTCCGTTTCAGAAATGCGCAACTGGGTTTTATCATGTTTTGCCAGCCACTCTCCCAGCACGTTATTCAGGCTCTCTGGCGGGTAGGCACAGGGGGCGTTAATATCTGCGGCATACTCAGTCAGCATAACAAAACTACTGAGTTTAGGCCGGTATGCGCGATTAAAGCCGTCAAAGTCATCATTAATAAAAGCACGGCTGAATTGACGGGCGCGGTCTGCACGGAAATTCATAAAAATCAATGCATCGCCATCCTGCATTTTCACCGGTTGGCCTTGTGCGGTTAAAATCGCAGTGGCTTTTACAAACTCGTCGTTTTCATCTCTGTTATAAGCCTGTTCTAATGCCTGCAGAGCGTTGTCAGCCTGATAGACTGCTGTACCGGCAGTAAGTAAATCGTAGGCTTGTTGTACGCGGTCCCAGCGTTTATCGCGGTCCATGGCGAAATAGCGGCCGATAACGGAGGCAATTTGCCCGCTGCCGGTCTTAGCAAAATGTGCCTGAATTTTTTCTAGCGAAGCTTTAGCACTGCGCGGTGGTGTATCCCTGCCATCTAAAAAAGCATGCAGGTAGATAGGGCCTGCACCTTGTTGCTCCGCCAGTTTAATCATTGCCAGCAGGTGATCTTCATGACTGTGAACGCCGCCGGCAGACAACAAGCCCATAATATGTACCGCTTTATTAAGCTGTTTGGCGGTTTTGACCGCATTTGTTAATACCGGATTAGTAAAAAAATCGCCGTCGTTGATGGCCTTGGTAATGCGGGTAAAGTCCTGATACACCACACGGCCGGAGCCTAAATTAACATGGCCTACTTCGGAGTTGCCCATTTGGCCATCAGGTAAGCCCACATCCAGGCCAGAGCCGGAAATCAACGTATGCGGACAGCTTTGCCATAGTTTATCCATCACCGGTGTATTGGCCTGAGCAATAGCATTATTGTTAACGTCTTCGCGATAGCCCCAGCCATCCAAAATTAATAATACCAAAGGTTTTTTACGCAAGGCCATAAGTACTCCGTTGTTAAGCAGGAAGCTAAAAAGACGAGTGGCTATATTACCGAAATTTGTACAATTCTCCAGCCCTGATATTAGTCTGGCGGGCCGACAGGGCTGCTTTCTGTTTGTAAACTGAGTATACTCAGCGCTGGTTATTTTTCCGTACAAGCAGAGAGAACATGCAGCAGTATATCGAATTTGTGACAAACCATCCGATCTTAAGTGCAGTGTGGGTGGTGCTATTTGTAATGTTGGTGGCCAGCTGGCTGAAATCACGTTTTTCTGCTGTAAAGCAGGTAACACCAACAGAGCTGACCTTGCAGGTAAACCGGCAGAATGCCATCGTAGTAGATATCCGCGCCGAGGCTGATTATAACAAGGGCCATATTACCGGCGCACGGCACTTACCGTTAGCGGATATTGAAAAACAGCAGTTGGCGGGGCTTGAAAAGCAAAAAGCGGAACCCATTATTCTGGTATGTCAGGCTGGCATGACGGCACAAAAAGCTGCTGCCAGTTTGTTAAAACAAGGCTTCAGTGCAGTTTCTGTATTACAGGGTGGCATGGGAAGTTGGACCGGCGCCAGTTTACCGCTGGTAAAATCTAAGAGGTAATGATGTCGCAAGTCACTATTTACACCAAAGCCTATTGTCCTTATTGTGTTCGCGCTAAGTACGTGTTGGACAATAAACAGGTAAGCTATCAGGAAATCCGTATTGACGAACAACCTGAACTGCGTCCCCAGATGATAGAGCTTGCCGGTGGCAGAACCACAGTACCGCAAATTTTTATTGCCGGACGCCATATCGGCGGCTGCGACGACATGTTGGCGCTGGATGCCAGCGGTCAGCTCGATACGTTATTAAACTCATAATTACAATACAGTAGGAATTATCATGGCCGAACAACAAGCAAACGGCGTTGCAACTGAGCAGCAGGGTTTACAGTTTTCTATTCAGCGTATTTTCGTAAAAGATATTTCTTTTGAAGCGCCAAATGCACCGGCAATTTTCCGCAAAGAATGGAAGCCGGAAGTAAAACTGGATCTGGACACCCGCAGTGAGAAACTGGAAGACAATGTGTATCAGGTGATCCTGTCACTAACGGTAACCACCACAGTTGAAGGTGAAACGGCATTTTTATGCGAAGTACAGCAAGCCGGTATTTTCGCAATCGGTCAATTGGAAGATGCGCAAATGGCGCATATGCTGGCGTCGTTCTGCCCGAATATGCTGTTCCCTTATGCCCGTGAAGCGGTATCTAACCTGGTAAACCGTGGTACTTTCCCGCAGTTAAACCTGGCACCGGTTAATTTTGATGCCTTGTTTGCTCAGTACCTGCAAAAGCGCCAGGCTGAAGCGCAAGACACCAGAGCAGACGCGTAAGCAATGCAAGCGTCTGCTATTGCTGTGATTGGGGCGGGGTCTTATGGCACCGCTCTGGCTATTTGTCTGGCACGTAACGGTAATCATATTACTTTGTGGGGCCGAAATAGTCAGGATATTACCCAAATGGCGCAGCAGCGCCTGAATCAGAAGTATCTGCCGGATATCCGCTTGCCGGATTCTTTGCATGTAACAGCCGAACTGGCTGAAGCTGCTGCCAGTAGCCGCGATATTTTGCTGGTGGTGCCAAGCCATGCTTTTGCGCAAACTTTGCAGCAAATTAAACCTTTTTTGCAAGCCAATGCCCGTGTGGCATGGGCAACCAAGGGCCTGGAACCGGAAACCGGGCGGTTGTTGCAAGATGTTGCACGCGACATTCTTGGTGAAAAAGTGTCACTGGCAGTATTTTCCGGGCCGACTTTTGCCAAAGAAATGGCGCTGGGTATGCCGACGGCCATTTCGTTATCTTCTACAGACGAAGAGTTTATTGCTGAGTTGTCAGACTTACTGCACTGCGCTAAAAGCTTTCGGGTATACACTAACCCGGATTTTATCGGTGTACAGTTAGGCGGTGCGGTGAAAAACGTTATCGCTATCGGCGCAGGTATGGCAGATGGTATCGGGTTTGGTGCCAATGCCCGCACTGCGCTCATTACGCGTGGCTTAACCGAAATGTGTCGTTTGGGTTGTGCGTTGGGGGCCAAAAAAGACACCTTTATGGGCATGGCCGGCCTGGGAGATTTGGTGCTTACCTGTACCGATAATCAATCACGTAACCGGCGCTTTGGTTTGTTACTGGGCCAGGGTAAAGCGGTTGATGACGCGATGCAAAGTATAGGTCAGGTCGTTGAAGGCTATCGTAATGCGAAAGAGGTGTTTAACCTGGCGCAGCGCGTTGGTGTAGAAATGCCGATTACTGAGCAAATATTTCAGGTGTTGTATCAGGGCAAAGACGTTAAATTAGCGGCACTGGATTTATTGGGCCGCGAAAAGCGCGACGAAGTAAGTTAACCCCAATTAACTTACTTCTTTGCGTACCAGCTTATTCTCTTTTGCCAGCAAAGCCGGTATCTCTGCTGCCGGTAATGCTTTACTGAACAAATGTCCCTGCAAAATATCGCACCCCATCACATGTAACAAATAAGCCTGCATTTCGTTTTCAATGCCGGTAGCAATCACATCCAAATGTAAATAAGACGCCAGCCTGATCAGGCTGGCAGTGATATTGCGCTGTTGTTCGTTGTGTTCCATATCTTTAATAAAACCCGGTGCAATTTTGATGCTGTGCAACGGGTATTGCCGTAACACCGACAATGAGGACACGCCCTGACCAAAATTGTCTAACGTTAAATGAAAGCCCAGGGTAGTCAACTGTGTCAGGGTGTTGTTAATGTTAGTGTCAGGCTGCAAAAAGATATCTTCATGCAGTTCCAGTTCAAACTGCTCTGCTGACAAACCGGTGAGTGATAACTGGTTGCTGAGCGCAGCGACAAAATCGGTTTGGCGAAAGCTCTGACTGGCAATGTTAAGCGAAATACGGCCGCGGTTAATACCGGTTTGTTGCCAGTATTGCAATTGTTGACAGCACTTTTTGAACGTTAACCGATCCAGCGCTACCAGCAAGCCTGTCTCGTCAGCGACACTGAGGAAGGATGCCGGCGATAATACACCGCGTTTAGGGCTATGCCAGCGCAGTAAAGCCTCATAGCCGACGACACGGTTACTGCCTATGCTGAGCCTGGGTTGGTAATGCACATCGAATTCGCCCTGTAGCAGGGCTTTTTGTAATTCTGTTTCCAGGCTTTGATATTCAGGTGCACGTTGCTGGATCCTGGCGTTGGCAAATTGCAACGCATCGCTGCCTAACTTTGCCGCCGAGGTTATTGCCCGTTGTGCTTCAGCCAGTAATCCGGCCGGCGTTTGGCTGTCCAGTGGGTACAGGCTGATACCTATCCATGTTTGTAGCGATGCTTTTACGGCAGGATCATTTAAATCGGCAGTCAGGTTCAGTAACTTGTGTGCCAGGCGGTTCAGGCTGATATCGACTTCACCATCACATAATTGCGGTGGTAACAACACCGCCAATGTATCCTGGCTGTAACGGGCTGCCACACCGCCTTTAGGAATGTATTGCAGTAGTTTACTGCTGATTTTACTTAATACATGTTGCAGCAATACATGTTGCCGGTTATCTGCGGCCAATAGTTGGTTAAACTTTAGCAACAGCAAAGCGCATTGTGGTTGCTTGCTGCTGCAGCTGTTAAGCAGCGTTTGCAGATAGTCTTCCAGCAACAGTGGACTGAGCAAGCCGGTTTCAGCATCGTATACAACACGCCGTGTCAGTTGTTGTTGCTGTTGTTTCTGCCGGCTTATATCGCGGGCTACTAACAGATAACAGGCCGGCGGCTGTGTTGTGGCGGTGATGGACAACGACAATGCCAGTCTGGGGCGGTGTGCACCGGTATCGAGCCAGGCTTCGCCGGTCCAGTTTTTGTACTGGCTGATGTCTTGCAGTAGTAACTGCTCACCCTGTTCGCTTTGGTAAAGTGGTAGTGGTGCCGCCGGGGCAGCTCCGGGTTTGTCCGGTAGCAAAGCGTTAAAAGCAGGATTAAGATAGCCCGGACGGAAATCTTCGGTAAGAATAGCGACAAAATCATCAGACTGCTGCAAAAAGCCCTGTAGTACGCTGTGCTTATCCAGCATATCAGTGTGGCGTCGTCGCAGCTTGCTGTTATACAGCGTAAGTACCACTATCAGCAACAGTAGTACAGTTATGGCTATGCCACTTTGCCTGCCCGCAGCCGTTTGATTGGCATATGCCGGCATGGCCCAGACCAGGGCAGACAAAAGCAGCCAACAATGCAGCGGCATAGTCCTAACATCCTTGTTATCAATATAAACGCCATTAAATATAGCTGTAGTATGTTTGGATATGCAAATGCAATAACGGGCTATTTATTGTCTGGCACCGGTATAACCAAGCTGACGCCATGATTCATAAACAAAAACGGCGACGGCGTTAGACAAGTTCATTGAGCGGCTGTTTGCTGTCATCGGGATGCGTAGCCAGTGTTCAACCGGCATTTGTTGTAATACCTCAGAGGGCAAACCACGGCTTTCCGGACCAAAAATCAGTGCATCGTTGGCCTGATACTGTGCTTCGCTGTGTTGGCGCTGGCCTTTAGTGGTGCAGGCAAACATCCGCGGCGGTGCCACTGTGCTGACAAAATGGGCAAAATCACGATGGCGCTGCACCTGCGCAAACTCATGGTAATCCAGCCCTGCACGTTTAATACGCTTGTCATCCCAGGCGAAGCCCAGTGGTTCGATCAAATGTAATTGATAGCCGGTGTTAGCACACAAGCGGATAATATTACCGGTATTAGGTGGAATTTCCGGCTCGAATAAAACAATGTGCAACATAATGAACTCCACAATAACAGGGGGCGCAGTGTAGCAAATTCAGTGCTGTGGCGGCAGCGTTGCCAGAAAACTATTGATGGCGTTTAGCGCTTGCGCGCGGATATGGTCCGTTTCCATAAAAATTTCATGCCGGGCCTGCGGCAATCTGACTAACTGATGTTGCAGCGTCGCCGGTAATTGCCGGTACCACAGGTTTTGCGCATGGTTGCTGACGACTTTATCGGCCTCTGCCTGCAACAGCAGCAGCGGTGTGCGCCAGTGGCTGGCGCTGAGTTTCAGCTGGCGCATGGCGCGAATAGCTGCGCTTACCCAGCGTGTGGTTACACCGCCCAGTTGTGCCTGCGGCTGGTCGCGATAACGCTGCAACAGCCATTCATACCGCGCGGCACAGCCGGTTAACGGGTTATTATTAAACGCTTTTTCCTGATAGTTGCTTTGGCCAGGGAAATACCACGGTTCTTGCGTAACCGCGCGGTTTAGCGCACCAAATGCCAACGCAATCGATTCTGCCAGCCGTGCCGGCACCAGCCCGGTATAAATACCCAGCATAGGCGAGGCGAAAATGGTGGCAGAAAACGGATGACTGTACTGCTGCAGATAGCCGGCCAGAATGGCACAGCCCATAGAATGCCCAAGCGCAATGTAACGTTGATGGCCCGAGGGCATCACAACATGCCCGACAAATTGCGCTAAATCGGCTTGGTACAGCTTAAAATCGGCAATGTAGCCTTTGTGCGGATTACTCAGCTCGCGTTGTGATAACCCCTGACCGCGGTGATCCAACAAAAATACACTGTATCCCGCCTGCACCAGCTCAAAGCACAGTTCGGCGTACTTTACCGCCATTTCCATCCGGCCGCTGCTGATTAGCACAGCATTTTTGGCCCCGGGCACCAGATGGCAATAGTAACTTAATTGCACTTGATCGGGCGTAGTCAGTACCGCGCATGTCATCTGCTGCCAGAATGGTTGTAGCCGGCTTTGCCAGCGTTCAGCCAGATCTGCAGCCTTTCCCAGCGGCTGAACAGGTAAAAATTGCCCGCTATTGTTTACCAATGTTGAACTCCTGCGATGTTAGCCAAACCCGCAGTTTAACGGTAACGTCAGCCTGATACAAAGCCCGCCTTCACTTCTTGTTTCAGCGACCACAGTACCTCTGTGCTGGCGCACAATTTGCGCTACTATCGCCAAACCTAATCCGGTACCACCGGTGCTGGCTGTGCGGCTGTCAGACACGCGGTAAAACGGCTCAAATACGGCTTCAAGCTGCTCTGCAGCAATGCCCGGGCCCTGGTCACAAATGGTGAGTTGTAATTGCTGCTGTTGTTGCTGCAAGGTGCAGCTGATGTCACTGCGCGGCGGGCCATACTTAATGGCATTGCGCAGAATATTTTCTATCGCCCGTGCCAGTAAACGGCTGTCGGCGACAATCTCTGCCACGTGCGGGGCCGTTAGCTGAATAGTTTGCTGCTTGGCGTCGGCTTCTACTTTGTTAACATCGATGATATCGGCCAGCAGTTCGCTCAGGTCAAAGCGCTGCTGCTGCAACTGATATTGGCCGGCATCGAGTTTGCTGAAGGTCAGCAGCTCATCGAGCATAACATCGAGCCGGTCCAACTCCTGCTTTAGCCGTGGTAATTGCTCCATATTGTTTTGGCGCTCGGTCAGGCCCAGTGCCAGCTGGGCTCTGGCCAGTGGCGAGCGCAACTCATGTGAAATATCGCGCAATAAGCGTTGTTGGTTTGTCAGCAAAGCACTGATGCGCTCTGCCATAGTGTTAAAACTCTGACCAAGCCGGCCCAGCTCATCTTTGCGTTTGACTAAATTGCTGACCCGACTGTCCAGTTTTCCGTCAGCAAAGGCCAGATTGCGCTGCAGCAGCTCACGTAATGGCCGCGAGATAGACAAAGCCAGAATCAAGCTGGCGACAGCAGAGATCAGCAGGGTAAACAGTAGCAACACATGCTGCGGTATTTCACTTAACCGCCACCAGGGTTGCGGCGGGCGCTGGCGTTTTTGATACAAGGCCAGGTTTTCCTCCCCCAACTGCAGTAAAAAAGGCCCGGCCAGAGAGGTGTTATGGTGTTTCAACCAGCGTGGCCGTGACAGCTGAGACAATTCAGTCAGCCAGTTTTGATCAAAATCGCGTGGTAACAAACCGGGTGTGAGCACACTATTGCTATCGGCGTTTACGACCAACCAACGGTCTGGCCGGTGTTGCTGCAACCTCGTTATCAGTTCAGCGCTGTCACGGCTGTCAGCAAAGGGCTGTAATTGTTGCTGCAGTTGCTGGGCAATAGTGTGCGGTAGCCGGCGGATTTCGGTTTGTTCAACCAGGGCACGTGATAGCGCCAAAGTGCCGAACACGGCGGTTAGCAATACCAACCAGAACCAAAGGAAGATGCGCCCGGCCAGATAATGAAACGGATTCAGATACCCCAGCCAGTTCATACCTGCCCCTGTAAAAACAGATAGCCGCTGCCGCGCAGGGTTTGTATTTTCTCATCAGTGCTGAACTGTCCGACTTTTTTACGGATATTGCTGATATGCATATCCAGGCTGCGGTCGTACATTTGCAGGCGTTTACCCAGTACTTCACGGCTGAGTTCATCTTTACTGACTACTTCACCGGCATGGCGCATTAATACTTCCAGTAACTGAAATTCGGTAGCGGTTAAACTCACCATATTGTTATTACAACTGAGTTGGCGATTGTACGGGTTTAGTTCCAGGCCATTAATATTCAATATGGCGTTGGGTGCCGGCTGTGGGGTTTTCGTCAGCTCTACGCGGCGCAAAATCGCTTTAATACGTGCGACCAGTTCACGTGGGTTAAATGGCTTGGCCAGGTAGTCGTCTGCTCCCAGCTCCAGCCCGACAATACGATCGACATCATCGCCGCGGGCTGTCAGCATCAGTACCGGACAGTACAGCCCGCTGCGCAGCGCTTTTAACACCGATAAACCATCCAAACCCGGCAACATCACATCCAGCAGGATCAGTTGATAATCACCGCTTTGCGCCAATTCCAGCCCACGATTACCGTCGTGTGCCGCACTAAACTGATAGCCGTCCAGCGCCAGATATTCGGCAACCAACTCACATAAGCCGGTGTCGTCATCGATCATTAAAATTGCAGGCATAACTACTCCTTGGTTGTGTAGAGTTTACCCAATGTCAGCGGGCTGCAATATACCTTTACAGAATCTTTACCCTGAGTTTGCGCTGCTTTGCATTGGCTGTTTTATGCTTAGCCTGTCTTAATAAAGGAGTGTATCCGATGAAAGTATCAAAATTAATTTTTGCCCTGGGTGTAATCACCGCCAGCGGTTTGTCGACAGTGGCTATTGCTGACGGACATAAAGCAGATGGCCGGCACGAGGGACGGCACATGCAGCAGATGCCGATGCAGCGCATGCTGGCAGGGTTAGAGTTGACTGACAGCCAACAAGCGCAAATTAAGCAACTGATGCAACAGCACCGCCAGGTGCGCCGCGCAACGGACGAAAAAGGCGAAACGCGCCGGCAAATGCGCGAATTACTGGCGGCAGAGCAGTTTGATGAAACCGCTGCGCGCTTGCTGCTGGAGCAGCAACAGCAGCAGGTGTTAACTCAGCGTCTGGCCGGATTAAAGTTACAACATCAGATATTGCAGTTGCTGACTGAAGAGCAGCGGCAACAACTGAGTGAGAAACGGGCAAAGTGGCAGCAGAAGAAATTGCGCCACAATTCCTGAACCGGCGAGGTTACGCTATAAAATCAACACTGTTGGTTGACAGCAAAATAGCGGGCTATGTCCGCTATTCTATATCCAGTTCTTTTAGTTTGCGCGTCAGGGTGTTGCGGCCCCAGCCCAGTCGTTTGGCAGCTTCTTGCTTATGACCATGGGTAAACTGCAAGGCTTGTTGCAGTACAGTGCGCTCAAACTCCGGCCCTGCTTCAGCCAAAATGTTCTCTTCGCCGGCGTTTAATTTATGGCTGATCCAGCCGGCCAGTAATTCCTGCCAACTGCCGCTGCTGCGGTTAGCTGTTGCCACTGTAACCCTGGTTGGGGTGGTGAGTTCAGGTGGCAAGTCGGCAACCACGATATGTTTGCCACTGGCCATTACGGTAAGCCAGCGGCAGGTATTTTCCAGTTGGCGTACGTTGCCGGGCCAATCCAGCTGGCTTAAGAACTGTTCAGCTTCTTTGGTCAGCGTTTTGGCTTCAACATTTAACTCTTTGGCCGCCTGCAGCAAAAAATGCTGCGCCAGTTTGGCAATATCCTGTTTGCGCTCGCGCAATTGCGGCAAATGTACGCGGATCACATTCAGACGGTGAAATAAGTCTTCACGAAACTTGCCTTCGGTTACCAGCTGCTCGAGATTCTGGTGCGTAGCAGCGATAATACGCACATCGACACCAATAGCCTGGTGGCCGCCAACACGGTAAAACTGACCGTCGGCCAATACGCGCAGCAAACGTGTTTGTACATCCAGCGGCATATCGCCTATTTCATCGAGAAATAAGGTGCCACCGTCAGCTTGTTCAAAGCGGCCTTTGCGCAGGTTGTTGGCACCGGTAAAGGCGCCTTTCTCATGGCCGAACAGCTCAGATTCAATCAGATCTTTCGGAATGGCAGCCATATTCAGCGCGATAAATGGCTGCTCAGCGCGCGGGCTGTGTTTATGTAAGGCGCGGGCAACCAACTCTTTACCGGTACCGGATTGGCCATTAATTAACACACTGATACTGGAGCGCGCCAGCCGGCCGATGGCGCGGAATACTTCCTGCATTGCCGGCGCTTCACCGATAATCTCCGGTGATAAGGTCGGCGCCACGGCTTTATGTTTCGGTTGACGCGCTTTGGCGTGCTCCAGCGCGCGGCTGATCAAGGCAACTGCATCGTTGACATCGAACGGTTTAGGTAAATATTCAAAAGCACCGCGTTTAAAGGCATTAACGGCACTGTCTAAATCAGAATGCGCGGTCATAATAATTACCGGCAGTTCCGGTGCCAGCTCTTGCAGGCGGCTTAACAGCGCCATGCCGTCGGTACCCGGCATACGGATATCCGATACGACTACTGCCGGTTGGTCATACTCCAGCCGCTGCAACATTAAATCGGCAGAGGCATAGCTTTCACATAAAATATCCGCCCGGGCGAGGGCTTTTTCCAGAACCCAGCGGATAGAATTGTCGTCATCGATAATCCACACAGTATGACTCATTAGTTCAATCCTCAGTGTCTGCAATTGGCAGGTATAGGGTAAATTCGGTATGGCCCGGCCAGCTGTCGCAATCAATCCAGCCGCCGTGTTGGTGGATCAGCGTTTGGCCGATTGATAACCCCAGTCCGGTACCGCCGGCTTTGCCACTTACCATCGGGTAAAACAGGGTGTCTTTAATGTCGTTCGGGATGCCAGGGCCATTGTCGATTACACGGATCAAGGCCACCAGTTTGTAGCGTTTGCCATGCAAGGTATGTTGGTGTAGTACGCGGCTTTGTAAGCAAATCGCCGGTTGTGCGGTATGTTCCAGTGCTTGCTGCGCGTTGCGGACTATATTCAGCAGCGCTTGCTCGAGCAGTTCGGGGTCAAAGGCGAAATCGGGTATGCTGGGGTCGTAGTCCCGGCTGAACTTCACCTGGCCGGGATTATCCATCAGCGCTAACTGACGCACTTGCTCTATCATCTGGTGCAAGTTGCTTTGCACCCGCTGCGCCGGGCGGTAGGGGCCCAGCAAGCGATCGACCAGGTTCCGTAACCTGTCGGCCTGGGCGATAATCAGTTGCGTATATTCTTTCAGCTCGTCCGATAGCGTTTCTTCCAACAATTGCGCTGCACCACGTAAACCGCCGAGCGGGTTTTTTATCTCGTGTGCCAGGCCGCGGATCAGCTCGCGGGCGGCCAGGTGCTGATGTTGTTGCAGGCTTTCGAGACTGATTTTCCGCTGTTGATCCACATGACGAATTTCCAGTAACAGATGATCCGGCGGGCTCTCACTGACGGTAACGCTGATATCCAGCAGCAAATGGCGGCCATCGGCGAGTACGGCTTGCACATCGCTGACGCCAAAGCCCTGTTTCGAGCTTAGTGCACCGCAAAAATGCTGGCTGCTGATATCAATATGTTGGAACAATTCAGGAAAGTACTGGGCAGACAGGCGTTTTTCACCTAAACCCAACACAGCACAGCAGGCGGTATTAAAATAACGAATGTTTAAATCTGCATCCAACAGCATAATTGCCGTGGTCAGTTGCTCAGTAATATGCGCGTATAGTTGCTCTGTCGGTATTGTTATATCAGTCACTGTTCCACCCTTTGCACCAAATTGGTGCGATGAGTTGACAGTGTAATTCAGTTCAGGCTGAATTGCATAGCATACGCACTAATTTGGTGATATTGCCGAGGCTCTATGTAAATAGAAGGTCGTTACAGGACTTGTTGCAATAAGCTTGCCGTTTTGATCAAAAAGTTCCATCTGTAGTTTATGTTCACCACGCTCGACGTCGCGCAGAATAAATACTGCGTTATTTTGCGGCTCTACCTTAGCCTGGCCGTCAATTAATAAGCGTACGCGAAGGCCACGCTGAAACATCGGGCTGATTTTACCGGACACATATACTGAACCGGTATTGTCGCGTACTGTGCCATGATCTTCAGGCTGTACAATCTCTACCGTAAAAGGCTCAGGGGCCGGGGCTTTGCGCGCCGGTAGGGTAGGGTCTGTTGCCTCCATGATATTAGCACGAGTGGATAAATTCAGTTCTTCAGCGCCGGGTTGCGGGCTGTCAGAGAATATCAATACACCGTTGGCATCACGGGTAACAAAGACCTTTTTGCTTTCCTGCGCCGTTATTGGCATTGCAGCAAACAATAATATGAAAATAAACAATACTTTATTCATTGATTCGCTAAGTTCCATTTTATTTTTATTATTGTTGTTCCGTTGCGCTACTCTAGCTTGCTTTGTGCTATTTTTCTACAAAAAAAAAGCTCACCGGAGTGAGCTTTTTAATCATATGAGATTTTAAACGCTGTAGTACAGTTCAAATTCCAACGGGTGAACTGCAACGGCTACTTTACGGGCTTCTGCGCGTTTAATATCGATGTAGGCATCGATCATCGCATCAGACATTACGCCGCCTTTGGTAAAGACTGCGCGGTGCTTATCCAGCTCGTTCAGTGCTTCTTCCAGTGAGGTTGAAACCTGTGGAATATTGGCGGCTTCTTCTGCCGGTAAGTCGTATAAGTCTTTATCCATCGCATCGCCCGGGTGGATCTTATTCTGGATACCGTCCAGGCCTGCCATCAGTTGGGCAACAAAAGCCAGGTACGGGTTAGCTGCCGGATCCGGGAAGCGACACTCAATACGGCGTGCTTTAGCACTGGGTACCAGTGGAATACGAATTGAGGCAGAACGGTTACGGGCAGAATAAGCCAGCATTACCGGTGCTTCAAAGTGTGGTACTAAACGCTTGTACGAGTTAGTCGACGGGTTGGTAAAGGCGTTGATGGCCTTAGCATGTTTAATAATACCGCCGATGTAGTACAACGCTGTTTCAGATAGGCCGGCATATTTATCACCGGCAAACAGGTTTACACCGTCTTTTGCCAGCGATTGGTGACAATGCATGCCTGAACCGTTATCGCCTACTAATGGTTTTGGCATAAAGGTAACAGTTTTGCCATACAGGTGCGCTACGTTATGAATAACGTATTTAAGTTGCTGCACTTCATCAGCTTTTTTGGTCAGGCTGTTGAACTTAGTAGCAATTTCGTTCTGGCCGGCTGTGGCAACTTCATGGTGGTGCGCTTCAACGGTTTGACCCATTTCTTCCAGTACCATACACATGGCGCTACGGATATCATGGCCCGAATCTACCGGTGGTAACGGGAAGTAACCGCCTTTCACACCAGGACGGTGGCCTTTGTTGCCGTCTTCATAACTGGTGCCTGAGTTCCATGCGGCTTCAGTAGAGTTAATCTTGAAGAAGGAGCCTGACATCGTGGTTTCAAAGCGGATGTCGTCGAACATAAAGAATTCCGGCTCAGGGCCAAACAGCACAGTGTCGGCAATACCGGTAGACTTCAGGTACTCTTCAGCGCGCTTGGCGATAGAGCGTGGATCACGGTCATAACCCTGCATGGTGCTTGGTTCGATAACGTCACAGGTAATGTTTAACGTGGTTTCTTCAAAAAACGGGTCTAATACCGCTGTAGAAGCGTCCGGCATCAGGATCATGTCTGAGTCGTTAATACCTTTCCAACCGGTAATAGAAGAGCCGTCAAACATCTTACCGTCTTCAAAGAAATCTGCGGTAATTTGGTTAACAGGAACAGTCACATGCTGCTCTTTACCTTTGGTGTCAGTAAAACGTAAATCTACAAACTTCACTTCATTTTCTTTAATTAAACTCAGTACAGATGATGCAGACATGCATTCCTCCAATTAATCTGTTTTGAACTGATTTAGCGGTGTTGCTCCATTAAATGCCAGATATATGCCAAACATTTAACGCTTTGAATTTATTCAAATATTTTTTATCATGTGCACTTGCTAAATGGCGTCATGCACCAATATGGTGCCATGTTGCTTTGTTGTGGTGCACCCGCGCAAGGGCTAAGTGTAGCTGCGGATTGCCCTGTTGATAAAAAAAATTGCCGAAACCGCAGTTGCTGTTTTTCTTTCCTGGTAAAAACAGAGTAGAATATGCGCCCTTTAGTTTCAGTTAGTTTTGCCTGGTGGTCATTACGGTCATCTAGTGCCACAGAGGATATATTTACATGAGCGTTACCGCGACCTACTTAGAAAAGCTGCGCAATGTTGCCATTATTGCGCACGTTGACCATGGTAAAACAACATTGGTTGACAAACTGCTGCAGCAGTCTGGCACCTTCGACGCCCGCGCCAAATTACAGGAGCGCGTAATGGACTCGAATGCGCAGGAATCTGAGCGCGGTATAACTATTTTGGCGAAAAACACTTCAGTGCGCTGGAATGGTTACCATATCAATATTCTTGATACACCGGGCCACGCTGACTTCGGTGGTGAAGTAGAGCGCGTACTATCAATGGCAGACTCAGTACTGTTGTTGGTTGATGCCGTTGACGGCCCAATGCCGCAAACGCGCTTCGTAACGCAAAAAGCTTTCTCGCACGGTTTAAAGCCTATTGTTGTTGTGAATAAAATTGACCGCCCGGGCGCACGTCCGGATTGGGTTATTGACCAGGTATTTGACCTGTTTGACAACTTAGGCGCCACTGACGAGCAATTGGACTTCCCGATTGTATATGCCTCAGCATTAAACGGCTGGGCAACATTAGATTACAACGAGCCAAAAACAGATATCACTGATTTGTTCGAAGCCATTGTGAAGCACGTAGCACCACCTGCAGTAGAGCTGGATGGTGAAACGCAGTTACAGGTGTCACAACTGGATTACTCCAGTTACCTTGGCATTATCGGTATCGGCCGTATCAAACGCGGTAGCTTAAAATCGAACCAGCAGGTAACGATTGTCGGTGCTGACGGCAGCAAACGTAATGGTAAAGTTGGCCAGGTATTTGGTTACTTAGGCTTAGAACGTGTTGAAACGCCCGAAGCTAACGCTGGTGACATCGTGGCCTTCACCGGTCTTGGTGAACTGAAAATTTCTGACACTATCTGTGCAACTACTAAGGTAGAAGCCTTGCCGGCACTGCAGGTTGATGAACCTACTGTTACCATGACGTTCCAGGTAAACACGTCACCGTTCGCCGGTAAAGAAGGTAAGTTTGTTACCTCACGCCAGATTTTAGAGCGTTTAACTAACGAGCTGAAGCACAACGTAGCACTGCGGGTTGAAGAAACCGAAGACGGTGATAAATTCAAAGTATCCGGCCGTGGTGAATTACACCTGGGCGTATTAATTGAAAATATGCGCCGTGAAGGTTTCGAATTAGCAGTATCGCGCCCTGAAGTAATCATGAAAGTGGTTGATGGCGCAAAAATGGAACCAATGGAAAACGTAACCATTGACTGTGAAGAGCAGAACCAGGGTTCTATTATGGAGCGTATGGGTGAGCGTAAAGCTGAAATGACCAATATGCAACCGGATGGTAAAGGCCGGATCCGGATGGATTTCTTAATGCCAAGCCGTGGCTTAATTGGTTTCCGTACTGAATTTATGACCATTACCTCAGGTACCGGTTTGATGTACCACAGCTTTGACCACTATGGTGCGCACAAGGGCGGTACTATCGGTCAGCGCACCAATGGTGTAATGATCTCTAACGCCATGGGTAAAGCAGCCGGTTATGCTATTTTCTCCTTACAGGAACGTGGCCGTATGTTTATCAGCCACGCCGAAGAAGTGTATGAAGGCCAGGTTATCGGTATTCATAGCCGCAGCAATGACTTAACAGTTAACTGTTTGAAAGGTAAGCAGTTAACTAACGTGCGTGCGTCCGGTACTGACGAGGCTATCAACCTGGTGCCGCCAATCCGTTATACGCTGGAACAGGCACTGGAATTTATCGATGACGATGAATTGGTAGAAGTAACACCTAAGTCTATCCGGATCCGTAAGCGTCACCTGACAGAAAACGATCGTAAGCGCGCCAGCCGCGGTTAATTCCGCTTCGCGAGCTAATCAAAGCCGGCGTTAATGCCGGCTTTTTGTTGCCTGATATTTAGTGATCAACAACTTACAGTTATCTGTGATGCTGGTTGAACGTTGGCTTTTCTTGTATCCTCGGGCTGTTACCCGGATAAATGGAGGCGGTATGAAAATTGACTGGCAGGGCTATGCTCAGACCGGCCTGCGCTTTATTAAACTTTATGCTCAGCGCTGTCAGCAGGATCAAATCACCGTAGTGGGCGGCTACCTGGCGTATATTTCGTTGTTGTCGCTGGTGCCGTTAATTACGGTAATGTTTTCTATGTTGCAGGCCTTTCCGATGTTTGCTGATTTTCGCGGCAATATTGAAGCTTTTGTGTTTGCCAATGTTGTGCCATCGCGCGGCGAGGAAATTCAGACCTATATCAATCAGTTTATCGGCAATACCGGCGGCATGACAGCGCTGGGTATTATGGTACTGGCCGGCGTTGCACTGTTGCTGATCCACAATATTGATAAAACGCTGAATAAAATCTGGCGGGTAACCAAAAGGCCAAGACCGGTTATTTCATTTTCTATTTACTGGATGATTCTGACTTTAGGACCTATTTTGTTTGGCTCGTCGATTGCCGTAACATCTTATCTGATCAGATTAAGCCGTTTTGCTGAAGATTATACGCTCGGCTTATCTACCTTGTTGCTCAGCACCGTGCCGTATCTGATGTCTTTACTGGCATTTTTTCTGCTGTATCTGGTCGTACCGAATATCAAAGTCCGCAGCCGGCATGCGTTTTTCGGTGCCTTGTTGGCGATGATATTATTTGAATTATCTAAACGTGGTTTTGCAGCGTACGTGACGCATTTCCCGGCCTACGATACGATTTACGGTGCGCTGGCGCTGGTACCTATTATGTTTGTCTGGGTGTATTTGTGCTGGCTGGTAGTATTACTGGGGGCCGAACTTACCGCCTTATTGCAGCAAATTGCGGCCGATACTGAAAAAGCCGACAGTGATGACCCGGACCAAAACAGCCCGGACGATGAAAACGGGGCTATTGCGGGATGAAGGCACTTATTCAACGTGTAAGCCAGGCTGCAGTAACGGTTGAGGGTAATATTATAGCGCAGATTGACCGCGGCTTATTAGTATTGCTGGGGGTGGAAACCGCTGATACAACTGCGGCGGCCCAGAAGCTGGCGCATAAGGTTTGCCACTACCGCGTGTTTTCTGATGCCGACGGCAAGATGAACTTAAATGTACAACAGGCAGGTGGCAGCGTGTTGGTGGTATCGCAGTTTACCCTGGCTGCAGATACCAACTCGGGTTTAAGGCCCAGCTTTACACCTGCAGCAGCGCCGGACAAAGCCTACCTGTATTACGAAGCTTTTGTGGCCTGCTGCCGCTCACTGGGGCTGAATACTGCAACCGGGCAATTTGCTGCTGATATGCAGGTTAGTTTGATTAATGACGGCCCCGTAACCTTTTTACTGCACAGCTGATTTTTCGGAACTGCAGAGCTGATTTTTCGGAGTAGCATAATGCGGCATTGGCAATTACGTTCACCTCAGACACCGGCCGAGTGGCAACGGTATTATCAGCTGCGCTGGCAAGTGCTGCGAGCCCCGTGGCAGCAGCCACCGGGCTCAGAGCGCGATGAGCTGGAAGCACAAGCTTATCATCTGATGTTGATAACAGCGGAAGGCGAGGTGGCGGCAGTGGGTCGTTTGCACCAGCTTGAGCATGACGGTGCACAGGTTCGTTATATGGCGGTGGCGCCTGAGTATCAGGGAAAAGGTGCAGGCAGCAAAATATTAGCTGCACTGGAAATGCAGGCCGTGCAATGGGGCTGTGGTTATCTTCGTTTAAATGCCCGTGATACAGCACTGCCGTTTTATCAGCGCCACGGCTATCAGCAAGCGGGTATTGCGGCGCCATTGTATGGTATTGCTCATGTCGTCATGCAAAAACCGCTGCGGCTTGGCGGCACAGCAGAGCAACAGCAACAATGGTGTACACAGTTGGCAGAGACCTGGCAGCAAACTATACCGCTGAGCCAGTATATGCAACTTGGTATCGACAGCTTTGATGGCAACGAGCTGCGTTGTGGTGCACCTTTAGCGCCAAATATTAACCTGCACCAGACCATGTTTGCCGGCAGTATCTATGCGCTGGCGACGCTAACCGGCTGGGGAATGCTGTATTTGCAATTGCAGGCGCTGGGTTTACAGGGGGATCAGGTGCTGGCAGACGCCAGCATTAAATATCTGCGCCCGGTTGCAGCAGAGCCGCAGGCACGCTGTGCTTTACAGCATTGTAACGGTAGCTTGCAAGGGCTGAGCGAAGGACGAAAAGCAGTACAACAGATTAAGGTTCAGGTATTTTCTGCCGGTGAGCCGGTGGTGGAGTTCAATGGCCGCTACGCAGTACTGCCGCAAAAGAGAGCAACGGCATGAAAGTGATTATTGTTGGTTGTGGCTGGTTAGGGCAGCAATTGGCAGCTGCGCTGTGCCGCGCAGGGTATCAGGTAACGGCTACCCGACGCTCTGTCGCCGCCCTGGCAGATTTACCGGCAGGCATGGCGGCAATAGCGCTGGATCTTAATGCGCCGCCGGTTACTGATGAGGCGTTAAACGCAATATTTAATAATGCGGTTGTGATTTGTGCTATCGCGCCCGGCCGTCAGCAACCGGGTAATAACTATGTAGAATCATTACAGCAATTAACGGCATTGATGCAAGGCGCGGGTAGCCGTGGTGTGATACATTTTAGCTCAAGCGGCATTTATCAGGGGCTGGATGGCGATACAGATGAAACGGCTGAACTACTGCTACAGCAGCCACGGGTACGTTTATTGGCCACGGGTGAGCAAGCATTGCAACGGTTTACCCCCTGCATCACTTTGCGTTTGGCCGGCTTAATGGGGCCGGGTCGTCACCCCGGGCGTTTTGTTGCCGGTAAAACCCTGCCGGAGCCACTGGCACCGGTCAATATGGTGCACTCTGCGGATATCATAGCGGCAGTGCAGTCGTTACTGGCGCTGCCGGTGTTAAGCTCTGCCGTGTATAACTTAAGCTGTCCGGCCCCGGTAAGCCGGCAGACATTCTATCAGCAGGCGGCAGCTATGCTTGGTAGCGAGGTTGATTTTGATTTGCACACCAATATGCAACGGCGTGTTGACCCACAGCGGTTTATCAGACAGTTGGGTTTTCACTATTGTTATCAGTCCGCTTGTGACGCTTTAACAGACTGCGATTAATGACAAAATTCGCGGCCCATAGTTTTATAATGCATTTATCAGCTTCCTGTTAAGAAAAATTCCGGCGCTGCGCTGATACTCAACACTCAACAAAAGGGCGTTGAGGTTGTTATGAAAAATAAATGGTTGCTTGTCTCTTCTGTCAGTACTGCGCTGGGTATTGTTGCCGGCACGGTATACCTGTTCTTCGCTGAGCATTCATTACTGCAAAGCAATAACAACTGGGTGCTGTCGGCGTTTTGGTCGGCGTTTATGTTGTGGAGCTTTGTGCTGATGTTTGTTGTTGCGCTGCTGTTTAATGTATTGGCTTTTTTTGAACTGGATGAACAACATAAGCTGTTTGGTTTGGCTCTGCCATTGCGGGCCTTTCTGTCGTCTGCGGATAAAAAACAACAGTTTTTACAAGATGCAGAACGTTTTTTGCTGCGTCTGGGAAAAATGTATCATTCGTCGAAAGTCAGTCCTGAGTACCGCTGTTTGCAGGCCGAGCAGGAAAAGCTGGTGTACCTGCAACAAGATGACCAGGCCGTCGATATCACTCAGATCAGAGCCCTGTTTCAGCAAATGTTAGCGGCAGATTTCAGCAGTGGCATTATTGTCAGTTATGCCGGGTTCAGCAGCCAGGCTTGGATTTTTGCCCGTGAAGCAAATATTGAATTGTTAGATGCAAGAAGTTTAAAGAAACAGCAAAAATTACAGCGTGAACAACAATTTGCATTGGTTTAATGCTGATATCATCTTTTCATCGGGTTTTTTGTTGCTACTTTGGCAATATGAATAGCGAAAGGAATCAATAAAAACACTGGGATGAGAAAATACTTCCTGCCTGGCTGGACTATGTCCAGCCTTTTTCTTGCGTTGGATTTAGTGACAAAAGCTGGCTCAGGATATTTTAAAGGCGCTGGCTGCTTGTGTCAGCCCGGCTGCCAAAGCAGATACACCATCACTGTGTTGTAAGGTGCGCTGTGCTTTTTCGCTGCTAACCTGAGCCACTTCAATCATCTGCTGCATATTGCCATTAATGTTTTCACCGAGCATTAACTGCGTTTCTGTCGCGGCACTCACCTTGCTGCTGATGTCCTGTGTTTGGGCTAAGGCTTGATTGATCAAACTTAATGACGCAACCAGATCCAGTGTTTGTGCCACACAGCTGTCGGCATCAGTTTTGCCGTTGCTGATTGCCGCGACAGCCTGCTTACTTTGCAGCTGCAGCGTTTCGATCATTTGGCGTATTTCATCAGTAGCCTGTTGTGTTCTCCCTGCCAGTGAACGCACTTCATCGGCCACTACAGCAAAACCGCGGCCTTGCTCTCCGGCCCGGGCTGCTTCAATCGCTGCATTTAATGCCAGTAAGTTAGTTTGCTCGGCAATCCCTCGAATGGTTGCCAGAATGCCGCCAATATTATTGGCTTCATCATTTACCTTGCTCATCACTGCACTGGTTTCGGTTAGCTGTCCGGCTAAGCGGGTGATCAGCTGTTTGTTATTTTCGGCAATTTTGTCAATCTGTGAGCCTTGCTGCAAAGCGTGTTGCATAGCGGTGGTGCTTTGTGCTGATTGTGAGGCAATGTCGCGTGTGCTGTCGGCTAATTGCCGCGTAACGTCGTTAACGCGCTCTATTTGCTGTTGCTGGTGTTGCAGCGAGTCATTGATCTCGCCAACTTCGTAGGCAGATTGCCTGGCATTGCCGCTTAGTTCACCGGCGTTGTGTTGAATATTTACAATCAGTGCACTTAATGCATTGGTCAGACTGTTAACTTTGCCCGCCAAAGCACCGAACTCATCCTGATGAGTAATAGTCAATTTGCGGGTTAAATCTCCTTTAGCAATATCGCCCAGCACCCGGTTAATACCTGCCAGCGGGCGCAACATGGTATTAATCGTTAAGTACGCTGCGGCTACCGCCAATAATACCAGCACCAGCATCAGGCTAAGGGTACGGGTATTGCCGGAGCTTACTGCGTCAAAGACCTTTTGCTGTAAGGCGTTAAATTGGCTGTCGGCAGCTGCCAGCAATTGATCCAATGCTGCAATAACCTGCTCCACACTGCGTTCGGACAGGTTCAGCTGTTCACGGGCTTGCTGCTGGCTGGCCACCTGCTGAAGTTTCAGACTGGCCAGATTGTCAGCAGCTTGTAATCGTGTGGTAAGTTGGGCTAATTGTGTCGTGACATCCTGCCATAACCCACCGGTGTTTTGCTTAGCTACCAGACTAGCCATGTAATCGATATTGACCTGCATATCGCTTAAAGCAAAACCGATATTTTCCTGCCCGTTTTGTGCAGCGCTTTGTTCTGCATAGGTTGTTACTTCTTTTAATGTATTTAACAGTCCGAGTAACTGACCGTCAATACGGTTAGCCGTGCCGGCGATTAGCTCCATTTGTTGCTCGCCGCCGGGTAATTCAAGATAGGAAATGTCCAGCAGATTGGCACCGATATTGTCGACAAGCTGCTCTAATGTGGAAAATTCAGTCTGTACCGTGTGTTGTAAGGCGTTGCTTTGCAGCCTGGCGTTAAACATGCTGCTGACCGCTGCGGCATACTGTTGATAACGATTGTCTATCTCAGATAGTGCTTGGCTGAAAGAAGGGTTGTTGGCAGTAAGGCTGGCTAAAGTAGACAATTGCTGGCGTAAAGCCTGGCTGCCGCTATTAAATTGCTGCTGATAATGGCTGATGCTGTCGTCTGTTTCGGCGGTATAGCCAAGAGCTGACATTTTAGCCAGCTTGAGCAGCTGAATTTGTGCGGCATTACTTTGCTGCTGCACCGGCACGGCTGTTTGGTTTACCTGATGACCGGATTGGCTGATAGCTGAAAAACTGAGTAAAGCAGAGCCACTGGACAGTAATAGTAAGACGGCAATAAAGCCAAAGCCAATAACGACTTTGTGCGCAACTTTTAATGTGATCACTAGCTAAACTCCGCACCGGCGCTAAGCATTAACCATAGACAGCAGCTGCTTGATAAACAAGCTGAAGTTAACAAAGAATGCCTGGCAGGCCCAGCCAGTAAAGAGGTATATGACCAAAAAGAGGGCGGCAGCACCATAGTGGTGCTGCCTGATAACTCACAAGCTACACAGCAGATTAGCCGGCAACAAACTATTTAGCTGGCGTTGACGTAACAAAGCAGCACTTTGCTCGATGTCCGGCGCAAAGTAACGGTCTGCGCCATAGAAGCTGACGTCGTTGCGCAGCCATTGTTTTGCTTGCTCCAGCGCGTGGGTTGATTTTAACGGAGCACGAAAATCTAAACCTTGTGCCGCAGCCAGATACTCAACGGCCAGTACACCGGTAGTGTTTTCTGCCATATCGGCTAAACGCCGTGCCGCAAAGGTAGCCATCGACACATGGTCTTCCTGGTTGGCGGAGGTAGGCAAGCTATCAACTGAGGCCGGGTGCGCCAGGCTTTTGTTTTCTGATGCCAACGCCGCAGCGGTTACCTGGGCTATCATAAAGCCGCTGTTTACGCCGCCATTGGGCACTAAAAACGCCGGTAATTTACTCAGGGTGGCGTCAATCAGCAGTGCCATACGTCGCTCTGACAAGGAGCCGATTTCGGCAATCGCCAGTGCCAGATTATCGGCCGCCATCGCCACTGGCTCAGCATGAAAATTCCCTCCGGATAAAATATCGCCATCATCAGCAAAGACCAGCGGATTGTCGGTAACGCCGTTAGCTTCGGTGCCCAATACTTCTGCCGCCTGGCGAATTTGCGTTAAGCAGGCTCCCATTACTTGCGGCTGACAGCGCAGGCTGTAGGGGTCTTGTACTTTTTCGCAGTTATGGTGCGCTTCGCCGATGTCTGATGTTGTGCCCAGCAGATGACGATAAATAACTGCGGCATCAATCTGACCGCGCTGACCACGGGCCTGATGAATACGGTCATCAAACGGAGCACGGCTGCCCATTGCGGCTTCGACGCTCATGGCACCGATAACACAGCCGGCGGCAAATAAGTCTTCTGCTTTAAACAAGCCTTCTAACGCCAGCGCGGTAGAGGCTTGGGTGCCGTTAAGCAGTGCCAAGCCTTCTTTTGCTGCCAGCGTTAGTGGCTCCAACCCGGCAAAGCCCAGGCCTTCACGGGCATTGTAAATCTGGCCCTGATAGCTTACTTCGCCTTCTCCAATCAGCGGCAATACCATATGCGACAGCGGCGCTAAATCGCCCGACGCGCCAACAGAGCCTTTTTTCGGAATGCAGGGGTAAACTTCAGCGTTTACCAGTTTAATCAGCGCTTCAATCACAGACAGGCGAATTCCGGAAAAACCGCGTGCCAGCGAATTAATTTTCAGCACCAGCATCAGCCGAACTGTGCTGTCATCCATAATTTCGCCAAAACCGGCGGCATGAGACAGCACAATAGAGCGCTGCAGCAGCTCCAGCTCTTCGTTTTTAATCCGTGTATTGGCCAATAAGCCAAAGCCGGTGTTAATGCCGTACACCACACGGTTTTGTTTAATAATATCGGCGACACAGGCAGCCGATTTTTCTATTGCCGCTATGGCAGAGCTGTCCAGGGTCAGCTGCACCGGACCTTGTTGTACCTGGCGTAATTGTGCCAGTGTTAACTTACCCGGTACTAAATTCAGTTGAAAACTCATGTTATTACTCCGTTACCATTGGTAAGTCTAAACCTTGTTCGGTGGCACAGTTGACGGCGATATCGTAACCGGCGTCGGCATGGCGCATTACGCCGGTACCCGGATCGTTCCACAGCACGCGGCCTAAGCGCGCCGCCGCTTGCTCTGTGCCATCGGCCACTATTACCACACCGCTGTGCTGGCTGTAGCCCATACCAACGCCACCGCCATGATGCAGTGATACCCAGGTAGCACCGCCGGCAGTATTTAGCAGGGCATTGAGCAATGGCCAGTCTGATACCGCATCTGAGCCATCCAGCATGGCTTCTGTTTCGCGGTTAGGGCTGGCAACCGAGCCTGAATCCAGGTGGTCACGGCCAATCACGACCGGTGCGCTCAGCTCGCCGTTTTTGACCATTTCATTAAATGCCAATGCGATGCGGGCGCGATCTTTTAAGCCGATCCAGCAAATACGTGCCGGTAAGCCTTGAAACTGAATGCGCTCGCGCGCCATATCGAGCCAGTTGTGCAGGTGTGGGTTGTCCGGAATAAGCTCTTTTACTTTGGCATCGGTTTTATAAATATCTTCCGCATCGCCCGACAAGGCCACCCAACGAAACGGTCCTATACCTTCACAGAACAGCGGCCGGATATAGGCCGGCACAAAGCCCGGAAAATCAAAGGCGTTGGTTACGCCTTCATCTTTGGCCATCTGGCGGATATTGTTGCCGTAATCGGTGGCAACGGCGCCACGTTGTTGCATGGTTAATATCGCTTGTACCTGCACCGCCATCGATTGCTTGGCGGCTTTCACCACACCAGTTTCGTCGGTTTTGCGCAGCTCTGCAGCTTTTGCCATGCTCCAGCCTTGTGGCAGGTAACCGTTGAGCGGGTCATGGGCAGAGGTTTGGTCGGTGACCACATCCGGTGTAATACCGCGTGCGACCAGTTCTGCAAACACATCGGCCGCATTGGCCAGCAAGCCGATGGAGGTGGGTTTGCCTGCAGCTTTAGCCGCTTCGAGCATCGCCAGAGCTTCATCCAGTGAGCGGGCTTTTTTATCCAGGTAACGGGTTTTCAAGCGGAAATCGATGCGGCTTTCATCTACTTCACAGGCCAGCATATGAAAGCCGGCCATAGTCGCGGCCAGTGGCTGAGCTCCACCCATACCGCCCAAACCGCCGGTTAATACCCATTTGCCGTTTGCCCGACCGTCAAAGTGTTGTTTGGCAATGGCCACAAAAGTTTCATAGGTGCCTTGCACTATGCCCTGGGTGCCGATGTAGATCCATGAGCCGGCTGTCATCTGGCCGTACATCATCAGGCCTTTGCGGTCCAGCTCATTAAAATGCTGCCAGTTGGCCCAGGCCGGTACCAGATTAGAGTTGGCAATCAGCACCCGCGGGGCATCAGCGTGAGTCGGGAATACGCCAACCGGTTTACCACTTTGTACCAGCAGGGTTTGGTTATCTTCCAGCCGGTTTAACACCTCGACAATTTTGTCGTAGCATTGCCAGTTGCGTGCGGCGCGGCCAATACCGCCATATACCACTAACGCTTGCGGGTGCTCGGCCACCTCCGGGTCAAGGTTGTTCATTAACATGCGCTTGGCCGCTTCAGTCTGCCAGCTTTTGGCGGTAATGTTGCTGCCGCGGTCGGCGCGGATCACCCGGCTGTTATCAATACGTGAGTCTGTCATCAGATGCTCTCTCTGCTATTCGGTAAGGAAAAGTTCAGATGGCCGCCTAAACGGTAGCGGCTACCCGGTGAGGTTAAATACGCCAGGCTGACCGCGCCTTCACGGCTAAATGTGCGGCGGGTCAGGCGCAGGCAGGGTTCGGCTTTTTTCAGCATTAAGTGCTTACAGGTAAAATCATCCGGCCAGATGGCCTCTACGGTATGTTCGGCTTCAGTAAGCGGCGCAATAAAGCTCAGATACTGATGCGGTGTTTGCTGATTAAAATCTTGCTTGACATAATCCGGTACTAGTTTCGGGCTAACGTAACGTGCTTCCAGTTGCAGCGGTTGGTTGTTCTCTAAATGCACTATCAGGGAGAAATACACCGGTTGGTTGCGCTGCAAACCCAGCGCGCCGGCTATAACGCCGGGGCAGGGCAGTTCAGTTAATTGCAACAAACGCGCACTGTAAATATGGCCGCGGCTATTGATCTCATCGGCAATATTACGGATTTCCAGCAACGACGATTGCGATTTCAGCGCGGCGACAAAACTGCCAACGCCTTGTGTGCGGTACAAAATGCCTTGTTCGGTTAGTTCCTGCAGCGCGCGGCGTGCTGTCATCCGGCTAACGCTGAACTGTTCGGCCAGCTCGTTTTCTGACGCTACCCGGCTATGCTCGGGCCAGGCGCCAATTTCTATCTGGCTGAGCATGTACTCTTTAATTTCGGCAAATTTGGCCACCGCCATAACATTTCTCCTGTTGCCGGACAAAAAATGCCGCAGCTAAATAAAAAATACTGCAGTTTGGTTGTATATACAAGTTGTTGGTGTAAAATTATTTCAACTTGCACACAGGAGAGCCGCCATGCAGCAGTTTGATGCCATCTGGATTAATGCCAATATCGCCACCATGACCGACAATGGCCGGGCCTATGGCACCATAGAAAACGGCGTTTTGGCGATAAAAGACGGTGTTATTGCTTACGTGGGGCAGCGTAGCGGGTTGCCGGCATTTGATGCGCTGGCTACGCCGCTGTATGACGCTGCCGGGCAATGGTTGCTGCCGGGTTTTATCGATTGTCATACTCACCTGGTGTACGCTGGCAATCGTGCTAACGAGTTTGAAATGCGCTTAAACGGTGCCAGTTATCAGGCTATTGCCGCCGCCGGTGGTGGCATTAAAGCCACTGTGGCGGCCACCCGTGCGGCCAGCCCTGAAGAGTTATTTGTGCTGGCAAAGGACCGGCTTAATACCTTGTTAGCACAGGGCGTGACCACAGTGGAAATTAAATCCGGTTACGGCCTGGATTTAGCCACTGAGCAAAAGATGCTGGAAGTAGCAGCCGAGCTGGACCGGCATCATCCGGTAACCATTCAAAAGACCTTTTTAGGTGCCCATGCCTTGCCGGTTGACTATGCTGATGACGCCGATGGCTATATCGATGCGGTTTGCCGGATGTTGGGGCAGTTGCAACAACTCGGATTAGTGGATGCGGTGGATGTATTTTGCGAAGGCATCGGTTTTAGCATCGCGCAAACGCGCAAGGTATTTGCTGCCGCGACGGCGCTGGGCTTGCCGGTAAAAGCCCATGCCGAGCAATTATCCAACCTTGGCGGCAGCGCTTTAGTGGCTGAATTTGGCGGCTTATCTGCCGATCATATCGAGTTTCTTGATGAGGCCGGCGTGGCCGCGATGGCAAAGGCCGGCACCGTTGCCGTGTTGTTACCCGGCGCATTTTACTTTTTGCGTGAAACGCAATTGCCGCCCATTGGCCTGTTGCGGCAATACCAGGTGCCGATGGCGGTAGCAACTGATCTTAACCCCGGCACCTCGCCGCTGTGTTCCTTGCCGCTGATGTTAAATATGGCCTGTACGCTGTTTCGCTTAACGCCGGAAGAAGCCTTGCTGGGCGTAACCCGGCACGCTGCACAGGCGCTGGGGCTTAACGATCGCGGCAGATTAGCGCCCGGGTTGCGGGCAGACTTTGCGCTTTATGCTATCAGCCAACCGGCGGAGTTGTGTTATCAGTTTGGTGTTAGTCAGCTTAAACAGCTGATTATCAATGGTAAAGAGGTTAGTAGCCGTCGTTAAGGTGCTTTACATCAGGGCATTTTAGATTAAGCTGTTAACATATATTCTGCAGGAGTGCTGCTGTGTCTGTTATTAGTTTGCTCAGTGGTTTGCTGGTGCTGGCCTTTATTTACCTGGTTAAATTGAAGTTTGATTTATACAAACTGGGTAAATCCAAACGCGGACAAAAAAACACCCAGCCGGGTTTTTACTCACTGCATGATGATGTCAGCGGCTTTCCGAATAAGTTCTTTTTGCAGCAGCAGTCAGAGCAATTATTGCTGCGCGCACCTGAGCAGAGCTACTCGCTATTGCTGATTAAAATCAGCCGCTTTGCACAAATTAACCAGTTGCTGGGGCACAGCAACAGCAACCTGGTGTTAGCGCAAATAGCGCAGCGTATTAATGATCAGTTGGAAACCACTGAACAGGCACTAACCTTTGAGTTTCGCCAACAACATCCGATACGGCTGTGCCATTTAGGCGGGGTAGATTTTGCTGTCTGGCTCGACAGCAGCGACAAACCGCATTTAGCGGAGTACCTGGCCGATAATTTGGAGAAAAATGTACCTGAAGCCATGATAGTGCACGGCTGCACAGTAGATTACCGGCCGCAGTGCGGTATTGCTCATTACCCGGAGCACGGCAGCCAGTTAAATGAGCTGCTGGAGCGTGCGTATCTGGCACTACAACATCACAGCGGCTTGCAGGGGAAAAGCCAGGTATTTACTGCTGACATGCTGCATTACACCAGTGACAGGCTGGCGTTAATGGCGGCATTGCGCCAGGCCATTACTGATGGCCAACTGGTGTTGTACGTGCAGCCGCAAATTGATATGCAAAGCAGGCAGGTATTAGCCGGCGAAGTATTTGTGCGTTGGCGTCATCCCACCAAAGGCCTGCTGGCACCGGCAGAGTTTTTACAGCTGGCAGAAGAAATGGGCGTTATTTACCCGCTAACTCAGTGGGTGTTGAACGAAGCCGTCAGTATGATGGCCACGTTGAAGCAGGCTAAACTTGACTGCAAAATTGCGGTGAATATTTCCAGTAAGGATTTACTGCATGACGAGTTAATTGACAGTCTGGAGCAGCTGTTTGACAAATATCAGGTAAAGCCACAGCAAATGATGCTGGAATTGCAGGAAAGCGCTTTACTGGCCAATCCGCCAAAAGCAATGAGCATGTTGCAACGTTTACACCGGCTCGGGGTGGAGTTGGCGCTGGATGATTTTGGTACCGGGTTTTCGTCTTTGGCATATTTGCGGCAATTACCTGTGCAGCATGTCAAAGTAGATTGCTCGTTTATCAATGAATTGCATAAATCCGATATGCACTCTGCTATTACCGGTGCCATTATCGACATGGCGCGTAATCTTAGCCTGGGCGTTATTGCCGAAGGTGTCGAAGAGGTTGAAGTAGAGCAAAAGCTGCTGCGTATGGGCTGCAGCCGTGGTCAGGGCTTTTTGTATTCACGGCCGTTTGAGCTTGGTGGTTTTGCGGTGTGGTTGAAGCAGTGGCAACAAAACGAAACTAAATCGCCGTAGCCTGGTGCTGTTTGCCTTGTATAAAGGCGTACACCAGTGCTGCCAATACCTGGCCGGCTTCATTGTTACCGGCGGCCATGCCGGCCGGATGCTGCGCCGGTGCCGCCTCGGCCAGGTGCAGATAACGGCTGCGTGGTAGTTTGGCTAACTGATAAACAAACTGCTCTGCACTTTGCACGCTGATACCGCAATTGGTAAAGGCACTGACCGGCATCAGGCTGATACTGTCGGTGTCTACTTCAATACCAATGTCACCCTGGCCCTGCACCACAAAGTCGATACATTGCTCTAAGGCTTGCTGGTAACTCAGTTCCCCGCGCACAAAAATACGCTGATAACTGCAATAATCGGCGCCGGCTTGCTGCAGCTGTGCCAAGGTTGCGGCTGAATTTTTCAGCTCATGTAAACCTAATACAAAATAGTGTTGCAGGTAACCGGCGTGATGCGCATAGCTAAAGCCATTGCCGCTGTGGCGACCTTCCAGCGGCCGAAAGTCTGAATGCGGGTCAAGATTAGCGCTGTTGGCGCGTTGTCCGCTTGCGGTTGCCAGCGCTTTAAGCAAAGGGTAACTGTTATTGTGGCCGCCGCCTATTATCAGCGGTAATAAACCGGCGCTAAAAATAGCTTGTGCTACTGCAGCCAGCCGCTCATCAAGTTCGGCAACCAGCTCTCTGAGTAAATGAATATCCGCGTTTTGTGCGTGTTGCTGTAAATCGTCGCAGGCGATAGCGCCCAGCAGCAGAATATCCGCTGCGGCGATAAAGTCATTACTTTGCAGATTAAGGAATTTGTATAAAAAGGCCTGCCAGCCGCCATCTGCGCCGGGTTGGCCCAGGTTGGCTCTGGGGCCGATATCTTCCGGTACACCCAGTAACACAAACCGGCAACCGGCTGCTTTGGCGTGCACTAATTGCTCAGTTAAATTAAGTTGCAGTTTGGGCAGCTGTATTGCTGCGCCAACGCGTGTCTCACCGCTACGCGTGGCGCAATAACGCTCAAGTTGCTGTTGGCTAATCGGATTAAGCATAACGCTGTGGCGCTTTATTCGATGTCCAAAGCATCCGGCGACATAATAATACCGGTGCTGTCGGCGTATAAATGATCACCCGGCAAAAACGTAACGCCGGCAAAATTTACCGGTACTTCGGTTTCGCCAAAGCCTTTATCGTCGGCGCCCACCGGAATGGCATTAACCGCGTGAATACCGATATCAAAGTCTTCCAACAAATCCAGATCCCGCACGCTGCCATAGCAAACAATGCCTTCCCAACCGTTAGCGGCCGCTACAGAGGCCAGCTCGGCATCAATAATGGCGCGACGGGCAGAACCACCGGCATCAATCAGCAATACTTTGCCAACACCGGGATCCGCCAACATTTGGCGCACTAAGCCATTGTCTTCAAAGCATTTCACGGTATGAATTTGGCCGCCGAAAGAACGCCGGCCACCGTAGCTGGCAAACAGCGGCTCAACCACATCGACTAAATCGGCGTATAAATCACATAACTCAGATGTGTTGTATTCCATGGTGTGCTCCGGCATGCAAGGGTATTAGCCTGTCAGTATAGCGCTGACTGAGTTAAGCTCAAACACTTATTATTATTGGCTTTTCCGATGATTGTGCCGGCTACTGTATTGTCGGCATATCAGATTATTTGTTAAGGTGTAGTCAGGTATCTTAACCGGTAATAACAGTGGCCCCTGAAATCTTTGCCAGGCTTGCAATTTATCTGACCCAGTTGGGTGTGGCACTGCTGCTGAGCTATTTGTTATGGAACTTCAGTCGTATTTATCAACAAAGCTATATCCGGTCCTGGTTTCTGGCATTACTGGCTTTTGCTGTTTATCAGCTCAGTGCGGTAATTCAGGGACTGTTGCCGGACGTTACCGGTTTGATGAATGCACTGCTGTATTTTTTGGTGATCAGCAGCAGCTATATGTTCGCTGTATTTTTGTTGCGCGGTATGTTGCAAACCCGCGATAACAGCAAGCATCTGTTATTGCAGTTATCCGGCGTACAGTTATTGTGGATGTTAGTCGCGCTGGCACTGATTACGGTACTGCCCTTTGCCCTGACAGATGCCTTTGGCGATTGGCAGCAGTATTTTCGTGTGTCGGTACGTTTGCTGCTAATGGGTATAGTGCTGCTAGCGGCAGCGGTAGGGCTATTGCCGCGTATCGAACGCTCATTAGGGCAAAAATTGGCCGTTGTCAGTCTGACGTTGTGGGGCCTGTTGTATATCATTTCTGCGCTTTGGCAACTGCTGACAGAGCAGCAACTGACTGATTTAAATTGGATATTAGTCTACAAGTGCGCAGAGCTGTTTTTGCTGTGTTGTCTGGGGTTGGCACTGCTTATTTGGTTACAGGAGCATGAGCGTAATACCAATGTACAGCTAACCGAAAAGACCCGCTATCTGAACCATTATGACCAGCTAACCGGAGCATTAAACCGCGATGCGCTGCTGCTGAGGCTGGAAGATACGTTAAAACAACATTCCGGACCGGTTTACGTGTTGATGTTGGGGCTGGACAAGTTTAAAACCATTAATGAATCTGTAGGGTTAAAACAAGGCGATTTAATGCTGCGCCAGCTTAACCAGCGTTTTGATAACAGCATTTTAAAGCCGACGCTGATTGCCCGAACCGGTGGTGATATTTTTGCCCTGGTGTTGACCGATATCAGCAATGACACCCAACTGCAGTTTGCCCTGCGGCATTTGCAGCAATTGGTCGAAAAGCCCTTTGTTGTGGAAAGCGGACAGCTCAAACTCACCGGAACTATTGGCTTTGCCTGCTCGCCACAGGACGGGCAAACGGCAGACAGCCTGTTGCAAAAAGCCAACATTGCTTTTCACCAGGCTAAACGTATTCAGCATAAATGTTTAGCGTATCAAACCGGTATGGAAGATGAATCGGCGCGTTTAATCAGCTGGGAAAGCGAATTGCTGGCGGGCATGCAAAATGATGAATTTGTTTTGTATTTTCAGCCACAACTAAACGTGCGTGATAACCGCTTAGATGCGTTTGAAGTGCTGGTACGGTGGCAACACCCTAAGCGTGGTTTTCTGATGCCGGGACAATTTTTACCCTTTGTCGAGCAATTAGGTTTAAGCCGGCAGCTGGATTTTTGGATCCTGCATAAAGCGGTGGCAACGCTCAGCCAGTGGAAGCAGCACCAGTTGCATATTCCGTTTGCGGTAAATATGTCGTCACTACATTTTCAACAAGATGGCTTAAAGCAAAAAATCCGCCAGTTACTGCAACAGTATCAGGTATCGCCGGAGCTACTGGAGTTAGAAATCACCGAAAACACTGCCATGCATGATATGGAGAAAGGCTCAAACCATGTAATGGAGTTACAGCAGATGGGGATTCGGGTGTCTATTGATGATTTTGGTACCGGTTATTCATCGTTGGCATATTTACGCCGTATGCCAATCGACAAGATAAAAATTGATCGCAGTTTTGTCATGGATATGGCCGGCAATGACTCCGACATGATGATCGTAAAAACCATGATTAAGCTGGCGCACGGTTTGGGTAAACGTATTTTAGCCGAGGGTGTGGAAACCGCAGTGCAGCTGCAGTTGCTGAAAAATATGTCCTGCGATGCAGTGCAGGGGTATTACATTGCCAGACCGCTATCTGAGGCAGACGCGCTGGCATTTTGCTCCCGTCAATTGTCATTGTAGCGTCATAAAGCAAGGTTAGGCTGTGCTTAGTCAGAGCAGATGACGAGGCACAACCATGCTACTGAAACGGCTGGAACAATGGGACCACAGCTTTTTTTGCCGGCTGTTCAGTCGCAGTACGTCGCGGCAGATGTTTATCAGCAGTTATTGGTTATCAAAAACCGCTGATGGCCCGCTCTATCTGGTGCTGGCTGTGCTGTTGGTGTGCTTCGAAGTGCTTGCTGCCACCGATTTCAGCTTGCTGCTGCTGGCAGCGTTCGCGATTGAGCTACCACTGTATCTGACGCTGAAAAACAGTATTAAGCGCGCCCGCCCGGCAGATACCTTAACTGCATTTATTTGTGCGCATATTACGCCGTCTGATCGCTTTAGTTTACCGTCCGGCCATACAGCAGGGGCTTTTGTCGTCGCCACTGCAGTGGCATTGTACTTTCCGCTGTTTCTACCGTTAGCACTTTTGTGGGCTGTAAGTATCGGCATGTCGCGCATAATGTTAGGCGTGCATTTCCCGCTGGATGTTATAGCTGGTGCGGTCCTGGGCACAAGTAGCTGTCTGGTTGCCTATTCCTTGTTCAACTGAACATTATTCTTCGAAAAACAGCAGCTATTTTTTGTTAACAGGCTATTCTCAAAGAAAGTGTTAACAATTGCGGTGGTAGTAAAATGAGTCAGTTACGACGATTGTCAATAAAACAGCGTTTGTTTATTAATGGTGGCGCCCTGGTGGTGGCAATGGCCATTATGTTGTTTATTCTGTTTTATCAGGGTGGGCAACTTACCAGCCTGGCCCGCACCCAGCAGTTGGTTGAACAAATAAGTACTGACGTGCTGATGTTCCGCCGCCATGAAAAAGACTTTGTTATGCGCACCGAGCTGCGCTATCAGCAGCGTCTGAATGACCATTACCAACAAATGCAGCAACGCGCGACAGAGCTTGATGCGTTATTACTGCAACACGGTATTGCACGTGAAGCACTGCAAACTTTTCTTGAGCTGACAGCCAGCTATCAGCAAACCTTTAATCAGTTGGTCAGTGCACAACAGCGGCTGGGGTTAACACCTGAGGCAGGCTTAATGGGTGAGCTGCGCCAAACGGTACAACAGTTGGAAGAACGCTTTGAGCAATTAAACCGCGATGATCTGACGGTATTAGTGCTGCAGCTGCGCCGCGCTGAGAAAGATTTTTTACTGCGTAAAGACATGGTATACAGCGAGCGTTTTGCCGGTACCTTTGCGCAATTGTCTCAACAACTGGCGGCAGATCCGGCCAGTAAAACCCTGGCTGATAACTACAACCAACGCTTTAACGCGCTGGTCCTGGCGACGCAGCAAATTGGTTTGACCGAGTCAGAAGGCGTAACCGGTGAGATGCGCAGCGCAATACAGAGCACTGAGGCCAGTTTAAAACAGCTGTCAGAACAAACCGGCGAGGCGATAATCGCTGCGGTTACCGCAACAGAGCGGTTAGCGATAGGCGTCTTTATTGCGGTACTGGCAGTGGTTTTGTTGTTAGTGGCCTTAACCAGTCGCAGTATCTTACGCCCGGTAATGGAAGTGTGTGAGGCCATCGGTCTTATTCGTGCCAACAATGATTTTCGTATGCGGGTGGCGGTAGACGGTAAAGATGAAATGACTACTCTCGCCACAGATTTCAACGCCATGTTGGGTGATTTTCAGGACTTAATAAAAACGGTAAATCAAGCGTTGGAAATGCTGGATACTGCTACTAACGAGCTGGCGCGCTCTACCGCGGACACCAGTCGTGGTATGCAACAGCAACAAAACGAAACTGATATGGTTGCCACAGCAGTAACCGAAATGGGCGCCACCATTAACGAAATTGCCGGCAATACGGAAACTACGGCAGCCAAAGCCGAGGCCACTAACCAAAATGCACAAAGTGGCCGCGCCGAAGTGCAGCAAACTGTGCAGCGTATCAATGCGCTGTCAGAAAGATTGCAAAATGCCACCAATGTTGTTTCTGAACTGGAAAAAGACAGCAAAACTATCGGTTCGGTGCTGGATGTTATTCGTGGCATTGCCGAACAAACTAATTTACTGGCGCTAAATGCGGCCATCGAGGCGGCACGGGCCGGTGAGCAGGGGCGCGGTTTTGCAGTGGTGGCTGATGAAGTGCGTAATCTGGCGATGCGTACCCAGGAGTCGACGCGGCAAATAGAGAGTATTGTTAATGGCTTACAGGGCCGCACCACGGAAATAGTGCAGGTGATTCAGGGTTGTCGTCAGCAGGGCGCAGAAAGCGCAGAGCAAGCCAATGTGGCGATGCAACTGTTGACGGAGATCACACAAGATGTCACCAATATTATGGATATGACCACGCAAATTGCTGCTGCCATTGAAGAGCAAAGCCATGTTGCGGCTGAAGTGAATAAAAATGTGGTGATTATTCGTGATTTGTCAGATGAAACTTATGGCCACGCCAAGCATAACGCGGCGATAAGCGAAGAAGTAGCGCAGCAAGCTGCGCGGTTACATCAATCAGTCGACCGTTTCCAAGCGTAAGCCTAAAACGGTTTCAACGGCGCACGCTAATCGGGATTAACGCGTCCCGGTTAGCGTTGGCCTGTGCCAGTTGCTGTAAATAGTCTTGCCACAAACTGTCTTGCTGCTGCGCCAGTTGGTGTAAGTATAGCCAGCTGTAAATTCCGCTGTCGTGACCATCGTCAAACACCAGCTTTACCGCGTAATGGCCAACCGCTTGCAGTTTGCTGATGCTAACCTGCTTTTTATTGCTGACCAGCTTGGGCTTGCCGTGACCACGCACCTCGGCTGACGGCGAGAACACCCGCAAAAACTCTGCACTAAAGCTCACCACAGTGCCGTCGCTGAACGTAATATCCAGCTTCCGGCTCTGACTATGGTAGTGCAGGCTGCTCACCTGCAGCTGAGTAGCTTGTGTATTGTGCTTTGAGTTAGCCATCGTTACAGAATAAACCGGCTTAAGTCATCATCTTTAACCAGGGCGCCAAGGTGTTTTTCCACATAAGCGGCGTCTACCGCGATATGCTCACCGGCGTGATCGGCTGCGTCGTAGGATATTTCTTCCAACAGACGCTCCATCACGGTATACAAGCGACGTGCGCCGATGTTTTCGGTGGTTTCGTTCACCTGCCATGCCGCAGCAGCCAGGCTTTTAATGCCGTCGGCAGCAAAAGTCAACTTCACACCTTCGGTGGCCAGCATGGCAATAGACTGTTCGGTTAATGACGCCTTCGGCTCGGTCAAAATACGTTCGAAATCAGCAGCGCTCAGTGCTTCCAATTCAACGCGAATAGGTAAACGGCCCTGTAATTCCGGTACTAAATCGGACGGTTTGCTCATTTGAAACGCGCCGGAGGCGATAAACAAAATATGGTCGGTTTTTACCATGCCGTGCTTGGTATTAACGGTGCAGCCTTCAATTAACGGCAGCAGGTCACGTTGTACACCTTCGCGTGATACATCGGGGCCGCTGGTTTCACCGCGCTTACAAATTTTGTCTATTTCATCCAGGAATACAATACCGTTCTGCTCTACCGCGTCCAGCGCCAGCGCTTTCAGCTCTTCCGGGTTTACCAGTTTGGCGGCTTCTTCCTCTATCAGTTGTTTCAGTGCGTCTTTAATCTTCAGCTTACGTTTTTTCTTTTTCTCACTGCCAAGGCTCTGGAACATGCTTTGCAGCTGTGACGTCATCTCTTCCATGCCTGGCGGCGCCATAATTTCGACACCGATATTTGGCTGGGCTAAATCCAGTTCAATGTCTTTGTCATCCAACTGGCCTTCACGCAGCTTTTTCCGGAACACCTGGCGGGTGCTGCTATCAGTGGCCGGTTTGTTGTCTGTCTCGCCCCAGGCTTCTTTCGCCGGTGGCAGCAACACATCCAAAATACGCTCTTCGGCGGCTTCTTCGGCGCGAAAACGGTTTTTTTCAATCGCCTGCTCGCGGAACATTTTTACCGCACTGTCGGTAAGGTCACGGATAATGCTTTCGACTTCTTTGCCGACATAACCCACTTCAGTAAATTTAGTCGCTTCTACCTTGATAAAGGGCGCATTGGCCAATTTAGCCAGACGGCGGGCAATTTCGGTTTTACCCACCCCGGTCGGGCCTATCATCAGAATATTTTTCGGCGTAACTTCCTGGCGCAGTGCCGGCTCCAGCTGCATCCGGCGCCAGCGGTTACGCAGTGCTATGGCTACCGCGCGTTTAGCTTTGTTCTGGCCGATAATATGTCGGTCCAGCTCGTGCACAATTTCTCTTGGGGTCATGTCAGACATAGGATACCTGCTTATAATTCTTCAATGGTCTGATGGTGATTGGTGTAGACACAAATATCACCGGCGATGGTCAGACTTTTCTCCACGATGTCGCGGGCACTCAGTTCAGTATTGTGCAGCAAAGCAGTAGCGGCGGCTTGCGCGTAAGGGCCGCCGCTGCCAATGGCGATTAAGTCGTGCTCAGGTTGCACCACATCACCGTTACCGGTAATGATCAATGAGGTATTGGCATCTGCGACAGCCAGCAAGGCTTCAAGTTTGCGCAGCATACGATCGGTGCGCCAATCTTTGGCTAATTCAACGGCGGCGCGCATCAAATGGCCCTGGTGTAATTCCAGTTTGGCTTCAAAGCGTTCAAATAAGGTGAAGGCGTCGGCGGTGCCGCCTGCAAAACCGGCGATCACTTTGTTGTTGTACAAGCGGCGCACTTTGCGGGCATTGCCCTTCATTACGGTATTGCCAAGTGAGACCTGGCCATCTCCGCCGATGGCAACGTGGCCATCGCGGCGAACAGAAACTATAGTGGTCATAAATTGCCCTGTGGCGTAATTAACACAGGGCTTAAGTGTGGTTGGAGCGGGGTTATTTCAAGACCAATTCCAGATTTGGCAGGTATTAATATTTTGTTGCCGTAAGCGATTGCGATCAGCAGTAGCCTGGCGTTTCGACTCGTAAGGCCCCAGTACCACACGGTACCAGACACCACGCTCGCCGTCGGTACGGCGTACTTCAGAGGTAAAACCGGCAAAGGCAATTTGCGCTTTCATGGTTTCAGCCTGCTGTTGTTCACGAAATGAGCCGCATTGCATCTGGTAAGGACCACTGCTTTGTTCCTGCTCTGTAACGTCTACCTTAACCTCTTTATTTTCCAGCTCTTTAATATACTGATATGGCTCTTCAGTAGGTTTGGCCGGTAGTTCGTCTTTTTTTACGGTTTTCGCCGGTGGTTTTACTGTTGGCGAAGTGGTCGCCGGTTGTTGGTTTAAAAACCATAAAAAATACACAAAGCCGCTGATCAGCACAAAGGTGACAATTAACAACAGCCAGGGTTTAGCCGGCGCCTGAGCGGCTGCTTTGGCATTGCTGCGGGCAGGACGCCGGTTTGCGGCATTGGTTTTGGGCCTGGCGGCTTTAACATAGTCTTTTTGTGGCATAAGGTTGTGGTTACTCTTACTACGCGGTGTGGCGCTATTCTACCAGGTTAGGCAGAAAAAGAAACATAACCGCGGTGTTACCGCTCAGGTAAGGTCGGTTGGGTCGACATCCAGTTGCCATTTTACTTTGCGGCTCAGCGGCCACTGCGTAATAAGGTGCAACACCTTATCCAATGCCTGATGCAGCGCCGGGCGCGCCGGGCTGTACAGTTGCAACTGCCAGCGGTACTTGCCGGCGCGCCGCTCCAGCGGAGCAGGTATGGGGCCTAACAGTTGGATAGCAGCAAATTGTCTGACTGAATCAGCCAGTTGTTGCAGCCATTGCTGACACAGCTCAGACTGATGAGCTTCGACGCTGAACAGTGCCAGATGCTGAAACGGCGGCAGCCGTGTTTGCTCACGCTCCTGCAATGCACTGCGGGCAAAAGACGCGTAGCCGTTTTGGATAATATCCTGCAGTAACGCATGCTCAGGGTAGTGGGTTTGCAGCAACACCGTACCACCACTGCTACCCCGACCGGCACGGCCGGCTACCTGAGTCAGTAACTGTGCTAACTGCTCCGGCGCACGAAAGTCACTGCTGTACAAAGCGCCATCCACGTCGACAATCACCACCAGGCTGACATTTGGAAAATGATGGCCCTTTGCCAGCATTTGCGTGCCAACGATTAAGCGCGCACCATGTTGATGAATATCGTCCAGCGCCTGATGCAATGCACCTTTACGCCGGGTACTGTCGCGATCTAACCGTGTAATGGCGATATCAGGAAAAAGCTGCTGCAGGTTCTCTTCTAACTGTTCGGTACCCTGGCCCAGCGGTTTTAACTGTGTGCTGCCACAGCCGCCGCATTGGCGCGGCACTGCTTTACTGGCACCGCAATGGTGGCATACCAACTGACGGCTTTGTTTATGATAGGTGGTAAAAGCACTGCAGCGATGGCATTCGGTTAGCCAGCCACATTCCTGGCAACTGAGTGCGGGGGCAAAACCGCGGCGGTTTAAAAACAGCATGACCTGCAGCCCCAGCGCCAGTTGCTGTTTTATTTTGGCTAATGTCTGGCTGGCGAGGCCAAATTGCAGTACCTGCTGCTTTAAATCGACCAGTTCAAATTTGGGTAGCGCCTGACCTGCAGCCCGATCCGGCAGCGGCAGATGAATAAAGCGCCTGTTTATTGCGTTGTGCAGGCTTTCCAGACTGGGCGTAGCCGAGCCGAGTAAAATAGGGCAGTGCTGTAAGGCGGCGCGTTTAATGGCCAAATCGCGGGCGTGGTAACGAAAGCCGTCCTGTTGTTTTAGTGACTGGTCATGTTCTTCGTCAATAATAATCAGGCCAAGGCGCCAAAACGGCAGAAACAGAGCCGAGCGGGTGCCGATAATTATAGCAGCAGCACCGGTGCCCGCCTGCAACCAGCAATGTAAGCGCTCGCTATCGCTAAGCGCTGAGTGCCAACAGAGTACCGGTACATCAAAGCGGGTTTGGAATCGTTCCAGTGTTTGCGGCGTTAAGCCAATTTCCGGCACAATCAACAGTACCTGCTGTTGGGTCTGGAGCAGCTTGGCAATACTTTGCAGGTACACTTCAGTTTTACCCGAGCCGGTAACACCTTCAAGTAATAAGCGCTCAAAACGGCCACAGGCTTGATCCACGGCGGTAACAGCCAGCGCCTGAGCTTGAGTGAGTTTTAAGCCCTCAGCTGTTTTAGTTGGCGCAGCATAGGGGGTTGGCGGTACGATAATTTCTTCGGCCAGTTGTTTATCCAATAACTGCTTCAACGTTGCGCGGCTATGTTGCTGCAGCAGCACCGACTCGGTCAGTTGATGAGCCTGCAACGTTTGCCACAAGGCCTGTTGTTTGGCGGAGCGTTTTAAGGTTTTTGCTTCCAACTGCCGGCCGGCATCGGTCAGGCGATAGGCTTTGGGTTGGTAATCCGTTAGCTCACGGCCTTCACGCAGTAATGCCGGCAGGGCGCTGATTAACACCTCGCCCAATGGGTGATGGTAATATTCAGCGGCAAAGCTTAGTAACTGGCACAGTAAAGGTGGCAGTACCGGGGTGCTGTCCAGCAGTTTCAGCACGGCCTTTAACTTGCTGCTGTCGAATTGATCATCCGGCGCAACCTGCCAGATAACACCCACCAGTTTGCGGCTGCCAAAAGGCACCTGCACACGACAACCCACCTGTGGTTGTGGCTCAGTGGCAATAAGGTAGTCAAAATGTTGTCTTAGCGGCACCGGCAGGGCCACACGCACTACAATCACAGCAAGTTCCCGTTATAACGCAGTGTTCAAGTGTAAGGATCGGTTGCTGAAATGCCAAGCAAAACAAAATTTATGCTGTGCGGCTACGAAGCTGTTGCAACTTAGCCGGCTATCTATTAAGCTACGCGCCCTTAATTAACTGTAATTACGTATGGTGTCCGGCAATAATTTGACCGGATAGCGATACGGCCCTAACGAGGTAACCCATGAAGCCAGGCATTCACCCGGAATACAAAGAAATTACTGCTACCTGTACTTGCGGTAATTCATTCAAAACAAAATCTGCACTGTGTAAAGACATCCACCTGGACGTTTGCTCAGCTTGCCACCCGTTTTATACCGGTAAGCAAAAAGTGTTAGACGTAGGCGGCCGTGTAGATCGCTTCAAAAAACGTTTCTCTGTACTGGGCAACCGTTAATCGGTATTGCGACAGCGAAACTGAAAAAAGCACCTGCGGGTGCTTTTTTTCTGCCTGACGTTTGGCTGTTTTTTACGCAAATAATCAGTATTAATCAAAAAAATATTTTTATGTTGTGGCTTTTGCCTGCAACAGCGATGAATTATCCGTCTCTCTTCGTTAAGTATTCTCTTCTTTTCATAGTGTTACCAAAAGCTCGTTGGGTAATTGCTTGTTGCGCGAAGGTGCTGTCGTAATAGCGCGGCGGCATGATTATGCGCTCACAACAACATCTGTATGCAGTGCTGTGTCATATCTGGAATTTAGATGGCCGGACGTCTCTTGGCGTGGCGGGTTTTTATTGTTATAACAGCTGCAGTTACGACTAAAGTGGTATGGCTTCTACTGTGTTTTTACGCTGGTACGATCAGACTAATTCCGGTTCTCTTCTTTTGAACAGCTCCGTAGAATATGCCACCTTCAGGCCTAACCGCATAACAATAACATTACGCCCGTCCCTACAACACAAACGGCAGGATAATACAGATGTCAGATTTCAGAGAACAAGCGCTGCGTTACCACGCAGAACCCAAGCCCGGCAAAATCAGTATTGAAATAAGCAAGCCGGCCGAAACCGTCACTGACCTGGCGTTAGCTTACAGCCCGGGCGTCGCCGAGCCGGTGCGCGAGATAGCTGCTGATGTTGATAATGTCTATAAATACACAGCCAAAGGTAACTTAGTCGCAGTGATCACCAATGGTACCGCTATTTTGGGCTTAGGTAATCTGGGCCCTATGGCGTCTAAGCCGGTAATGGAAGGCAAGGCGCTGTTATTTAAGCGCTTTGCTAACCTGGACTCGATTGATATTGAAGTATCGCACCGCACCACAGAAGAGTTTATTACTACCGTGGCCAATATTGCCGATACCTTTGGCGGCATTAACCTGGAAGATATTAAAGCGCCGGAGTGTTTTGAGATAGAAAAAGAGCTGATTAAGCGCTGTAAAATACCGGTGTTTCATGACGATCAACACGGCACGGCCATTGTAACGGCCGCCGGTATGCTCAATGCGCTGGAAATTCAGGGCAAAGATATTAAGAGTGCCATTATCGTTTGTATGGGGGCCGGCGCGGCAGCTATTGCCTGTATGGAACTGTTGATTAAATGCGGTGCCCAGCGCGAGCATATCTACATGCTGGACACTAAAGGCGTTATCCACACGCGGCGTAATGATTTAAACCAATACAAACTGTTGTTTGCCAACAACACCGATAAACGTACCTTAGAAGACGCCTTAAGTGGCGCCGATGTGTTTGTTGGCGTATCCGGTCCTGACGTGTTACCGCCGGAAGCGTTAAAACTGATGGCTGCTAAGCCGGTGATTTTTGCTTGTTCAAACCCGGACCCGGAAATAAAGCCGGCGCTGGCGCATGCGGTGCGCGACGATATTATTATGGCAACCGGTCGTTCAGATTACCCCAATCAGGTAAATAACGTATTGTGTTTCCCGTTTATTTTCCGCGGTGCGCTGGATGTACGTGCCAGTGTCATTAACGATGAAATGAAGCTGGCGGCAGTAAACGCGATACGCAGTATTGCCAAAGAGCCGGTACCGCAGGAAGTGTTAACGGCTGCCAAGGTTACTGAGCTGAGCTTTGGTAAAACCTATATTATTCCCAAGCCGATGGACCCTCGCTTATTACCGCGGGTAGCCAAAGCAGTAGCCGAAGCGGCTGTAGCCTCTGGTGTGGCGCGGCTGGAACTGCCGGATAATTATTATTGCTAAACGTAATTAGATTTTCTTGAGACACAAAAAAGCCGGTTTGCTCTAAACCGGCTTTTTTGTTGCTAACGGCAATAACTCTGTATTGCTACCCGGCTTGTCTCAGACGCGGAACAAGCGGGTAATGTTTTCCAGATTATGTGCTAATGAGGCCAGTTCACTGCTGGCTTTGGCAATATTACCGGCGCTTTCAGAGCTATGTTCGGTGTTGGTAAATATTTCATCCACATGTTGCACAATGTTGCCGGCCATTGTTTGCTGTTCGTCAGTAGCATCAGCAATTTGTTGGTTCATCAGGCGTATTTGCGCAATGCTCTTGGTAATTAGCTGCAGTGCATCGCCGGCCTGATTGGCCGACTGTACGCTGTTGTCGGCCTGGGCGGTACTTTGCTGCATTTTTTGCACTGCAGAGCGTGCCGCAGCCTGCAGTTGTTCAATGGTACGTTGAATTTCTTCAGTCGATTTTTGTGTACGTGATGCCAAAGTGCGTACTTCGTCGGCTACTACAGCAAAACCGCGGCCTTGTTCACCAGCGCGGGCAGCTTCAATAGCAGCATTGAGTGCCAGCAGGTTGGTTTGCTCGGCAATACCTTTAATAACGGTGAGCACTGTACCGACCTGGTTGGCGTCTTTTTCCAGTTGGGTTATTACGGCTGACGCTTCCTGCACATTACCGGCTAACTGCTGAATATTTTGCACGGTGGAGATTACCGTTTGCTGGCCTTGTCCGGCGGCATCACCGGACTGGTTAGCTGCTGTTGCGGCATTATTGGCGCTCTGTACTTCAGCTTCAACACTGGCATTCATATCCGCCACCGCCATTCGGGCTTTATTGGCGGCCTGGCGTTGCACGGCAATGGTTTTATTGGTGTCGTCGGTCAACTCGTGTAAATCCTTTGCCAGTGCTGACAACGGAACGGCAGTGTTGACGATATCTTTCACCACATGTTGCAGCTTTTGCATAAAGGTATTAAACCAGTAGGCCAGGTCGCCTAATTCATCTTTGCTGTTAGTGTTAATTCGTGCGGTTAAGTCGCCGTCTTCTTTGGCCAGGTCCTGCAGTGAGCGGATCATGCTGCCAAGGTTGTTCTGAATGCCGCGGGCGACCGGGTAGGCGGTACCAAACAGCACGAAGGTGGTGATTAAGCCCATAATAATGCCGATAGTGATTGAGGTGCCGGCTTGTTCGCTGGCGTCGTCTATGGCGCTGGTAAAGGCTTTTAGCCGGGTGTCACGAAACTGGCCCAGCAAGCGGGCGGTATTGTCGTAATCGGCATTCATTTTTTCTGAACGTTGCGTCAGAGTGCTGAAATCGGCAGTGTTATTGATCATTTCCTGTGACACTTTAAACGCTACCTGATAGTAAGCGTTATAGCTTTGCAGGATGCTTTGCACGTCTGAAACATAGTCGCGGTTTAATCTACTGATGTTATCTAAATCTTGCTTCAATTGCGTGCTGAATGCCGCTGCGCCGCCAAGCGCTTCTTCATCACCGGTAGTGACAGCGCTGGCCAGTGAGTCTTTTATCCGTTCCAGCAGCACCAGTGAGCTTTGTGCTGATTGCAGAACCGGGAATTGTACATCGCGGGTTTGCTCCAGCGTATTAACGTTGTTCAGTGCCGTGTTGCTGGCCAGGGCGAGGTAGATGATAAAACTGATAGTGCCGATAAGCGGAATTAAGTAGATTTTTTTTGCAATAGAAAGACGTCTTAATACATCCATATCGCTGGCCCCTGTGATCTGAAGTGTCTGGTAATATTAGAATTGGTTTATGCGCAGTATAGAGGCTTATTTAGGCAAATGCTTGTTGTTGTTTGATTTGGCGCATTAGCAGCCAATAAAAAGCCCGACCAGAGTCGGGCTTGATAAATAGGCGGGGCGGTTATTTTTTTGCCCGTTCAAACGAGGTCATAATTTCCGCTTTGGCGGCGGCGGCATCACCCCAACCATTTACTTTTACCCATTTGCCGGCTTCTAATTCTTTATAGCGTTCGAAGAAGTGCTGGATTTGCTTTTTCAGCAGTTCATCAACGTCGTTGATGTCCTGGATATGGTCATACAGCTTGGTCAGTTTGCTTACCGGTACCGCAATTACCTTGGCATCTTCACCGGATTCATCCGACATAAACAGCACGCCTACCGGGCGGCATTTAATCACCGCGCCAGGCACCAACGGGTAGGGTGTAGGCACTAATACGTCTACCGGGTCACCATCCAATGATAAAGTATGATTTACAAAGCCGTAGTTGCACGGGTAAAACATTGGCGTAGCCATAAAGCGGTCTACCCAAACGGTGCCGGTGTCTTTATCTACTTCGTACTTGATTGGGTCGGCATTGGCCGGAATTTCAATAATTACGTTAATTTCTTCCGGCAGGTTCTTACCTGCTGCAACATCGCTTAAGCTCATGGCCTGATCCTTTAGTTCATTAAAACAGTGCAAAAAATGTGGCGCTTATTATAGCGCCACAATCAAAAATGGCTATCGCTGATGATAGGCAACGCAGCTTTCTACTTCGTGTTTCGAGCCGAGTATCACCGCCACACGTTGGTGAATATCGGTGGGTACTATGTCCATAATGCGTTCATAGCCGGTAGAGCAGACACCGCCTGCTTGTTCTACCAGAAAACTCATCGGGTTGGCTTCATACATTAGTCGCAGTTTATCTGGCTTGCTGGCGTCTTTAGTGTCGCGCGGGTAAGCAAAAATACCGCCGCGGCACAATACGCGGTGCACATCACCGACCATCGCCGCTATCCAGCGCATATTGTAGTTTTTACCGCGCGGGCCTTCTTTGCCTTTAAGTAAATCATCGATATAGGCTTGCATCGCCGGTTGCCAGTAACGCTGGTTCGACATATTAATAGCAAATTCGGCGGTATATTTCGGAATAGCTGCCTGCTCTTCCGTCAGTAAAAAACCGCCGTAGGTTTTATCCAGGGTGTAAATTCGTGTGCCTTTGCCGGTGGTTAACGCCAGCATAGTAGAGGGGCCATACAATACGTAACCTGCGGCTAATTGAGCGCTGCCGGGTTGTAAAAACTGCGCGGCATCTTCTGCTGCTAAGTCTGGCTTGGCCGGTAAAATGGAGAAAATAGTGCCGATTAAGCTGTTAATATCGGTATTAGATGAGCCATCCAGCGGGTCGAAAGTAACTAAATATTTGCCATTGGGGTTGCCGGCAACGGTGTCGTCTTCTTCTTCTGAACTGATGGCTTTAACCACGCCGGTTTCTAAAATGACTTCTTTTAGCAGCTCATTGGCAATAATATCGAGTTTTTTCTGCGTTTCCCCTTGAATATTCTCTGCCAGGGTAGAACCTAATACTCCGGCTAATTCGCCCTGGCTTACGCGAAAAGAAATTTCCCGGCAGGCTGCCAATATGGTTTTAAGCAATGAAATAAGGTCGCTGTCGACTCCGTCCTGTTGCAGTACTGGCGAGATGCGGCGCATGCTGGTGGTTCCTTCTCAGTAATTATTTTTGCTAATGCGGTAGAGGCTGGCGTATTTTAAAGAATTTCTGCGCAAATTGCAGGTGTTACTGCGCGCAATTCTGTTTGCGCGGGTGTATTTGCTACAATGGCGGCGATTAATTTTCAGGATAACTTATGCATATTCATATTCTCGGTATCTGCGGCACCTTTATGGGTGGCATTGCTGCTATCGCAAAATCGTTGGGCCACAAGGTTACCGGTGCAGATGCCAACGTGTATCCGCCGATGAGCACGCAACTTGAACAGCAGGGTATTGAGCTGACCCAAGGCTGGGATCCGGCGCAATTGGAGCCGGCACCGGATTTAGTGATTATAGGTAATGCCTTATCACGCGGTAATCCGGCAGTAGAATATGTATTAAATACCAATTTACGTTATACGTCCGGCCCGCAGTGGCTGGCAGAGCAGGTGCTGTTTGACCGCTGGGTGCTGGCGGTGTCGGGTACGCATGGTAAAACCACCACCAGCACAATGTTGGCGTGGATTTTAGATTACGCCGGCTTAAAGCCCGGTTTTTTAATCGGTGGTATTCCGCAGAATTTTGACTGCTCGGCTCGCTTAGGCGAATCGCCGTTTTTCGTGATTGAAGCCGACGAGTACGATACCGCTTTTTTTGATAAGCGTTCTAAGTTTGTGCATTACCGGCCGCGCACCCTGGTGCTGAATAACCTGGAATATGATCATGCGGATATTTTCCCCGATTTAGCGGCTATTCAGCGCCAGTTTCATCATTTGCTGCGCATGGTGCCGGCCAATGGTCTGGTATTGTCACCGGAAGATACGCCGGCGGTGAAACAAACGCTGGAAATGGGCTGCTGGAGTGAGCGCCAGAGTTACGGCGGCGATTGGCGCGCCGAACTGCTTACAGCCGATGGCAGCCGGTTTGCCTTGTACTATCAGGATAAACTCCTTGGCGAGCTGAACTGGCAGCTTAGCGGCCAGCATAATGTTGATAATGCCGTGATGGCTATTGCTGCCGCCCGCCATGCCGGCGTGCCGGTAACGGTGGCGCTGGAAGCATTGGCGCGTTTTATTGCACCCAAGCGGCGGATGGAGTTAAAAGCCGATGTTGCCGGTATTAAGGTGTATGACGATTTTGCCCATCACCCAACCGCTATCAGCACCACCTTGCAGGGCATTCGCAATAAAGTAGGCCATAACCGGGTTTTGGCCGTATTGGAGCCGCGCTCTAATACCATGCGTATGGGCGTGCATCAGGCCGCATTGCCACTTTCGCTGGCGCTGGCTGATAAGGTGTTTTTATACGAGCCGGCCAATGCAAACTGGTCATTGGACGCACTCAGTCGCGCCTTAGCGCCCAAGGCAACTTTGTCACAGGATATTGATGCGCTGGTGAGTTTGCTAACTGAGCAGGCAGAGCCGGGCGACAGTATTGTTATTATGAGTAACGGCGGTTTTGGCGGCATTCACGATAAGCTGATAAGCGCACTAAAACGTAAACGGGAGCATTAATGAGTGCAGCAAAAGAGATAACGCTGGCCTTTAGCGGTGCCTCAGGCGCGCCTTATGGCTGGCGCTTGCTGGAACTGCTGCTGGCGCAGGGTGTTAAAGTGCACTTGCTGGTATCCAGCGCCGCAAGGGTGGTATTTGCCACCGAGCATGACGTTAAACTACCGGCCTCGCCGGATAAATGTACTGAAATGCTGCTGGCACATTTTGGCTGCGATGCCGCTTTACTTAAAGTATACGGCAAGGACGACTGGTTCTCGCCGGTGGCGTCCGGCTCGGCGGCACCACGGCAAATGGTGATCTGCCCTTGCTCAACCGGCACGGTATCGGCTATTGCGACCGGCGCCAGTGATAATTTAATTGAACGCGCGGCTGACGTGGTAATTAAAGAAGGCGGCCAGCTGATTTTAGTGCCGCGCGAAAGTCCGCTTAGTGCCATTCATCTGGAAAACCTGCTGAAGCTGGCCAGGCTCGGTGTCACCATTATGCCGGCCGCCCCCGGTTTTTATCATCAGCCAAAACAAATCAGCGATTTAGTTGATTTTATGGTAGCGCGTATTTTAGATCATCTTAAGTTGCCGCATCAGATACTTAATCGCTGGGGCTACAGTGGTGACACAGTAAAAGCAGGAGAACAACATTGAGTTTAGCGTTAGATATTAAAGGCCTGCACAAGGTGTATAAAAGCGGTACCGTGGCATTACGCGGTATCGACCTGCAGGTAAAGCAAGGTGATTTTTTTGCCCTGTTGGGCCCCAATGGCGCCGGCAAAAGTACCACCATCGGCATTATCAGTTCACTGGTAAATAAATCCGGCGGTAGCGTTAAGGTATTTGATTACGATATTGATACCGACCTTGAAGCCGCCAAAAGTCAGCTCGGTTTAGTGCCGCAGGAATTTAACTTTAACCAGTTTGAAACCGTGTTGCAGATAGTCGTCAATCAGGCTGGTTACTATGGTGTGCCGAAAAAGCTGGCACTTGAGCGCGCAGAAAAATACCTCAGTCAGCTGGGCTTGTGGGACAAGCGCACAGCACGGGCGCGCGAGTTATCTGGCGGTATGAAACGACGCTTAATGATTGCCCGCGCCTTAATGCATGAACCAAAATTGCTGATATTGGATGAGCCGACAGCCGGGGTGGATATAGAGCTGCGTCGCTCGATGTGGGAGTTTCTGCGCAAAATTAACCAGCAGGGCGTTACCATTATTCTTACTACGCATTATCTGGAAGAAGCTGAAAGCTTATGTCGCAATATCGCCATTATCGACAAAGGCCTGATTATTGAAAACACCAGCATGAAAGCGTTGTTGTCAAAGCTAACCCGCGAAACCTTTGTGCTGGATTTAGCCTCGGATGCAGGCGCCGTAAGTTTAGAAGGTATTAACTGGCGGGCGCTGGATGGCCACAGTATTGAAGTCGATGTAGAGAAAGCGCAGGGCTTAAATGGCATTTTTGCGCAACTGAGCGCACAGGATATTAAGGTGTTATCAATGCGTAATAAAGCGAACCGGCTGGAGGAGCTGTTTGTCTCCTTAGTGGAACATGGCCGCGGAGGTGCAAAATGAGTAAAGCCAACTATCTGGTGGCATTAAAAAGTATTTGGGATAAAGAAACCAACCGCTTTTTGCGCATCTGGGTGCAAACCTTAGTGCCGCCTGCCATTACCATGACACTGTATTTTGTCATTTTTGGTAGCTTAATTGGCTCACGTATCGGCGATATGGGCGGTTTCACGTACATGGAATTTATTGTGCCCGGCCTGATTATGATGTCGGTGATCACTAACTCTTACGCTAACGTGGCCTCGTCATTTTTCAGTGCCAAGTTTCAGCGTAACGTAGAGGAGCTGCTGGTGGCACCGGTGCCGAACTACATTATTGTGTTGGGTTTTGTCAGTGGCGGTATGGCGCGCGGTATGCTGGTTGGCCTGATTGTGACTATTTTGTCGCTGTTTTTCGTCACTATTCAAATTCATAACCTGGCGGTAATTATCCTTACCGTTACGCTAACATCGATGCTGTTTTCGTTGGGTGGTTTAATTAACGCTGTGTATGCGAAAACCTTTGACGATATCAGTATTATTCCTACCTTTGTGCTGACGCCGCTAACCTATTTGGGCGGGGTGTTTTACTCATTGACCTTACTGCCGGGCTTTTGGCAGCATGTAGCAGCGCTTAACCCGGTGGTGTATATGGTTAACGCGTTTCGTTACGGCTTTTTGGGCGTAACCGACGTTAGCCTGTGGCTGGCGCTGGCCGTGGTGCTGGGCTTTATTGTGGTACTGTTTAGTTATGCGATGTACCTGATTAACCGTGGCATTGGCCTGCGAAGCTGATATTTGCAATTTGCTTAGCATAGCCGGACCGGATTACCCACACCAACGCGCCGTAAACCCGGTCCCCGGGGGCTCGATTCCGGCATCCATGCCGTCAACGGTTGGCTTAGGCTAAACCGATCCCCAGCCTATGTTTGCAGTGATTTTTTTGCAGACATTTTTCGGCGCTTGCAGTAAAGTGAGCGCCATTTTCCGGCCGTTTTAGTAACCGCTGAAACCGTATGCAGAGTAGCAAGCGCATGACAGAATCCAGTAAACGCCAGGCAACCGCTTCAGAGGAAGCATTATGGCGCATTTTCACGGTGCCGGAAGCGCCCGACTCAACACTGAGTATTATTGAGCAGAATCTGTCACAGAATCTGGCCGGCTTTTTGCGTGAAAGCATCGTGGCGGTAGAGAAACCGCTGTGGCAAATTGAGCGCGATTTTCAGGCGCATCATATTCCGCAAATGCCGAATTTTGTTTCCGATTACGCCGAAAGCCTGATGCAAAAACTGGTGGCGCATTCGGTGCATACCGCGGCGCCGAGTTTTATCGGCCATATGACATCTGCTTTGCCGTATTTTGTGTTGTCACTGTCAAAAATGATGGTGGGGCTAAACCAAAACCTGGTAAAAATTGAAACCTCCAAAGCCTTTACGCCGATGGAGCGTCAGGTGCTGGGCATGATGCACCATCTGGTGTACGGCGAAGGCGACGGCTTTTATAAAAAGTGGATGCACAGTGCCAACCATTCGTTGGGCGCGTTTTGCTCCGGCGGTACCATTGCCAATATCACTGCGCTGTGGATAGCACGTAACCGCCTGTTAAAAGCCGATGGCGACTTTAAAGGCATCGCCCGCGAAGGCCTGTTTAAGGCGATGAAACACTACGGCTACGACGGCCTGGCCATACTGATCTCTGAGCGTGGCCATTACTCCTTGGGTAAAGCCGCGGATGTGCTGGGGATTGGCCGCGAGTCATTGATCTCGATTAGAACCGACGCCAATAATAAAATTGATACCGCTGCGTTGGCAGACAAAATGGCGGAGCTAAAAGCTGCTAATATCCGCGTGTTAGCCATTGTTGGCGTGGCCGGTACTACTGAAACCGGCAATGTTGACCCCTTGCATCAGTTGGCCGATTTAGCTGAGCAGTATCAGTGCCATTTTCATGTCGATGCCGCCTGGGGCGGGGCTACGCTGTTATCCGACAAATACCGCCATCTGCTGGCCGGTATTGAGCGTGCCGACTCTGTCACCATAGACGCACACAAACAAATGTATGTGCCGATGGGCGCCGGCATGGTGGTGTTTAAACACCCCTCAGCGGCGCATGCTATTGAACATCATGCCGAGTACATTCTGCGTAAAGGTTCAAAAGACTTAGGCAGCCAGACGCTGGAAGGCTCGCGCCCCGGTATGGCAATGCTGGTGCATGCCTGTTTGCAGGTGATAGGCCGTGATGGCTATGAGATTTTAATTAACCGCAGCCTGGAAAAAGCGCGTTATTTTGCAACCTTAATTGCGCATAATATCGATTTTGAGCTGATAACCGAACCTGAGCTGTGCCTGCTAACCTACCGTTATGTGCCGGCGCAGGTGCAAAAAGCTATGGCGAGCGCAAGCCCGGAGCAACTGCAGCGTTTTAACGAGCTGCTAAACGGCTTAACTAAGTTTATTCAGAAACGTCAGCGTGAAGAGGGTAAATCCTTCGTGTCACGCACGCGGTTAACCCCGGCCAAATACCAGCGCCAGGAAACTATTGTGTTTCGCGTGGTGTTGGCTAACCCGCTCACCACCGAGCAAATTTTGCACGATGTACTGGTAGAGCAGGATCAGCTGGCGCAGTTGGATAAAGAGTTTTATCCCAAGCTATTACAACTGGCAAAAGATCCCGCAGCTTAGGCGTTGCTTGTACAAGCAGCGTTTTGTTGGTTACATTGGCGAAAAATAGACAGGAGTGAGTTATGTCAGGTCAGGGTTCCGGCGGTAATGTTATCGCCGCGCTATGTAATGTATTTATTCCCGGTTTAGGCCAGTTGGTGCAGGGGCGAATTTTAGCTGCGCTATTATTTTTCGTAATATGTGTTGCCGGTTATGCCACCTGGTGGCTGGTTGTGCCGGGTATTATTGCCGTTATCGCTCACTTATGGGCTATTATCGACGCCGCTAAGTTCCGTTCCGGTTTTTAGCATACGGCTGGCGTGCCAGCCGCATTTTTACCGGAATGCAGCACAGTAATAACAACTGCCTCCCGTTCTCCCCGCGTTTTTTTATAAAACGGTTACGCCTTCCACAATATGCATATTTGCTACAGAGTATAGCTATCAGCACTGTTATAACTTGATCTGTGACATTTTTTCTGTCTTGATGTTGTAAATTATTAATCAATGATTGTGGCCGGTATCACTTAGCTGCAGAGAGTTTAATCAACCCGCGGAATGCATTATGACGACGGCGCAAAGCATTATTATTTTGATTTTACTGGTCACTATCGGCATGTTTTTATGGGGCCGTTGGCGCCACGATATGGTGGCGCTGGCCGCTTTGCTGGCGTGTGTGCTTGGCGGTGTTATCGAGCCGGCTATCGCTTTCAATGGCTTTGGTCATCCGGCCGTTATTACCGTGGCATGTGTGCTGGTGTTAAGTGCGGGCTTACAAAGCTCCGGCGCGGTGGATGTGCTTGCCCGCCACGCCATGCCGAAAAATGCCGGATTAATTGTGAGTATGGCGGCTTTGGTGGGCATGGGGGCGCTGCTGTCGGGCTTTATGAACAACGTGGGTGCGCTGGCTTTGCTAATGCCTGTGGCGCTGCAGGTTGCCAACCGCTTGGATGTGCCACCCGGGCAGGTACTGATGCCGCTGGCGTTCGGGACTATTTTGGGCGGTATGACAACCATGATTGGTACACCTCCCAATTTAATTGTCTCAGGATTTCGGGCACAGCAGGGTGGCTCTGGTTTTGGTATGTTCGATTTCACGCCGGTAGGTCTTGCCGTCGCATTGACAGGCTGCGTGTTTGTAGTGCTGGCCTGGCGTTTAGTGCCGGCGCGCAAGCAAGCCGATACCGAGGGCTTTGAAACCGGCGCTTATTTGACGGAGGCGCGGGTAACGGAGAAAAGCAAAATTGCCGATAAACGTTTATACGACATAGAAAATGAGTTTGATGACAGCGGCGCACAAATTGTTGGTCTTATCCGTAACAATGTAAAAATTAATGCACCCAGTGGCGGCCGTGTGATCCGCGCCGGCGATATTCTGGTGTTGGAAGCTGAGGTTGATTCGTTAGGAACAGTGTTGTCTGCGCTGGGTTTGGAGTTGGAAGAGTCTGTAACAGTGGAAAAAGTGGCCAAAAGCGAGCAGGACGATGCTGAAAACTTGCCCACTGATCAGGAGGAAAATAGCCAGACAGGCGCTTCCGGCGAAAAGGCAACGCCGGACAAGACGCAGGATACTAAGTCACAAAGTAGCGAAGATATTGTGTTTATGGAGCTGGTAGTGCGGCCGGAATCAAACTTACAGGGGCGCTCAGCTACTAACATCATGCTGCGTTCGCGCTATAGTTTGAACTTGCTGGCGGTGTCGCGCGATGGTAACCGGTCGAAATCGCGCTTACGCAACTTCAGGATGCAAGCGGGCGACTTACTGTTGATGCAGGGAACCAGTGAAAGCGTGCTGGAATTTGCCAGTGACTATGGCTGTGTACCGCTGGCAAAAAGAGAGTTAAAAATTCCCGATAAGCGCCAGGCAACACTGGCCGGCATAATTATGTTTGCTGCGGTGGCCGGCGCTGCTTTTGGTCTGTTACCGGCAGCGATTTCTTTTGCCATGGGTGTATTGGCCTCAATGGTATTTAAAACGGTGCCGCCGCGCTCAGTGTACGCCGCGATAGACTGGCCGGTAATAGTACTGCTGGCCGCCTTGATTCCGGTTGCCGGCGCCATGGAAGCTACCGGCACTGCAGCGCTGATTGCCGGTGTATTGATGGAATATGTTGCCAGGGGGGATGCAGTTGTTGCACTGGCCATGGTGCTTATTATTACTATGTTTCTGTCAGATTTAATGAACAACGCAGCAACGGCAGCTGTGATGTGCCCGATTGCTATTGGCGCTGCTGTGTCACTGAACGTCAATGCTGATTCCTTTCTGATGGCGGTAGCCATAGGCGCATCGTGCGCATTTTTGACACCGATAGGCCATCAGAACAATACGTTAATACTGGGGCCGGGCGGCTTTAAATTTGGTGATTATTGGCGACTGGGTTTGCCACTTGAGCTGTTAGTTGTTGTTGTCGCCATGCCCTTGCTGCTGGTGTTCTGGCCGTTATGACATTGGAAATTGCCCTGGTATTATTAATACTGGCTGCGGCATTGCTGCTGTTTGTTACCGGCTGGCTGCGGATGGATGTTGTCGCCTTACTGGTGTTATGTGTGCTGGCTTTGTTGGGGCTGGTGTCGCCGGCAGAAGCGGTCAGTGGTTTTAGCAACCCGGCGGTGATCACGGTTTGGGCCATGTTTATCATGAGTGAGGGCTTAACCCGCGCCGGCATTGCCGATGGTATTGGCCGCAGGGTTATTCGTTTGTCCGGTAACAGCGAAACACAGATGATCGTGGTTATTATGCTGGTCGCCGGCGTGTTATCCGCGTTTATGAGCAATATCGGCGTGGTGGCATTATTGCTGCCGGTAACGGTAGAGGCCGCCAGACGATGCGGCATATCACTGGCCAAAGTATTAATGCCAATGGCATTTGGCGCCATGCTGGGTGGCTTAATTACCTTGATTGGTACGCCGCCTAATTTATTGGTCAGCATTGCACTGGAAAAAACCGGCCAGCAAGGCTTTAACTTATTTGATTTTGCCCTGATTGGCTTGCCGGTATTATTGGCCGGCACCTTGTTTGTTGCCTTTATCGGCCGGCATTTATTACCTGACACCGACCCCGGCCGCGCCGGCCTGGCCGGCAGTAAAAACCTCAGTGAGCAATATGGCCTGCAAGAGCGCATCTTCGCTCTGCGTTTGCCAACGCCGTCTTTACTGGCCGGGCACACGCTGGAAGAGTCGGGCCTGATTAACACTGCCGGCCTGATGGTTATTGCCCTGACCAGGGGCAATGAAACCTTTACCCTGCCATCACGCCATACCGTACTTAAAGCCGGCGATATTGTGCTGGCTCAGGGCAAGTTCAGCCGCTTTGAACGGCTGCGTAGCTGGAACTCGTTAACCATAGAGCGCGAAGCACCGTTATTACACGAAAAGCTACTGGCGGCCAGTGCCGTGGCTGAGCTGGATGTTGCTGCCGACAGCAGTCTGGTAGGTGAAGTACTGCAGCACTACCGCTTTCGCGAGCTGTATCAGCTGAACGTGTTGGCGATAAAGCGCGCCGGCCGGACATTGCGTACCCGGCTGGCTGATTTATCGCTGGCCGCCGGTGATAAAATTCTGGTGCAGGGCAGTCAAAGTGCCGTGGAGCAGATAAGCAAGCACAGCGAATTCAGTAACGTACAGTTATTGGGCGCAGATGAGATAAAGCAGCAGTATAAGCTGGAAGAGCGCTTGTTTGTGTTGGGCCTGCCCGCCGACAGCCCGCTGGTAGACAGCAGTTTTGCCGATAACCGGCTGGGGGACGCTTTTGACTTTCGGCTGCTGGGTTTATTCCGCCAGGGTGAGGTTATGCAGCAGTTTCACTCGGACGATAAACTGCAGGCCGGTGATTTACTGTTGATCCAGGGCCGTGAAGAAGACCTCGATATTCTGCGCGGTTTTAAAGAATTGCAGCGGCTGGACGATATGTCGCCTTATCTGGATTTACTCGCCAAAGGTAAGCTGGAACTGGTAGAGGCCACGCTGCATCCGCGTAGCAAATACATTGGCCAAAGCGTGAATGCACTGCAACTGGACAAACGATACAAAGTAGAGGTGTCTGCTATTTGGCGCCAGGGGCGCGCTTATCGCTCTGCGCTGGGTAGTATGATACTGCAAGCCGGTGATGCCCTGTTAATTGTCGGCCCGCGCCAGCGACTGGCAATGCTGACCGACAGCGAACATCTTATCGTGATGAACCCGGTGCAGGTAAAACCGGTTAATGTCAGTAAGGCGCCATTGGCCGCAGGGCTGATGGCATTGATGGTATTGCTCACCGTAACCGGCGTGTTGCCGGTTTATTTAGCGGCGGTGCTGGCGGCAACCTTAATGGTGGCCAGCCGTTGCTTAACCATGGAGCAGGCCTATGCGGCCATCGACTGGCGCTCAATTTTCCTCATTGCCGGTATGCTGCCGCTGGGATTGGCAATGCAGCACTCCGGTACCGCTGCCTGGTTAGCCGATGGGGTACAGGCAGGGTTAGGCCAATTCGGCCCGTTGGCGGTAATGGCGGGTTTGTATCTGGTTACAGCACTTGGCACCCTGGTGGTACCCACCGTGGCGCTGGTGCTGATTATGGCGCCAATTGGTCTGCTGTTAAGTACGGCACTTGGCGTCAGTGGTCACAGTGCCATGATGGTGGTAGCGGTAGCGGCGACCAGTTTAGCCAGCCCGGTGTCACACGCTGCCAATACATTGGTAATGGGGCCGGGCGGCTATCGTTTTGTCGATTATTTAAAAGTCGGCGGGCCGTTGAGCCTGCTGCTGTTTGTTATTACCATGGCCTTATTGCCGCTATTTTGGCCGCTAACGGCGCCTTAGCGGCTACAACATACTTTTTAATACGTTGTCTTTGCGAATAAAATGGTGGTGCAGCGCAGCGCCAACATGCAGTGCTATCACGCCTGTTAGTGCTACGGCAAACCAGCCATGCAGTTCACGAAACAGCGCATAGTAGTAAATATCAACCTGCAATGCGGCCGGTAGACGAAACCAGCCAAAGACCTCTATCGGTCTGGCGGCAAAATATTGCATTAAGTAGCCGGAAACGGGCATAGCGAACAGCAAGCTATACAACAGCCAATGTGACGCCGTGGCCGCTTTTTTTTGTAACGCGGATAAGCCGTCAGGTAAAGCGGGTAGCTGATGTCGGATGCGGTTAAGCAGCCTAACCGTCACCAGCACTACAGCAATTACTCCGAATGCCTTGTGTAGCGTGATGATGGTCAGTTGCCAGGGCTCAAGTGAGCGGATCATTAACAGGCCGGCGGCCAGCATTGACATAACCAGCGCTGCCATACCCCAGTGCAATATCCGCATGGATAACGAAAACTGTGCCGGCTTACTCATTGCTACTCTCCTGTAATGCACCTTGTAGCTGCTCTTTTGCCCGGCGTCGGTAGGATTCTGCATAGGCTGCAGAACGCGCCCGCAGAATAGGGTCGGCTGTTGCTGTAATACCGGTAGGCAATACCAGCGGGTCAAAATTTATAGCATGACAGTCGCCGTCAAGCTGAGCTGTGCTGCCGGTAAGTACTATTTGGCCGGCAGTGATCTGTTGGCGGCTTACCGGCCATGCTTTGGTTGAATTGGTCTCATCATCTTTGGCATCAGCCAGGGTAAACACCCAATCGAATACCACCTGATCAGCCGCAATCCGCGTGGCTATTTCCTGTTGCAGCGAATCATCACCCTGCAGGTTCCCCGCAGCCACTGATACGGTTGGCTGCATAGCCCAACGAACCGCTTGTTGAGCGCCGTCGGCGTTAACCAAATAAAAAGCGTTAATACTGTGATAGGTTTCAGCGGCAAAGCTACCGGTTGCCTGGTACTGGCCTGCCCAGGCCAGAAATTCGTTACTTTCAGGATGTTCAGCAAAAAATTGTTTTATTGCTGCAGGGCCGGCCTGAATGGCCTGTATTTGCCGATAAAAGCTATGCGGATCGGCAACCGCCATTACCGGTGGAGTATTCATAGCCAGCCGCCATTGCTCAGTGCGGCTGAGGCTAAAACTTAATGCGAGGCTGCGCACCGGCGCTTTTAAATCAGGGGCGGTAGGGTTATTGCCGGCGATGGATAAACGGCCAACAAAGGGCGTAACGCCCGGCTGAAATAAGCTGGCTTTACTATAACTTCCCAGGTTACCGTTTGATCTGAACTCACCACTGACGCAGAGGCCTTTAGCATGGGCGCGGCGAAAGCCTGCAAAAGCTGTGTTGCCTTGCTGCAAATCGACAAATTGCTGCGCCGAAACCCGCGGAGGGGTTTGCGCACTTAAACCAATGGCCGGTAATAGTAATAGCGCTAAATACAGATGCTTCATCAGAAAATACTCGTTAAGGGTTTTATCTTCAGCAGAAGACAGGCCGGAAAAACACTGCCAGCCCACAAGGACCGGTGGTGTGAGTATTATCTTTCAACAACTAAAACTTATAGTTCCAGATTATCAATCAGGCGGGTGGTGCCCAATCTGGCGGCGGCCAGGATCACTTTGGGCTCACTGGCATCAAGCGCCGGCAGCAGGCTGTGTTGATTGCTGATATTAACGTAATCAGGCACAAAGCCCGCTGCGCTGAGCAGCTGTTTGGCGTGTTGCTCCAGTGCCCGGTAGTCATGGTTGCCGGCATCAATGCCGGCTTTAAGCTGCTGCAATATCTTATACAGCGCCGGCGCTTTGGCCCGCTCAGTTGCGGTTAAATAGCCATTGCGTGAACTCAGCGCCAGACCATCGGCTGCGCGCTCGGTCGGCACGCCGATAATCTCAATCGGCAGGGATAAATCAGTTACCATCTGACGGATAATCGCCAGTTGCTGATAATCCTTCTGGCCAAAACAGGCAATATCCGGTTGCACCAGATTAAACAGTTTACATACTATGGTAGACACGCCACGGAAATGGCCGGCACGGCTGGCACCGCAGTGCAAATCGCCCAGCAACGGTACTTCAACAAAGCTTTGTACCTCTAAACCGCGTGGGTACATCAGCTCCGGCGTTGGCGTAAACACCGCATCGGCGCCGTGGGCGGTTAAACCGGCGCAATCGGCCTCCAGCGTACGGGGATAGCTGTCGAGATCTTCGTTTTTGCCAAACTGCATCGGGTTAACGAAGATGCTGACAATAACGCGATCCGCGTGGCTTTTGGCAATATCAACCAGCTTTAAGTGGCCGTTATGCAGGTTGCCCATGGTTGGCACAAAGGCAATGCGCTCGCCGTTTTGGCGCCAGCTACTTATTTGTGCCCGCAGGGCCGGAACAGAATTAATGATCTTCATCGTGCTTAAAAACTGTGCTCGTTGGCAGGGAAAATCTGGTTTTTCACTTCGCTGACATAAGCGGCGATAGCGCTTCTTATCTCACCGGTTTGCGCCAGATAGTTTTTCGAAAACTTTGGAATGTAGCCACTGCTGATGCCGAGTAAGTCGTGCATTACCAGCACCTGGCCGTCGGTAACGTTGCCGGCACCAATACCTATAACCGGGATGGTTAACGCAGCGGTAATACGTTTAGCTAAAGCGGTAGGTATGCATTCCAGTACCAGCAATTGTGCACCGGCGTCTTGCAGCGCTTTAGCCTGCGCCAGCATCACATCGGCGGCGGCGTCGGTTTTGCCCTGCACTTTATAGCCGCCTAAAATATGCACCGACTGCGGTGTTAACCCCAGGTGGCCGCATACCGGTACGCCGCGCTCAGTTAGCGCTTTTACCGTAGGCAGTAAAAAGTCACCGCCTTCAAGTTTTACCATATTGGCACCGGCCTGCATCAGCGGCACCACGCTTTGCAGCGTTTGTTCTAAAGTACCGTAGCTCATAAACGGCATATCGGCGATAACAAAGGCATCCGGCGCGCCGGCGCGCACTGCTCGGGTATGGTAGGCAATATCACTGATAGTGACCGGCAGGGTATCGCCGTGGCCTTGCAGTACCATCCCTAAGGAGTCGCCAATCAACAGCACGTCGACGCCTTGTTCGGCAAATAACTTGGCAAAGCTGGCATCATAGGCCGTCAGCATGGTGATCTTGTCACTTTGCTGCTTCATTTTCTGTAGTACGGCAGTGGTGATCTTAGCCATAATCTTCTCATCCGACCATTAACGCAGGACGCGCAAGATCGCACAAAGTGCGATTAGCTGCAACTGCTGTGAAGTTTTTGCAGGCCGTTAAGCGGTACCTGCGCCAGTAAAGAGGATAATACAGTACCGTCCGGCAGGCTAAGCTGTGGGGCAATATCAAACAGTGGATACAGCACAAATTCGCGTACGCGCAGGCCATAATGCGGCACCGTTAAGCGCTCAGTGGCAATAACCTGATCACCGTACAGCAGAATATCCAAATCCAGCGTACGCGCCCCCCAGCGCTCAGCTTTGCGCGTGCGGCCCTGTTGTTGTTCTATCTGCTGCAATGCATCGAGCAATTGCTCCGGGCTAAGTGCTGTGTCTATTGCCGCTACGGCGTTAACGTAATCCGGCTGGTCTTGCGGCCCCATTGGTTTAGAGCCGTAAAAGCCGGACACCGCCACCAGCGAGCTGTGCGGCAACTGCTTAAGCGCAGCCACTGCCTGCTGTAACTGCGCCAATGGCTGCTCCAGGTTGGCACCTAAACTGATATAACAGCGTTGCGGTGTCATTGTCATGCCGTTGGCTTGCGTTTATAACTGCGCCGGCGCCGCGGGCCTTTGTCTATACCGTCTTTACCCAGTTGATTAATCAGTTGTAAGCGGTCTGGTTCGTCAGCAAACTGGAACCTTTCCCACCATTGCGCCAGTTCAATTAAGCTGCCGCCTTCGGCTTCAGCACGCAGTTGCAGAAAGTCAAAGGCACCACGAAATTTAGGCTGTTCCAGCAATTTAAAGGCACGGCGGCCGGCACGCTTGGTTAAGCGGCTTTGCAGTGCCCAGATATCGCGCATGGCCAGGGTAAAACGTTTAGGAATAGCAATAGTGCGCTGGATATCGTCCAGCACTTCGGTCATTGCGATATTCATCGCATCAATTTCGCTTAAGCCGTCTGTCACCAGTGTTTGGCTGCGCAGTTCTACCGGGTACCATAACAGGGCGGCAAAAATAAAGGCCGGCGTGACCGGTTTATCGGCGTCAACCCTGGCATCAGTGTTTTGCAGCGCTTTGGTGGCTAACTGAAATGCTTTGCCTTCCGGCTCTTGCTTTAACAGTTTATCCAGTTGCGGCAGCAGTTGTTTTAGTACCCTGGTGTCGCGCATCAACATAAAATTGTCGAACGCTTTGCCGGCCAGCAGCAGTTTTACCAGCTCGTCAAATAAGCGCGGTGGTGGAATATTTTTCAGCAATACTGCCAGCTGCGGGATAGGTGCTGCAGTAGCCGCAGCAATATGCATATTTAATTTGGTAGCAAAACGGATGGCGCGCAAAATGCGCACCGGGTCTTCCCGATAACGTGTTTCCGGGTCGCCAATCAGCTCAATTTTACGCTCTGCTATAGCGGGAATGCCGTTAGCAAAGTCGTACACCGAAAAGTCACTGACCGAGTAATACAGCGCGTTAATGGTAAAGTCGCGCCGCTCGGCATCTTCTTCAATAGTGCCGTAAACGTTATCGCGCAGAATTTGGCCGTGATCGCTTAAACTGGCGGTTTTCAGCTTAGGTGCGGTATCGTCTTCATCTTCGCTGCCACTGTGGTGGCCGCGAAAAGTAGCTACTTCAATGACCTCACGGCCAAATACCACGTGCGCTAAGCGAAAGCGCCGGCCGATTAAGCGGCAGTTACGGAATACCTGCTTTACCTGCTCCGGTTTTGCATTGGTTACCACATCGAAATCTTTTGGCTTGATACCCAGCAGTAGGTCGCGGATACAGCCACCAACCAGATAAGCATCAAAACCGGCATCCTTTAAGCGGTACAACACCTTAAGCGCATTCGGGCTGATGTCTTTACGCGAAATAGCATGCTGGTCACGGCTTAACCGCTGTACTTGCGGCAACAGGCTGGCACCGGCAGCAGGGCGTGGCGTCTGCGTTACTTTACCGGTAGCTTTGCTTTTAGGGTGGCCTGCCTTGGTAGCTTTGGTTTTAGTGCCAAAGGTGCGGCGGCAAAAATCTAACACTCGCGAAATAATGATAATTCTCCTGACAAATACAACCCTGAGCGACATTCTGCAACAGCGCGGGGCTACATTTTGAAACAGCCCTGAGCTGCATTTAAAAAAAACGGCTAATAATACCGCAGCCGCAGCAAAAAAAGAATTAAACCGGACCGGCTTAACGAAATTCTGTACTGCAGATTTCCATTTGCAGCGGTACTTTAGCAAGTTGCCACTGGCTGATAGCCAGGTTTAGCTGCTCTGCCACCGGCGCCTGCTTTAATTCTGCCGGCGGCGGGTGGCCAAGAAAACACAGTACTTTATACATCACTTCTGCCGCCGGCCATTGGCTGATAGCAGCAGCATGGTTTTGTTTACTCAGTTTAAAACCGGGTTGCAGCACGGCCAGCGGTAAGTGGCCATAGCGCGGCTGCGGCGCACCAAGCAGGCTGCATAATGCTTGCTGACGCGGTGTCATCTCCAGTAAATCCGCACCGCGGATCACTTCCGTTACGCCCTGGTCGATATCATCGACCACTACCACCAACTGATAAGCAAATAAGCCATCGCGGCGTTTAATAATATAATCTTCCTGTGCCAGTTTTGGCGTTATGTGCTGCGCGCCAAACAGCGCATCGTTAAATTGCGCGCTAACGTTGTGGCTGCGCAGGCGCCAAGCCAGGTTATCAGCGGCTAAATGCTGCGAAGCACAGCGGTTGTCGTAAATACCACCCATCGCCGTGATTTGTTTGCGGCTGCATTGGCAAGCATAAATCAGTTGTTGCTGCTGTAACTGATTGAACACCTCGCGGTAGCGGGCCTGGCGCTGGCTTTGGTACAGCACTGCATCATCCCACTCTAAGCCGAATTGTTCCAGCGTGCGCAGAATATCGCTGTCGCAACCTTGCACCATGCGCGGAGTGTCAATGTCCTCCATCCGCACCAGCCAGCGGCCATGCTGACTTTTTGCCTGCAGATAACTGCCAACAGCGGCGATAAGAGAACCGAAATGAAGCGGGCCGGAAGGCGAGGGCGCAAACCGGCCGATATAAGCGGGAGTATAACCTGGCATCTGAGCGGGCATCTTAGCCGCCCAGTTGCTTTTCCTTGATCTCTGCTAAGGTTTTGCAATCGATACACATGTCAGCCGTAGGACGGGCTTCAAGGCGTTTAATACCAATTTCAATACCGCAGGTATCGCAGTAACCAAAGTCTTCATCTTCGATTTTTTGCAGGGTTTTCTCAATTTTCTTCAGCAGCTTACGCTCACGATCCCGCGCGCGCAGTTCTAAACTGAATTCTTCTTCCTGGGCGGCACGATCTACCGGATCCGGGAAATTAGCGGCTTCGTCCGCCATATGGTTCTTGGTGCGGTCAACTTCTTCGCGCAACTGTTGACGCCAGGCGTCAAGAATGCGGCGGAAATGTTCCAGTTGCTTCGGGTTCATATACTCTTCCCCGACCGCTTCCTGGTATGGCGCTACACCTGCAAGGGCCAGTAAGCCCAGCGTTTTTGTAGTCTTACCCTCTGGCATAATCATCTCCTGTATAATGCCTGGCAAAAAATATGGCGGCTATAGATAGCAGAATATTGCCGGCATCGCAATCAGATTTAAAAAGACGCGGAAGTATACAGACTGCACAGCAAGCCGTCATCTTATTTCATCCGGCAGTTTCAGCGGTGCAGTTTAGCGTGGCAAAATGACAAAATAACGCGCTCTCCTGCTGCGCGCAACGCCTTGTGGTACACTTCTTAGCATCATATACCGCATGGATAACAAGGGTGACACATGGCAGATGTTGTGCAAATTCAGCTTCAAACAGAAAGCGCCGCTAATAAATGGGGCAAAGCGACGCTTACGCCAACCGGCAGCGGTTTTCAAATTCACCTTAAGGCGGCTGACGCATTGCGCAGTGTACAAAAAGCCGGCCGTAGTTTAGATGGCCTGGGTTTGACGCAGGTACAGTTAAGTGGCGATAACTGGACATTAGAGCTGCAATGGGCGTTTTATCAGGGCTTTTGCAGCGCCAAAAAACAAGGTGGCGTACAGTTCTGTGGTGATAGCGCGCTAACCACACAATTGGCACAACTGGCGCAATGTTTTGACTGGGCCAAGCAGCTCATTAATCAAACTCCTGATGAGTTGTACCCGGAGCAACTGGCAAAGCAAGCCACTGCTTTTATTACAGATATTGCGGCAAAAGGTACAGTTAACAGCCATATTTTGCTGGATCAACAACTATTGCAACAGGGCTGGAACGGCCTGCATGCGGTGGGCCGCGGTAGTGCGCGTAAGCCGGCAATGCTGGTGCTGGACTATAACCCCACCGGCAATGCAGCGGCACCGGTGAGTGCTGCGTTGGTGGGTAAGGGCATCACCTTTGACAGCGGCGGCTATTCTATTAAAGCCACCGAAAGCATGCTGGCGATGAAATGTGATATGGGCGGTGCCGCTACGGTAACAGCGGCGCTGGCGTTGGCAATTTTGCAGGGGTTAGATAAACGCGTACAGCTTATTTTATGTTGCGCGGAAAACCTGATCAGCAGCAATGCCTATAAGCTGGGCGATATTATTACCTACAAAAACGGCACCACGGTTGAAATTGTTAATACCGATGCTGAAGGCCGGCTGGTATTGGCCGATGGCCTGATGTGCGCGGCAGAGAGTGGCGCCGGGTTGATTATTGATGCGGCCACCTTAACCGGTGCGGCTATGACGGCGGTGGGCGGCGAATACAACGCGCTGTTTGCACTGGATAAAGCGCTGGCACAAAAGGCACTGGCTTACGCAGAGCAAGTACAGGAACCGACCTGGCAGTTGCCACTGGAGCTTTGGCATCAGCAGCAATGCCCGTCAGCATATGCTGATACAGCCAACAGCCGGCCGGTAAAAGGCGGCGGTGCCGGCGGTGCCAGTAATGCCGCCGGCTTTTTAAGCCGCTTTGTGCCAAACGCAGGTAAAGGTTGGTTGCATTTTGATTTGGCCGCAGCATTTAACAACAGCAACAATGCTTATTGGGCCGCCGGTGCTACCGGCCAGGGCATTCGCACTATCAGCGCCGCCCTGCTTGGCGAAGCTTAAGCCCCAAACAAGGTTGGGGCGGCAGCCGGAAACAAGGTAAACTGCCGCTCATTAACTGTTATTGTTGGTTTACGTAGTGTTACCTGTCGCAGATATTTTTCCGCAGTTGCTGGCATTGTTACAGCAACACAATAAAGTGATTTTGTCGGCGCCACCCGGTGCCGGCAAATCGACTTATCTACCGCTGTACTTATTACAACATGCCGATTTTGCCGGTAAAAGACTGCTAATGCTGGAGCCGCGCCGTTTGGCGGCGAAAAGTATAGCGGCGTATCTGGCGGCACAACTGGGTGAGGCCGTGGGTGACACCGTCGGTTATCAAATCCGGCAGGAACAAAAGCACAGCAGCAAGACGCGTTTGCTTATTGTTACTGAAGGCGTACTCACCCGCAAGCTGCAACAAGACCCCGAACTTAACAGCATTGACTTACTGTTATTTGATGAATTTCATGAGCGCTCACTGCACGCTGATTTAGCATTGGCACTGTGCCTGGAAGTGCAGCAGTTACGGCCACAGTTACAGCTGTTGATTATGTCCGCCACCCTGGATATGGCCCATCTGGCCGATAAACTGGCTGCGCCGGTGGTCAGCAGCGAAGGGCGCAGTTACCCGGTAACGATAGAATATGCCTTGCCCGGCAGCCAGCCATTAGCAGTGCAAGTAGCCGCCCTGGTGCAGCAAGCACTGAGCAGGCATCAGGGGAATATTCTGGTGTTTTTGCCCGGCCAGGCGGAAATTAACCAAACCGCACAGCTACTGCAGCAACAAGGTGTAGCGCCTGATGTGCAACTGCACCGCTTGCTCGGCAGCCTGACACTGGCGCAGCAGCAAGCAGCTATTGCGCCACCGCCTGCAGGCCTGCGTAAAGTGGTATTGTCGACCAATCTGGCTGAAACCAGTTTAACCATAGACGGCATCAGTGTGGTAATAGACAGCGGCCTTTGCCGGCAAAGCCGGTTTAACCCGCGTCAGGGGTTAAGCGTGCTGGAGACCGCCGCCATTAGCCAGGCATCGGCTATTCAACGCGCCGGTCGTGCCGGACGTTTGTCGCCGGGCCATTGCTACCGGCTGGATACTGCAGAGAAATGGCAGCGCCGCGCCCGGTTTGAAGCGCCGGAGATTGAAATCAGCGACTTAACCGCGCTACGGCTTGAAGTTGCTGCCTGGGGTTGTCAGGTGGATGACTTAAACTGGCTTACAACGCCACCGGCTGCGTCTTTAGCGGTAGCAGAGCAGTTGCTGCAGCAACTTGGCTTTATTGACAGTAAAGGTGTTATTACCAAAGCCGGCCGCCAGGCGCATAAGCTGGGCACTGAACCGCGCTTGGCGGCTATGTTGCTGCATGCGCAAACACTGGAGCAGCAAGGCAGCCGGCATGCGCAGGCACTGGCGTGTGTGTTGGCAGCACTGCTGGAGGATACAAGGGTACTACAGGGCGATATTTACTCCCTGTTGGGTCGTGCAAAGCAGGCCCTACCACAGCAGTGGCAGCAGGCGCAAAGCTTTGCCCGTTTGCTGGGCTGTCAGCTCACGGAACAGTTGCCGTTGGAACTGACGGCAATACTGGCACTGCGGGCGTTTCCCGACCGGTTGGCCAAACGCCGTGGCCAGGGTTATCAATTAGCTAACGGTATCGGCGCAGTGCTGCAAGATAACCACAGTTTAACCGGGCAAGACTGGTTGGTGGTGTTGCATATGCAGCAATTTGGCCGTGAAAACCGTATTTACCATGCGCTGAGCATTGCTACTGACGCCCTGACTGCCGACTGGCAAGCTGAACTAAGCTGGCAAACGCACACTATTTGGGATGAGAAAGCCGGCCGTTTTTATACCGAACAGCAACTTAACTTCGGCCAATGTCTGCTGCAGGCTAAACCGGCGGCATTGCAACTGACGGCTGAGCAGAAGCAGCAGGCGTGGCAAAGCTATATCCGTAGTAAAGGTTTAAGTTGTCTTAACTGGAGCGACGCCGCCTTGCAGTTACGCGCCAGAGTGGCGCTGGTACAGCAGCATCAACCTGAAGTGGCCTGGCCGGATTTTTCTGAGGATGGCTTGTTAAACAACCTGCCGCAGTGGTTGGGTGCTTACCTGGCACCGCTGAGCAAAAGTGCGGCTTTGGCGCAATTGCCGCTGTATGATGCGTTGCTGGCATGTTTAAGTTATCAACAGCAACAGCTGTTAAATCAGCTGTTGCCGACACACTGGCAAGCACCTACCGGTTCACGGCCCGGTATTGATTACCTGGCCGAAGGCGGTCCTGCACTTTCAGTGCGGGTTCAGGAAATGTATGGTCAGATGAGCTCGCCAACTTTACTGCATGGCAAGATCAATATCACCATAGCGTTGTTGTCACCATCACGACAGCCGCTGCAGGTCACACAAAATTTAGCCAGTTTCTGGCAAAATGCCTGGCAAGAGGTAAGAAAAGAAATGCGCGGGCGCTATCCGAAACATTATTGGCCGGAAGATCCGGCGCAAGCGATGCCAACAACAAAAACGAAAAAGGCGATGCTGAAATGACGACAAAAAAAGCCGCGAAGGGCAAGCGGGCTAAACCGGCAGCTGCTGAACGGCAGCCTTTCAGCGCCCATCTGAAACGCAGCGCAGTGTTTGCCGCCAAGTTGGCATTTTTGCTGTTGTTATTACTGACGTTTTACCTGATTTACCTCGATAGTAAAATAAGCAAAAAATTCAGCGGTCAGAAATGGCAGGTACCGGCGCAAATATACGCCCGCAGCCTGGAGTTAGTGCCGGGCAAAGTGCTGACACAACCCCAACTTATTGCACAACTGGACGCATTGCAGTACCAGCGTAACGCCGCGCTGAGTGCGCCGGGCCAGTACAGTGTGTCGCGCAATCATGTCAGCATATATCGCCGCGCTTTTACCTATATCGACGGTTATGAAGCAGCGCAGTTGTTCAGTGTTGAATTTAACCGCAGTGGCATTAACCGCATTATGCAGCGCCAGCAACAGGATGCCGTTAACTTTGCCAGATTAGAGCCGCAATTGATTGAGCACCTGGTGGCTGCGCAGCAGGAAGATCGTGAGCTGGTGCGGTTAGAGCAGGTACCGGAGTTGTTTAAAGACACCTTGCTACTGGTAGAAGACCGTGAGTTTTATCATCACCATGGCGTGTCGCCCTTGTCGGTGCTGCGTGCGCTGTGGGTTAACATTACGGCCGGCCGGACCGTACAGGGCGGCTCTACGCTAACCCAGCAGTTGGCAAAAAATATGTATCTCAGCAGCGACCGTACATTGTGGCGTAAAGCGAATGAGGCGCTGATAGCCCTGGTACTGGATTATCGTTTTAATAAAGATCAAATTCTGGAAGCCTATATTAATGAGGTGTTTGTCGGGCAAAACTATGCTAACGCCGTGCATGGCTTTGGCCTTGGCAGCCGGTTTTACTTTGGTAAACCGCTGAGTGAGTTGCAGCCGGCAGAATATGCATTAATGATTGGTTTGTTAAAAGGCCCGTCGTATTTTGATCCGCGGCGCAACCCGCAACGGGCACAGCAGCGGCGTGACGTTGTGCTGAGGCTAATGTTTGAGCAGCATTTATTAAACCGGCAACAATATGAACAGGCCGTACAACAACCGGTAGCAGTTGTACCCCGCGGCCAGTACCTTAATTCCGGCTATGCCGCCTATCTGGATGCGGTAAAAAAGGAGCTGCGCCAGCTCAGTATCAGCCCGGAATATCGTGACCAGGGCATCAAAGTGTTTACCTATCTGGATACTCAAGCGCAGCGCGCAGCAGAACAAGCGTTGCAAATGCAGTTAGCGCCGCTGGACCCGGATTTGCAGGCTGCGATGGTGGTAGTGAACTATCAGCAGGCAGAAATTATTGCCATGGTAGGTAGCAAAGACGGAGTGCAGGGCGGGTTTAACCGCGCTGTTGATGCGCGGCGGCAAATCGGCAGCATTATTAAACCGGTAATTTATCTTGAGGCCCTTGCGCAGCGTGGCCGTTATACCCTCGGTAGTCGGCTGGAAGACAACCCGATACGGCTGCGCAGCAACGACCAGGACTGGCAACCACAGAATTTCGACAAGCAATACCGTGGCAATGTCAGCTTAATTGACGCGCTGGCCAATTCGCTTAATATTCCTACAGTACGGTTAGGCCTGCAGTTAGGCTTGCCGGCGGTGAGCGACGGCTTACGTAAGTTGGGTTTAAACCGCAAAGTGAAATTACATCCGGCAGCATTGCTCGGGGCGATAGAGTTAAGCCCGCTTGAAGTCAGCCAGTTATATCAAACCCTGGCCAATAACGGCAGGCACCAACAGATAACGACTTTGTATGCAGTAACAGACAGCAATGGTCATGTGCTGCATATGCGTGACCACCAACTGACCCAGCGTTACAACGATGCTGAGATCTATTTATTGCAGTATGCCTTAATGCAGGCAGCAAAAACCGGCACGGCCAAAGTGTTAAACCGTCAGTTTCCCGGCGTGACCCTGGCAGGTAAAACCGGTACCTCAAGTGATTACCGCGACAGCTGGTTTAGTGGTTTCGATCAGGAAACCCTGACAACGATATGGTTAGGCCGTGATGACAACAAAACTATCGGCCTTACCGGAGCAACCGGGGCCCTGGGCGTATTTAGTCGTTACCATAGCCTGCAGCCGCCGGATCCGTTGGTCCGGGCCATGCCTGAACAGGTAAGTTTACAGGCATTTTCTGTCAACAGTGGTTATGCACAAGCACAAAATTGCCTTAACATATTGTTATTACCTGCGATTTCAGTTGAAATGCCTGTAATGACCCAATGCACAGAAGAATAACCGCGATTGTCTGACGTTATGGCGATAAAACCCGACAGCCCGTTACAGGTTGGAGAATGGCAATACTTACCCGAGCAGGACAAGCTGGTGCAGTTTGGCCCTGACGGCAAAGTTATTGCCACAGCTGACCTGGATAATTTGTCACAAAAGGTGGCCAATTACTTTATCGTGCATGCAGGAAAGCTGGTAACCAAAGACGAGCTGCTGTTGGATGTATGGGGTATTCGCGACGTGTCGGATGGCCGCGTTACCCGGGTTATCCGTGTATTACGTGTAGCCCTGGGTGATGACACCCGCGAACCGCGCTATATCGAAACCATCCCCAAACGCGGCTATCGCTTTATTGCGCCGGTGTCGGCGATAGTGCAGCCGGAGTCGCACGAAACTGAAGAACCGCACGTTAACAATACTGCGCCACAGGTTAAAAAACGCAGTAACAGACCTTTGTTACTTGGTGCCGCTGCTGCGGCGCTACTGCTGATATTACTGAGTTGGTGGTTCTGGCCCTCAGATACTGTGGACGATAATGCTGATGCGATACCGATGTTGAGGTATTCGCCGGTTACTTCGCTGGATGGTTTGGAGTTTTACCACAATGTGTCTGATGATGAACGTTATTTGGTATATAGCTATGCCAGCCCGGAAGCCGAAAATGTCACGGTTTTGATGCTGCAGGACTTGCAGGAGCATAAACGGATACAGATTACTAATGTGGCATATAACAGTTTTGGTGCGGCTTTTAGTCCGGATGGAAAGCAGATTGCCTATCATCGGATGTATGAAAACGGTACTTGTGAAATTCGATTGATTACACTTGATCTGGATACCTTCACCGCTGCTGCTGACACGTTGCTGACCACCTGCGGCATAAATTCTATTTCTTCGCGTATCTCCTGGTCACCTGATGGGAACTATCTGGTTTATCCGACAATGAGCACGCAAAAACAGATGGTTATTATGTCTATAGCCTTACAAGGTGGTTTAGCTGAGCAACTGACTGTCCCGCCTCCGAGCAGTTTTGGAGACTACGTTGCCCGATTTTCCAACAGCGGCTCTAAAATACTATTCTTGCGTGATGCTGCCGGTGCAGCCCAGCTTTGGGTGTTAGATCTTTCCAGCCGTGAAACCAAGATGTTGGCCAATATAACAGATACTATTCCCGGAAATGTGGACTGGTCATTGGATGACAGTGCCATAATTTACCCGTCTGCCCCTACAATGTTAAGTAGAGTCGATGTTTTGACCGGATCCACATCTGTCATTGCCTACACAGATTATGCTGCGTCAGAGATTCAGATTGCTAAAAGCGGTAAACTTTATGCCAGTGTCGGCAGTTTTTCACATATAAATATTAAGAAAGTACCTAATATTCTGTTTAATAAAACTGACAGTGCGGAAACGGTATTTAGCTCAAATAGAAATGAGACCTTAGCTGAGGTGAGTGCTATTCCGGGCAATCCTATTGCTGTAGTTTCCCGACGCTCTGGTTTACCTCAGGTGTGGTTGTTTTACCCTGATGGTAATCAGAAACAAATTACTTTTTTTCAAAATAGTGAGCGATTCAGAAGCCTGATTTTTTCTCCTGATGGGAATTCGCTGATTACCCAAGTGAATAACGAAATTTGGTTGTTATCTGCAGATTATCCGGCAAGAAAAATCGCGAGTGGGCAGGATAATCTGCTTTCATCTCCGGTATGGAGCAGTGATGGCAGTGCCATTTACTATGCTGAATCGAAGAATGCACGCTGGAATATTATTCGTTTGACTTTGCAAGGCGAAGTAGCAACTTCAACAGTGTTTGCAGAAAACCGTGAGCTGTATATAGAAAGCTATGATGCGCAGTACAGTATATGGCGTGATGCAATAAGTAAAAAGTTTTATGTACAATGGAGTGCTGATAGTTCTGTAGAGGAACTGCCGATACAGTTACCCGATAACCAGTTTTGGTTAAAGTTCCAGCTCAAAAAGGATGGCTTGTATTTCACTTACTTACTCGACGATATTCAGTACAAGCTGAAATATTACGATTTCAATAAACGTACATTGTCAGATGTAGTTGACTCAAATCTGTATCACAGTCGCTTTAGCTTATCGCCGGATGAAAAGTCTGTTTATATTTTGGAGTCTGTCAGGGGCGATTTTGACATTGCACAAATTGACCTGCCGTAGACGTTTTATAATAATTTTATAATTAATTCATAGAGATAAAACAATAGCTTAGCCCTAGCTTTGATGATGAAACGTTATCAACTTTTAGGGTGAAACATATGAAAGCAAGTTTAATTGGATTAGCAGCGTTATCTTTAGTAGTACTAACAGCATCTGAAACAGAGACCAACAATATAAGTACTGATATGTCAGGGGAGCTGATAGCTTGCGGTTGGTATCCTTTGTGCGGTGATCCGGATATCTATAGCCCGGCGTTACAGCCAAAAGATGCAACCAAAGATGTAAGCAATATGAAAGAAGAAAAAACAGCCTGATTTGTGTACTTTATGCAGCAACACTAAACATTTCTTATAGTTAGGGTATAATCCGACCCGACAGTCAATTGTCGGGCGGACCTTAATGTCACATCTGGACCCTGTGGTACAAATTGGAGATTGGTATTATCAGGTGATCTATGGTCAGCTGTGGCCGGTTGATGCCGCTGCACAGGCCGAATCTATGATCCGGCTGGAACCCCGGCTGCATAGCTTGCTGAATTATTTTTTGCAGCATCCCAATATTCTACTGGCAAAAGATACCCTGATTGAAAAAGTCTGGCCGGCCGATGAAGGCACAGATGCTGCAGTAATGCGCGCTGTGGGGGCACTGCGCAAGGTATTGGGCGATGATGTGCGCGCACCGGTGTATATTGAGACAGCGTCAAAAAAAGGCTACCGCTGGTTAGCAGCTATTGTACCGGCGACTTTGCAGGATATCAGCTTAGCTGCCGATAACACCGATGTTGTGCCTGAGCTTACCGATGTCTGTGCTGTTAGTTTTGCCGGTAAAGTACGAAAAACCTGGCGCTTTATTGCTGTTACGGCGGCGGTGTTAATTCTCGGTGGTGCCAGCCTGGCGTATGTATTGGCAACCTATACCGCAGCGCCACTGATAAAACTACCGGACACAATCACGCCCATAAGTGCGTTAAGCGGCCAGGAATATTGGCCGGTGTTGTATCCCGACGGCTCTCATGTGTTGTATCAACATAAACCGATAGACAGCAACAGGCTGAATTGGATTGTGCAGAATCTGACTGATCTGCGCATAGAGCATTTAGCACAAAAGTACCGTAACTTGTCACAAGCGTTGTGGCTGGACGCACACCACATTGTGTTCCGGGCAGACAGCAGCGCAAACAACTGCTATTTCTACCGTCAGCGGCTGCTGCCTGCTATTGGGCTGCCTGAGCCGCTGTGGCCTTGTCAGCAGGTTGTTTCTCAGGGCGCAGTGCTGTGGCAAGATAGTGTATTGTGGCTTGACAGAGACTCGCAAACACAACAGTTACAATTGATGCAAGGCCGCCAGGGGCAATCCGCAGAGCGGTTGTTAGTATTGCCCGGTAATTGGCGCGATATATCACAGCTGTTGCTGCGTGACGACACGCTATATTTACTGGCCAAAGAAACCGTGAACCATTCTGCTTTGCTGCAATTACAGCTACCTGATGGCCGGATGGACGTGTTGGCACGCTTCCCTTATGTCGTTACGCAATTCAGTTGGTGGGATAGCAAGCAGCTGTTGCTGTCTGCCGCACAGCAAGAACTGCTCATTTTTGAGCTGAAATCACGCAATACGCAAAGTTTAGGCCGGCTAACACGTGATCTTACACAGGCGTCGCGCTACCCCGGTCAGGTATTGGCTACCCAGTTTTTGGATTACACCACAGATATTTTGCACATAACTGATAACGCAGACAGCAGCCGTAGCCGGCTGTTGCCCTGGCATATGAGTAACCGTAATGAGCGTTTGCCGGCTTTAAGTGAGAGTGGTCAGGCAGCTTATGTGTCTGAGCGGGCGGGACACGGCCAGGTCTGGTTAACTGAAGGGCGCGACAGCCGGCAACTTACCCGGCTGACTGAATGGCAACACATCCAACAATTGTTTTGGCATCAGCAGCAGTTATTAGTGCTGCTTAATACTGAACTGTACCGCATTGAGCTCGATTCCGGCCAGTTAATACCTTATCTGCCTATGTCGGACACCGCGATAGGGCGTTATGCCAGCTGCAATAATGTATTGTACTGGACCACCCTGACAGACAGCGGCTGGCAGTTAGTGGCCGAAAACCATAGTGCAGCGCTGGCGGACAACGTAACGGATGTGCGTTGTGGACCGCAGCAAGCACTGGTGCTGCAGTTTGCTGACTCAACAGCATTAGCGTTAATGACAGCGGACCACCGGTTGCATGCTTTACCGGTGTATATTGATTGGCGTAGCACAGATGCTGAGCAATGGTTTAGCGATAGCAGCGGTATCTATTGGCTGGGTGATAACAATACCATTTACCGCTTTGACTGGTTATCGCAGCAAACCTCGCCGTTCTTAAATACAGGGCAGGAAGTGCCGGCGGCTATATACAGTAATGGTAGCGGACCGGGTTATATCGTACGGCAACGGCCGTACGATACCGATATTGTCTGGTTGCAAAATCGCCGTTAAAGCTGTTTAAAGCTCAGCTCTGCCGCGGCGATAGTTTGCGCCAGGTCATCGTTGGTGTGAGCCAGTGACAGGAAGCCGGCCTCATACGCAGATGGTGCCAGATAAATACCTTGCTGTAACATCAGATGGAAAAAGCGCTTAAAAGCGTCGACGTTGCATTGTGTGGCCTGAGCAAAGTTTGTCACTGTGGCTTCGCCGGTAAAGAAGAAACCAAACATACCGCCTACCTGGTTAGTAGCCAGTGGCACACCGTGTTTATCGGCAACCGCTTTTAAATTGCTGATGAGAAACGTTGTTTTTTCAGTAAGTGCCTGGTAAACGCCGGGTTTGCTGATTTCTGTTAATGCCGCTAAACCGGCTGCCATAGCAATAGGGTTACCGGACAAGGTACCGGCCTGATATACCGGCCCCAGCGGGGCAATATGCTGCATAATTTCACGTTTGCCGCCAAAGGCGCCTACCGGCATACCGCCACCGATGATTTTACCTAAGGTGGTTAAATCCGGCTTAACGTTATAAACCGCCTGTGCGCCACCCAGCGCAACCCGAAAGCCGGTCATGACTTCATCGAAAATCAGCACTGCGCCGTATTGATCACACAGTTGGCGTAAGCCTTGTAAAAAGCCTTCTGCAGGCGGGATACAGTTCATATTGCCGGCTACCGGCTCAACAATAATACAGGCGATATCGTCGCCATGCTGTGCAAACAGCTGCTCTAACTGTGGCAGGTTATTAAATTCGCTGGTTAGGGTGTATTTGGCAAAGTCGGCAGGTACACCAGGCGAGTTTGGCACACCCAGCGTTAACGCGCCGGAGCCGGCTTTTACCAGCAAAGAATCGGCATGACCATGGTAGCAGCCTTCAAACTTAACAATGGTATTGCGTCCGGTATAACCGCGCGCCAGACGAATAGCGCTCATAGTGGCTTCGGTGCCGGAGCTGACCATGCGCACCATCTCCATGCTGGGCACTAATTTGCTTACCAATTCGGCCATTGTAACTTCAGCCGGGCAAGGTGCGCCGAAGCTTAAGCCTTTAGCCGCAGCCTCTATTACGGCATTGCGGATGGCCGGGTGATTGTGGCCAAGCAACATTGGGCCCCAGGAGCCGATATAATCGATGTAACGTTTGCCATCAACGTCAAACAAATAGGCGCCGTCGGCGCGATCAATAAACACCGGGGTACCACCGACGCTTTTAAATGCCCGCACCGGCGAATTTACACCGCCGGGAATGGTGTGCTGGGCACGTTGAAATAATTCTGCAGATAAAGACATAAATCAGTTTCCGATAAGTAAGAAGAAACGGCTGCGAGCCGCATTAACCACTGTGCTTATTGCTGTACCAGGGCACAGCGCATTCGTAGTTGGTAATAATGTTTTCGACCCCCAGTGTAAGGGCAAACAGCGCCATACGTACCAGAATGCCGTTGTCGGCCTGGCGGAAAATGGCTAAATTGGGGTTCAGGTTTAAATCGTTATCCAGCTCGTTAGCTTCAACCCGTGAATCACGCGGCAACGGGTGCATAATCACGGTGTTAGATTTACAGTAACGGGTATAGATTTCCTGATTTAAGCGAAACTTGCCGCGGTATAAATTGGCCTCGGCTTTCGATGGAAAGCGCTCTTCCTGAATTCTGGTTTGGTAGACAATATCGGCATTAAGATTGCCTTCCAGTACATCGGTAATGGTGACCTGATGGCCGGCATTTTCTATTGCACTGACAATCTCGTCAGGCATCGCCAGCTCTTTGGGTGCAATCAGGGTAAAGCGCAGGTTTTTGTAGAGTTTTAAAAGCTTGGATAACGAATGCACAGTACGGCCAAACTTTAAGTCACCTACCATGGCGATATGCATACCATCGATGCTCTGGCCGGACGCGGCCAGTTCACGCTGTATGGTAAACAAGTCCAGCAAAGCTTGCGTCGGGTGCTCATTGGCGCCGTCGCCGCCATTTAATACCGGCACACGGCTGCCTTCAGCAAATTCCGCTACTGAGCCGGCCTGCGGATGGCGCATGGCAATAACATCGCTGTAGCTGCTGATCACCCGGGCAGTATCAAACAGTGATTCGCCCTTAGACAGCGCCGACGATTCCATGCCGGTGGTTTCGCGTACTTCACCGCCCAGTAAATTAAACGCACAACCAAAGCTGACGCGGGTGCGGGTGCTGGGCTCAAAAAACAGGTTACCTAAAATAGCGCCTTCGAGCACCTTGGTGCGTTTTTGCCGGCTGGCGTAAGGTTGCATATTACGGGCAATATCGAAAACATGTTGAATGGTATCGCGATCAAACTGGCTTACCGAGAGGATGTGTTCGCCTTTAAAGCTCATAGTCAGTGCTCTTTTCGCTGAGGATTAACCCGGGCCGGAACTGGCCCGGCGCCGGCAATTAGACGGCGTCATTATACGCGAAACACATCGGCAAAAGCGAATAAGCAGCTATATTGGTTTCAAATATGCCAGCAAGATAATGCTGAGCAAAACCAGCACAGGCACTTCATTAAAAATGCGGTAAAACCGTGGGCTGCGCCGGTTGCGGTTATGTTTAAAGTCGGCTAACAATTTAAAGCAGTAGCCGTGGTAAACAAACAGGGCTGTTACTAACACTAACTTATAATGCAGCCAGCTACTGACACGGAACCAGGCCAGGCCATAGCTGTAAATCAGCAATACTCCGAATAGCAATGTTAACACTGCAAAGGGCGTAACAAAGTACAGCAGTCGACGTTCCATCACTTTAAATTCGGCATCACAATCTGCGCTTTGGGTGGCGGCATGGTAGACAAATAAACGTGGCAGATAAAAAATTCCGGCAAACCATGCCACCATAAAAAACACATGTAAGGCTTTATATACAAGAATGCTTGTCATAATAAGTTGTTCTGTTTCACTAATAAACTCCGTACCTGGTCCCAGCGGATAATGCCAATCAGCTGCACCGGCTCTTCCTCGCGGTAAATATACACTGCACCTTCGCGTTTATCTTCCAAAATGGCGAATACTTCTGCCATGGTGGCCTGATGCGTAAGCCCTTGCAGCGGCAGATATTGTACTGCGCTGGCGCCGGTCATCGACAGTTGTACGTCGTAATTTGCCAGCAAATATTCGCTGCTACCGTCATTGTTGTGACGCTGTATCAGCAGTTGTTGCGGCGGCTCCAGTTTATCCAGTGCCTGCAGCACTTGCTGCTCGTCCGGATTGTCCAGCAGCTGATATTGATTATCCAGCAAGGCCAGCACGCCTACCTTTTGCAGTACATCATCAGCAGGTGACAGCTTGTACGGCATTTGCAGAAAGTCGAGTTGCAGCAGAAAAATAGATTTATTATTAAAAAACTGCACACCGGTAATATAGGCGGTGGTGATCACCAACATAGCCGGCACAATAATACCCGGGTTATGCGCCAGCTCCATCACTGCCACCAGCGCGGCCAGCGGCGCATGCATGGTTGCCGCCATTAATCCGGCCATGCCTAACACAGCGTAAGTGCCGGCAATGCTGTTATCGCCGATAATGGCCGATGGTATTATGGCCATTAAAGTACCCAGTACTATACCAATACCAAATACCGGGCCTATCACCCCGCCGGGCACTCCTAACCCCAGCGCAAACAATGTCAGTAACATTTTGCCGATAAAAATCGTTAACAGCAGGGCTACATCGTTTGGTGCATTCACGGCATAAAAAATAGCGCCGGTTTCAGCGCCCATCGCATGCGGAATCAGATAACCGACAGCTGCAGTAACAACACCGGCCAGGCTTAAGCGTAATAGCAGGGGCCAGTTTTTAAACAAGGTAATTAAGCGCATCATATTTTTGTTGAACACAAAAGCAATGGCGCCAAACACTATGCCACACAGCACCAGATAAGGCAGATGCCAGCCACTGATGCTAACAATATTCAGCAATGCCAGCTCTTTATCGCTGCCAAACACGCTTTGTGTTACCAAAGCGCCGACGACAGATGACAGCATAATAGGAATAAACACATGTACACGGTACTCCCGCAGTACCACTTCCATTACAAAAATAACAGCCGCTAACGGCGTATTAAATGACGCCGAAATGCCGGCGGCAATGCCACAACCTGCCAGAATACGGATGCTGTTATACGGCAGTTTCAGATACTTACCCAGGGTGCTGGCGCCATAAGCGCCTAAATGCACTGAAGGGCCTTCACGGCCAACAGAAAAACCACTGGCCAGCGCCAGAATGCCGCCAAAAAATTGGTTAATGGTGTTGCGGGTGGGCATCATGCCGTACTTCAGCTTAATGCGGTGGATAACAAAAGGGATGCCCAGCCGGTAGTGTTTATAGCCGGTGATCCAGGCAATAAAGCCGATTAACATGGCGCCGCCCAGTGGTAACATCCAGCGAATATCGGCGCTAACAGTAGAGAAATCGTCGCTGCGAACCAAGAAAATACTTTGGATACCAACGATAGCAAGGCGGAATAAGATGATGAGAATTGCCGCAGCAAGGCCACCAAGCATACCTAAAATGCATAACTGCAATGAAGTTTGTGGCAGCGCCAAACGGCGTTGCAAAGACGGTAGCCAGATCTTCCAGCGCTGCATAAGCCATAGTACCTGTGTTAAGTAACTAAGAGTTTAACATAAGTTGCTGACTAATCAGCTTAATTGTAATAAGTAACAACTATTGGGCGACAACGGCGCCTAATACTTGAATAAAACAGTCAGGTATTAGATAATTTGCGCCTTAGTTAAACCTGCGGAGTTAATATGTCTGAACCAGCTGCACCAATTGAATTTACTGAAGCCGCAGCAAAAAAAGTGGCGTTACTGGTCACGGAAGAAGAAAACCCTGAATTGAAACTGCGGGTTTATATTACCGGTGGTGGCTGCTCCGGTTTTCAGTATGGCTTTACCTTCGATGAAAAAGTGAATGACGGTGATTTTGTGGTGGAAAAGCAAGGCGTATCGATGGTTGTTGACCCGATGAGCCTGCAATACCTGATGGGCGGTGTGGTTGATTACACTGAAGGCCTGGAGGGTAGCCGTTTTATCGTACAAAACCCGAATGCCACAACAACTTGTGGTTGCGGTTCATCATTTTCCGTTTAAATTCATGTGCTTTTTGTAAATAAAAAAATACATGAACGGCTTGTAATTTCGCGCCCGTCCGGCTGCTGAGCTCTGCTTATCGCTGAGTCAGCAGCATAATCCCCCATAGACTCAGCGCAATCGCAGCATTAAAGCCGATGATATAAGCAAAGCCTTTACGGCCTTGTTTCACGCTCCAGCCATGCTGTTGTAAGTACCAATACCAGGCTGCACACATTACTAAAGGGGCTAAGAACAGTAATTTAATCATTTTTTATCTCATCGGTTTGGCATCTGCTGCCGTACTGGTATTACCTGTAAATTATATTGCCGGGCCGGCAGCTAAAATCAACTGTAAAGTCTGATTACAGATTTTAACGCTTGTAGCTGTACGCTCGTCGCATCCTGTGGTTTAATTAACCGTTTTTTATTGCTTATTGCGCTGGCAATAAGGTTTGGATTCTTTTGCAGGAAGTATTTTTACATAATAAAAGCGTAACACGCTGGGAGAAGAAAAAAACATGAAAGGTACAAAAAGCGTTATTTCTGATGAAAATAAGCGTCTGTGTGTCTGGCTGAAGCGTCAACGTCAGGAAAAAGGACATACCATGCGAAGTCTGTCAGAAATTTTAGGGACACCGCATTCGTTTATTGGCAAAGTTGAAAACCAGGAGCGCCGGCTGGACGTGATTGAATACGTTCGCTATTGCCAGGCGCTGGATGTCGACCCCACGGAAGGGTTAAAACAGGTTTTATTAGCCTGATGCATGACAAAACGCCGCTATGCAGCGGCGTTTTGTTTTATCGGTTTATATCTTGCTAACACCATAATCAGCAGCAACGCCGGTATTCCCATCAGCGCGGTCATAACAAAAAACGCACCATATCCCATCTGCTCTACCCACTGACCGGAAAAGCCACCGGTAAATTTGGGCAATAACAGCATTAGCGAACTGAACATAGCATACTGTGTGGCGGTAAAGGCCAGATTAACTAAGGACGCTAAATAAGCAAGAAAAGCACTGGTCGCAATGCCTGCGCTTAAGTTGTCTGCCGAGATCACTAAGGTTAACCACATCAAATCATAGCCGATATGACTCAATGCAGAGAACAGCAGATTAGTTACCGCACTTAGCAGTGCGCCTAAAAACAGGATTTTAATTACACCAAACTGGTTAATCAGCACTCCGCCAAGTGCTGCGCCGATCAGCGTCATAATAACACCATAGATCTTGGAAACGCTTGCGACCTCTTCTTTGCTATAACCCATATCAACATAAAACGCATTTGCCATAACACCCATTACAACGTCGCTCAGGCGGTAACACGCAATCAACGCCAGGATCAGTAGGGCATGCCATTTATAACGGCCAAAAAAGTCAATAAAGGGCGCAACCACTGCTTGTTTCAGCCAGGAAAGAGTGCGTTGCAACAACGAGCCGGCGGTATATTGGTGTTGCTGCAGGCCACAGACAGGTTCTTTGCTGAATAATGTGGTGATGATCCCCGGCAGCATACAGAGTGCCATAACCAAATATGCCTGCTGCCAACCGTCCAGATCGTAATTACTGCCTCCGGAGAATATAGCGGCCAACCACAATGTACCTGCTGAAGCCATAATCATTGCCAGCCGGTAGCCGGCAAGATAGGCTGCCGCCAGCGCTGCCTGCAGCTTTTCAGGCGCGCTTTCAATGCGAAAGGCGTCAACATTAATATCTTGCGTCGCTGACGCAAAAGCCAGCACGACAGCAAAAGCGGCCATCATGGCTAAATCCTGCTGAGGATCGGTTAATGCCATGCAACAAATTGCAACTATTACGCTAAGCTGAGAAATCAGCAGCCAGCTGCGGCGCCTGCCCAGCTTGTGATGTAAATATGGAATTTGCAAATGATCTGCCAGCGGAGACCATAACCACTTAACAGCATACGCCAACGCGACCCAGCTAAAATAACCAATGTCAGCGCGTGATACGCCGGCCTCGCGCAGCCAAAATGACAGTACGCCAAATACCAACATCAACGGCAAACCGCTGGAAAAGCCAAGCACGAAAATAGCCAGCACCCGGCGTTGGCAATATATATTCAGGCTTTTCAGCCAGGTAAAGTAATGGGGCAAAACAACACCTGAAAACAGCGGCAAGTAGTAGTAGCTTACCTGTCAGTGAGTTGGGGTCAAGTACTTATGGCCGCACACCAACACAGTTTGGCGGCGCAATGCCATGGCCTTTAAGGTAGCAGATACAATCCTGAATGCTTCTGCGCAACTGCCTGTCTTCACGCAATATGCTGTCAGGCCAATATTCCAGTTGATGAAGTAAATGCCAGAACACCCGTTCACGGGTGCTGTAGGGCAATTGTAGCCCGCTGTTAAGTTGTGCCCACTCCTCAAGCGTGTCCCAGACAAACAGGTGCAACTCACTGTGCGGCAAGCGACCACGAAAATAGCGTGAAATATAAAAAACCAGCTGCTGCGATTTTTGCTCGATAAATTTATCTGCCATAACCTGACTTAACAGCACCTTCGGGTTAACACTGTTAAGCCAAGTATAGCCGGTTTTACTGCTCTGGCAGCAGTAGCACGGTTTTTATCAGCACTGGCTCTACCGGCACATTGGGCCAACCCAGTTCAGCGGAAGTATCTGTTTGAATTGCGCGAATTTTTTCAATAACATCTTCGCCGGCGCTAATACGGCCAAACACCGTATAGCCCCAACGCCGGCCCGGGTCCAGGCTGGGGTTGTCCTGTAAATTAAAATAAAACTGGCTGGTGGCGCTGTGTGGTTCAGCCAGGCGTGCCATAGCGATAGTACCAAATTGATTTTTTAAGCCGTTACCGGACTCGTTAAACACCGGCTTTAATTCTTCTATCGGTTTATAGCTGGCATCGTAGCCACCGCCCTGCAACACAAACTCCGGCTCCAAACGGTGAAACACGGTATTGTTATAGCGCTTGTGTTTAACATAGCTGAGAAAGTTATTTACCGTAAGCGGGGCTCTGCTGCGGTCGAGTTCAACATCAATATCGCCATGCGAGGTAATAATACGTACTTTAGGAAACAGATTGTTGGCTTGCAAAAACTGCCCGGCTTGCACCCATGTACTTGCTATTAGCAGTATTAATGCCGATAAACCATAACGCATGTTACCTCCTCAACGCTTGCTGCCAGCTGCTGTCCTGCAGCATTTGTGTGATGACTTGCTCAGTTAGTACTCTTAACTCGCGTTCTACCGCAGCAATATCCATTTTGAAGGGTGCAGTAAAACTACTGTCGCCGGAATAAGTTTTGCTGAAACTGCCTTGCGGGTGTTGTACCTGTACGGTTAACGCCACCTGATTGGTGACTGAATGCTCCAGCGTGCGCTGATCAACCAGCGCTTGTAGCTGAGCAATTTTGACTGTCAGTTGCACGTCGCTGCCGGCATCCTGTATCGCGCCTTGTTCCTGCAACGCCTGAACCAGGCTTTGTTGCAACTGGCCGGTCAGATTGTTACTGGTGGCAATTTGTTCAACTTTATCGCCACTTTGAATTCGCAGCGTGTAAGGTAGGCCACGCTCATCGACGACAGCGAAGGCAAACCTGGTTTGCTGCAATTGGTTACTTTGTGGTGCAAATACCTGCGGCGCCAGAATAAATCCCGGCCTTGTACTGCTGCACCCTGCAATGGCGAGCAATGCCAACATAACTAAGTAGCGCATGATTAACTCCTTTTTATAGCTTCTAAAATCACAAATTTGGGATCGGCAGCCAGTTGGCGGCAGTTACCAAACAGGCGTTGTAAGGTGTCTGCATAACCCAGATGACGGTTAGCGACAATACGCAGATGACCGCCTTGTTTTAATACCCGTTTAGCGTCACTGAACATCTGGCCGGCGATATGGCCGGTTACCGCTTGTTGCTGATGAAACGGCGGGTTGCACAGCACATAGTCAGCACTTTTGTCCGGCTGTTGGCTCAGGCAATCATCAACCGTAAAGCGACATAGCGCCGTTTTGTCCGGCAGGTTTTCGCTGATGGTTTGTCTGGCAGATTCAACTGCCATATAAGACTCATCACAAAACAGCATATTTATAGCGTCGTGCCGACTGAGTAAGGCTAATCCCAGTACGCCATTACCGCAGCCCAGATCAATCACTGTTTGGCCTTCAGCCACTGCCGGTAAATGTTGCAGGAAAAAACGCGCGCCCTGGTCCAGTTTTTCTCGTGAAAACACATTGGCATGGTTTACTACGTTGTAGACGCTGTGTTCAAGCGGCCAGCGCAGCGGAAAATTGATCGTTGCCGGTTGCTGTAGTGCCGCATTATACCGGCAACTTATCAGGCGGCATTTTTTCACTGCCAGTGAGGCACTGGTCGGGCCTAATGTGTGCTCAAACATCGCCAACACATTACGGTTAATGTCTTTGGCTTTAGCGCTGGCCAAAATAATGCTGTCCGGGGTAAGTACCCCGGACAGTTGCTGCAAAATATACTGCAGATAACTGTGATTGTTCGGCAATTTCAGCAGTACAATGTCCGGCGCCTGCGGGTAGGGGCTCAGGCTGGATTGCTGTTGTAATGTCGTTACCGCCAGACCATTTTGCTGACGGTTATACACCGTGCCTTGTTGTGCTAACAACGAATCGTTAACCTGCACCTGAGTATATTGTGCCAATGCGCAAGACAGCGCGCCAAAACTGTCATTAATAAGCAGCAACGCAGGCTCACGCTTATGTTGCCGGCTAAACTGTGTAGCGCTTTCCAGCGTATGATGGATAAGCAATTCGTCAGCGGCATCCCAAGCTTGTAAACTGTTGTTGGGTTGATGAAGCGGCCAGCGGGATAACTGTAAGCTGCCATTGGCAAAGGTAAAAGTGGTATTCATAATGGCACGGGTAGTGGAATAAGGTGAGCATTTTGACACGACAGTCGCATAGCGACAACCGGCAAAGCGGTGCGCAGCACTTTAGCCTGCCGGATGCCAGCTTAACATTGTGGCCAAATTGGCTGGAGCTGCAACAAAGCAGCACCTTACAGCAGCAGTTGCTGCAACAACTGCAATGGTCACAAGACAGTATTGTGATGTTCGGTAAAGCGGTTAAAATTCCGCGCTATCAGGTATGGATGGGCGACAGCCACTGCAGCTATCGTTATTCCGGTACTACCTTTTCGCCGCAGCCCTGGCACACAGAAGTACAACAGCTGGCGCAGCAAATCAGCGCTTTTTTACAATTACCGTTTAACTGTGTTTTGCTTAACTGGTACCGGGATGGCGGGCAACACATGGGCTGGCATGCAGACAATGAACCCGAACTTGGCGACAACCCTTACATAGCATCACTGAGTATCGGCGCTACCCGGCGGTTTGAGCTGAAACACCGTCAGCAGCCGTGGCAACTGGCGCTGGATTTAAATCCCGGTAGCTTGCTGCTGATGGAGGGAGAATGTCAGCAGCACTGGTTGCATCGTTTACCCAAACAAAGCAAGGTGACAGACAGCCGGATAAATTTGACGTTTCGTTATATTAAGAGCAGCGGTTAGACAAAATTATTTTTTGTAAGCCGCCCAGCCCGTTAGCCGGTGTTATTTTTCTTGACACAAAAAGCAGCTGGCAACTTTAACGGCGGCAACTAGAGTTAACTAAAGGAATAAATAAGGATAAAGGCTATGTTGATTCATACGGCTATTGAACAGAAGTTACTTAGTGCATTTGATCCTGTGTTCCTTGATGTGGTAAACGAAAGCCACCTGCACAATGTGCCGCAAGGCTCTGAGTCGCACTTTAAAGTGGTTATCGTGACACCGCAGTTTGACGGCATGCGCTTGTTGCAACGACACCGCGCAGTTAATGCTGTAGTGGCAGAGGAACTGGCAGAAAAAATTCATGCCCTGGCCTTGCATACTTATACACCGTCAGAGTGGTACGAGTATTACGCAGAAAAACCGCCGGCATCGCCACGCTGCTATGGCGGCAGTAAAACTGAAAAAGCGTCTGTATGACGCTTTTTTTCTGTTTGTCGCTGTTAAATAAACAAAAACGGCTGATCAGACCTGTTTTCTGCGGTAAAGTTTTACACTAGCGTCAATTTTGTCGAGACAACAGCAGGAGCTGTCATGGTTATTCAACCGAAAATTCGTGGTTTTATCTGTACTAACGCTCACCCTGTCGGCTGTGCCGAGCATGTAAATGAACAAATTGCTTATGTAAAACAAGCCGGCCCTGTCGCAAACGGGCCGAAAAATGTATTAGTAATTGGTGCATCTACCGGTTACGGCCTGGCGTCGCGTATTACTGCGGCGTTTGGCTCGGGCGCTAACACCCTGGGTATTTTCTTTGAAAAAGAACCGACAGAAAGTAAAACTGCATCGGCCGGCTGGTATAACACCGCCGCGTTTGAACAGGCAGCTAATGCGGCCGGCTTGTGGAACAAGCATATCAACGGCGATGCCTTTACCGATGAGTTAAAAGCGCAAGCCATTGATATTATCCGCAGTGAAATGGGTAAAATCGATTTAGTGGTGTACAGCCTGGCGGCGCCGCGGCGCAAAGACCCGGTAAGCGGCGAAATATTCAGTTCAGTATTAAAACCTATCGGCCAGTCTTACACTGCCAGAACGCTGAACACCAGCAAGCGTGAAATTGAAGAAGTGTCGGTTGAACCGGCCAACGACGATGAAATTCACCAAACGGTAAAAGTGATGGGCGGCGAAGATTGGGAGCGTTGGTTAGATCAGCTAAATGCTGCCGATGTGCTGGCCGACAATTGCCAGACAGTGGCATACACTTATATAGGCAAAGAGTTAACCTGGCCTATTTACGGTAAAGCTACTATCGGCAAAGCCAAAGAAGATTTAGACCGCGCTGCGGCGGCTATTACCAAGCAACTGGCGTCGAAAAAAGGCAAGGCTTATGTCGCGTCATTAAAAGCGCTGGTTACGCAGGCCAGTTCAGCTATTCCTATTATGCCGCTGTATATTTCGTTGTTGTACCGTGTCATGAAAGCAGAAGGCAGCCATGAGGGCTGTATTGAGCAAATTAACGGTTTATTCCGTCAAGGGCTTTACAGTGATACGCCTGTTATGGACGACGCCGGCCGTCTGCGTATGGATGGAAAAGAGCTGAGTCCGCATATTCAACAAGCCGTGAAAGATTTGTGGGGCCAGGTAACCACAGAGACTATCGATACGTTGACAGACTATAAGGGTTACCATAACGAGTTTTTACGCCTGTTTGGTTTTGGTTATACACATGTAGATTACGATGCAGATGTATCGCCGCTGGTGCCTTTAGCTAATATTGCACCATAAAAATAGCAAAACAGCCTTTAAAGCCGCCATTTGGCGGCTTTTGCTTAAGCTGCATTCGCAAATTGACTAAAGTTGACTAAAATTTGCAGCAATATGCCAAAGGTGTCGCTTAGTTAACGCATACGCCAAAGCGTGGTTTTCGTCGGCTGGTTTGCCGGAAAATTTATCTAATAGCATAGATAGCCGGCTGCATTAATGTTAGAATCCGCGACTTTAATATGGGTATCCGGTGAAAAAAATAAGCAGTAATTGTGCTGAAAATAACCGCCTGATGCGCTGCTCATCCTGCAGCTGAAAACCAGGCCCTGTTTCTTCCCAAAATAGTAGTGCAAGTACGTATGATAAAACTCAAAAAAGGCTTGGACATTCCCCTCGCGGGCAGTCCTAAACAAGAGATCAGTGCGGGCAATACCATTAACACTGTCGCTGTATTAGGCGAAGAGTTTATTGGCATGCGTCCGACTATGTCCGTTGAAGTTGGCGATACGGTAAAAAAAGGTCAGGTACTTTTCGAAGATAAGAAAACGCCGGGCGTGAAATTTACTGCACCAGTGGCCGGAACCGTCAAAGAAATTAACCGTGGCGCCAAGCGCGTATTGCAATCTGTTGTAATTGAAGCAGCAGGAAACGATGCGGTGCAGTTTGGTAAATATGCTGCTGACCAGCTTGCGGGGTTAAGCCGCGAGCAGGTAACGCAGAATTTGGTAGATTCCGGTTTATGGGTTGCCCTGCGCACCCGGCCGTATAGCCAAACGCCTGCTATCGACAGCACACCACGCGCTATTTTTGTCAACGCCATGGATACCAATCCATTAGCGGCAGACCCTGCGGTAGTAATAGCTGCAGATAGTGATGCCTTTACTCAGGGGCTAACAGTATTAGCGACGTTGACTGAAGGTAAACTGTACCTGAGTAAAAAAGCCGGTGTTAGCGTGCCGGCTATCAGCAAAGCAGAAGTGGCCGAGTTTGATGGCCCGCATCCTGCAGGCCTGGTGGGGACCCATATTCATCTGCTTGACCCCGTCAGCGCGAAAAAAGTGGTATGGCATATCGGTTATCAGGATGTTATAGCCATTGGTAAGTTGTTCACCACCGGTGAGTTGCACAGCGAGCGCGTAGTTGCGCTGGGCGGCCCGGCAGTGAAAACGCCACGTTTGGTAAAAACTGTACTGGGTGCGTCAACTGCTGAATTAACGGCGGGTGAACTGACTGAAGGTAAAAACCGTACTATTTCAGGTTCGGTATTGTCCGGTTCTACTGCGCACGGCGTGCATGGTTACATCGGCCGTTTCCATACTCAGGTGTCTGTGCTGGCTGAAGGCTATGACAAAGAGTTTTTAGGTTGGATTGCCCCCGGCAGTACCAAGTTTTCGGTAACCCGGGCTTATTTATCACATCTGAACCCGAAACGTCTGTTCAACATGACCACTACCACCAACGGCTCTGCCCGTGCCATGGTACCTATCGGCAATTACGAGCGCGTAATGCCGTTGGATATTCTGCCTACGCTACTGCTGCGTGACATAGTGTCCGGCGATACAGACGGTGCTGTGTCTTTAGGGTGTCTGGAATTGGATGAAGAAGATCTGGCGCTGTGTACCTTTGTTTGTCCCGGCAAATACGACTACGGCACCATTTTGCGTAACTGCCTGACGACCATTCAGAAGGAAGGCTAATCATGAGTTTAAAGCATTTTTTAGAGCGCATTGAGCCGTCATTTGAAAAAGGCGGTAAGTATGAGAAGTGGTATGCGTTGTATGAAGCTGTTGCCACTGTGCTGTATACGCCAGGTCTTGTAACTAAAAATGGTACGCACGTACGTGACAGTATCGATTTAAAGCGGATCATGATTTTCGTCTGGTTGGCGTTATTTCCGGCGTTATTTTTTGGTATGTACAATATTGGCCATCAGGCCGTTGTTGCACTGCAAGCTGGTTTTGGTACGCCAGATACCTGGCAAGTCGCCATTTATCAGTTGCTCGGCGGTGAGTTGACAGCAGAGTCCGGTTGGGGCAGTAAGATGTGGTATGGCGCAGTATGGTTTCTGCCTATCTACGCTGTAACCTTTATCGTTGGTGGCTTTTGGGAAGTCTTGTTTGCGTCAGTGCGTAAGCACGAAGTAAATGAAGGTTTCTTCGTCAGCTCTATCCTGTTTGCCTTGATTCTGCCGGCAACTATTCCACTGTGGCAGGTAGCCTTAGGTATCACCTTCGGCGTGGTGATTGCCAAAGAAGTGTTTGGTGGCACCGGTCGCAACTTCTTAAACCCGGCATTGGCCGGCCGTGCGTTTCTGTTCTTCGCTTATCCGGCACAAATTTCCGGTGATGCAGTATGGACAGTCGCTGACGGATACTCAGGTGCAACCTGGCTAAGTAAAGCGGCATCAGGCGAGTTGGATTACAGTGCAAATATGGATTTGTGGTGGAACGCTTTCTACGGTTTTATTCCGGGGTCAGTAGGTGAAACCTCTGTGTTGGCGCTGTTAATTGGTGGTTTGGCGCTGATCTACTTCCGTATCGCTTCCTGGCGTATTGTGCTGGGCGTCATGGTGGGTATGATCTTGTCTTCTTACCTGTTCAACGCTATTGGTTCTGAATCTAACGCTATGTTTGCTATGCCCTGGCATTGGCACCTGGTATTGGGTGGTTTTGCTATCGGTATGTTCTTTATGGCAACGGACCCGGTTTCAGCTTCGTTTACTGACAAAGGTAAATGGGCATACGGTATTCTGATTGGCTTTATGGTGGTGATGATCCGCGTTGTTAACCCGGCATACCCTGAAGGTATGATGTTAGCAATACTGTTTGCGAACCTGTTCGCACCACTATTTGATTTCTTCGTGGCTCAGGCCAATATCAAGCGGAGGCTGGCACGTAATGTCTAGTAATAACGATAGCATCAGCAAAACGCTGATCGTAGTCATCTCTTTATGTTTAGTTTGTGCCGTTATCGTGTCGACTGCAGCAGTGCAGTTACGGCCACAACAAACAGCCAATAAACTTTTGGATTCGCAAAAAAACGTGTTGGCGGTAACAGGGTTATTGTCCGGCAGCGATATCCAGCAGCTGTACAACAAGCATATTGAAGAGCGCTTTGTCGATCTGGATACCGGCAGCTTTGTAGAAAAGCCGGCTAACTATGATTACCGTAAATTTATGAAAGACCCTGCACAAAGCGTGCGCTTATCCGGTGATGAAGACTTAGCTTCAATAAAAAGCCGCGCCAATATTGCACCTGTCTATTTAGCCTACAATAACGGGGTAGAGTCCGGTGAGTTGTCGGCGATAGTACTGCCAATTCATGGTTATGGTTTATGGTCAACCATGCATGCGTTTTTGGCATTGGGTGCTGACGGTACAACAATACAAGGCCTGAACTACTATGAGCAGGGTGAAACAGCCGGTTTGGGTGGCGAAGTACAAAATCCGAAATGGGTAGCTCAGTTCGAAGGGAAGAAATTGTTGGACCAATCCGGAGCTCCAGCCATTAAGGTGGTTAAACCGGGCAATGCCAGCGCTGATTCCGCTTTTGAGGTAGATGGCCTGTCGGGTGCTACGTTAACCAGCAACGGCGTACAACATACTTTCGATTTCTGGGCTGGTGCTAAGGGTTTTGCCCCATTTTTGGCTAAAGTTCGCGACGGAGCATTAAACAATGGCTAACGCAAAAGAAATTAAAACGGTTCTGTTTGGTCCTGTATTTGCCAACAACCCTATTGCTTTGCAGGTACTGGGTATTTGTTCTGCACTGGCAGTAACCACCAAGATGGATAAAGCTCTGGTTATGTGTATTGCACTAACCTTAGTAACAGCTTTTTCTAACTTTTTTATCTCATTGATCCGTAATCACATTCCATCCAGTGTGCGTATCATCGTACAAATGACGATTATTGCTTCGTTGGTAATCGTAGTTGATCAGTTGCTGAAAGCCTTTGCCTATGACGTAGCAAAAGAGTTGTCAGTATTCGTTGGTCTGATTATTACCAACTGTATTGTAATGGGTCGTGCTGAAGCATTTGCGATGAAAAGCGCGCCAGGCATCAGCTTCCTGGACGGTATTGGTAATGGCTTGGGTTATAGCGCGGTGTTAATGACGGTGGCTTTCATCCGTGAGTTGGGTGGTTCAGGTACCTTATTTGGTGTTGAAGTTATGCCACTGGTTAAAGACGGCGGCTGGTATCAACCTATGGGTCTGCTGTTAATGCCGCCAAGTGCCTTTATCATCATTGCAGGCCTGATTTGGTTACTGCGTACTTACCGTACTGAACAGGTTGAAAAGGCATAAGGAGCTGTAGATGGAACATTATATAAGCTTGTTTGTCCGTGCCGTGTTTATTGAGAACCTTGCGCTGACGTTCTTCCTCGGTATGTGTACTTTTATTGCCGTATCGAAAAAAATCACCACCGCTTTTGGCCTGGGTGTTGCAGTAACGGTTGTACTGGGTATTTCGGTACCGGTAAATAACCTGGTGTATCAAAACCTGCTGGCGCCCGGCGCACTGGACTGGGCTGGTTTCCCTGAAGCCGATTTAAGCTTCCTGGGCTTTTTAACCTACATTGGTGTTATTGCGGCACTGGTACAAATTTTGGAAATGATTTTAGATAAATTCTTCCCGGCTTTGTACAACGCCTTAGGTATCTTTCTGCCGCTAATCACGGTGAACTGCGCCATTTTCGGTGCGGTAGCCTTTATGGTTGAACGTGATTACAACTTTGGTGAGAGTGTGGTGTTCGGTCTGGGCAGTGGTATTGGCTGGATGCTGGCAATCACTTTGCTGGCAGGTATTCGCGAGAAGCTGAAATACGCAGATATTCCACACGGTCTACGTGGTCTGGGTATTACCTTCTTAATGGTTGGTTTAATGGGGTTAGGCTTTATGTCTTTCTCCGGTGTTTCACTGTAAGGGGTAAGGGAACGCAATATGGAAAATGTAGACATATTTCTTGGCGTTGGCATGTTTACCCTGGTGGTGCTGGCGTTAGTGGTTATTATTTTGGCGGCCAAGTCTAAGCTGGTAGCGTCAGGTGACATTACCATCAGCATTAACGGCGATCCGGAAAAAGCCATTAAAACCAAAGCCGGCGGTAAATTGCTGGGTGCATTAGCGGATAAAGGCATCTTTTTGTCGTCTGCCTGTGGCGGTGGTGGTTCTTGTGGTCAGTGCCGCGTGCACGTGAAATCAGGTGGCGGCGAAATATTGCCAACTGAGCTGGGCCATATTACCAAGGGTGAAGCGCGCGAAGGTTGCCGTTTGTCTTGTCAGGTAAACGTAAAATCTGACATGGAAATTGAAGTTGAAGAAGAAATCTTCGGCATCAAAAAATGGGACTGTACTGTTATTTCTAATGATAACAAAGCGACTTTTATTAAAGAGCTGAAACTGCAGATCCCTGATGGCGAGTCTGTGCCGTTTCGTGCCGGTGGTTATATCCAGATAGAAGCGCCTGCACACCATGTGAAATACAAGGACTTTGACGTCCCTGAACAGTTCCGCGGTGATTGGGAGCGCTTTAAGTTCTTCACGTTAGAGTCTAAAGTAGACGAAGAAACTATTCGTGCTTACTCTATGGCGAACTACCCGTCAGAAGAAGGCATTATTATGCTTAACGTGCGTATCGCTACGCCGCCACCAAATAATCTGACGCTGCCTTGCGGTAAAATGTCATCGTATATCTGGAGCTTGAAAGAAGGCGACAAGGTCACTATTTCCGGTCCGTTTGGTGAGTTTTTCGCCAAAGAAACCGAAGCGGAAATGGTGTTTATCGGTGGTGGTGCCGGTATGGCTCCTATGCGCTCACACATTTTTGACCAGCTGCGCCGGTTAAAGTCGAAGCGTAAAATTACCTTCTGGTACGGTGCCCGGTCTAAGCGCGAAATGTTCTACGTTGAAGATTTCGATATGCTGGCGGCCGAGAATGAAAACTTCGAGTGGCATGTTGCTTTATCAGATCCGCAGCCGGAAGATAACTGGAGTGGTTATACAGGTTTTATCCATAACGTTATTTATGAAAATTACCTGAAAAACCATAAAGCACCGGAAGACTGCGAGTTTTATATGTGCGGTCCACCGATGATGAACAAAGCGGTAATTAATATGCTCAAAGATTTGGGTGTAGAAGATGACAACATTTTGTTAGACGACTTCGGCGGCTAACAAAAACAGTAAACCGGAGGGGCACCGTAACAGGTTGCCCCTTCTGCTATCAGGAACTCTTATGTCTCGTGTTTCTATGCTGAAAAACTGGCTGGCGCTTATTGCACTGGCCATTTTAGTTTCTTGCAGCCCTGCCAAACCGTTAACTGAGCAATATCAGTTAAATGGTGACACTATGGGTACGTACTATGTAGTTAAATTTTACAGCGACAAGGCGATAGACAGTAATGCGCTGCAACAGCAAATTGACACCGAGCTGGAGTTGGTCAACGATCTTATGTCGACTTACCGGCCGCAATCAGAGCTGATGCGTTTTAACCGCCACAGCGATGGCAGTGTTTTTTCGCTATCGCCACAAACTCATACTGTCGTGGCGGAAGCACTGCGCATTGCCGGGCAAACGCAGGGGGTGCTGGATGTTACAGTTGGCCCGCTGGTAGAGTTATGGGGCTTTGGTGCCCATGGCCGCATAGAACATGCTCCAGACGATGCATTAATTGAACAAACCCGCGCAGTGGTGGGCTATAACAAGCTTACACTAAATGAAGCAGGTTTAAGCAAAGCAGAACCTGCGCTAGCAGTAGACTTATCAACGATTGCTAAAGGCTTTGGTGTCGACCAGGTTGCGGCGTTGCTGGAGCAAAACGGCATTAGTGATTATCTGGTAGAAATTGGCGGCGAAATGCGTTTAAAAGGTAGCAAGCCTGAGCAACAGCCATGGAAAATTGCTATCGAAAAACCGGTAACAACGGAACGTGCTGTGCAGCGTATTTTAGTACCGGGTGATATGGGCGTGGCTACCTCAGGTGATTATCGCAACTATTTTGAAGAAGACGGAGTGCGTTACTCGCATTTACTGGACCCGCGTACCGGCAAGCCGATAAATAACCGCACGGTGTCAGTAACGGTGTTGCATCCGTCTTGTATGACGGCAGATGGCTATGCTACTGCATTAAACGTAATGAGCGAGCAAGAGGCACTGGCCTTTGCTGAACAGCACGGTATAGCGGTGTTGCTGGTGGTTAAAACAGATGATGGCTTTGCAGAGTTGACATCGTCAGCCTTTAAACCATACCTGGCCGGATAACGGAGTGTATATGACAGTTTTTTTATTTACTTTCGGTTTGTTTTTACTGGTGGTTGTGGCAATGGCGGTTGGCTATCTGGTGCAACGTAAAACTATTGCCGGTAGCTGTGGTGGCTTAGGCGAAATTGGTATTGAAAAAGCCTGCGATTGTGACAAGCCCTGTGAAAAACGGCAAAAACGGCTGGATAAAGAGAAGTTCTGGCAGCAGAATAAAATTATCTGACCGTTACACGTTGAGCATAATACCTGAAGCCGGCTGATGCCGGCTTTTTACTTTGACAGGAGCACCTTATCTTGCTGGATACACTCTTTGCCCTGCGCGCACGCGGCACCACTGTATGGCGCGAGGTTGTCGCCGGTTTTACCACCTTTATGGCTATGTCCTATGTGTTGTTTGTAAACCCGGCTATGCTGGCGCAAGCCGGTATGGATCATGGCGCGGTATTCGTTGCCACTTGTCTGGCGGCAGCCTTAGGTTGCCTGCTTATGGGCCTGCTCGCCAATTTGCCGGTGGCGCTTGCGCCTGGTATGGGGCTGAATGCCTTCTTCACTTACGTTATCGTATTGGAGCAGGGGCACAGTTGGCAAACTGCACTGGCTTGTGTGTTTTTCTCCGGCTGTTTATTTTTACTGCTGAGCATTTTTAAAATTCGCGAATGGATTATTAACAGCATACCGCTGCCGCTGAAAATGGGTATCGCCGCCGGTATTGGTATGTTTTTGGCACTTATTGCCTTGAAAACTGCCAACATTATCGTTGCCAGCCCGGCTACCCTGGTTACATTGGGCGATCTGCACAGTCCGCAAGTACTGTTAGCGTTGGCAGGCTTTTTTATTATTTTTGCTCTGGCACACCGTGGCTGGCATGCGGCGGTATTAATAAGCATTTTGTCTGTCACTGCAGCTGCCTGGTGGCTGGGCGATACACAGTTTAATGCCGTGGTGTCAATGCCACCAGCTGTGAGCGCAACCTTTATGCAGCTTGATTTTGCCGCCGCGCTTAGTTTAAGTATGTTGCCTGTTATTTTAAGCTTACTTTTTTTGGATTTGTTTGATACTTCCGGCACCCTGGTGGCGGTAACGCACAAAGCGGGTCTGATGCAAAAAAACGGCACTGTACCGGACCTGAGCAAAGCGCTTATCGCTGACAGTAGTGCCACCATAGCCGGCGCTATGCTGGGTACTTCAACAACAACCAGTTATGTAGAAAGCAGCAGCGGTGTTGCTGCCGGCGGCCGCACAGGTTTGATGGCGGTGGTTACCGGGCTATTGTTCCTGTTGGCATTGTGGTTTTCGCCGCTGGCCGCCATGGTGCCATCCTATGCAACAGCCGGTGCTTTGTTGTATGTCGCTACGCTAATGCTCAGCAGCTTAAAGCACGTAGAGTGGGACGATGTGATCCAGGCTGTACCGGTATGCGTTGTACTAATAATGATGCCACTGACGTTTTCTATCGCAGACGGCATTGGTATGGGGTTTATCAGTTATGCTGTGCTATGTTTGCTGACAGGTAAGCTGCAACACACCACCATCAGTGTCTGGTTACTGACATTGGTATTTTTGGCCAAATTTATCTGGGGATAGAATCTGATGCAACCTGGTTTAAAACTTAGCTTAACTACAGTGCTGTTATTGCTGCTGGCTGCAGCACCGCTGCAGGCCGACCGCTTTAAAGACGTGCAGGTAGAAGAAACGAAACTGGCAGATAATTTGTATATGTTATCAGGTGCCGGTGGCAATATGGCTACCTTAATTGCCGCCGATAAAGTGTTGCTTGTCGACGCGCAGTACGCCGAAATGGCAGATAAAATTAAAGCCAAGTTAAAACAATTAAGTGGCCAGCGCAGTTTAACCACACTGATTAACACCCATGTGCATGGCGATCATGTCGGCGGAAACAGTGCCTTAGCTGCAGACGTCGATATTATTGCACACAGCAAGGTGTTAAGCCGGTTGTCACAAGACACCGAATTCCCGCGCAGCGGTTTGCCGAAAACTACCTTCAGTGAGCAATTAACCTTACACCTGAACAATCAAACAGTGCGTCTTGATGCGATGCCGGCAGGTCATACTGACGGCGACATCGTGGTGTGGTTTGAACAGGCGAACGTGGTGCATTTTGGTGATTTGTTGTTTGAAGGCCGTTTTCCGTTTATCGATACCGGTAGAGGCGGCTCGGTAAAAGGCTATATCGACAATACCCGGGCCTTGATTGGTATGCTGAATGACCAGACTAAAGTGATACCGGGCCATGGCCAATTAACCGATAAAGCCGGCGTGCAACGTTCACTGGATATGATGCTGGCGACTTTGGCTATAGTGCAGGGCTACAAAGCGGCCGGCATGACAGAGCAGCAAGCTGTCGGGCAAGGTTTGGGGGAACAATGGCAAAGCTGGCATTGGAATTTTATTACTGAAGAGCGCTGGATTAAGACGCTGTACCATGCAGATATAAACTAGTTCTTGTCGCCCGTCAGGATGCTGGTTATGCTGTAGTAATGAAAAATATACAGCGCCGGCAGGGCGTTACTCCGGAGTCGGGGCAAGGATGAGGTTACGTGAAACCCTGGTGGCCTATATGTTGCCATTGCTGGTATTACCGGTGATGGCATTTGGCTATCTGGCCTATGAGTTCAGCAAACAGCATCTGCAAAAGAAAGCCTATTATGAAGTTGAGCAAGCGCTATACCAACAGCAGCTGCAGCTGACAACCTATTTGCAACAGCAGCAAACCAGATTGGCGATGCTGGTGCAAAGCCCTCTGCTACAGCAACATATTCAACAGCCTGAACCTGAGCTACTTAGTGCGCTGCAGCAGCAATTCAGCCGCTTTATGCAGGCGGATGATAATATCCGCAGCTTAAAGCTGGTGACACTAAATGGCGATTACGAGATGCAACTACCGCCGGTTGCTGATTATTCCGGCGTGCCTAACCGCTTTCGCAATGAATATTTCTCCTCGTTACAAGCTCAGGTAGATGAAGCCGGCTATTTCCTTGCCGAAGACACCGCCAGCAGCAGTTTACAGCTGTTTTTTGCGCATAAGCTGTATACCAATTCAGTAACAGAATCACGCCGGTTATGGGGCTACCTGGTCGTAATGGTTAATCCGGATTTGTTTGCGCAGGTCGTCAGTTATCGCCATACGCCAAACAGTGTCACGTTGCTGATCAGCAAGGCGGCCACGGTAACCTATGCCGATAATATGGCGTTAATCGGCAGTGCTTTTGCGCCAACCAATTTCCGCGCTATTCAGCAGAGCATTGATGCGCAAAGCTTCTCGTCAGAGCTGTTATTGGGACAACATCGTTTGCTGTTGGGAAAAAGTTTGCCCGGAGCTTATCAGTTGCTGTATGGCATAGATGAGACAGAGTTACTTCGCCAACAACGTCTGTTATCTCTGGTATTGGTGCTGTTAACGTTACTGGTTTGCTTGATCCTGCCTCTGCTGGTGTATTGGTTGCTGATTCGCAATGTATTTGAACCTATCAAACAACTAACCGCAGCTAAAACAGCCGTTGGTCGCGGTGATTTATCGACGTTACTGGAAGTAAAAAAGCAGGATGAATTGGGCGACATGTTTGCCGCTTTTAATGTCATGGTGCGCCAGCTTCGGGTATACCGTGAGCGCGAGCGGGCCTATAAGCAACAATTAGAGGACAAGGTACTGCGCCGCACCCAGGATTTAGCCCGCGCTAATGACGATTTAGCGGCTGCAAACCAGGAGTTGATCCTGGCACGGGAAGCCGCCGAGCAAGCCAACCGCTTAAAAAGTGTTTTTCTGGCTAATATGAGCCATGAGATCCGCACGCCGCTGACGGCTATCATCGGTTTTTCGGAGCAAGCCAAAAGTGAGCAGGATAATGACAAACTGCAGAATTACTTACAGCGGGTATTAAAAAGCGGTGACCATTTATTGGGCTTAATCAATGACATTCTTGATCTGTCGAAGATAGAGGCAGAGAAGCTCGAGCTGAATTATGAAGCCTTTAATTGTCTGGCGTTAATTGACGATGTGTTTCAGTTAACCCGCAGTCAGGCTGAAGCAAAGGGGCTGCAATGCACGCTGGAACTGCAATTCCCGCTGCCGGTATATTTATACAATGATGCGCTGCGCTTTCGTCAGGTGCTGCTGAACCTGACCAGTAACTCAGTAAAGTTTACCAAGAAAGGTAAGATCGTACTTAGCGTAGCCTATGACGTATTGCGTCAGCGTTTGACGATTAAGGTAAAAGACAGTGGCATCGGTATGACGCCGGAAGAATTAAGCCGGATTTTCCAGCCGTTTGTGCAGGCTGATGCGACTGTTACACGGCATTTTGGCGGCACGGGTCTTGGGTTGTGTATATCGAAGAAACTGATGCAACAAATGGACGGCGATATACAGGTAGAAAGCGTAAAGGGTATAGGCAGTTGCTTTGAATTGCATTTTAACTGTAGCAGCCAACAGCCGGAATTGGTCGACAGCTTTACCAAAGAGTTGGGCGTAGCATGCGCAGACAGTAATGTTAAGCCGGTGCCGCAGTTGCATATTTTAGTGGCGGAAGACAATCCGGATAACCAATTACTGCTGAAACTAATGCTGGCAAAAGCCAATGCCAGCTGTGTGTTGGTTGATAACGGCCACAAAGCCGTTGAGCGGGCACTGGCAGAAGACTTCGACCTGATTTTTATGGATATGCAAATGCCGCTGATGGGGGGGGAGGAAGCCACACGTTTAATCCGCCATGCCGGCATTGAGACACCGGTTATCGCGGTTACTGCCAATGTGATGACAGAAGATCTGGAGCGTTATAAGGCAGCCGGTTGTCAGAGCTTATTGCCAAAACCGGTAATGCAGAGCGATTTACTTAATATTCTCGGTAAATTTGGCGCTAAGACATCTTTAACAGCGGTTGAGTTATTAGAGCAGCAATTAGCACAGGATCCGCAGATGCAGGCATTGAAGCAACAATTCAGTGTGCAATTGCCACAGTTGTGCCGCGAGTTACAAGGCTATTGTGATGCCGGCCAATGGCGCGAGCTGGCTTTTGCTGCGCATAGTCTGAAAGGCAGCGCCGGCAGTATGGGCTATCCTGAACTGACTACGCTGGCAGGTGAACTGGAACGCTGCGCGAACAATGAACGAGCCGGCTGCACTGAGTTGCTGGTTAAAATACAGTCTGTGGTGCAGCGCAGTGCTGATGCGTCAGCACGCGTTTAATGATTAGCAGTGTAAAAGGGGGCTTATGTCTGTCCAGCAACAGTTAATTCAACTACTTGAGCAGAAAATACAGCAAGACAAATTGCTGCTGCCAACCTTGCCTGATGTCGCATTAAAAGTACGCCAACGTTCTGCCGAGGCAGATATCAGCCTGTTGGATATGGCCGATGTAATAGCACAGGATCCTGCTTTGGCTGCCAGAATGATCAAAGTTGCCAACAGTGCTTTTATGGGGCGCTCGATAAAAGTGAATACTCTGAATCAGGCGGTAACCCGCATCGGGTTGAGCCAAATTCGCAATATAGCTATAGCGATGGCACTGGAGCAGGTGTTTGTGTCAAAACATAAGCAAGTGCAGCAGCAGTTAGATGCGTTGTGGCAAAGCAGTGTGCAGGTGGCCAGTGTAGCGGCATCTTGCCTGGCGTATTATAACAGCCGTGAAGCCCGTAGCGGCCTGAATAAAGACGTTATGACGCTGGTCGCGCTGGTGCACAATATCGGCGCTTTGCCGGTCGTTGCGGAAGCTGAACGGGAACAAGCCTTGCTGGGCGACCCGCGCTTTTTATTGCAAATGGCAACCAGACTATCAACCGAAGTCAGTATGCGGATTTTGTATGCCTGGGGTTTTGCGGATGAGTTTTATCAGGCGGCGCTGCAATGGAAGAAACTGCAACCGGATAAACCAGGCCCGGGTTATACCGATTTTATCCGGCTGGCAATTATCGCCAGAGACGGCTACGCCGACAAAGAATTACAACAACGTTTGCTGCAGTATTATGTCGCTATGCAAATGGTGCCGCAGGAAGATTTTATGCAGCATCCTGAAATACAAACGGTATATCAGGATGTGCGGGCGGTATTCAGTTAAACCGCTGTGGCTGCAGCGCTTTAGTCTGCTGCAGCCAACTGCTGACTGATACTTAGCAGCGCCAGGTTCAGGGCTGATGCCATCAGCAGTAAATCGGCATCCAGTCTGGCAGTTAAATCTTCCCAGCCCAGTTCATCATTTTGCCCGGTTAACAGATCATGAAATTTCAGTCGCTTCAGTGCGCCGTCATCGGTAATTTGCAGTGACAGGCCTTCTGCTTGCTCCAGACCGATACTGGTAACCAGTTTATCCTGCAGGTGGCTTTGCACTTCATCGGCAGTCAATAAATGATTACTGAATTTCACTTTAGCACCTTCTTCATCCGGGGCTTTGAGCTCAGCATCACTGCCTTGCACAAAACCTTGCGGCAGGGCTTTATTTTGCAACCAAAGTTGCAAGTTGGCATTCAGTTTGTGGTTATCCAGCCACGGCAGGGCAGGTAAAGAACCTAAGGCTTTACGCAGTAACGCCAGTACGTCTTCGGCTTTGCCGGCACTGCCGCTGTTAATCACCAACCACTGATTTTCCGGATCATAGTAGCCCTGGGTTAACGAAGAGCGGCTGAAAGCTCTGGGCAATAAACTCAGCTGCAGTTCTTCTTTCAGACTCTGTTTTTCTTTGCGGCTTAACGGCCGGCCTTTTTCCAGCTCCATCGCTTCGACTTTGGGCTGCATTTCTTCATTGATCACTGCCGCCGGCAGAATTTTTTCCTGGCGTTTAACAGCAAAAAACTGCAAATGGCCGCAAGCATGGCAATACTGTTTAATGCTGGGATGCAACGGAAAACTGAAGCCGGTTTTTACTGCTTCCTGGGCGCTTAGCGGGGTAAATTTGAATTCCGCCAGGGCTTGCTCCCAAGCCCCGACATCAGTGCTCAGAGGGGCGCTGAGCTTATAAACGCGAACATTTTTAAACCACATAATTCACTCAAATCAAAAAATCCGACCGGCAGTATAACGTGTATCAAGTCGGAATTTTCAGATTTTTTGGAAAAGCGATATGGTAATGCAAGCCTTTGCCGGGCTCGCTGCTAACAGTAATACTGCCGCCCAGTGTTTGGCGCACCAGATTATAAGTAATATGTGTACCCAAGCCACTGCCACCCTGATCGCGTTTAGTGGTAAAAAACGGGTGGAACAGTTTTTCTAATTGTTCCGGAGTCAGCCCTTTGCCGTTATCGCTGTATTTGATGTCAACATTATCATCTTCATCTAATACAGTAATACGGATCTGGCCTTCATTAGTGTCTTCAAAGGCATGAATTAACGAGTTCATCAGCAGGTTGGTAAATATCTGTGATATCGCTCCGGCCGGACAGTTCAGCATAATGTTATCCGGGCAATTTACTTCAATTTGGTGGCGGGTTTTCTTGAAGTTGGGTTGCAATGAGCGGATCACTTCGTGCAGGTAATCTGCCAGATTAATAGTGCGCACTGCTTCACTGGTTTGGTCAACTGCAATTTGCTTAAAGCTGGCAATAAGCTCTGATGCACGCATTAAATTCGATTGCAGCAACTCTGCGCCCTGGGTTGCCTCTTCAATAAAATGTTCCAGGTTCTTCGGTGACAGCGTCTTATCTTTATAAGCTTGGGCCAGGGTACTGATTTTTTCTGCCAGAAAGCTGGTGGCGGTTACGCCGATGCCTACCGGCGTATTTACTTCATGCGTAATACCGGCGACCAGACCGCCCAATGCGGCCATTTTCTCTGACTGTACCAACCGGTCCTGAGCCTGCTTTAAATCATCAACAATTTTTTCCAGCTCGGTTTGCTTGCTGCGTAAGGCATCTTCAGTATGACGGCGGCGTTCTATTTCTTCGCGCAAGCTTTGCTGTTTAACTTCCAATTCCTGCTTCTGTTGTTGCAAGTCCATCATCGCCTGGCTTAAACCGGAGGTTTTGCGCGCGACCTCCTGTTCCAGCATCAGGTTTTGCTGGTCCAGTTTTTCATTCGACAACATCAACTGCTTTTGCGTGGTTTCCAACTGGGTTTTGTAATCCTGCACACGGCTGATCAAGCGATTAAACGCGTCCGCCATTACGCTCAGTTCTGAGGTGTCATCATGCTGAATTTCGACTTTGGCGCCGTCGAGTTGATCCAGCTCCAGATCTTCAATTTGTTGCGTTAACTCTGTCAGTGGCAGGGTAAGTTGTCTACGAAACGCCAGCAAAAACAGAATGATAAGAAAAGTAGTTTTTAACATGGCATTACCGACAAGGAAGTAAATGCCTACTTTTATCCGGTCTATGACTACGGCGCGGCTGGAAAACAGCGTGACATCACCCACCTGGGTAGCGCGGCCGGAAAATTCGAAAATCAGCGGGAAGGTATAACCAAAAATACCGGATTGCTGTTCTGTCAGGCGCACGCCTTCACGCACCAGTTGGGTGCTGAAACGCTCCTGAATGTTAAGATAACGGCCCAGTTGGGTAATAACAGCGCCGCTGTCATCGCGTACAATAATGCCCTCAATGGCCGGTATTGCCAATAAACCGTCGGCAATGATCAAGGCTTGTTGGGTATTTAGCTCCCATATTGCCCGTGTCAGGCTGCCGGAAAAGGTTTGCTGCAGCGTCTCCAACTCGCCATTGATATGGTTTTTGGTATTAAAGTATTCCGCAACAATTTGCCCCAGCGTCACCACGAAGGTCAGGATAAAATAAACTGACAAGACTTTGGTTAACAGCTTACGGGATAAGCTTTTGTGCTGCATGAAGTAACCTTGTGTGGCGATATCGTTTTTGCTTATCACACTACCATAACCAATAACCGGCAGTTTGCAAATAGCCTGAGCTGATCTGAGCTATTTATAGCGCAGATATTGCTTTATAGTGATGCTCTGTATATATTTTTTAACCAAACAGTGTCGCAAAACACCACAATACAGGCTGTAGTACATGGCGTTCACCGCGTTAATTTGTGATGACTCTCTGCTGGCGCGTAATCAGTTGAAAAAATCCCTGCCGGTTAACTTTGATGCAGAAATTGTTACTGCTGCCAACGGCGTTGAGGCAATATCATTGTTGCGAGCCAGGGATATTGGCGTGGTCTTTCTGGACCTGACCATGCCGGAACTGGATGGCATAGGTGTACTGGAAGCGATAAAAGCAGAGGCAATAGATTGTTTCGTTATTGTGGTGTCGGCAGATATTCAACCGGAAATGCAAAAACGGGTAACGGAACTGGGGGCGCTGGCTTTTATAGCTAAGCCGGCTTCTGCTGATAAGCTGGCTGCTGTGATGAACAAGTATGGTTTAATTTAATCTCTGCCATTAAATTAGCCGTTGACAGACGTCTATAAGTCTGTGCATAGTGACAACCATGAAAATAAAAACGACAGTACTCACCACCATTATTATTACCACCAACCCTTCGGGGTAGGAGGTCGGCGGTGTGTTGTCTGTAAAAAGACCCGTGACCTCAAATGTCACGGGTCTTTTTTTTGGCGCTGATATGCAGCGCCGGCAAAATACAAATCAAGTGTCGCGATAACTGACCATTTCAGTAATTAATGCGCAAGGAGTTTAACATGAGGGTGCTCAAATTTGGCGGTTCGTCGCTGGCGTCAGTTGACCGTTTTGCCGAAGTTGCAAATATAGTTCAGCAACTGACAACCACAGATCGTATTTGTTTGGTGTTATCGGCTCCACAGGGGGTAACCAATACGCTGGTGGAACTGACCGATTTGGCGTATTTGGGCTCAGACTTCACTGGTTTGTTACAGCAGCTGGCTCAGCGTTATCAGACATTGGCAGCAGAGGCCGCCGGGCTGTTTACAACGGCGAAGCTGGATGAGTTGCAGCAGGTAGCACAAGCACAATTGGCACAACTACAGGCACAGCTTACCGGTATTCAGCTGTTGCGGCATTGTCCGGACCATATTAAAGCGCAGATCCTTGGCCTGGGGGAGCAGTTCAGCGTGGCGTTGATGACAGCACTGTTAAATGCCAAACCAGTGCATGCTGTGGCACTTAACGCGATAAACCTGGTAAAAAGCAGCGGTGATTATTTAAACGCCACAGCCGATATTGCCGCTTCCGAACAAACGTTACAGCAGGCGATTGCCGGCCAAAGTGCTCAGGTCTATGTTATTGCAGGCTTTGTATCCAGCAATGCGCAGGGTGAAACCTGCTTGCTGGGCCGCAATGGCTCGGATTATTCCGGCGCTATTGTCGCGGCCAGTATCCGTGCGGTAGCCTGTGAAATCTGGACCGATGTAGATGGTGTGTACAGCGCCGATCCACGGCAGGTAAAAAATGCCAAACTGATTGACCGCTTATCTTATGATGAAGCGATGGAGCTGTCGTATTTTGGTGCCAAGGTGCTACACCCGAAAACAATAGGCCCGTTAGCGCGTTTCAATATTCCCTGTTATATCAAAAATACCTTAAACCCCGCCGCACCGGGCACCTGTATCGACAACAATGGCGAAGGTGACTCGCTGGTGAAGGGTATCTCCAGCCTGGAGCACCTGGCATTGGTTACCGTATCCGGCCCCGGTTTAAAAGGCGTGGTGGGCATGGCCAGCCGCGTGTTTGCTTCTATGGCACGGGCACATATTTCGGTCAGTTTGATCACGCAGTCGTCTTCTGAATTCAGTATCAGCTTTTGTGTACCGCAATTGCATTTAGCCGCAGCAAAACATGCTTTACAGCAAGAGTTTGAACTGGAGCTGCAAACCGGTTTATTACGCGAGCTGAGTATTTTACCCGACATGGCAATTGTCAGCCTGGTGGGCGATGGCATGCGTCAGCATCGCGGCGTGGCGGCGAAGTTTTTTGCTTCACTTGCACAGGCACGTGTTAACGTGGTGGCGATTGCGCAGGACAGTAGCGAGCGCTCTATCTCTGCTGTTATTGAGCAAGCCGCCTGTAAAAATGCCGTGAAGGTTTGCCACGAGAACTTCTTCAGCCATGTTCCCAGTATTGATGTGTTTCTGGTCGGCTGTGGCGTGGTGGGCAGTGAGTTGCTGGCCCAAATTCAGCGCCAGCAGGCGTTTTTGCACAGCCGCCAGGTAAAGGTTACGGTATATGGCATTGCTGACAGTAAAGCCACTTTGTTACACAGCGATGGTGTTGATTTGTCACAGTGGCAGCCGCAGCTGGCCGCAGCGAAAACGGTGTTTTCGGTAGCGAACTTAACCCGCTTTGCCCAGCAGCAGCACCTGACCAATCCGGTGCTGGTAGATTGCACCAGCTCTGAGCAGGTGGCCGCGCAGTATGCTGATTTTCTTGCTGCCGGCTTCCATGTGGTTACGCCGAACAAAAAAGCCAATACCGCGTCTTTTGCTTATTACCAGCAACTGCGCCAGTTGGCACAACAAAACCGGCGCCGGTTTTTGTATGAAACCACGGTAGGAGCCGGTTTGCCGGTAATTGATACCTTGCAGGGGCTGCTAAATGCGGGTGATGAATTGCTGGCTTTTGAAGGGATTTTATCCGGTTCATTATCCTATATGTTTGGCGAGCTGGAGCAGGGCGTTGCCTTATCTGAAGTGACGAAAAAAGCCAAAGCACTGGGCTTTACCGAGCCGGATCCGCGCGATGACTTATCCGGTATGGACGTGGCCCGTAAGTTGTTAATTCTGGCCCGTGAAGCCGGTATGACACTGGAGCTGAGCGACGTGGAGGTAGAATCGGTGCTGCCAACCGATTTTGCAGCAGGGGCCACAGTAGATGAGTTTATTGCGCAGCTGCCGCAGTTAGATGCCGCTTTTGCCAGGCGCGTTGCCGCGGCGAAAGCCGAAGGTAAGGTACTCAGGTATATCGGTGGCATTGTGGATGGTAAGTGCAAGGTAGCGATAAAAGCGTTGGATACAGAGCATCCGCTGGCCAAGGTAAAAGACGGTGAAAACGCGCTGGCTATTCATACCCGTTATTACCAGCCGATCCCGTTTGTACTGCGCGGTTATGGTGCCGGCGCTGCGGTAACGTCTGCAGGGGTATTCAGCGATATTATGCGCACCCTTGGCTGGCAACAACAGGTGTAATAAACATGCAGCACTATTCTGACGTTACATCTGCTAATTACCTGAAGCGTTACTATGCGCCGGCCTCTACCGGCAATTTCTCGGTTGGCTTTGATTTACTCGGTGCTGCCTTCGAGCCAATAAGTGGCGAGCTGTTTGGCGATGTGCTGGATATTATCGGCGAACAAGCTGAGCTTAGCCTGGATATTGTTGGCCGCTATGTGCATCAGTTACCGCAGCACACAGATGACAATCTGGTGCTGAGCTGCTTTTACGCCTTTGAACAAAAGGTTGGCCGCACGCTACCGCGCTTAGCTTTGCGACTGCATAAAAACCTGCCGGTGGGCAGCGGCCTGGGCTCCAGTGCTTGTTCTATCGTGGTGGCCTGTTATGCCTTTAATGATTATTTCGGTCAGCCGTTATCGCCCTCTGAACTGCTGCAGCTGATGGCGGTGGCTGAAGGCGGGGTAAGCGGCAGTGTGCATTATGATAATGTTGCGCCGTCTTATTTGGGCGGCCTGCAACTGATGTTGCCGCAAAGTACTGCTGTGTGCCGCAGCCTGCCGTGGTTTGAGCATTGGCGAGTAGTGTTAAGCTATCCGGGTACAGTGCTGTCAACTAAAGCCGCCCGCGCAGTATTGCCGCAGCAACTGAGCCTGGCACACAGCATTGCTTTTGCCGGCATGCTCAGCCGTTTTGTCAGCGCCATGTATGCCAAAGATGAAGCCGATGCTTGTGGCGCCTTACAGGATTTGCTGGCCGAACCGGCGCGGACACCGTTGCTGCCGGAATTACCGGCGCTGCGCAGCGCTTTGATGGCGCAGGGCATACTGCATCTGGGTATTTCAGGCGCTGGCCCAACGCTATTTGCCTTGTGTCGTGATGATGCACAGGCACAGCTTGCTGCGGATTATTTATCACGGCATTATGAAAAGAATCAGGACGCGGCCACACAGATTTGTCGCTTGTCATTAGCCGGCGCCAGGGCGCTGTAGGAATAAACTATGTTGTTAACCAATATTAAAGTACCTGCCGAACAGGTCAGTTTTTTACAAGCAGTGCGCCAGGGCTTGGGCAAAGAGCAGGGCTTGTTCTTCCCCACCAGTTGGCCAAAACCGGATATCGCCGCGCTGTTAAACATGTCGCTGGTGGAGCGCAGCAGTGCTATTTTACAGGCCTTGATTGGCGATGAACTAAGCAGTGCCGACGTCAGCACTATGTTGAGCAATGCCTTTACCTTTCCTGCGCCGTTAGTGCCGGTAGCGGATGATGTCAGCTGTCTTGAGCTGTTTCATGGCCCGACACTGGCCTTTAAAGACTTTGGCGGCCGTTTTATGGCGCAGGCATTGGCCAAAGCGCAAGCCGGGAAAAAAACCACTATTGTTACGGCAACGTCGGGGGACACCGGCGCTGCAGTGGCGCATGCGTTTTATCGCCAACCCGGCGTGCAAGTGGTGATCTTATTCCCGAAAGGTAAGATCAGCCCGCTGCAGGAAAAGCTGTTTACCACCCTGGGGGAAAATATCACCACCCTGGCAGTAGACGGTGATTTTGACCAGTGTCAGGCGCTGGTAAAACAGGTGTTTGATCATCAAGCCCTGGTGGAAAAGCTCAGTATTAACTCAGCAAACTCAATTAATATCAGCCGGCTGTTTGCGCAAATCTGTTATTACTTTGAAGCGGTAGCACAAGTGCCGGCAGACAAACGTGGCCAGGTCGTTATTGCTGTGCCCAGCGGTAACTTTGGTAATTTAACCGCCGGTTTAATTGCCAAAGCACTGGGTTTACCGATTAAGCGTATGGTTGCAGCCACTAACGCCAATGATACCGTACCGCGCTATTGGCGCAGCGGTGATTGGCAGCCGAAAACCACCGTTGCCACCTTATCCAATGCCATGGATGTTGCAGCACCGAATAACTGGCCGCGGGTTGAAGCATTACTGGCGCAAGGTGTTATCAGCCGTGACGACATTGAAGCGGTAATGGTAGATGAGGATGACACTGTGCTTGGCGTGCGTCAGCTGTCGCAATTGGGTTATTTAAGTGAGCCGCATGCCGCGGTGGCATTTAAAGCACTGAAACGCAGCCTGCAACCGGGCGAGTTTGGTATTTTCCTCGGTACGGCGCACCCGGCCAAATTTAAAGAGCAGGTAGAGAACATTCTGGGTACGCCTATCGCGTTACCGGAAGCGTTGGCACGTTGCGCAGCAGAGCAGGGGCTAAGTAAAGACATTCCGGCCGATTTTGCCGTGTTGCAACAGGTGCTGTTGCAACTGGAGCACGCCTGATGTCTTGGCAGCAATTGCTGGGGGAAGAAAAACAGCAGCCGTACTTTGTTGCGGCGCTGGAGCAGGTAAAACAGGCGCGATTGGCCGGGCAGGTAATATATCCGCCGGAAGCTGATGTGTTTAATGCTTTTAAGCTAACCAGTCTTGATAACCTTAAAGTTGTCATTCTGGGGCAAGACCCTTACCACGGGCCAAATCAGGCGCATGGTTTGGCGTTTTCTGTGCGCCCCGGGGTACGCACGCCGCCGTCACTGCAAAATATGTACAAAGAGCTGGCGCTGGAAGACCCTGAATTTCGCATTCCTGAGCATGGTTGTCTGGAAGCATGGGCGAAGCAGGGCGTGTTGTTGCTTAATACCGTGTTGACGGTGGTGGCAACCCAACCTAATTCACACCGCAAGTTAGGCTGGGAGCAGTTTACCGATAAGGTGATCGCACAAATAGATGCACAGTGCCGCGGCATCGTATTTTTACTCTGGGGCTCGCACGCCCAGAAAAAAGGCCGCCTGATCGACCGGCAACGGCATTATGTGCTGGAAGCACCGCATCCGTCACCGTTATCAGCACATCGCGGTTTTCTCGGTTGTGGCCATTTTAAACAAGCCAACGAGCTGCTGGTTAAACAGGGGAAAACCCCGGTTAACTGGCAGTTGTAACTGAGCCTGAAAACAAAAAAAACGCCCGCTGATGTCAGCGGGCGTTTTGTTACAATTCGATATCAGCCAGTTCCGGTTCAATGGTCCAGTCGATGTCGCTCAGCTCTCGTTTTAAGCGCTGGCGCTCTTTCAACTGTTCTATTTCGCGCCATTTACGCTTTACCGCACGGGGTTTGGCGGCAGGGCGTTCCAACATATTCAGTAAGTCTTCGAAGCTTTCCATAATTTGGCCTCTCTGATAGTTGTTTTTCTATTAGTTGTTGTTATTTTCAACAAAGGATTTACCACACTTTGCCTGAAAATAAAACAACTAAGTGACAACACTATGACAGGTCGGAGCTTTTTTACTGATTTTTTTGCTGCAAAAACGCCTTAATTAATGCTTGGGTAGAACTGTCCAATAAGCTGGCATCGCCGCCTGCTAACGCCTGATAAATCGGCCCGGACAGTTGTTTACCCAGCTCAACCCCCCACTGATCGAACGAGTTCAAGCCCCACAGTACACCCTGACAAAATACTTTGTGCTCATACAACGCAATTAATGCCCCAACATAATAGGGTGATAACTCCGGTAGCAGCAGTGTATTGCTGGGTTTATTGCCGGGCGATACTTTATGTGGTGCCAGTGCCGCTGCCTGCTCTGCTGTCATGCCGGCTGCCAGGCATTCTGCTGTGGCTTCCTGCAATGTTTTGCCCTGCATCAGTGCCTGTGTCTGGGCGAAACAGTGTGCCGCCAAACGTTGATGGTGGTCGGTTAACGGGTGGGCCGGTGTCAGTGGCAGAATAAAATCTGCCGGTACCGCCAGTGCACTTTGGTGCAACAACTGATGATACGCATGCTGGCCATTGGTGCCGGCGTCGCCCCAAATTACCGGTGCGGTGGCATCGGTTAACGGCTGGCCGTTAATATCAACGCTTTTACCGTTGGATTCCATATCCAGTTGCTGCACATAAGAGGGCAATAAACGCAGATAGTGGCTGTACGGCAGCAATGCCTGGGCCTGACAGCCAAAACCGTTGATGTACCAGATACCAAGCAATGCCAGTGTGAGTGGCATGTTCTCCGCTTGCGGCGCATGTATAAAATGCTGATCCATCGCCTCAGCACCTTGTAGTAACTGCGCAAAATTGTCGTTACCAATCATCAGCGCTACCGGCAGGCCAATAGCTGACCACAGCGAATAACGTCCGCCAACCCAATCCCACATCGGCAGAATATTTTGCTCTACGATACCAAATTCGGCGGCCGCTTTAATATTGGACGAGGTGGCCCAGAAATGACGTGCTATGGCGTCAGCATCTGCACCGTGGTCTTTAAACCATTGCCGCAGTGCCAGCGCATTTTGTTTGGTTTCTTCGGTGCCAAAGGATTTAGAAGCGACAAACACCAGAGTAGTGGCGGGGTCGAGCTGTTTTACCACATCTGATACCACAGCGCCGTCGATATTGCCGGCAAAATGCAGTTTTACCGGGCTGCAATGGTAAGGTGTTAACGCTTCAACGGCCATTTGCGGGCCCAACAGCGAGCCGCCGATACCTACCCAGATCACGTCAGTAATGGCTTTACCGCTGTAGCCGGTATATTCGCCCTGATGCAAGCGGCTGACCAGCGCTGTCATTCTTTGCCGGCAATCGGCAATGGCGGCACCGATATCGTCGCCGTCCAGTGCCAGGCCGCTAACATCGGTTTTGCGCAGCATCATATGCCATACGGCACGTTGCTCGGTATTGTTCACCTTATTGCCTGCCAGCATGGCCTGTAACACCGGCTGGATTTTGCTGGCGCTAGCCAGCTGTTGCAGTGCCTGCCAGCTGCTGTCGTCAATCAGGTTTTTCGAGTAGTCCAGGCTGATACCGCATGCTGTGGTGCGAAAGCGGTTGGCCCTGGCCGGATCGGCAGCAAAGGCCTGACGTAACGGACCTTGTTGTGCAGCCAGCGCTTTCAGCGCCGGCCATGGTGAAGCTGACATACTCTACTCCCCTGTAAAATAGTAATTAAAATGCTTGTTGGATCCGTTGTTCCAGCTTGCGCTGGTCAATGGCAAATTTGCGGATACCTTCCGCCAGTTTCTCGGTGGCCATGGCATCTTCATTTAAGGCCCAGCGGAACTGACTTTGGCTCAGCTGCGCCGGTGCTGCACTGCTGGCGCCATTATCTTTTAAATGCACGGTCAGCTCGCCCTGCATCTGGTCAAGCTCGGCTAACAATGCCGGGCTGATGGTTAAGCGGTCGCAGCCGGCCAGCGCTAATACCTCACCGGTATTACGGAAACTGGCGCCCATCACCACAGTTTTAAAGCCGTGTTGTTTGTAAAAGCGGTAGATTTCACGCACCGACACTACGCCCGGATCCGTTTCGCTGCTGTAATCTTGTCCGGTGCTGGCTTTGTACCAATCCAGAATGCGGCCAACAAAGGGCGATATTAAATACACACCGGCTTCTGCACAGGCACGGGCCTGAGCCATATGGAATAACAGCGTAAGATTGCACTGAATACCTTGTTGCTCTAACTGCCGTGCCGCCTGAATACCTTCCCAGGTCGAGGCAATTTTTATCAGAATACGGTCTGTGCTTACGCCGTTCTCCTGATACAGCGCAACTAATTGTAAGGCTTTAGCGACAGTAGCCGCTGTATCAAAAGATAAACGGGCATCCACTTCTGTTGATACGCGGCCGGGCACCAGCTTGCTGATGGCTGTACCCACATCAACGGCAAATTTATCACAAGCCAGCTCAAGTTGTGCCGCTGTAGTGGTCGCTTTAGCTTTAGCATAGCTAACGGCCGCCTTTAGCATCGGTTTGGCAAAATCGAGTTGGCTGGCATTGAGCAGTAAGCTGGGGTTAGTCGTGGCATCGACCGGACGGAATTGTTCGATGGCGGTTAAATCGCCGCTGTCTACCACAACGGTAGTAACGGCTTTAAGTTGGCTTAATAAGTTGCTCATATAGTTTTATTACCGTATTTTTGATCACATTCTAGTGATGCAGTGAATAATTAGCAATTAATGTAGGAATATTACAACATAATCTGTGTGTCGTTAGTAAAAAACAACAATAGCGTTGCATGGCACAAAGTAAGTTACTATATTGCCTGTTTTTGTCAGGTTGTTAAGACCTGTAATTTGTTATCAGTGTAATTAGCACAGGATCTCGATGATCTTCCAAGCCAGCTTTTATAAAAGTAAGAAACTTCTGTTGATCGAAGACTGCGAACCGGTAAGGGCGTCGATCAAGGGTATGCTACAGCAGATAGGTTTCGTTGATATTACTGCTGTCGCCGACGCGGTTCAAGCGCTGTCGCCGGCTAAAAGGCATGCTTACGACTTTATTTTGGCCGATTTCAATTTGGGCGACGGTAAAGACGCGCTGCAATTGTTTGCTGAGCTGTCGGCACAGGACGCCATTAAACCTGGTTGCTGCTTTGTAGTTATCAGTGCCGAGCCGCAACGTTTGCCGGTAATGGGCTTGCTGCAAGGCACACCGGACCACTTCGTGTTAAAACCGTTCTCCTATATGGAATTGGAAAAACGCCTGGCCAAAGCGTGGCAAAGCCGTGTGGCACTGAGAAAAGTGTATCAGGCTATGCCGGCCGGCGATTTGGTGGCGGTGCATACCGAGCTGGATGAAGTCATCAAGAATGCCCCGGCTTATACGCTGTTGGCGCTGCGCTTAAAAGGCGAAGTGCTGCTGGCACAGCGTGAATATAATGCTGCGATGCAGTTGTATAAAAAAATTCAGCAACAGCGTGATTTTAGCTGGACGCGGCTGGGTGCGGCTATCGCTATGGTGAAATTGCAGCAATGGCCGGAAGCAGAGCAACTCTTGCTCAGTTTAACAGAGGCGGATGATGTTCGCCCTGAAGCACTGGATTGGTTAAGCCGGCTGTATTTGTTGCAGGGGGCTCTGCCTCAGGCGCTGGAACAGCTAACTGAACTGGTAAAATTACAGCCTACCAATATCGACGCCCAAACAGCCATTGCCAGCGTAATGCTGCTTAGCGGGCAAGACGATGACGCCCTGCGTTACCGGCAAAAGCTGATCCAACAATTTCGCTTTTCCGGCTTTGACCGTGCAGACTACTATTTGGAACTGACCCGGTTATTGTTAGCACAGGCCAGCCAAACTGAGCTGGCAGGCTTTAATGCCGCGCTGAAAAAGTGCAGTGAAGCTCTGGCGAGTATGCCGCAAAAGTTGCTCACCGATGAAACAGAGCCTGAGGTGTTGGCACTGCGCGCCAGAATCAGTTTGTTGCAGGGTCATGTTGCCGACGCCAAACAGCTGACTGATGAGCTACAGATTAAAGAAGATGCGGCCGTGGGCAGTGTCGGTTGCCTGGTGGATAAAATCCGGCTGATGTTTGCACTGGGTGAATTAAAGCAGGCCGAGCGTTATTTAACGCAACTTAAAGCATTGCCGACCGAACTAGATGATCTGCACAGCTGCTGCCAACGTTTATCAGCGGCCAGAGCGTTGCAACAAGACAGCAAGCTGCGCTCAGATATCCGTGATTGGAATCAGGCCGGCATGGCTGCAGCGCAAAGCGGCAATGTTAAAGCAGCGTTGTTGCAGTTACGGTTGGCATTTTTGTCTATGCCGTGTAATGCCGGTTTAGCACTGAATTTACTGCAAACCTTAACGCAACTGCCGGCGCACCGTGGTTTGCAGGTGTTGGCCAAAACCGTGTTGGCCGCACTGGAGCAAAGTAATTTAACCAATGCGAATCAACAACGGCTGGAGCAGCTGCTGACACAATTGCCGCCGTTGTATACGGAATAGCAGACGGTACGCCGAATAACCCGGGGTATACCGAATAGCCCTGGTGTTGTAGTAGTCTGATTAACAGAGTGAATTATATTATGTTGTTGCTTGTTTCCCCGGCCAAAGATCTCGATTATCAACCGTTACAGCGCAATATTACGCCGACCCAGCCGGCTATGCTGTCACAGAGCCGTCAGCTGGCTGAGATTTGTAAAACACTGACGCCGGCAGATCTGTCCTCGTTAATGCATATCAGTGACAAGCTGGCCGGGCTTAATGCCGCCAGATTCGCCCAGTGGCAGTTACCCTTTACTGAACAAAACGCCAAAGCGGCATTGTTTGCTTTTAACGGTGACGTGTATCAGGGGCTGGATGCGGCCAGTTTAACAGACGACGATATCGTCTTTGCCCAGCAGCATTTACGTATTTTAAGCGGTTTGTATGGTGTGCTCAGGCCACTGGACTTAATGCAGCCTTACCGGCTGGAAATGGGCACTAAGCTGGCCAATGCAAAGGGTAAAGACTTATATGCCTTTTGGCAGGACAGTATTACAGCAACGTTAAACCAGCAGCTGGATGAATTACGCGGTGATGTGGTGGTTAACCTGGCGTCGCAGGAATACTTTAAAGCGGTAAAGCCCAAGCTGTTGCAAGGGCACTTAATTACCCCGGTGTTTAAAGACTTTAAGAGCGGCCAATATAAAATTATCAGCTTCTTTGCTAAAAAGGCGCGCGGCTTGATGGCGCGTTATATTATTCAGCAGCGCTTAACTAAAGCAGAGCAACTGAAAAGCTTTGATTTGGCAGGTTATGCCTACAGTGCTGAACACTCAACGGCAAATGCTCCGGTATTTTTGCGACATAGCGCAGAATAGTTTTTATCTTATGAACCGGCAGAGCCGGCTTGTTAACGTGCAACAGCCGGTTCTGCTGATTGATTCAACATTACGTTCAGCCGTTTTTTTGTTACAATGCCGCTCTTTTTGCCGGTAGCGGCTTGAACCTGGTGTAACAGATGAAATTTCCCGGCCTGCGTAAAATCAAACATTATTTCCCGGTATCCCAACCCAAGCCTCAGTTGCCCAGCTTTGAAGTGCGGCCCGAGTTGGATACTTATATCGTTGGTCTGGATCAAACCATTGTTGATGTGGTCGCCAGCGTCAGCGATGAGTTTTTGCAAAAGTACAATATCCGCAAAGGCTTATCTAACCTGGTAGAGCACGGCAAAGCCAATTTAATTTATCAGGAACTGGTGGCGCAACAGGCCATTTCAGATCATTTCGCCGGTGGCACTATCGGCAATACTATTCACAACTATTCTGTGTTGGCCGATGATAAATCGGTGCTGCTGGGCGTAATGTCAGCCAATATCGCGCTGGGTTCACCGGCGTATCACTATGTTTGCCATACCAGTTCAAAAGTGGATATGAACCACTTACAGGGTGTGGCCGGTGATATTGGTCGTGGTATTACCATGATAACGCCGGACGGCGAGCGCACCTTTGTTATCGACCCCAGCGATATGGATGAGCTGAGCCCGGACTATATTCCTACCGATATTATTGCCGGCGCCTCGGCTTTTGTGGTTAGCGCTTACCCGCTGCGCGCCACCGGCCAGCCTATTCAACTGGCAATGCTCAAAGCCCTGCAGGATGCTAAAGCACATAATGTGCCGGTGGTAATGAGCTTAGGCACACGGCATTTGGTAGAAGAAAACCGTGAGCAAATTCTCAGCACTATTAAAGAGTACGTTAACGTTTTGGCGATGAACGAGCTGGAAGCTGAAGCTTTAACCGGCTTTGCCGATCCGCTTAAAGCTGCCGAGGCGATACTGGATCATACCGACATGGTGTTGATAACCGCCGGGCCGGAAGGCTTGTATTTGTGTGGCCATACTGATGACAGTGCAAAGCGCGAAAGTTCTAACCCGATAAAGTCGGCCAGTTTGCCTGATTTTAACCAGTTTGAGTTTAGCCGGCCTATGCTACGTGCCAGCTGTCAGCAGCCGCTGAAAGTGTATTCGCATATCGACCCCTATTTAGGCGGGCCGGAGCGGATTAAAAACACCAATGGCGCCGGCGATGGCGCGCTGTCGGCTATTTTACATGATATGGCGGCGAATCATTTTCATAAGCAGGTGCAGCCGTTATCCGGTAAGCACGAGCAGCCGTATTTAGCCTATTCGTCGTTTGCGCAAATTTGTAAGTATGCCAACCGGGTAAGTTACGAGATCCTGGTGCAAAACGCCCCGCGCTTGTCTAAGGGCTTACCCGAGCGGGAAGACAGCCTGGAAGAAGCCTACTGGGAGAGATAATAGCCGGGCTGACGCTGCGCAACGCGCTAAGCTGGTGTCCCGATAGCGCAGCCACAGAGTGTCTGAGCAAGCCATGGATGGCTTGCGAGTTGCTGTGGCGAGCATAGCGGGATTTCCAGCTTAGAAGTTCAGTAGTAAGAGTATCCGCATTACTCACACCAACACGCCGCAAATACTTCCCTGTAGGCTCGATTATAAACTTCATCCATGAAGTTTATCCTGCGGACCAGCACAGCTGTTCAAATTCGCTCCCGGCGAATTTTTCAGCATCCTGGCCTGCAACGGTCGGATTAGAGTAATCCGAATCCTCTAATGGTCAGCATTAACTCTGAAACACGCTTTCCAGCAACCGGAATGTACCGGCATCGGCATCCAACTCAACGCGGCCACCTACCGGCACAATAAACTGCTGCTTTATATGGCCAATCATAGCGCCGCGATAGGCCGGAATATTCAGCGGTTTAATATGGTCGTCAAAAATCTGATCCATGGTTAACCAACCATAGCCGCCGCCCGGACTGCACGCTGTGCATTCGCCAAAAATAAAGCCGGCAATTTTATCCAGCGCACCCATCAGCTTTAACGTGCTCAGCATGCGGTCGATGCGGTAGGGGGCTTCTTCCACGTCTTCCAAAAACAAAATTTTACCGCTGAAATCCGGTAAATATGGTGAGCCGGCTAAAGCAGTAAACACTGTTAAGTTACCGCCAATCAGCTCGCCCTGTACTTTACCGCCGGTAATGGTTACGGTGCGGTTTTGCCGTGCTACCAGCTCGTCTTTGGCGTCCAACACATTTTGGTACTGCATTAATTCACGATCGAAAAACAGCCGTTGAAACTGATCGGCATTGAAACTGTTCCAACTGCCGGTGCCGTTGGGGCCGTGGAAACTTATCATGCCGGTTTGAGCATGAATCGCATTATGCAGCGCGGTAATGTCGGAATAGCCCAGCAGTACTTTAGGGTTGTTGCGGATCAGCTTGTAATCCAAAAGTGGCAGCAGGCGTGCAGCGCCGGAGCCTCCGCGCAGGCAAATAATGGCTTTAACGTCTTTATCGGCGAACATGGCATTAATGTCACCGGCGCGCTCAAGGTCGGTGCCGGCTAAATGGCCGCGACGTGCCGCCAGATGTTTGCCGGTTTTTACCTTAAAGCCCAGCGCCTGCATCACTTCCTGTGCTATTTGCAAGTCCAGCAGATCGTCGGTGGCTTTAGACGGGCTTACCAGTGCGACCGTGTCGCCTTTGTTTAAAGGTAGCGGCAGCAAACGTTTGCTGCTGCCCGCCGGAGCCGCCATTACGCTGCTGCAGCCGGCCAGAGGTAACAAGGCCGCGCCCAGGGCACAGTTTTTTATAAATTGTCGTTTATCCATAGCACAGTCCGCCGTAATAAATAATTTATTCAGCATATCAATAGCAGCTTTACTAAAAAATTCCAACAGGGCAGGGCATAAATGCGATAACCGCCAACTTTTTATCGCCGGCGGTTCGGGGAGATGAGCTTACTTTTTAATCTTTTTGGCGGCTTTTTTCGCTGCCGCTTTGGTCGGCTTTTTCTTCTTCACCGGCACTTTGGCTTCTTTGTTTTTCGGCCGCAGCGCTTCTACCACGCGCCGTTTCAGTTTTTGTTCTACGTAGCGCTCAACTTTGGCCAGAATGCCCATATCGTGCGCTTCAATTAACGAAATCGCGGTGCCTTTTTTACCGGCACGGCCGGTGCGGCCAATGCGGTGCAGGTAAACGTCGGCACTGCGCGGCATATCAAAGTTAATCACATGGCTGATATCGTCAATATCCAAACCGCGGGCAGCAATGTCGGTGGCCAGTAAAATATTGACGCGGCCACTGCTGAAACGCTCTACCGCTTGCATGCGTTTATCCTGCGGCATTTCCCCTTGTAACCAACCACAGCGCAGGCCGGCAGTTTCTAACTGGCCGGTTAAACTGGCAAGGCGTTCACGGGTTTTAATAAATACGATGCATTTGGTCACATCCGGCTGTTTCAGCAAATGGATCAGCAGTGCCAGCTTGTGCTGGGCATCATCGGCCAAATGCACCCACTGCAAAATTTTGGCATTTTCTTTACGCGATGGTATGGCTTCTACCCGTTCCGGCTCTTTTAAAGCGCGCGCAGCAAAGCGTTCCAAATTAGCGCCTTCAAGCGTGGCCGAGAACAAAAAGGTTTGCCGGCGGCGACGTGCTTCCAGCACTATGCGGTTCATTTCACCAACAAAACCCATGTCCAGCATGCGGTCGGCTTCGTCCAGGATCAGCAGTTCTACTTCGTCGGCCTGAAAGCTTTCTTCATCCAGGTATTCGGTTAACCGGCCCGGGGTGGCGACTAAAATGTCATTGTTTTTTTCCAGCGTGTCTTTGTGGCTGCCGTAATTAATGCCGCCGGTGATCACGCCGACGTTTAAGCCGGTGTATTGGGTAAAGTGTTTAAACTCGTCATACACCTGATAGGCTAATTCACGGGTGGGTGTCATTACCAACACTCTGGCAAACCCGGGATCTTTGCGGCCAAAGTCGAGCAGGTACTGAATAGCAGGCAACACAAAGGCCAGGGTTTTACCGGTGCCGGTTGGTGCGCTGGCCAACAGGTCTTTGCCTTCAAGCGCTAATGGGATCGCCATTTCCTGGATCAGTGTTGGCAGCTCGAAACCGCGGTCACTGATGGCACGGTTAAGGTCATCGTCCAGTTGAAAATCTGCGAATGTTGTCATGTTGTCCTCAGCATAATTGCCTGCCCGGTGACAGCGCGCCTGCTTCGCCGTAAACTGGCGGCCGGAGGTGCTGATGTCAGCCGGTTTTCAATGTAAAAAATTCTATGTTGCTCATGATCACTGCGCGATGAAAGTCGGCACTGACGGTTTATTACTTGGCGCTTTTGCACCGCTGCCGCCACCACATAGCGATATTCTCGATATTGGCGCCGGCTCGGGCCTGATAAGCCTGATGTTAGCTCAGCGCACCGCGGGTGCCAATCTGATAGACGCGATAGAGCTGGACCCTGCCGCCGCTGAACAAGCCACTGCAAATGTTGCTAACAGCCCGTGGCCGGATGCGGTGCGGCTGATAAAGGGCGACATTCTAACCTATAGCAGTAGCAAACGTTACCGCTTAATTGTATCTAACCCACCGTTTTTTCAACAATCGCTGCTGCCGATAGACAAAAAGCGTAGCCAGGCCCGCCACACCGATAGCCTGCCGTTGGCTGCACTGTTACGTAAAGCCGGTGACTTACTGCACGAGCAGGGCGTGTTCAGTGTGATTTTACCGCTGCCGCAAGCAGAATATATGCTGCAATTGGCAATGACTGAGGGCTGGTATCTGGCACAATGCTGTGAGGTACGCAGCAAAGCAGAAAAGCCGGTACAGCGGCTATTGTTTAGCTTAAGCCTGACAGCAGAAATAACCCGGCACAGCACGTTAATCATCCATCAAGCTGACGGGGATTACAGTGCTGATTACAAAGCGTTGCTGCGGGATTTTTATCTGAAGTTTTAACGCTACCGGCCTACAGCGCGGCGGCTATTTCCTGCAATATCTGGCTAACCCAGTCATTTAACCGCGCATCGGTCAGGTCGTACTGGTTTTCATCATCCAGTGCCAGGCCGTAAAACAGCCCGCCATCGTCAGTCAAGGCTTTAGAGGCGATAAAGTCGTAGCCGGCGGTGGGCCAGAAGCCAATGCGGGTAGGGTTTTGTGGCGCTATAGCGTCGTGCAGCATGCCCACGGCATCAATAAACCACTCGGCGTAACCCAGTTGATCGCCCATGCCGTAAATGGCCACAATTTTGCCGGCCAGGTTTACAGTGCCGATGTCGTCCCAGTGGGCTTCCCAGTCTTCCTGAATTTCACCGAAATCCCAGGTGGACAGCCCCAGAATAAGAATATCGTATTCAGCCATCCGGCTTAGCGGTACCTGCTTGATATTATGCAGCTCTACGGTATCAGCGCCGATCAGCGCCTGAATTTTCTCAGCCACCATTTCGGTATAACAGGTGGTGGAACCATAAAATAAGCCTATTTTCATGCCGGTCTCACAACATCAGGGGTGCAATAATGGAGGCGCAGTGTAGCAGAATAGCGTCTGCAGCAAAATGGCGGCTTTGCGGCTGCGCGGCCTTGCGCTACCATAGCCGGAGGTTTTTGAGCAGACGACGATGACATTAGCGGTGACAGCAGCGACAGTACAACCCGATAGCGCAGAGCTGAAACTGATTAGCCAGTTTCTGGATCAGCTGTGGCTGGATAAAGGTGTAAGTGAGCATACACTCAGCGCCTACGGCACAGATTTAAAGCAGTTTGCTGCTTTTGCTGTGGCGCAAGGCACAGAGTTGCTCAGTGCCGACAGTCAGTTGCTAAACCGCTATCTGGCACAGCGGGTTGATAAACAATACAGTCCGCGCAGCACCTCTCGCGCGCTTAGCAGCTTGCGACGGTTTTATGCGTATTTACATCAGGGCGGTAAAATTGCTGATAACCCGTTGGCGCAGTTGCTTAACCCGAAAATCGGCCGCAGCTTGCCAAAAAGTTTGTCTGAGCAAGATGTCGACGCCTTGCTCAATGCGCCGGATCTGCACGATGTAATCCAGTTTCGTGACAAAGCCATGTTAGAGCTGTTGTACGCCAGTGGTTTACGGGTATCGGAATTGGTTGGCTTGTCGATGCAACAACTTAACCTGCAGCACGGTCTGGTAAGAGTAACAGGTAAAGGTGGCAAAGAGCGGCTGGTGCCGATGGGCGAGGAAGCGGCGCACTGGTTACTGCGCTATTTGCGCGAAGCGCGGGTGCAGTTGCTGGGCGGGCAGATGCTCGACGTGGTGTTTCCCAGCAGCCGGGCGCAGCAAATGACACGGCAAACCTTCTGGCACCGCATTAAGTTTTATGCCAAAGTAGCGCACATTCAGGCAGAGCTGTCGCCGCATACATTGCGGCATGCTTTTGCCACCCATTTACTGAACCATGGCGCCGATTTACGGGTAGTACAAATGTTACTGGGCCACAGTGATTTGTCTACCACGCAAATTTATACCCATGTCGCGCAGGCGCGTTTACAAAGCCTGCACCAGCAACATCATCCGCGCCCTTAGGCGCCGTAACAGGAAACCGTATGAACAAGTTTTTATTTGCGTTATGTAGTCTTGGATTAATCGCCTCTGCCCATGCACAGTTAAAGGCGCCGGATGCCGACTACGCTAAGGTGCGCCAGCAGTTTGGCCAGCTTAATTTAACGGTAAATGCGGTGGCAGAGTCACCGATGGATGGTTTGTTGCAGGTATTTACCAATAAAGGTCTGTTTTTTACCTCAAAAGATGGTCAGTATTTTATTGAAGGTAATATTTACGACTTAACCAACAAGGTGCTGGTGAATGACGAACAAATGCGGCCCTATATTCAGCAGCAAGTAGAGGCGCAAAAAAGTGGCGTCATTGAATATAGAGCGGCCGACGAAAAATACGTAATTAATGTCTTTACCGACCCAACCTGCGGCTACTGCCGCAAGTTACATAATGAAATGAAAGACTACAACAATGCCGGTATTACTGTACGTTATATGGCATTCCCGCGTGGTGGTTTAGGTTCGGAAACCTATCTGCAAATGCAGCATATCTGGTGCAGCAAAGACAGTCGTGGCGCAATGGATAATGCTAAAAACGGTGACAATGTTAAACCGGCGATGTGCACTAACCCGGTAAAAGCGCAATATGAACTGGGGCAATCTTTTGGTATCAGCGGCACCCCGGCGATTATTTTACCCAGTGGCCGTTTAATTCCGGGTTATCAGCCGGCCAAAGCGTTACTGGCGCAGTTGCAGGCAGGGTCTTAAGCTTTTATGTCTGCTATCAGCCGTTTTATTCAGCGCCGGGCTTTACCCGGCGTTTTACCGTCGTTACCCGCTGAAATACACCCGGTATTACAACGCTTGTATGCCAGCCGCGGTATTACGCAAGCCACAGAGCTCGAGCGTGGCGCCGCCGGCTTGTTGCCCTTTAGTGCGCTAAAAGGTATAGACCAGGCGGTAAAGTTGTTAACGGAGGCATTGCAGCAACAGCAGCATTTGGTCATCGTTGGCGATTTTGATGCTGATGGTGCCACCAGCACCGCAGTATTGATGAGTGGCTTGCGGGCTTTGGGTTTCAAGTTTGTCGACTATCTGGTGCCAAACCGCTTTGAGTACGGTTATGGTTTAACGCCGGAAATGGCTGAGCTGGCGGTGGCGCAGGGCGCTGAACTTATCGTCACCGTGGACAATGGTATCTCGGCAATTGACGGTGTGGCGCTGGCAAAAAAGGCCGGTGTAAAAGTGCTGGTTACCGATCACCACTTGGCCGGTAATGAATTGCCAGCCGCCGATGCCATAGTTAACCCAAACCAACCTGGCTGTAACTTCCCCAGCAAAGCACTGGCCGGGGTGGGCGTGGCGTTTTATTTATTGCTGGCCCTGCGCGCCGCCCTGCGCGAACAACAGTACTTTACACAGCGGCAACTGGCCGAACCTAACTTAGCCGAATTGCTGGATTTAGTGGCGCTGGGTACGGTAGCGGATGTGGTGCCGCTTGACAGTAACAACCGTATTTTAGTGCACCAGGGCTTAATGCGTATTCGCAGCGGCAAGTGTCGGCCGGGTATTCAGGCACTGATTGACGTCGCTAACCGCAGCGCCGCTAAACTGACCGCCGGCGATTTTGGCTTTTCTCTGGCACCGCGTTTAAACGCGGCCGGCCGGTTGGATGATATGTCGCTGGGTATAAGTTGCCTGTTAGCGAATGATTTAGGCCTGGCACGGCAATATGCCGCTGAGCTGGATAGCTTAAATGTCGAGCGCCGTGCCATAGAGCAAAGCATGCAGGTTGAAGCGCAGGCGTTTTTAAGCCAGTTATCCTTTGATGGCAGCGAACTGCCGGAATGTTTGTGTTTGTATCGCCACGACTGGCATCAGGGCGTTATCGGTATTTTGGCCGGGCGGATCAAAGAGCAGTTTCACCGGCCGACCATAGTATTTGCTCAGGGTGATGACGGCGAACTTAAAGGCTCGGCCCGTTCGATAAGCGGCCTGCATATTCGTGATTTGTTGGAAGAAATTTCTACGCAGTATCCGGGCTTAATTAAAAAATTCGGCGGCCATGCTATGGCAGCCGGTTTAACCATCAGCGCCGAGCGGCTGGATACCTTTAAGCTGGCGCTGAGCTTAACGGCGAAAAAACATTTAACAGCAGAACAGCTTACAGCGGTGATTTACACTGACGGTGAATTACCACAGGACTGCTTTGATATCGGTTTTGCCCAATTGCTGCAAAGTGCCGGCCCCTGGGGACAGGCGTTTCCCGAGCCGGTATTTGATGGTGAGTTCAGTTTAATCAGCCAAAAAATGCTGGCCGATCGCCACTTAAAAATGATGCTGCAAACGCCGGACGGCAAGTTAGTTGATGCTATTTGGTTTAATGCCGACAATAAAGCGTGGCCGGATGTTAACGTACAAAAGGTACAGTTGGCGTATCAGCTGGATATTAACGAGTACCGCGACAAGCAAAGCCTGCAGCTGATTGTAAGACACATGGCGGCATTGTAAAAAAGGGGGGCCGATACTCTGGCTCCTGTCTTTTTCGTACCTGTAATTGTCATGCCTGATGGCCCCTGTGCTGTTTTTTAACATTAGATGGCTGCACTGCTGCCGATAAATTTGCTACAATCGCCGCCTGTTTTTTCTCCCGTTATTCAAGGTTACCGAGCACAGCATGTTTGAAGTCAATCCGGTGTACAACAGCATTAAAGATCTTACTGAACGCACCAACGTGCTTCGGGGGTATCTTTGACTACGATGGCAAAAAAGAACGCTTAGAAGAAGTCTCGCGCGAACTGGAAGATTCTGCCATTTGGAATACGCCCGATAAAGCCCAGGCGCTGGGTAAAGAGCGCTCGGCACTGGAGCAGGTGGTTGGCACTATCGACAAGCTGGACCGCGGCCTGGAAGACGTAGACGGCCTGCTGGAATTGGCAATAGAAGCCGAAGATGAAGACACCTTCGAAGAAGCCAAAGCTGAATTAGCCGACTTAGACAAACAATTAAGTCTGCTGGAATTTCGCCGTATGTTCTCCGGTAAAAATGACCAGAACCATTGCTACCTGGATATTCAATCCGGCTCGGGCGGTACCGAAGCGCAAGACTGGGCCAGCATTTTAATGCGCATGTACCTGCGCTGGGGTGAAGACAAAGGCTTTAAGCCGGAACTGTACGAAGTAACCGACGGCGATGTGGCCGGTATTAAAGGCTGTACCATTAAATTTAGCGGCGAATATGCCTACGGCTGGTTGCGCACCGAAACCGGTGTACACCGCCTGGTACGTAAAAGCCCGTTTGATAGCGGTAACCGCCGCCATACCTCGTTTGCCTCGGTGTTTGTCTCGCCGGAAATTGACGACGATATCGAAATTGATATCAACCCGGCCGATTTACGTATCGACACCTATCGCGCCTCGGGTGCCGGTGGTCAGCACGTTAACCGTACCGACTCAGCTGTGCGTATTACTCACTTACCCACTAATATCGTGGTGCAGTGTCAGAACGACCGCTCGCAGCATAAAAACCGTGACAACGCCTACAAGCAATTGCGCGCCAAGTTATACGAGTTTGAACTGCAAAAGCAAAATGCCGAGAAACAAGCGCTGGAAGATACCAAGTCGGATATCGGTTGGGGCAGCCAAATCCGCTCTTACGTGCTGGATGACTCGCGCATTAAAGATTTACGTACCGGTATCGAAACCCGTAACACTCAGGCAGTGTTAGACGGCGATCTGGACAAATTTATTGAAGCCAGCTTAAAAGCCGGGCTGTAATACTTACTTAACTAAAACTTCGACCTCAATCAGGAAACGCACTATGTCTGACCAACAGCAACCACAAGAAGAAATTCAGGACGTAAATAAACTGATTGCTGAGCGAAAACAGAAACTTGCTGGTCTGCGTGCAGACGGCTTTATGTTCCCGAACGATTTTCGCCGTGACAGCATCTCCAGCGACGTGATTGCCAAATATGATCACTTAAGCAAAGAAGAGCTGGAAGCGCAAAAAATTACCGTAAGCTTAGGCGGCCGTATTATGACGCGCCGTATTATGGGTAAAGCCAGCTTTGTGACTATCTCGGATATGGGCGGCAAAATTCAGCTGTATGTCGCGCGCGACAGCCTGGCCGAGGGCATCTACAACGACCAGTTTAAAAAGTGGGACTTGGGCGACATTATCGGTGCTACCGGCCATTTGTTTAAAACCCAAACCGGCGAATTAACAGTATGGCTAAGCGATATTCGCCTGCTGACCAAAGCCCTGCGTCCGCTGCCGGATAAATTCCACGGCTTAACCGATAACGAAGCGCGTTACCGCCAGCGTTATCTGGACCTTATCTCTAACGAGCAATCGCGCCACACCTTTTTAGTACGCAGCAAAACCGTGGCTTACATTCGCCGTTTCTTTAATGACGAAGGCTTCTTAGAAGTTGAAACGCCAATGCTGCAGGCAATACCGGGCGGCGCCTCAGCGCGGCCGTTTGAAACCCACCACAATGCGCTGGATATGCAGATGTTTTTGCGTATCGCGCCAGAGCTGTATTTAAAGCGTTTAGTGGTAGGCGGCTTTGAAAAAGTGTTCGAGCTTAACCGTAACTTCCGTAATGAAGGCGTATCCACCCGCCACAACCCGGAATTTACCATGCTGGAATTCTACTGGGCCTACGCAGATTACAACGACCTGATGGATTTAACTGAAAAGTTATTCCGCGGTTTGGCACAGCACGTACTGGGCAGCACCGAAGTGCCGTACCAGGGCGAAGTGTTCGACTTTGGCAAGCCGTTTGCGCGCATGTCGGTTACTGAGTCTATATTGCACTACAACCCGGATGTGACCAAAGCGCAGCTGGAAACGCGTGAAGCGGTAGCAGAGCTTGCCAAATCACTGGGTATTCAGGTTAAAGATAACTACGGCCACGGCCGTATTCTAATGGAAGTGTTTGACGAGCTGGTAGAAACCAAGCTGCGTCACCCGACCTTTATTACCGAATACCCGGCAGAAGTATCACCACTGGCACGCCGTAACGACCATAACCCGGAAATTACCGACCGCTTTGAGTTCTTTATCGGCGGCCGCGAGCTGGGTAACGGCTTTAGCGAGTTAAACGATGCTGAAGATCAGGCCGAGCGCTTCCATCATCAGGTAGCGCAAAAAGACGCCGGTGATGACGAAGCCATGTTCTACGATGAAGACTTCGTTACCGCGTTAGAGCACGGTTTACCGCCAACCGCAGGTCAGGGTATCGGTATCGACCGCCTGGTAATGCTACTGGCCGACGCCGCCTCAATCCGCGACGTTATCCTGTTTCCGCATATGCGCTTGCACCACGACAAGTAAGCAGCTTACTGATGTGAAAAGCCAGACCTTGTGTCTGGCTTTTTTGTTTTGAGTGGTCAGCCCATCAGTGTAAATGTTGTATGGGCAGAACTGCCTCTGCTGGCGCAAATTTTAACTGAGCAAATATACAGTTATCGAGTCTGAGTTTTTTATCTGCAACTTGCGGGCATAGCGCCTGCTTTTAGATAAAGTGTTTAACAGTAGTAAAGAAAAAGTTGTTGATAGCGCGGATGTTTCGGGGTAATTTTCAGAAATTAGAAATTTTGGAAAGGCAACTTGCTGGCGCGACTCGCGGGCAGAGAACCTTCTATTAAATTGTTACATTGGCAGAGAGGGAAGCATTGTGCTAACTCAAAAAGCAATCTGCGAAAAATTTAATACGGAGTTTTTCCCTGCTAAGGAAAATGAAAAATTGGGAATTGCGCTGGAAACAATTGGCTTACTTCCTATAAATGCACTTCGTCATAACCCTGAAAATGGCACATGCGGTTGGTACATTTGGTGTGGCGAAGTTATGAGTGAAAGCCCTGAATTTTTTAAACCCTTGCATGTATCACACATAAAGCAATATTTTCCTGAAGTATTAAGCTATCTTGCTCTTCCTCCTGGGTTTCGTATACTGCTTGCTGACTCACACGAAGACGTTTGGTTTGACCCTGAAATATTAAATACTTAGCTTTTATTTTTCACATTATTGAAGCTAGAATTAGCTTTTGGCTCTAATTCAAAAGCAAAAAATGTAACAAGTCGTTGCAGCATCGCCACTTCGTGGCTGGACAGTTTTTAAGTCGCAGTTTTATGGTTTTGCTGCGCAAAAGTATTCCATAAAACCACAACTTAAAAACTGCCGCTGAACTCGGCGTTAGGAGTCAATTTGAAAGTCCATCATATACTTGAAGACCTCAAAAGAGCATTCGAGATGAATGAAGAGTTTAAATCTTTTGCTGTAGGTTTTGCCGAGTATACGGAAGATAAAGACGGGACAATTTATCTTAAGGATGTCGAGGCTATTGACTGGGATGAGGACGAAGAGTTCTTTTTGATACCATCAGGGATTGCGAAACACTATGAACTTCAGGCCAAAAATTATACTGCGCTCGGCCTTTACGAAGAGTTAGTATCTTTACCTAATATTCATGAATACGTCGTATTTGCTCGCTCTAAAACAAAGGTTGCAAAGGACGGTTCGGTTGCATCAATTAACTCGCCTACTTGGGCAACAAATTATTTAACCAAAGACAAAATCATATATTTTCAGCATGGTGACAGCATTGACTCCTAACAAACGCAGTCACAATCGGCCACTGCGTGGCCTGGACCTCAACCGCTGCGCGGGTTTCGGCCTGTGCTGCGAGCGTTATGTGTAAGGTGTACTCATGAGCAAGGGCGTGCAAATTACTCTGACTGAAGACGAGGCGTGGGTTTTATTTGAGTTAACCCGAAGATTTAGTGAGACCGATAAATTAAGTATCGAGAACCAAGCTGAAGAGAGAGCTTTGTGGAATTTATGCTGCGTCTTCGAGAAAACTTTACACCAAGCATCTGACATTGATTACAAAGAATTTATTTCGAAGTGCAGGGATAGACTGCAAGATGAATAGTAATTACAAACACATAACAAGTTGCCGCACAATCGCCCTGCGGGCTGGACCTCCGCTGCTTCGCAGCTCCGGCCTGTGGGCAAAGCGTTAGAGCTCATCATGAATCTGTTCGATCTGCGTAATCCATTTGTAGCTCTTATTGTGTTGGGGAGCTTAATAATCCTGATTTATTCTTCTTGGGGGATATATGCTGTCTCTGAGAGGAGTAGGCAGTTTGATCAATTTGAGCAGTATCGCGCTCATTGGCAGTCATTGAATCTCAAAAACTATGCTTATGTTATTGAAGAAGGCTGCATGTTGAGCTCTACGACTTCAGCTACAGTCCAAAAAGGAGAGCACATTTTCGAGCAGTTCGAAAAGCAACATTTTGGCGGTAAAGCAACGATTGCTTATTTGTTTGAACAGACGGAGCAAGCTATCAAGGAAGCACACCAATTGGAGTTGAGATATAACAGCGATTACGGATTTCCAGAGGAAATACGTGTCGATTGGTCCAAAGATATTATTGATGACGAGTGTTCTTATCGGGTCACGGAGTTTAAACAAAATGAGCTCTAACAAACGCCATCAAAAACGCGCCCGTTGGGCGCTCGACTCGCAACAAATTGCTCGCGTTTGTGGCGGGCGTTATGCCGCATTAGCAAATAGATGGCGTGTAATTTCCGACTGATTTGGGCATTAAAAGGAGTTTTTACTAGTGATAAAAGATGATGTCAGCTCAACATTGACGCCAGCACAGCAATTAAAATCAAATCATGAAAAATTGATGAAGTTGAACCGTGAACCAAAAAACTTAGATGAGTTAAAAGAGCTGGAACGGCAGCGTCAATCCCTTATGAAGAGCCAACTTGAAACCATATCTGGACGAGGTAAAGGAGCTCGAGAAGAAATAAAGAAAGATATGCTCAAAATTATCATTAAAAGATTTGTTCTTTTCATAGCTTTTGCGGTCGCGGCTGGCTTTTTGATTTTTTGGTCAAAAGCATAACAAACAAATATTATCGCCAGCAAAGAGCGCTGGCTGCGACGTCAACCCGCTGCGCGGCTTTCCGCGCTAAATTTGGGCGTTATAGGGCACTAATCAAAGTATGAGCGAATTTGCTGGAACGACTATTAATGAACGGCTCTGGAAAGCTGGATTAATTGAAAAATTTGATGCCGCTATACTTGCAAGACAAGAGTCTACCGCCATCGCATTATTGCTGCGTGTTGAGCTACTTGACGAGCAAGCCAAAGATACAGTTGCAGCAATTTTTAGTAACCCAACCAAATATGGCTATAAATAATTCAAAAAATATCGTGTTCCAGCCCTATAACAAGGCGGTCAATGTCGCCTGCGGCTGGACAAAGTGCTGTGCACTTTGCCCATTACCTTGTCGTTATACGTGTATTAGCAATGAGTTCATTGAATGAAATTGGAAGAATTTGAGCTAGGTGACAATCCAAAACAATGTCCATGCTGCGATTATTTTTCGTTAGAAAGTCGCGGCAAATCTATGGTATGTCCTGTGTGCTTTTGGGAGGATGATTGTTTAGATTTTAATAACCCAAATTGGGATGTTCCATCAGATACAAATGATGATTTGACATTACGACAAGCAAGAGAAAATTATCATTCGTTTGGTGCTTGTCATTCAAAATTTGTAGGTGTTGTTATTGGTAAAAAAGAAAGGTCTAGTTTGTACTATGAACAAAGAAACGTATAACAAGTGCATCTTGCCGGATTTGGGTAAACTGTCACCTGTTTTGCAAAAACACGCAAAACAGCCGCCACTTCACCCAAACCGCAAATGCAGGCGTTAGCCATATGAACGAAGAAGAACGCTGGAGCCGCATAGTGTCGCTTGATGAGGAGCTCTTTAAGGGCGGTGTCATTCTGTCTGAGTGGTGCTCCTTCATTGTCCGAGAATCTGACTTGGCATTTGTGCATGGGGCGAACTTGGCATCAATACTGACGGCAGTTTCTGGTATCGAAACCTATCTGCGCTCCGAGTATGGCGAGAAAGGACGTAGTGGCCTTTTTGAGTTAATCGACGGTGCTCCCATCGCTGACGCTCTTCGATCTGATTTACACAAGCTACGGAAGTATCGGAATAAGTGGGTTCATGTAAATGATCCATGGGACGATCAGCGGTTACTTGATACTCTTGACGAGTCAGAGAAGGAGTTGGAAGAAATGGCTCTGTTTGCCGCTAGAGCGCTGAGAAGAACTATTTATGAGAATCAGTGGGTCTAGAATGGCTAACAAGGCAATTAAATTCGCTCCCTTTGGTCGCCGGACGCTCGTTCCTCGCGCCGTTTATTGCGGGCGTTAGGTTTTTGTATGCCCCGAGACCATGCAACTGAAGCTGATTACTATCTATACGGTATCGAGCTGGGAATACTTGGCTTCGAAAAAGCGATTGAATGGGCAGACAGCATCATAGAGTTAGAAGCTGAACCGGAAGTAGAAATCATTGATATCGCATTGGCTGCTCCCAAGGGCCGCAATGGTGTTATGGACGCTCTGAAAGAGGTAAAAGGTGTAAGAGATCCTCAAATGGCTGGAAGAATGCTGTTGAGAGATCTTAAATCACTTTTACAAAATGGAAGCAATTTAAAAGCTATATCTAGCAAAGCTTTAAATGTTATTTGGGTTACCCAAATGCCTGAAGAAATAAGATGGAAATTTGATCATATCGACGATGATATATCACTTGCGGAGCAGGGCATCTACTCTGATATTGAGCAATGCAAAATTGAGCTAAAAGAAATGTTGGAACTGTATCAATATTATGAAGCAACCTAACAAGCGCCATCAAAAACGCGCCCGTTGGGCGCTCGACTCGCAACAAGTTGCTCGCGTTTGTGGCGGGCGTTAGGGAAAACAACTTATGTCCGCAGACGAGGAGTTACCACTGCTGGATGCTTTGCGAGGCTTGGCAATGCTTCAGCAAGAGTTCTTGCGCCTTGCACTCTTCGTCGCATCCCAAGGCTCAACCACATATGAAGGCGAAACCCTGACTTGTAGCCTTCCGGACGCACAACGACGCACAAGCACATTACTAGCAATGGGGGCAGGACAATCTGTCGAATCCCTTTTACACATTGCCAAACAACGCGGAATTCCTGTCCGCGACGCCTATCCAATCGCACGATCAGCAGTCGAGTCTTTCGTAAATGCAAGCTACCTCCTAGCGGAGTCAAATGCGGTTGCAGACCGAGCTGTTAGGTACATCGAATTCGCCGCATGGCGGCAACACAATCGGAAATTCGGAAGTGGCGAATACTCGATTGAAGTCCGCACAGACCCTGACCCAGTATCAACACTTGCATCGGAATTTCCCGAATTTACAGGCAAAGGAAACGGAAGCTGGACCAACCTAGATATGCCAAGTCGTATCAGGCGGGTAGGTGAACTTGCAGGGCGCAAGGCTGGGCGGCGGCTACTCGCGGCATATGGGCTGATCTATTCACTTTCGTCAGAAGTCATTCATGGCTCACCCTTTGGCGCGAGCTTCTTTTATTCAGCCCACCTCAAAGGAGAACACACCACAGAGGCCTTCATCGCTGGAACGGTTCGGCAGTTAGAGGAAATCCTCATTGCAGTTCTTCACGCCGGATGTGGTTACTTGGCTGCCTTCTTTGAAAAACAGCAAATGCAAGCAGGGCTTGATGCCGAAGAAAAGCTATTCAAGCGTCTTATGGCGTTGAGTACCAAACCGGCATCAGCCTTTCCTCACGAAAATGGTGGGAAACCCTAACAAGTGGTTCAAATCGCTCGCTTCGCTCACTGGGACGGGCTAAAGCCCGCCCCTTAACCAAACGTTATGCATGACTGAGGTATGGAAGTGACATTCTGGAAAGTGATTTTTTGGCTACTTGCTCTGATAACAGCTAAAGATGCTGTTGGACTTCTGTTTTCTGGCAATGCCGCACCAATGGATTTGCTTGGTCTGGCTGTAGGCGCTTTTTTATTAATTCCGTATTACGGCTACGCCTATCAAGTTGCAATTGGTTGGAAGTTATTCTGGCAAATTGGCTTTGCCATCGTTTGCTTAATCGGTGCTGTGGTTTGGATACCTACTGGCAAGGCGTCTATCGATTACCTACTAACAAATCCAGATATTGTTTCGTTTATCATGTTTGGCTTGGGCGTAGGCATCGCGTTGCTAATGCTCATACCGCCTTTCAGGTATGCTTTCAAATCAAACAATATTTGGGTAAATCATGCATAACAAACGCAGTCACAAACGGCCACGTCGTGGCCTGGACCTCAACCGCTGCGCGGGTTTCGGCCTGTGCTGCAAGCGTTATATTTTTTAAGGTGCATGCGTTGAACAAAGAATTTGTTAACACCTCTATATTGCTCGCTATTCTGTTTTTTGCTTTCGCAGGACGTTTGGCTATCGATGTCTTTTCTAGTAAAACTTATAATGCAGAAGACAATAATAAAACTCTGATGAGAGCTGCAAGCGAAATTAATAAAAACTTACCGATGAATATTGATATGGATACAGTTCTAGTTTCTACAGCCGGTTCCGACAACACTTTCAGATATGTTTATAAGCTTATCAATCATAACGTTGATGAAATAGATTTGCAGGATTTCAATTCAGGTATGACGCCAAGGCTTTTCAACTGGGTGTGTACATCGGACCCCAGTGCAGAGTTTCGTAAAATGAAAATAAAGGTAGTCTACAGCTACATAGATTTTGAAGGCCGCAAAGTTGTTGACATACCAATCGATACCAAAGAATGTGAACAAATATAACAAACGCAACCAAAACGGGCTATCGCCCTCGACTCGCTACGCTCGCGTTTGTTGCGGGCGTTAGCTTTCTAGGAGAAATATGGAGCATTTCGTAGAAATCATCAAAGCAATAGCTTGGCCGGTATCAGTAATTTGGCTCGGCTACATATTTCGCTCAGAAGTTAGGCAACTTTTGAATCGGATGTCTAGTTTCAAATATAAGGACGTTGAGGCTAGCTTCGAGCGAGAATTGGCTGAAGCGGAAAATAACGCAAAGAAAATCACCACTACAGCCGCTCCATCATCTGGTCAAGACCTATCTCAGAAAGAACAGCTTTTTAGAATATCTGAGGTTTCACCTAGAGCAGCGGTAGTGGAAGCATGGACATTGATAGAAACAGCAGC